>ERZ778018.1780-NODE-1780-length-16020-cov-15.268775_pt1 | contig 16020 bp, 7 predicted proteins | sample MGYA00375748_ERZ778018 | MGnify/ENA primary metagenome ERZ778018 (study PRJEB29350, sample SAMN05509839) | bioreactor metagenome | biome: bioreactor; material: wastewater | place: South Africa: University of Cape Town | collected 2014-04-22 ... | reverse complement strand
GCTTTCCGTACCGATTGAGGGCCCGCGGGGGTATGTCGGGAAGTCGCCTGCCTCTTTCACTCATTCAGGGCGACGTTCGCGATCTGCGCTATTCGAGCGAAGAGATCGACGTGCCGCTGACGCTGAGCATTGGACAGAAGTCTCTGGTGGTCACTCCTCAACGGATATTGCGTGTCGGAGATGCGATCCGGTTGCAGGAGGATCGCGAGTTGCGGTGCCAACTTCGCTTGCGCCACTTGTCGCTAGAGCACGAGTGTATTCTTGAGTTGAGTGACGAGGACACACGAACCTGGTCTTTGCCTGTGGATTTCCCCCCTGGATGGGCCATCGTCTCCATCGCGGAATTGGGTATCAGGCCACTTGCCGTACATCTCGGTGAGAAGGAAGTTTGCACCGAGGTGCCAGCCGTGGACTTCCAGCATCTCATTCAGCTGGAAGGTACCTCTCCTGAGCGGGTGGGTCGGCTAAGCCAACATTTGCGCCAAGCGCTTGATCATGCGATTTCAGAGACCTCTGCCGCAGAGCTTGAGTATCTTCGGCTGTGGCTCATGCGGTTTGATGATCTGCCGACTGAGTACCTGGACATGTTCAAGGCGATTGCCAATTCGCCCAGGGATGCCATTCGGTTGATGGCCTATTCCCACGGCGGCGCAGTATTTGATGCCTTGAGTACCAAGCTGGGTCGCGTTCCGCTCTACTGGCACCTTGTTTCGAAATATTCCTGGGATGGATTCGTTACTTGGTGGAACACACTCGTGGGTTCTGACGAAGCAGATCTAACAGAGCAGGTCATTCAAGATCTGGCGTCCGCGCAGCTTGAGACGATGGCTTTAGACGCGGATCTAGTGGGGATGTACCAAGCGTTCTTGGTTCAACGCGCTAAGGGCCGCGCTGAACGATCTTCGGCGCATCGCGCGTTGTTCAACCAAATGGTGGTTGAGGCCAAGTTAGCTTGGCGCAACAAGGTTGCGGCTTTGGTTGAAGACTTCCATGGTGAAGTGTTTCCGTTCCTAGATGCGGTGAGCACGGCCGCAGGCCAACTGAGAGAGCTGGACCTGTTGAATACTGAATTCCAGGCCGCTTATGACTGGATCGATCCCGTCTTGGTCGCACCTCTCGTCGCAGCCTGGATCTCCCACAACGGCATGAATCCTTCGGATGACTTGCGCAGGCAAATTGCCTATGTGCGCCACCTTGGAGCTGTGGAATTCGACAACCTGTATGCCTACGCGGCGATGTTGCTGGAGCAAATGGAATGAGTATCGCCACAGATTTGATGATCGGCCCGTTGTTACGGGAGCTTCCTGACCGCGTCTCCGATGCTGCGATCAGTATGTTGCGTCCCGCCAGCGCCAGCTTCCGGGGGTTCTTGAGAAAGCGCCTTAGCGCTGTGCCGGCGGATAGGGATGGAATTACCGCCGATCCTGCGTTCGAAGCCATGTTTGGTTGGCACAACGCTCAGGAGACGTTTGATCAGCTATCAATTAGCGGTCGTTTACATCCCAGGTTCGTCAAAGCGCTGAAGCAGCCGCATGCAGAGAATGCGTTGCCAAGCGACGGATCCGTTCCGTACGCTTTTACGGGTGAGATGCGGCCCTTCACACATCAGTTGCAGGCAATGGACGCGGTGCGAGCTGGCAAGTCCGTGCTGGTTTCGGCCGGCACTGGCTCGGGCAAGACGGAAGCCTTCCTGTTCCCGATTCTCAGCGACTTGTCTCGCGCGGTCGAGGAGCGCGGTCGGTTAGTCGGGGTCCAGGCACTTTTCATCTACCCATTGAACGCGTTGATTCGAAGCCAGCGTGAACGCCTTGTTGCGTGGATGGAGCCCTATGGCGGAGACATGCGTTTCGCGCTCTACAGCAGTGAGCTCAAGCAGGATGTCAGGAGCGATAGCTCCAATAGTGTCACTGGATTGAAGTGCGAAGTTCCTGACCGTACCCGACTTCGACGGGATCCACCGCCGGTGTTAATCACCAACACGACGATGCTGGAATACATGTTGGTGCGTTCGGACGACCGTCCGATTTTCGAGGCATCGCAGGGTCAGTTGCGCTACGTGGTCATCGACGAAGCGCATTCGTATATGGGGACCCAAGCCGCTGAACTGACGCTCCTGCTGCGTCGAGCCATGCTTGCTTTCGGTGTGAAGCCCGAGAATGTGCGCTTCATTGCAACATCCGCGACCATGGGTGATTCGTCGGGTGCGGACGACACGAAAGTTCGTAAGTTCCTCGCAGATATGGCTGGTGTTCCGGATACGCACGTCGCCGTGATACGCGGACATCGGCAGATCCCGATGCTAGGAAAGCCAGATGTTGGCATACCACCATCTCTTGAAGACTTGGAGGCGTTGGTAGCCTCCCCAGAGGGCACCACTGCCGAGCTCTTCCGGGCATTGCATCGTTCACCGATCGCCATGCGTCTACGAGAGCTTCTCATTGAGGCGCCGCAAAGTCTGGGTGACATTGCAAGCGCACTTCAGATGAGCTGGCCGATAACGGCACGTTGGCTAGACGTGACGACTGCTGGCGTATCTGATGACCGCAATCTGACAGATCAACGGTTTCTCCCCGTGCGCACGCACCTGATGCAACGCACCCTGGAGGGCGCGTGGTCATGCTTACGCGCAGACTGCCCTGGCAAGGAAGCGCAAGGTCTGAGTGATGATTGGGGCTTTGGTGCAATCTTTCTTGAGCAGGTCGAGTGCTGTTCTTACTGCGACAGCAAGGCACTGAGCGTGCACCTGTGCGTTGAATGCGGGTCTGAATCTATGCAGGCCGTGATCGAACACACTGACGGTGCGCAGTACCTCCGCGCGTTAGGTGATGACGAGGACGACTTCCTGTACGACGCGGATGAGGGATTCGATGATTCGCTCGACGATAACGAAGAGGATTCCGAAGCGGAACGCGCTGCGATTTCCCGCCGCACCTCGGCAATCGTCGTAAGAGCCGCGGATGCGACTAGCGTCGTAGATTCGGTGATGACACTGCCCGTGAAGGCGAGATCCGGTCAGCTCCTGGCTGAGGATGCTGATTGTGAGGTGGTGCTTGCCATGGCAGGGGAGTTGAATGACTGTCCCCATTGCAACGCAAACTGGCGCAACTCGCGTAACAGACGCGAAGTTCGTATCTCCGCGCCGTTCATGCTCGGCACGGTGATCCCCTCCCTGCTGGCGTCAGCACCACCCGACACCAACGCGAAAGATGGCGCACTAATGCAAGGTCGCCGGTTGCTAAGTTTCACAGACAGCCGTCAGGGCACAGCGCGCAACGCGGTTCGCCTATACGACAGGGCGCTGCGAGAATTTGCGCGCTATGTTGTTCCGCATCAGTTGGCAACTTTGCGCCAGTTGCCCGACCCCGCGATTGCTGAGCTTCTAACCGAAGAGCTTTTGGAGCTGGAGCGGAAGTTGGAAAGCGCCGCCACTCCGGCTGCGATCAGCTATCTGCAGAAGCAGATTGTGCTCAAGAAGAGTGAGCTGACTCCAACGATCGGGTGCATGCGGTGGAGCGATCTCCGAGAACAATTGTCCGAACGCACGGAGTTGAGCTACATCGCCAAATATCTTGGCGAGATCGCAGGCGGCGGAACTGATCGACATCGAGCGGCACATCTACTTCTGCTACGCGAACTTTACCGTCGACCAAAACGCCACAACTCACTGGAGACGATGGGCCTCGTATCCCTCCGCTATCCTGGTATAGAAAGTTTGACGGTGCTACCGGCAGGTTGGTCCGGCAGAGGTGGTTCCCTGCAAGACTGGAAAGACTTTCTCAAGATCCTGGTCGATTACCACGTTCGAGAGAACGGCTGCGTCGATCTTCCCGACGGGCTCGCGAATTGGATTGGTACGTCATTCCGACAGAAGCGACTGAAGCGCACTGTGACAACGCAGGAGCGCAGGTACGAGCGGAAAATTGGTTGGCCCGTTGTGATTGGCTTGGATGGTCAGGTCAGGTCAACCCACCGTGCCTATCGGCTGCTGGTGGCGGCGTTTCATCTAAACGGCACAGCTCCCGACTCTGCCGCCTGGATCAGTGATGTGCTCGATCATGCTTGGGTTGCCCTCACGACAGGTGGGGCTCCCGTGTTGTCGAACACTGACGGGCAAACCAACGTTTATCATCTCGATTTCTCGCGCCAAGAACTGGCAGAGCCAGAGCGGCTTTGGCTCTGCAACGTGACTCATCGGTTTTTGGATGCCACCTTGCGTGGGATATCACCCTATTTGCCGCATGGCGAAAGTGCCAACTTTGCCGAGCCCTGTCTGGAGCTGAAGTTCCCCAAGCTACCCTGCGGATTCTGGAGAAAGGGCAACGAGGCATTGCCAACCTTCGAACGAAAAGCGTGGCTCGATGAACAGGAGGTCGTGGCGAATTTACGCCGTGACGGACACTGGAATGAAGCACTTGACCGAGCATTCATGGGTACTGATTTCTATGCCGCTCGTGAACACTCGGCACAGATTGGAACCGAGACCCTGAAGGAAATCACGAGCGAGTTTCAGTCTGGAAGACTGAATGTCCTGAACTGCTCGACCACAATGGAGATGGGCGTAGACATAGGCAACTTGTCGGTAGTCGCCATGACAAACCCGCCACCAATGCTTGCCAACTACCTGCAGCGTGCGGGCCGCGCGGGCCGTCGCGGGGAGTCCCGGGCACTCGCTTATACGCTTTGTCGTCCCGAGCCACGCGCCATGGAATTGTTCGCCGACACGAGTTCGTTCATTGCGGGACAGACACCAGTTCCGAGTGTTCGTCTGGAAAGCGCGGCTGTGGTACAGCGTCACGTGAATGCCGTCTTGCTACGGGGCTTCTTGACGCAACATCAGGGAGTCAATGCAAGCGGCTTGTCTGTTGGTTGGCTGCTTGGTGCGGAAGACGCGAATCCCGACAATGCCGCGCATCAACGACGCAACGCTCCCGTTGCCTTGATGCTTGACCAGCTTCACAAAGGGCTGGCAAGTGAGGATCAGGGAGCTATTCGTACAGTCGTGGCTGGCTCGATCCTGGCGAACCAGCCGACGGATGCCTTGGTGCGCCAAGCCACTATGGTGCTTGAGAAAATCGAGAGTGATTGGTGGCTTGAATTTGACGTCCTGCTCAATCAAAGACAGGAAGAGGTTGCGAACTCAAAACCATGGACCGCGATCAGCGCGCAGATCAAACGGGCGGCGGGGGCCTACCTGCTGACTGAATTAACAGAGAGAGGGTACCTTCCAGCAAGGGGGTTCCCGACTCACGTCAGAGACCTGATTCTTCCGACAGGACGAGCCAAAAATACCAACTACGAGTGGGATTCAACAAAGCTCAGCAGAGAGCTTCCTGTTGCCTTGCGCGAGTACCAGCCAGGTGCGGACGTTGTGGTCAATGGCGCTCGATACACGGTTGGCGGGGTGACCTTGAACTGGAAACGCCCGGCAGGTGCATCCGACGCGGTCGAGCTGCAAAGCTTCAGGTGGCGGCTGCTTTGCCGTTACTGCGGAGACGTTTCCGATCAGGCCACCCGAATGGACGTGTGCCCAAAATGTGGCGAAGAGCCAGCGGGACAGTTTGAGTATCTGAACCCAGCAGGCTTTGCAGTAGCTGCAGATGCTCAAGCAAGTGACGACATCTCCTCACCGAGGTACATCCCATCCGAGCCCGCTCGCTTCAGCGTGGCGGGAGATTGGACAAATTTGCCCAACCAGCGAGGTCGCTACCGAGCAGCGGCGGGAAGCGTTACCTATTACCAAGCTCGCGGAGAGCATAGCCATGGTTTCTTTCTCTGCCTTGCTTGTGGACGAGCCGAAGCACTGCAAGATGCGCCTGGTTCAAATACGTCCGGCGACCAGCTTGTAGCATTCCGTAGACATTCGCGCCTTCTCACAGGGAGGTCTTGTGCCGACGCAGAAACCAACACGTGGGCCGTCAAGACGATTGGTGCATTGGGCGGCAAACAGCTGACCGAAGCGCTAGAGGTGCAACTTCTCTATCCCGAGAGCCAAGCCGGCATGGATGATGAGGTGACGGCGACTTCAGTTGCCGTGTTGCTGCGAAATGCGGTGGCCACACATCTCGGCATTGAACCCAACGAGATTGGCTTTGCTACCCAGCGCGGGCGCTATGGAGAGATGCAAGTTCGTTCCATCATCGTGTATGACCTTGCGCCAGGCGGTGCCGGCTACGTGACACGCGCAGCCGAGGTGTTGCCAAAGTTGCTGAGGGATGTAGCGGACGCTGCGGCAAGTTGCCCGGCGAAGTGTCAGCGTGCATGCGTGCGCTGCATGATTGACTACAGTACGCGCCAACACGTGGAAAACTTGGACAGACATGCCGCTCTGCGCATGCTCAACGACGAATTTGTCGTTGGGCTCGCGCTGCCTGACGACGTGCGAAGTGCTCTTGGTTCGGATTGCCAGTATGAGTCCGCACCGATCTTGAGATCAGTAATCAGGTCGTTGTCAGACGTACACGCCCAGTCCATGCTGATTTGTATCGCTGCATCTGCAGGGGATGAAGATTGGGATCTCGCTGACTGGCGAATGAAGTCCGCCTTGTTACAAGCGCACCTGATCAATCCAGATCTGAAGGTTTCGCTCGCGCTACTGGGTGACACACACCTCCTCAGCGAGGATGCCAAGGAGCAACTCTTGAGTTGGCGCCGATCCAGGCTGATCGACTCTCTGCACACAGCCCTAGTGCCGCAAGGTTACGTCCCGTTGGTCGAACTCGAAGGACCAGTAGAAAGCAGCAGTTGGTCGCTTGCCTATGCCGAGCTGGATGCTGCAGCTCCAGGAGAGAAGTGGGCCACTTCGGAGCACGGCATCCTGGTGCGCAGTCCCCGAGTACTTGGGTTAGAGCTGACGCCTATCGAGGAAGAGGAGTTCACGCCAAAACAGGGGGCCCAGGGTAATAGCGGCATCTGCATCATCAACGCTCACGCGGCAATTCCGGCCGGGAATTTCCTGGCTTTCGTCTTGGGATCCATTCGAGCAAAATTTCCCTTGATCGATGAGGTAACCGGGATGGTCCCGGAAAGTATCAAATACACAGATCGATACTTTCGTTCGCCGGAATCAGCTCTGGTCCTCAAGGCACTCATCGATGGACTCGTTCCGGCTACGTCCCGCGTGAGCTTGACCATTCAGACAGCCGAGCTACCGAATGATCCAGGATATGGGACGGACTGGCGCGAGGAGAAAGTCCGCGAGCTTGATCTCAAGAAGGCCTTCCGCCGCGACGGGTCAACGCTGAAGTTCGATCTAGAGGTCAGGAAGAAGTCGATCGTGCCTCATTCGCGCGCACTCAAGTTGACCTACCCCAACGGCCGACGCTTGAACCTTAAGTTTGATCAGGGCGTGGACTACTGGAAGATGGTGGGAGGAACGGTCTTGCCAAAATATCCACGTGGGGCCACTGATGTGACGGCTTGGTTCGATTGAGCGCCAGTGGTGAGTTCATGCACCAACTAAGACGTTTCTAGTACGGCCAGCCCGGGCCAGAGAAAGATCGCCGATCTCTGGCCCGAGCAGGTTCATGCATAGCTGGACTGGACAGTAATACTGCTTAATGTACCTGTAAGCCTTCTCGAACAGCTCCTCATGGATAGGCAACGATCTCAACGCGGGCATCGCTTCTGGCTGTAGAAATGGGGAATTCTCGGCCGTCACCAATCACCTCCCCCACGGTAGATCCCTCGGGCTGCTTGAATGAGTAAGGGCAAGGAATGTCGTCAACATTGACTTGGTTGGATCACGATTCGGAAGCTCGCGAGCGCAGCCTGCGGATTCTGGCCCTATATCGAGAAAAGGAATCCAGGGATGAGCTTGGCATCGGCAGCATTCGCGATGCCTTAGCCGATCAGCTGTTTCCAGGCACCTCCACGATTCAGACACGGCTGGCTTACATGCTGTTCGTGCCATGGATCTATCAGCGGCTGGAGAGCCGGAGAGTGCCGTCGGATCGAATCCGGGTTGAAGCGCAGCGAATGGAAGCCGAGTTGGTTGCGCCGTTGGTGCAGCAAGGCGACAAGGCGGGGCAGGAAATCTACGGCGTCATTGGCCGCGTCGCAAAGAGTGAGCTAAAGCGATTTCCCAGTTCCATCTACTGGGCAGGGCTTCGGCGTTGGGGTATTCGTCGCCTGGAGGGTTCGCAGGAGCAATATCACCGAAGCGTGGATTCGCTGTACAGAAGGCTGGCGAGCCGTCGCAAGCGAGACGACGACGAATGGGCTGATGAGGGGACCGTTAGCACCTGGCATCCTAAACTTCCGGATCCGCCGCAGGGTTTCCCAGGCACGGCGACATTCGTCATGCGCGACGAGGATGCTTCATTTCTGAGCGATCGGATTCAGACTTCGTGTGCGGGGTCGCTGCTGGCGTGGTTGGTGCAACACCCCAACCACATGGATTGCGACTTTCCCTGGTTGAAGCCTGACATTGCGCAGGCACCCGAGTCAGTTCGGGTTTTGCTCGAGCATGCCAGGTGCTTTTCGTTGGTCATGCATGGTGCGTCCCTGCTGTACAACCTCCAACTTGCCGGGCTAAGCAATCTTGAGGGCCGAGTCGAGGAATACCGCGCTGCGCTGGACGAATGGGCCGGTACCACAGGCTGGTCTGAGTTCGATCGCTGGAAGCTCGATGAGTTCTTCAACGCGGCGCGAGATTCCGAACATGCGATTCCCCATGCCACCGAGGTCTTCGTAAAGCAATGGATCGCGTTGGCTCAAGCGCATCAGGGCGTCGTTGCTGAAGACCCGTCAGCGCGTGAACTAGTACGGCATCGGGAACAAGCACTGAAAAAAGGCCGCTCACGATTCACCAACCATGCCGCGTTGAAGCAATGGTCGGGTGCTTCGGGCGTGGCGCGTCTCGATTATCGTTGGGGCACGGTCAAGACCTTTCTTGCGGACCTCGGCAGGGTCGAAGGAAAGAGTCATGCTTGATCCCAATGCGCGCAGCTTGCTGACTGACGCTCTGACGCCACCCCCGGGAATGCACTTCGATGCGGGCTTGGCGACCACCTATTCACTGGACCCAACGGCGCTGCTGACGGTACCGATCCACTTAGCGTGGCTCGCTTCCGGTCAGGACAAAAACCTTCTGGCCGATCCGATCAGGATGCTGGAGGCCCTGCGCCGTGTCGCTTCGCGCCTCACGGTATTTTGCCAAAGAGGGAGGATGCAGGCCCCCAGTCGCCCACATGTGCTCTATGGCTTGCTGGAGCAGATGCTGCATGAGTCTGTAGCCCCGTTCGGCGGTTCGTTCCATGCCAAGCTCTGGTTGCTGCGGTATGTGTCTGACCAGGCCACCGCGTCTCCGCAGCTGCGACTGATTGTTCAATCTCGGAATCTGACGTTTGATCGATCGTGGGATATCAGCCTCAAGCTGGACGGTGCGCCAAGCGGGACTAATCGTCGCCGCAATATCCCGCTGGGCAAACTGCTGGATGTTCTGCAAACCAGGGAGGTCTGCACGAAACAGATGTCCCGGTCCCGCAAGAATTCCGTTGAGTCCCTGATTGCGGATGCGAAGCAGGCTGATTGGGACCCGCCAGATGGCTTCGAGGACCTGCGTTTCCACGCGCTAGGTCTGGATACCAAGCATTGGTTGCCCGAGCCGTCTCGAGAGCTGGCAGTCATTTCCCCTTTTGTGCGCGCGGATGCGCTGAAAAGGTTGGCGGCGACGACGGAGCGACCACGTCTGTTGATCGCCAGATCCGAAGAACTTGAATCCGTGTCAACGGATGTACTTCAGTTGTTTGAGTCCACGAGGATACTGGCGGAGCAGGCTGCGTCAGGTGACACGGAAGATGACCAGGCTGCCGGCGAGCAGGGGTTGCACGCAAAGGTCTATATCCAGCAGCGTGGGTGGGGCGGCTCAGATACCCACATCATCCTTGGCTCGGCGAACGCGACCGACCGTGTTGTAACACCAGGAATAAGCGCGCGCAGTCTTGAGCTCTTGGTGGAACTGATTGGCAAGCGACGAAACGTTGGATCAATCGATGACTTGTTCGCCAAGGACGGCTTCGGCGACCTGTTGGTGGATTACTCGTCAGCACCCCCGTCAGAAGTGGATCATGAGCGTATCGACAGCGAGAAGATGCTGGAGCGGGTTCGTGCGCAGCTAGCGGCTGTCGTATGGCAGATCCAATGTACGGCAATGAATGAGCATTGGAGCCTGTCCCTGTCGGCCGACAGAGAGGCTGAAGTGGAAGCGGTAGAAGTCCGAGTTTGGCCGCTAAGCGTCAGCTTCGAGCGGTCGGTTCCGAGCAAGTTCTCGACCCCCACGCATGGCACTGAATTGGGTACGTTTGCAACGGAGGAAGTCACGGCCTTGTTGGGCTTCCACCTCAAGACCGGGGCTTATGAAGTCCGATTTGCCATCGAGGCAAGTGTTCAGGGCATGCCCGCTGATCGCGATGACGCAGTGACAAGGTTGATCATCCGCAATCGTGAAGGCTTTGTGCGATACCTGCTCTTGTTGCTGGGGAATCTTGCTGGTGAAAGTGGAGGTGTCGATCTTGGCAATGGATTGTGGAGCGGCATGGGGTTTGCGGACAGCAGCGCGCCGCCCTTGTTCGATCTGCTTGCCAGTGCTTATGCACGGGACTCCAAGAACGTTGTGCCTATCGCGCGTTTGATCCGGCGTTTGGCCGATGGCGAAGGACAGTCAGTGGTGCCGGAAGACTTTCTGAGGATGTGGAGAGTCTTTGAGGAAGCTCTGAAAAAGGACGGTATTCATGTCGACACCCTTTGACGCCACACCGGTTCTTGATCGGCTCAAGGATTTCCAGCGACGCACCGTCGACTACGTGTTTCAACAGATGTATGAAGTACCACAACCCGTTACGCGATTTTTGGTAGCCGATGAGGTGGGTCTCGGCAAGACGATGGTTGCCAAGGGGCTCATTGCTAAGGTGGTCGAGCGCTTGCAGTCGACGATACGTCGCATCGACATCATCTACGTCTGCTCTAACGCGGATATCGCTGCGCAGAACATCGGCCGCTTGAACGTGACCGGACAAGAGGCTTTTGCCAAGGCGACCCGGCTTACGTTGTTGCCGCTTGAGTTGAAGGACCTGGATCCTGATCCGACGAAGCCGCGGATAAATTTCGTGAGCTTCACCCCCGGAACAACGTTCGAGCTGGGTAACAGGGGTGGAACCAAGCCTGAGCGTCGACTGATCTATCAGATGCTGGCGGAAGGTCGGGATGCGCGATTCGTTTATGGCTTGTGTCAACTCATGCGTGTGACTGCTGGGGAGAAAGGGTGGTCCGATTACGCCGAGGAGCGGGTGACGTACGACGAGACGATCGCACGGTCATTCTGCGAGCTGGTTTTCAATGACGCTGAGCTCAGCGGCCGTCTCTTCGCTCTGTCTGAGTATTTCTACGATGGGAGGCGGACGAGAACAGACGAAATTCTCGGTGGCGCGCTTGCTCTGGTGGCTGATCTACGCAAAAAATTGGCGCGCGTTTGCTTGGATGCACTGGAACCTGATCTCGTCATACTTGATGAGTTTCAACGGTTTCGTGATTTGCTCGATTCTCGTAACCCTGCGGCAGAGCTTGCACAAGCGCTTTTCAATGCGCCCGATGTGCGGGTTGTTCTTCTTTCCGCCACGCCTTACAAAATGTACGTTCGTGATGAAGAGAATGAGGACCATTTCAAGGATTTCAAACAGACTCTAAAATTTCTGATGAACGATGATGAAGCACAAGTGGGGAGTGTCGTTGTCGGTCTTCAAGAGCTACGGGATGGCATTTTCGCGTCGTCTTCGGAGGAAGATCTGACACGGTTTGATGCTGCAAAACAGCGCGTCGAAGCCGGACTCTTAAGTGTCATGTGCAGAACTGAGCGGGTCGGAAGCACATTGCATCAAGACGCGATGGTTCGAGAAGTATCGGATGAGCCGCCGCTAAAATCGAGCGATCTGGGGGATCTCGCCTTCCTCGATGGTGTCGCGCGAGCCGTCGGCGCACGCGATACGCTGGACTACTGGAAGTCCAGCCCGTACCTGCTCAATTTCATGAAGGAATATGAACTCAAGCGACGATTTGTTGTTGGCCTGAACAATGATGCTGAGCTGCGAAAAATCACGCGAACCAACGCCAGCCGTCTTTTGTCCCGCCAGCAGGTGAGTCAGTTTGAGGAGCTTGAATCGGGAAATGCGCGTCTCCGTGCGCTAGCTAGCGAGATGCGTGAGAAAGGTTTGTGGCGACTCTTGTGGATGCCGCCGTCGTTGCCTTACTGGCGGCCTGAGGGGCCGCATGCGTTGTCAGGTGACGTGAGCAAGACGCTGGCCTTTTCCGCATGGAACGTCGTGCCGGATGCGCTGGCGTGCATGCTCTCGTATGAAGCTGATCGCCTTATGCTGGAGAGCATGCCTTTAAAGGCATACGAAGGCATGGAGCGATTCAGCGGGCGCTTGAAGGACATGACGGCATTCGCGCTGCTTTGCCCATCGCCGGCTCTCGCGGAACTGCTCGATCCATTGACGTTATCTCGGGACATGCGAGTCGCAGGAGGCGCGGACATGGCCACTGCGCTCAATATGGCGGTCAAGGTTATTCAACCGCTGTTGGCTGATCTACTGATCGGAGCAATTGAGTCAGGTCCGGTGGATAGGCGCTGGTATTGGGTGGCGTTGGCACGGATGACGATGGCTAGATATCCCAGCGTCAGGGACTGGACTGCGCCGGGACTGGGGATGACGTCGTCGTCATCAGAAACGAGCTTCTCAGGACATGTCGAGCGATTCGTGGGGGCGGGTGAGCCTGTGCTGGACCCTCCGTTGGGTCGCCTTCCCGCGGATGTGTGTGAGGTTGTCGCAGAGCTGGCATTGGCCAGTCCTGGGGTCTGCGCGCTGAGATCCCTAAAGCGAATCGCGCCAGAGCTCGCGTGGGACCACAAGGACCTTTTAGAAGCAGCTTGGCAAGTCTCAGAAGGTTTCCGCAGTTTGTACAACCGGCCCGAAGTGGTGGTGATGCTTCAGCAAGATGAAACGGAGGCGGACAGCTACTGGCAAAGGGCACTGCACTACGGTTTGGAAGGCAACCTCGCATCGCTGCTTGATGAGCATATTCACGTGTTGAACGAGTCTCTTGGACTGGTGGACAAGCCGGCAGCCGAGCGTGTTAAAGGTGTTGCCGCAGAAGTCAGAACTGCTCTATCCATCCATGCATCGAGTCTGAAACCTGATGATATCGAAGTTGGCCCAGACGGAGTGAGCATCGACAGCAAACCCCTGAGCATGCGCTGTCGGTATGCAGTGCGCTTTGGAGACCAGCGAGAAGAGGACAAGGCCGTTTCACGCAAGGAAGCGATACGTGTGGCGTTCAACTCCCCTTTTAGGCCGTTTGTACTCGCCACGACATCTGTTGGGCAGGAGGGCCTCGACTTCCATCAGTGGTGCCACTCTGTGTTGCATTGGAATTTACCTTCAAACCCTGTCGACCTGGAACAGAGGGAAGGACGAGTCCATCGATACAAGGGATACGCGGTTCGCAAGAATGTCGCGAAGACATGGGGTGATCACGTATTTCCTCTGTTGCCGGCGACCGAGGCGGATGTTTGGGAGCTGATGTTCAACGCCGCTGTTCAAGGTCGCTCTCCAGCAAGTAGCGATCTCGTTCCGTATTGGATTATGGACGTGGAAGACGGGGCAAAAATCGAACGCCGATTCCTGGTGACCCCATTTAGCGTTGAAGCGTCCAGGGTCATTCGCCTGAAGCGCAGTCTCGCTTTATACCGTATGGTCTTCGGGCAACCGAGACAGGAAGACTTGCTAATGCATCTCCTCGATACATTCAGCGCTGAAGACGCCCCTCGCGTTGCGGAGCGTTGGAGCATAAGTTTGATGCCACCTAGCAGCAGCCCGGAGCTTCTCGTGGAGTTGGCCTCCACCTGAAGCCGTTGCAGCCACCGGTGATTGCTGCATCAAGCTGACAAGCCAGAGCTCATTGATGCTTTGCTAACCCAGGCCCGATGACACAGCCGTTCTCTACGCATTTCTTGACGGCCGGGACGCATAGGGCGAACACCAACTCCAAGCGTGAGTGACCCCATGTCCGCTCCACGAACCATTCGTCATTTAGTAGGATAGGACGTCATTCGCCGCAACTTCTGCATAGTTCGAGGGAACGGAGGGGACAAGATCCAACGTCTGACGGTAACTGTGACGGTAGATTTTTCAATTTATCTTTCAAGAATTGGGCTTTTTAAAGGGTTTTAGGCCTTTTTCGAGTCCACCCATAGCCACCAAACGCCTCTTTGCAAATCGCGGAAGTCGATCGCAGACCTTGCATAACCAAGGTGCCCGACTTTCTTGGCGCCTGCGATTTCTTCCTGTGTTCCGTCAGCCATGTCCTCAGGTGGAAGCTGGCCTCTGTTCGTGAGGTCATTGCGGCGCAGGCTGGCTGGGGGTGTCGTCTTTCTACCGATGCCGGGCGGCTTTCCGGCGGGCTGTACAATCGACCGATGAACATCTTCAAAGTATTCACTCTCGAAGCAGCCCACCGCCTGCCCAACGTGCCGGAGGGCCACAAATGCGCGCGGCTGCATGGGCATTCGTTCCGGGTCGAGTTGCATTTGACCGGCGATGTGGGCGCGGAGTCGGGCTGGGTGATGGATTTCGGCGATGTCAAAGCGGTGTTTCAGCCGCTCTACGAACAGCTCGATCATCACTATCTCAATGACATCCAGGGATTGGAGAATCCGACCAGCGAGCGGCTGGCGGTGTGGATCTGGGATCGGCTGAAGCCCGCGCTGCCGCTGCTTTCCGAAGTGGTGGTGCATGAAACCTGCACGTCGGGATGTCGATACCGGGGCATGTGAGCCGACCCCGTCACCGGGTCCGCGCCAGGCTCTGCAGTCTTCGGTCGGGGCTGGGCTCGGGATGAGCGCTTTGACGCGGCGCGATGTGACCCATGGCGACTCCAACAGATCGTTTTTCCTGAATATTTCCCCGCTGGTCTGGTTGTCGCCCGGAAATATATATTGCACTGCACAAAATCTTTCGCTAGAATGGCTGCCACTACCCCATCCTCAACGAGGACCAAGCCATGACGCAGCAGTTCAACAACCAGCTTTTCGCTTTCACCAAGCAGTTCACCGACAGCGCGTTCAAGGCGCAGTCGCTGGCCTTGAAGGGCCTGGAGACGGTCGCCGAGCTGCAGCTCAAGGCGCTCGAGGAGCAGTCCAAGGTCTCCGCCCAGTTCGTCGCCGAGGCGATGGAAACCCGCGACATGGACGGCCTGCGCAGCCTGTGGGAAAAGGGCAGCAGCCTGAGCCGCGAGAATGCCGAGCGCGCCGTGGCCGTTTCGCAGGAAGTGATCGCCGTGACCCAGAAGACCGCCGAGTCGCTGAATGCCCTCGTGCAGGAGCAGCGTCAGGCTGCCAATGACGCGGTCGCCGCGCCGGTGGCCGCCAAGAAGGCTTCCGCCAAGTAATCAGGCGGGATCAGTTGCGCTCTGCGTGACCCGAACAGGGCCGGACATCGTTCCGGCCCTGTTTGCGTGTGGCCTCGAAAGATCCTGTGGCAGGGCTCCGCGGGGTTCACAATTCAATGCGTTAAGCGTGCCGCGGGACATGATGTCGCAGCTTTCACGGCTTGTCCCGGCAACTTTTCAACTGCTATACTTTTACGGATTGGATCGTGGCCCGCAGCTGTATCGGTGCCGCCTGCTGCAGGCCGCGCGGAGAAGCTACGTTGCTCAACAGTCTTGCCTCCGGTCGACGCATCGCGCTGCGCATTGTCCTGTTGCAGTTGCTGGTGGCGTTGCTGGTCGGCCTCGTGTTTCTCGCATCGGGACCGCGTGAAGCGGTTTCGGCTGCTGCGGGCGCGACGATGGTGGCGCTGGGTACCGCGCTGATGTCGGCGCGATTCTTCAGTGGCGTGACGGGCGCGGGTCAGGCGTTGGGCCGTTTGCTGACGGGCGTGCTCCTGAAATGGATCGTGATCGTCGGAGGGCTGATCGTGATCCTGTTCCAATTCAAGTTGCCACCGCTGGCCGCCATCACGGGGTTGG
>ERZ778018.1779-NODE-1779-length-16028-cov-4.882051_pt1 | contig 16028 bp, 27 predicted proteins | sample MGYA00375748_ERZ778018 | MGnify/ENA primary metagenome ERZ778018 (study PRJEB29350, sample SAMN05509839) | bioreactor metagenome | biome: bioreactor; material: wastewater | place: South Africa: University of Cape Town | collected 2014-04-22 ... | reverse complement strand
AAGGCGGCCGCACAGTCGGCGCCGGTGTTGTCTCTAAAATCATCGAGTAATTAATATGGCTTCTCAAACTATCCGTATCCGTCTGAAAAGCTTCGATCATCGCTTGATCGACCGTTCAGCGGCAGAAATCGTTGATACTGCGCGCCGTTCCGGCGCTCGGGTCAAGGGTCCTATTCCTTTGCCGAGCCGCAAGGAGCGTTTCACCGTTCTGGTTTCTCCGCACGTCAATAAAGACGCGCGTGACCAGTATGAGCTTCGCACCCACAAGCGTGTGCTTGACATCATCGAACCAACGGATCGAACCGTTGATTTGTTGATGCAGCTTGATCTTGCTGCTGGTGTTGATGTTCAAATTCGGTTGAATTAATTTGTAATTCAAATAGGACTTTACGTCCTGTTTGAATGCTGATAAATTAATGACCCTTTTCAGCCCGGCGCTGTTGCGTCGGGCTGAATATTTCAGGCGAACCGGTCAATCGTAATCGGCGTCTTTCATAAGTTAGAGGTATTAACCATGTCTTTAGGTGTAGTCGGTCGCAAGGTCGGCATGACTCGCGTCTTTGACGATGCTGGTGTTTCTACGCCAGTAACGGTCATTGAGGTAGAGCCCAATCGCGTGACTCAGCTCAAAACCCCGGAAGTGGATGGCTATACCGCCGTTCAAGTCACTACCGGTACGCGTCGCGCCTCTCGTGTAACCAAGGCGATGGCCGGTCATTACGCGAAAGCTGAAACAGCATCTGGTCGCATGTCTACGGAATTCCGTATTTCTGCCGATGAGCTTGCTGGCTTCCAACCAGGTGCTGAGATCACTGTCTCCATCTTTGATGGCGTCGAGAAGGTTGACGTTGCAGGTCAGAGCAAAGGTAAAGGCTTTGCCGGTACTGTTAAGCGCTACAACTTCCGCACTCAAGATGCGACTCATGGTAACTCTCGCTCACACCGTGTGCCGGGTTCCATCGGTCAAAACCAGACACCGGGTCGCGTATTTCCGGGCAAGAAGATGTCCGGTCATATGGGTGACGAGCGCGTGTCGTCTTTGGGTTTGAAAGTGGTTCGGGTGGATGTCGAGCGTGGTTTGATCCTCGTGAAAGGCGCCGTGCCAGGTTCAACAGGCGGCGACGTAATCGTTCGTCCTTCTGTCAAGATTAAAGGCTGAGGCACGTCATGGAATTACAGGTTAAAGATGGCGCTGCTATCAGCGTCTCAGAACAAATTTTCGATCGGAGCTACAACGAAGGTCTGATTCATCAGGCGGTAGTTGCGTTTATGGCTGGTGCGCGTTCTGGCACCAAGCGTCAATTGACTCGCTCAGAAGTTTCCGGTGGCGGTAAGAAGCCATGGAATCAGAAGGGTTCGGGTCGCGCGCGTGCTGGTACGACCCGTTCACCCATCTGGCGTACTGGTGGCGTGACCTTTGCTGCCCGCCCGCGTAACTTTGAGCAGAAGATCAACCGTAAAGCGTATCGCGTTGCGATGGCTTCTATCTTCTCTGAGCTGGTTCGTCAGGATCGCCTGATCGTTGTCGAGTCGCTGACAGTTTCTTCACCCAAAACGCGTGAAGTGTTGGGTCTGGTGAAAAACTTAGGCATTCAGGGTGGTCGTACATTGTTTGTCGCAGAGGCATTCGATGAGCATTTCTTCCTGGGTTCGCGGAACGTGATTGAACTCGGTTATCTCACGGCAGATATGTTGGATCCGGTTAGTCTGGTTGGCGCTGAACGCGTGGTAATCACCCGTGCGGCCGTCAAAATGGTTGAGGAGTGGTTGTCATGATGCGGGAAAAACTTTTTGACGTATTGCGTTCACCTCTGGTGACCGAGAAAACGGCACGCGCAAATCAAGAAAACCAATATGCGTTTCGCGTCGCGACTACGGCAACAAAGGCTGAGATCAAGGCTGCGGTCGAGCAGTTGTTCGGCGTCAATGTGATGGCTGTGCAAACGTTGAACGTAGCTGGTAAAGCTCGCCGCTTCCGTGGTGTGGCCGGTCGACGCGCTGACTGGAAAAAAGCTTATGTCACATTGGCTGAAGGTCAAGCGATTGATCTGGGCCAGGCGAACTAAACCGGTCTGGTTAAGTAAGGAATTAAATCATGGCATTGAAAATTGCAAAACCAACCTCCCCGGGTCGTCGTTCGGTCATTGAGATCGATCGTTCGCATCTCTATAAGGGTGCTCCGTACGCTCCGTTGCTGGAAAAGAAATCCAACACCGGTGGTCGTAACAACTTGGGCCGGATTACCACGCGTCATATCGGTGGTGGTCATAAACAGCATTATCGTCTGGTCGACTTTAAGCGCGTAAAAGATGGCATTCCCGCCACTGTAGAGCGTATTGAATATGATCCGAACCGCACCGCGCACATTGCATTGATCATGTATGCGGATGGTGAGCGTGCCTATATTCTGGCGCCTCGGGGCGTGGTTCCCGGTCAAGTTGTTCTGTCAGGTGTGGAAGCGCCAATCCGTGCGGGTAACTGCTTGCCGATGCGCAACATTCCAATTGGTTCAACCATTCATGCGGTGGAGCTGAAGCCAGGCAAGGGCGCGCAAATAGCGCGTAGTGCCGGCGCTGCCGTGCAACTGGTGGCGCGTGAGGGTGCCTACGTCACACTGCGTCTGCGTTCTGGCGAGACCCGTAAGGTTTTGGCCGAATGTCGCGCCACACTTGGCGAAGTCAGCAACCACGAACACAGCCTTCGCTCATTGGGTAAGGCCGGTGCAACGCGTTGGCGCGGCATCCGTCCGACCGTACGCGGTGTGGTCATGAACCCAGTGGATCACCCGCATGGTGGTGGTGAAGGCCGGACTTCGGGCGGTCGTCATCCGGTTACCCCATGGGGCGTGCCGACTAAGGGCTACAAAACTCGGACGAACAAGCGTACAGACAAACTTATTGTCCGTCGTCGTTCTAAATAATTCACTGATATAGAGGGTTAAAAGGTGCCACGTTCACTTAAGAAAGGTCCCTTCGTGGACCATCACTTGCTGAAAAAGGTGGAAGAGGCTGCTGCGGCCAATAACCGTCGGCCCATAAAGACCTGGTCTCGTCGCTCGATGATCCTACCGGATTTCATCGGCCTGACCATTGCGGTCCATAACGGTCGCCAGCACATTCCAGTTCTCGTCAACGAAAACATGGTTGGACACAAACTCGGTGAGTTTGCGCCTACCCGGACTTACCGGGGACATGTGGCTGACAAGAAAGCCAAGCGCTAGGAGACTGATATGCAAGCTACAGCTTTACACCGTTATGCACGTATTTCTCCTCAGAAGGCCCGCCTTGTTGCGGATCTGGTGCGGGGGCAGGGCGTCGCCCAGGCAATTGAAACATTGACGTTCAGCGACAAGAAAGGCGCTGATCTGATCAAGAAGGTCCTGGAGTCGGCGATTGCCAACGCGGAAAACAATGAAGGCGCAGACGTTGATCGTCTGCGTATCGCGACGATCATGGTCGACGAGGGTCCGGTTTTGAAACGTTTCCGTGCACGAGCCAAAGGCCGCGGCGCACGTATCCTGAAAAAAACCAGTCATATTCTAGTCACGGTCAGCGAGCGGTAAGGGGAGAGTTATGGGTCAGAAAGTACATCCGGTAGGATTCCGGCTCGGGATTTCCTCTGATTGGACATCTCGCTGGTATGCCGATAGTAAGTTGTTCCCGGTTCAATTGAACCAAGATGTGCGCACGCGTGCATTCATCAAGGACAAACTGAAAGAAGCATCCGTTTCACGTATTCAGATTGAGCGTCCAGCCCGTTCTGCGTCAGTTACGATCCACACGGCTCGTCCTGGGATCGTGATTGGTCGCAAGGGTGAGGACATCGAGCGTCTTCGCGGTGAAATCGCGCCGATGTTGGGTGTTGATCGCAACGCGGTCAAGCTCTCGGTTGAAGAGATTCGCAAGCCAGAATTGGACGCGCAACTGGTCGCCGAATCCATTGCACAGCAGCTTGAGCGTCGGATTATGTTCCGCCGCGCCATGAAGCGTGCCGTGCAAACATCCATGCGCCTTGGTGCGGGTGGGATCAAAGTCAATGTATCTGGTCGTTTAGGCGGTGCAGAGATTGCCCGTAACGAATGGTACCGCGAAGGTCGTGTGCCCTTGCACACCCTGCGTGCCGACATCGATTACGGCTTTGCAGAGGCCCAAACTACCTATGGCGTCATTGGCGTCAAAGTTTGGATTTTTAAAGGCGAAGTGTTTGGCGTCCCGGGTAACCGTGATGTCAAAGCTGCGACAGCCTGAACCGATCAGATAGGTAAGTGGAGCTAACATTATGCTGCTGCCAAAACGTACAAAATTCCGCAAGCAGTTCCGTGGCAAAAATCGGGGCATTGCGACGACAGGCAATAAAGTGAGCTTTGGTGAATTCGGTCTGAAATCACTGGAGCGCGGTGAAATTACATCTCGTCAAATCGAGTCGGCTCGTCGTGCCATTTCACGTCATGTGAAGCGGGGCGGCAAGATCTGGATCCGGATTTTCCCGGATACTCCGATCACCAAAAAGCCACTCGAAGTGCGGATGGGTAAGGGTAAAGGGAGCGTCGAGTACTGGGTGGCTAAAATTCAGCCCGGCAAGATGCTTTATGAAATTGAAGGTGTGACAGAAGATATCGCGCGTCAAGCGTTCTCATTGGCCTCGGCCAAGCTTCCCGTCAAGACGACCTTCGTAACGCGGGTACTGATGTAATGAGCAAAATCACTAACGAATTGCGCGAAAAATCACCAGAAGGTTTGCGTGAAGAGTTGTTGGCGATTAAACGCGAACAGTTCAATTTGCGCATGCAAAAAGCGACGGGTCAGGAATCCAAATCGCATTTGATTCGCGAAGCCCGGAAAAACGTGGCTCGAATCAAAACGATTCTGACCGAGAAGGAGCAAGGCTGAGATGTCTACTGAAACAAACGAAAACGTCATCCGTACCCGCGTTGGTCGCGTGACCAGCGACAAGATGGATAAATCAATCACGGTTGCCATCGAGCGCCGCGTAAAGCATCCCTTGTACGGTAAGTTCATTACTAAAACCACAAAGCTTCACGTGCACGATGAAGACAATCAGTCTCGTGTGGGCGATAGCGTTGAAATCCGTGAGTCACGTCCAATTTCCAAGACAAAATCTTGGACGCTGGTTCGTGTGATTACGCGCGCAGCCGTTTAAGGAGCAAGAATCATGATTCAAATGCAAACCATTCTGGACTCTGCGGATAACAGCGGCGCCAAGAAAATCCAGTGCATCAAGGTGCTGGGCGGCTCACATCGTCGTTACGCGGGTATCGGTGACATCATCAAGGTGTCTATTAAAGATGCTATTCCACGTGGCCGTGTCAAAAAGGGTGATGTGTACAACGCAGTCGTTGTGCGCACTGCAAAAGGCGTTCGTCGTGCGGATGGTTCACTGATCCGTTTCGATGGCAATGCTGCTGTTTTGTTAAACGCTAAACTCGAGCCAATCGGCACGCGTATCTTTGGCCCTGTCACCCGCGAACTGCGTGGCGAGAAGTTCATGAAGATCGTGTCGCTTGCGCCCGAAGTGATTTGAGGATATCGCCATGCGTAAAATTCGACAAGGTGATGAAGTAGTTGTCATCGCAGGTAAAGACAAAGGTCGCCGCGGCACGGTGTTGCGCGTGATCAATGATGGCGCCCGCGTTGTCGTCGAAAATATCAACAAGGTTAAGAAGCATATGAAGCCCAACCCAATGCTGGGTCAGACGGGCGGAATTATCGAAATGGAGAAATCCGTTGATATTTCTAACGTAATGCTGTTTAATCCCGCCTCCGAAAAAGGGGATCGGGTTGGCTTCAAACATCTTGAAGACGGCACGAAGGTTCGTTTTTTTAAATCCAACGGCGAAGTCGTTGACACAAAATAGGTTGAATTAAGATGGCTCGTCTTCAGGAATTATACACCAGTACTTATCTGCCCCAGCTGAAAGAAAAGTTGGGTCTCGATAACGTCATGGCCGTTCCGAAGCTGACCAAGATTACTTTGAACATGGGCTTGGGTGACTCGGCGCGTGACAAGAAAGTAATCGACAGTGCAGTGGATGAAATGGCAGCAATTTCGGGTCAAAAGCCCGTTGTGACTTATGCGCGTAAGTCGATTGCCGGCTTCAAGCTGCGCGAAGGGATGCCATTAGGCGTCAAGGTGACCTTGAGAGGAAGTACGATGTACGAATTCTTCGATCGGTTGATCCAGATCTCTGTTCCTCGCATACGTGATTTCCGTGGCCTCAATCCTAAGTCGTTTGACGGCCGTGGCAATTACAGCATGGGTGTGAAAGAGCAAATTATTTTCCCGGAAATTGATTACGACAAAATCGATCAAATCCGCGGGATGGATATCACGATCACGACTACCGCTCAGAATGATGACCAGGCACGGGCACTGCTCGAATGCTTCGGTTTCCCATTCCGCCGGTAAGGGAGTTTTAAATGGCTAAGAAAAGTATGTTGAATCGGGAAGAGCAGCGTCAAAAGCTCTCGGCTCGTTATCAAGCTAAGCGCGATCAATTGCGTGCAGTTCTGAATGATCCGAATGCGGATTTCGACGCGAAGATGCAGGCATCTGCTGCATTGAGCAAGTTGCCGCGTGATTCTTCTGTATGCCGCCAGGTTCGCCGTTGCGCAATCACTGGTCGCCCGAAGGGTGTTTACCGCAAGTTCGCGCTCGGTCGGAACAAGCTCCGTCAATTGGCAATGTCTGGTGAGATTCCAGGCCTTCGCAAAGCAAGTTGGTAATGAGGTGACATTATGAGTATGAGTGATCCAATTTCCGACATGCTGACCCGTATCCGTAACGCTCAGAATGCCCGTAAGCCGAACGTGAGCATGCCTTCTTCCAAGTTCAAGCAAGCCATTGCCAAAGTTCTGAAAGAAGAAGGTTACATCGGTGACTTCCAGGTTTCTGGCGACGCCAAGCCTACCTTGTCCATTGCGCTGAAATATTTTCAGGGCAAGCCTGTCATTGACATGATCAAGCGTGTCTCTAAGCCGGGCTTCCGCGTTTACAAGAACGCGGACGAACTGCCTACCGTTATCGGTGGTCTGGGTGTGGCGATCCTTTCTACATCACAGGGTGTCATGCCTGATCGCGAAGCGCGTCGGCAGAACATCGGTGGTGAAGTTATTTGCCTCGTATCTTAATTGGGAGTGAATCATGAGTCGTGTTGCTAAAAAGCCCGTCGCCATTCCCAAAGGTGTCGAGGTTAAATTGAATGGTCAAGTCATCTCATTCAAGGGGCCGAAAGGTCAGCTTGAACTGACATTGCACAAATCAGTCAGTGTTGATATGGCGGCTAACGAATTACGTTTTGAGCCTGAGTCCGATCTGTTCATTGCTATGGCGGGCACCATGCGCGCTCTGGCAAACAACAACATTCAGGGCGTATCAGCTGGTTTTGAGATGAAGCTGCAACTGGTTGGTGTGGGGTACCGTGCGCAGGTTCAGGGCAGCACTCTGAACCTTGCACTGGGTTTTTCTCATCCAATCAACTTCGCTATCCCTGCGGGCATCACTATTGAAACGCCTTCACAAACGGAAATCATTATTCGTGGTGCGGATCGTCAAAAAGTGGGTCAAGTGGCTTCCAATATCCGTGGTTACCGTCCGCCAGAGCCGTATAAAGGCAAGGGTGTGAAGTACCACGATGAAGTCATCTTCCGTAAGGAAGCGAAGAAGAAATAAGGGTTAGCTATGAACGAAAAATCACAAAATCGTCTGCGTCGTGCGCGCCGCACACGTGCCAAAATCGTCCGGTTGGGTGTTCATCGGCTGACGGTTTACCGTACAGCTCAGCATACCTACGCTCAAATCTTTACGCCTGATGGCGCGACCGTTGTTGCATCATCCTCAACGTTGCACCCAGGTGTGATCGAAGCGGGTAAGCACGGTGGCAACATCGATGCCGCCAAGCGTGTTGGTGAGATGGTCGCCAAGGCTGCCCTTGCCAAAGGCATTACAAACGTCGCATTTGACCGCTCTGGATTTATTTTCCATGGCCGGATCAAGGCATTGGCCGAATCCGCTCGTGAAGCCGGTCTGCAATTCTAAGAGGTTATGCAATGAGTAGAAATTCTAACGAAGTTGCGACCGATGGCTTGATCGAGAAACTCGTGGCTGTAAACCGGGTTGCCAAGGTCGTCAAAGGTGGTCGTATTTTTTCATTCACCGCGCTGACAGTTGTTGGTGATGGTGAAGGTCGTGTTGGTTTCGGTTACGGCAAAGCGAAAGAAGTGCCGGCTGCAATCCAGAAGGCCATGGATCGCGCTAAGCGCAACATGGTTGACGTGCCTTTGCGTGATGGCACCTTGCATTACTCGACAGTTGGTCATCATGGCGCTGCACAAGTGTTCATGAAGCCGGCCTCAGAGGGTACGGGTGTTATTGCCGGTGGTGCGATGCGTGCTGTATTTGAAGCTGTTGGCGTGCGTAACGTCCTGGCCAAATGCATCGGTACGCGTAACCACATGAATGTGATTCGCGCTACCGTAAATGGCCTGCAGTCAATCAGTTCACCAGAAATGATCGCTTCCAAGCGCGGCAAGCGTGTAGAAGAGATTGTCGGGAGTGCGTCATGAGCCAGCCAGCAATGATTCGTGTTAAGTTGATTCGTTCGACAATCGGTCGTTTGGCATCGCATAAGGCATGTGTCAAAGGTCTTGGCTTGCGTCGTATGAATCACGAAGTTGAGGTCATGGATACGCCAGAGAATCGCGGCATGATCAACAAAATCGAGTATCTGCTCGAAGTTCAGGAGTCCAAGTAATGCGTCTGAATACTTTATCGCCTGCTGACGGCAGCCGCAAAGAACGCACCCGCGTTGGTCGCGGTGTCGGCTCTGGTCTGGGTAAGACCGCGGGTCGCGGTCACAAGGGTCAGAAGTCGCGTTCTGGCGGCTTCCATAAGACAGGTTTCGAAGGCGGTCAGATGCCAATTCAACGCCGGTTGCCTAAAATGGGTTTCCGTTCGTTGCGTGCTTTGGCATCAGCCGAGATTCGTACATCTGAACTCAACAAACTGGACGGTGTTGTTTCTTTGGAAACATTGAAAGCCGCTGGCCTGATTCGTAACGATGTCCGCTTCGTTAAAATCATGCTTTCCGGCGAGGTGACCAAGCCAGTTCAGGTTCAGGGCATTCGTGTCAGCAAGGGCGCGTTGAGCGCTATTGTTGCAGCTGGTGGAAAAGCGGAGTAACCCGTGGCGCTATCAAATGCCGGTGTAGCGAGTTTGGCGGGAGCAGGTCGATTGACTGAGCTCCGTCAGCGCATTTTCTTTGTGATTATGGTGCTGGTTGTCTACCGAATCGGGACCTTCATTCCGTTGCCAGGAATTGATGTCGATGTGATGCGTACTCTGTTTACGCAGCACTCTGGCGGCATCCTTGGCATGATGAATATGTTCTCCGGTGGCGCGCTGTCGCGGATGTCTCTATTTGCCCTGGGTGTTATGCCCTATATTTCTGCTTCGATTATTGTACAACTTCTTTCTTCGGTTCTCCCTTCGCTCGAGCGGATCAAGAAAGAGGGTGAGGCGGGCCGTAGAAAGATCACGCAGTACACTCGTTACGGGACACTTGGTCTTGGCTTGGTTCAGGCGTTGGGTGTTTCCATCGCCTTGCAGGGTCAGTCCGTTGGTGGGCAAAGTCTGGTATACACACCCGGATTCGGTTTCTTATTCGTCGCTACGATGACACTCCTAACCGGTACCATGCTCCTCGTATGGCTCGGTGAGCAGATTACAGAGCGTGGTGTTGGGAACGGTATTTCCTTGATCATCTTCGCCGGTATCGTGGCAGGCTTGCCTACCGCAATTGGTGGTACCGCTGAGTTGGTCCGCACAGGTGAACTCGGTGTAATAACCTTGCTAATTCTTGCTGTGCTGATTGTAGCCGTAACTGCCTTTGTTGTGTTTGTTGAGCGTGGTCAGCGTCGTATCACGGTTAACTATGCACGCCGTCAGCAAGGGCGTGGTATGGCGGGCCAGCAGTCTTCGCATCTGCCTTTGAAGTTGAATATGGCTGGTGTAATCCCGCCTATTTTTGCTTCAAGTATCATCCTGTTCCCAGCAACGCTGGGTAACTGGTTGGGGCAGCAAGAGAACATGGCCTGGTTGCGGAGTGTCTCTACTGCTCTGTCTCCTGGTCAGCCGCTGTATGTGGGTCTGTACGCAACTGCGATTATTTTCTTCTGCTTCTTCTATACGGCATTGGTTTTTAATTCGCGCGAAACTGCGGACAACTTAAAGCGCTCAGGTGCATTTGTCCCAGGTATTCGTCCGGGCGAACATACTGCTCGCTATATTGATAAGGTTCTTACACGTCTGACATTCTGGGGTGCTTTGTACATCACTGCGGTTTGTCTGCTGCCAGAGTTCCTGATTTTGTATTGGAATGTGCCCTTCTACTTCGGCGGCACTTCACTGTTGATTATAGTGGTTGTTCTGATGGACTTTATGGCTCAGGTCCAGTCTCATCTGGTTTCCCACCAGTACGATAGCTTGGTTCGTAAAGCACACTTCAAGTCTGGATTATAAGAATACGGGTTCATTTCCTTGATTCCGTAGTCTTTTTGTTTTATAGTTTCGCGCTCATTTTTTAAGGTGATCTTCGATGGCACGTATCGCGGGAATTAATATTCCAGTGCAAAAACATGTAGTTATTGCACTCACATCAATTTATGGCATTGGCACTACTCGTGCGCAGGCAATCTGCCAGGCTTCTGGTGTTGAACCAAGCCGTAAGGTTCGTGACTTGTCAGAGTCCGAAGTCGAAGCACTGCGCGCTGAAGTGGCCAAATTTATCGTCGAGGGTGACCTTCGACGTGATGTCTCCATGAACATCAAGCGATTGATGGATTTGGGTTGTTATCGTGGGTTGCGTCATCGGCGCGGCCTGCCACTCCGTGGACAGCGCACACGGACAAACGCACGGACTCGCAAGGGTCCGCGTCGCCTGGTTAAGCGCTAATCAGGCTTAATATTCTTCGATTTACGAGAGTAGGATTACTAAATGGCTAAATCTAATGCCCCTGCGCGCAAGAAAATAAAGCGCGTAGTCACTGATGCTGTGGCTCATGTCCATGCGTCATTCAATAACACGATTGTAACGATCACCGATCGTCAAGGTAACGCCTTGAGCTGGGCCACTTCGGGTGGTTCTGGCTTCCGCGGTTCACGCAAGTCAACACCCTTCGCGGCACAGGTTGCGGCAGAGCGTGCTGGCGAAGCTGCCAAGGCTTATGGTGTTAAGAACATCGACGTCGAGATCAAAGGTCCAGGCCCGGGTCGCGAGTCAACCATCCGTGCGTTGAATTCGGTCGGTTTCAAAGTTGGCGTCATTACTGATGTCACTCCGATTCCCCACAATGGTTGCCGTCCGCCTAAAAAGCGTCGTGTCTGAGAGGTATTAGATTATGGCTCGTTATCTTGGTCCTAAATGTAAGTTAAGTCGTCGTGAAGGCACTGATCTTTTTCTCAAATCCGGTGTGCGTTCACACGAAGACAAATGCCATCATGATCGCGCTCCTGGGCAGCACGGTGCAGCACGTAAGCAGAAGGTTTCTGAGTACGGTGTTCAGCTTCGTGAGAAGCAAAAGCTGCGTCGTATTTACGGTGTGCTTGAGCGCCAGTTCGCCAACTATTTCAAGAAAGCTGCTCAGCTGAAAGGTTCAACCGGCGAAAACCTGTTGCAACTGCTTGAATGCCGTTTGGATAACGTTGTTTATCGCATGGGCTTTGGTTCTACGCGTTCTGAATCGCGTCAGTTGGTTTCTCATCGCGCTATTACCGTCAACGGTGAAGTGGTGAACATTGCTTCTTATCAAGTTGCGGCCAATGACGTTGTTGCCGTTCGTGAATCTTCACGCAAACAACAGCGCATCAAGGATTCTCTTGAGATCGCTGCGCAGCGTCCTGACGTGTCCTGGATTTCTGTCGACGCCGCGAAGATGGAAGGCGTATTCAAATCGGCTCCTTCTCGTGATGAGTTGCCAGCCGAAATCAACGAATCACTCGTTGTCGAATTGTATTCCAAGTAATTAACGGGGGTTTGTCATGCAATTAGGTTCTACCGAACTGCTTAAGCCACGACTGGTCGATGTTCAGGTTTTGGACGCGACCCGGGCCCGTGTCGTGCTGGAGCCGCTTGAGCGTGGCTTCGGTTACACACTTGGTAATGCGCTTCGCCGTATTCTTCTTTCTTCCATCCCAGGCGTTGCCGTAACGGAAGCGGAAATTGAAGGTGTTGTTCATGAGTACACTACCATTGAGGGTGTGCACGAGGACGTGCTTGAAATTCTGCTCAACCTGAAAGGTCTTTCTGTCATGCTTCATGGTCGCGACGAGGCCATGCTGAGCATCAAGAAAACTGGTGCTGGCGCCATCACGGCTGCCGATATCAAGGCCGATCACGCTGTTGAAATCATCAATCCTGAGCATCACATTGCTACATTGAATGATCAGGGTAGCTTGGTTATGACCTTCAAGGTCACACGTGGTAAAGGATATGTTCCTGCCAGTGCGCGTCGTGAAGAGGCGGGTGGTCAAATTGGCCGACTGCTGGTTGACGCCTCATTTTCTCCACTGCGTCGCGTTTCTTATTCTGTCGAGCGCGCTCGTGTTGAACAGCGTACCGATCTTGACTCGCTTGTTCTTGATATCGAGACCAACGGTTCTATTTCTGCCGAAGATGCCATTCGTCAAGCCGCTGGCATTTTGGTTGATCAGCTTTCGGTCTTTGTTGACCTCAAGGCTGAAAAAGTAGAGCCAGTGGTTGAGCAAGCGCCTGCAGTTGATCCGGTTCTGCTGCGTCCAGTCGATGATCTTGAGTTGACCGTTCGTTCGGCTAACTGCCTGAAGGCAGAAAATATTTATTACATCGGTGATCTCATTCAGCGTACGGAAATCGAGTTGCTAAAAACTCCGAATCTGGGTAAAAAATCGCTGACTGAAATCAAGGACGTTCTGGCCAAGCAGGGTTTGTCTCTGGGTCAACGTCTCGAAAACTGGCCACCTGCAGAGCTTTTGAATCTCGCTGAGTCGAAGATTTAAGGCGATTTGAATTTTTTGGGGTATATGACATGCGTCACCGTCTTTCTGGCCGTCAACTCGGCCGTAACTCCGCACAGCGCAATGCGCTGATGCGTTCTTTAACCAACTCTTTGATTGAGCATGAGTTGATCAAAACAACTCTGCCAAAGGCAAAGGAGCTTCGCCGTTTCGCTGAGCCATTGATCACTTTGGCCAAGGACGATTCTGTCCATGCACGTCGTATGGCTTTCGCTCAGACGCGCAATAAAGAAGTTGTCGGTAAGTTGTTTTCAGATCTGGGCCCTCGCTTCAAGGCGCGTGCCGGTGGCTATGTGCGCATCCTCAAGTGTGGCAATCGTGCGGGCGATAATGCACCGATGGCCTATGTCGAGTTTGTGCAACGTGGTGATGCCGCTCCTGTAGCTGAGTAATTTTCACTCGGGTTCATTTGAAGAAAAACCGGCCCAAAGCCGGTTTTTTTTGTGATCTCGGTTGTTATTTATCTCTGCCTTTGTCAGACTCGTTTGGTTTGAATTATTTGTTTCATTATTGATGAGGGTATTCATGTCTGTTTCCAATAAAATCCGCGGTATTCGCCATTCTGCTCTGGCCCTTGGCGTTGTTCTGGGTTTGATGTCGGTCGGCACCTATGCAGAAGATGCGCCCGCAGCGCCTGCCGCCCAGCCTGCGATGCCAACCTTGTCTCCTGAGCAAATGGAGCTGATGAAAGACTTTCAGCAAACGCGTCAGGAGATAGGCGCGCTTGAGCAAAAGCTCCAGGGTATTGAGGCGGAGGCGTACAAGAAGAACCCCAAGCTCGGCAAGCAGCGTGACGGTCTTCGGGACTCTATTAAAAACGCGATGTCCGACAAGAATTTCGACGCTCAGGCCAAATACGATGAGCTCAAAGCCCTTGTTACCAAGATTCAGGGGATGAAGGAAAATGACCCTGAGCGGGCAAAGGATATTCAGAAATTCCGTGAAGGCCAACAGGTGTTTGAACAACGTCAGGCCAAGGCGTTCAAGGATCCTAAAATCCAAAAGCAATCCGAGAAACTTCGCAATGATGTGCGTGCAGCCATGATCAAAGTTGATCCGAAGGCGAAGGATATGTTTGCTGACTTGGATGCCAAAGAGAAGCATATGCGTGACCTGCAAGAGAAAGCCATGAAGATGCATGGCTCTGAGCAAATGGCGCCCGCACCGTCAAAATGATCTCTGAGTCAGTTTGAATGATGACCCGGCTGATGCCGGGTTTTTTGTATTTGTGATCCCTACTATTTTGCGTCGGCGGCAATCAGTTGTTCTTGCAGCCGATGAATTTCATCCCGGATGTGCGCAGCCGCCTCAAACTCCAGATCCTTGGCTAACCGATACATTTTGGCTTCGCGTTCCTTGATCTGCTTCAAGATTTGCTCGGAACTCATGGTGACGCTGAAATCGCTCGCTGCTTCTGCTACTTGCGCCATTTTCCTGCTTCGCTGGCTTGCGCCGCGTGAGCCGGGAATCTTATAGTCGCCAGACTGCAAAATGTCATCCACCCGTTTGTCGATTCCTTTGGGCGTGATGCCTTGCTCCAGATTGTGCTCAATCTGCTTGGCGCGTCGACGGTCCGTTTCATCGATTGCCTTGCGCATGGCTTCCGTGATTCGGTCTGCATACAAAATCGCTTTGCCATGAAGGTTTCTGGCGGCGCGGCCAATGGTTTGAATCAACGATCGCTCAGATCGAAGGAAGCCTTCTTTGTCGGCATCGAAAATGGCCACAAGGGATACTTCGGGGATATCCAGGCCCTCGCGCAGCAGGTTAATGCCGATCAGGGCATCAAACAGTCCAAGTCGTAGATCGCGGATGATCTCGACGCGCTCGACCGTATCGACATCGGAATGAAGGTAGCGGACACGCACATCATGCTCTGCCAGATAATCGGCAAGATCTTCTGCCATCCGTTTCGTCAGCGTTGTAATCAGTACACGTTCACGGCGAGAGGCGCGGTCGCGAATCTCGGAGAGTACATCGTCGACCTGACTGGCGACCGGGCGAATTTCAATTTCCGGATCGATCAGTCCGGTCGGGCGAACCACCTGTTCGACAACCTGCGCCGAGTGGCTCCCCTCATACGGACCGGGCGTGGCCGATACGTGAATGGTCTGCGGCATCATTCGTTCGAACTCATCGAATTTCAATGGTCGATTGTCGAGTGCGGATGGGAGCCGGAAGCCGAAATTAACCAGGGTTTCTTTGCGGGAACGATCCCCCTTATACATCGCGCCAAGCTGAGGGACGGTGACGTGGGATTCGTCGATGATCAATAGGGCATCAGGTGGGAGATAGTCGTAGAGGCAAGGTGGCGGTTCCCCGGGGTGACGTCCGGACAGGTAACGGGAGTAGTTTTCAATGCCGTTGCAATACCCCAGCTCGTACATCATTTCGATGTCGAAGCGCGTGCGCTGTGCGAGCCGTTGGGCCTCGACCAGTTTGTTCTCCGCATTCAGGTGATCTAGTTGCTGCGTCAGTTCATCCTTGATGGATTCGACGGCAGCCAGAATCCGTTCTCGCGGGGTGACATAGTGCGAGGACGGGTAGATGGTGAAGCGGGGCAATCGACGCCGAATGGCGCCGGTGAGCGGGTCGAACAACGAAATCTGCTCGATTTCGTCGTCAAACAGTTCGACGCGTACGCCTTCGTCGTCGGATTCGGACGGATGGATGTCGATCACATCTCCGCGCACGCGATAGGTGCCGCGACGAAATTCCATGTCATTGCGGGTGTATTGCATCTCGGCCAGTCGGCGCAGTATCTGGCGCTGATCCGCTTTTTCTCCGCGAACCAGATGCAGAATCATCTTCAGGTAAGCATCCGGGTCGCCGAGGCCGTAAATGGAGGAAACCGTTGCCACGATGATGACATCCCGGCGTTCCAGTAGTGCCTTGGCTGCCGAAAGCCGCATCTGCTCGATATGCTCGTTGACCGAGGCATCTTTCTCGATGAATGTATC
>ERZ778018.1776-NODE-1776-length-16049-cov-5.054270_pt1 | contig 16049 bp, 9 predicted proteins | sample MGYA00375748_ERZ778018 | MGnify/ENA primary metagenome ERZ778018 (study PRJEB29350, sample SAMN05509839) | bioreactor metagenome | biome: bioreactor; material: wastewater | place: South Africa: University of Cape Town | collected 2014-04-22 ... | reverse complement strand
GGGCGCCGGCCTTGCGCAGCGCCAGCAGGCTGCGCGCACCGTCGTCGCCCATCCCGGTAAGCAGCACGGCACTGGCATTGGCGCCGGCGGCCTCCGCCACCGATTCGAACAGCGCATCGACGCTGGGACGGTGGCGGCGGATCGGATCGTCCTCGCCCAGCCGGCAGCGCCAGCGCGCGCCGCTGCGCTGCACGCGCAGGTGCAGCCCGCCCGGCGCGACGTAGGCATGGCCGGCCAGCAGCTGCATGTCGTCCTCGGCCTGCACCACGGTCATCTTGCTGTGCCGGTCCAGACGCTCGGCGAACGGCTTGCTGAAGGCCGCCGGGATGTGCTGGGTGATGACCGTGGCCGGCGCGTCGGCCGGCATCTGTTCGAGGATCACGCGGATCGCTTCGGTGCCGCCGGTGGACGCGCCGATGGCGATCAGACGATCGGTGGTGCGGTACTTGATCGCCGTGGGCTGCGTGCTGGCCGCGGATGCGCCGGGTTGTAGGCGAGCGACCCGGGCGCGGGCCGCGTGGCGCACGCGCTCGCAGAGCTCGCTGGCGTAGTTGTTCAGGCCGCGCTCCACGTCGAGCTTGGGCTTGGTGACGAAGTCCACGGCGCCCAGCGCCAGCGCGTCCAGGGTGACCTGCGCGCCCGCCTCGGTGAGCGAGGACACCATCACCACCGGCATCGGCCGCAGCCGCATCAGGTTCTGCAGGAAGGTCAGCCCGTCCATGCGCGGCATTTCGACGTCGAGGGTGAGCACGTCGGGTTCGAGCTGCTTGATCTTCTCCCTGGCGATCAGCGGATCGGACGCGGTGCCGACGACCTCGATGCCGGGGTCCTGGGAGAGGATTTCGCTGAGCACCTGGCGCACCAGCGCCGAGTCGTCGACGACCAGTACGCGCACCTTGCCCGGGCGCTGGGGGGTCTGCATGGCCATCAGAACAGCTCCACCGAACCTGCCACCGGCTTCTGCGCCAGCTGGCTGCGATAGGCGCGCTCGACCCGCGCGATCTCGCCCGCCGCCGGCAGGCGCTTGACCAGGGTACGGCCGGTGCGCACGAAGAAACAGACCTTGCGCGGCTGCACCCCGAACAGGTCCTGGGCCACGATCGGGATGCGTTCCGCGGTGAGGTAGTTGAGCACGAAATTGCCGTTGCGCGTGCCGATCGGGTCCAGGGTCATGCCCGGCAGCACATTGCCGCCGCCGAACACCTTGGCCTGCAGGCGCGAACGCATGGCGCCATGCTTGAGCAGCCCGTTGATGAGCAGTTCCATCGCATGGGCGCCGTAACGCGCGCTGCCGTCGCCGGGTGCGGCGTCCGGCAGCATGAAATGGTTCATTCCGCCGACGCAGGCGCTGGGGTCATAGAGGCATGCGGCGACGCAGGAACCCAGCACGGTGGCCAGCGCGATGGGGTCGGACGAGACCCGCCACTCCGCCGGCAGCAGCTTGATCACGTCCGCGTCGAGCGCCGGGTCGTAGTAGGTGCCCGGCGGCGGTGTCCGGGCCGTGGCGACGCTGGCCGGCAGGACGCTCATCGACCGTCCTGGGCTGCGCGGTAGATGGTCCTGCCGCAGGGCTGCACCACGTCCAGCGCGTGGGCGAAGCTTTCCGAATGCCCCGCATAGAAGCGGCCGCCCGGCGCCAGCAGCGGTGCGATCTTGCGCAGCACCTCGTACTGGGTGGGCTTGTCGAAGTAGATCATCACGTTGCGGCAGAACACCGCCAGGAAGCGCTGGCGCATCCCGTAGTCCGGTGCCAGCAGGTTGAGCTGGCGGAAGTCCACCAACTGGCGCAGGTGCGGCTTGACCCGGACCATGCCCTCGTTGGGCCCGGTACCGCGCAGGAAGAAGCGGCGCTTGCGCTCGGGCGACAGGTCGGCGATGCGGTCGGCGCCGTAGCTGCCGGCGGCGGCGGTGGCCAGCGCGTTGGTGTCGATGTCGGTGGCCAGGATGCGTACCGGCGGGGTGTCCGAACCGAAGGCCTCGCAGGCGGTGATCGCCAGCGACCAGGGCTCTTCGCCGGTGGAGGCTGCGCAGCACCAGATGTCCACCGGCTCTCCGCGCGGTACCGCGCGCAACTGGTCGCGCAGGGCATCGAAGTGGTGGGCCTCGCGGAAGAACGAGGTCAGGTTGGTGGTCAGTGCGTTGATGAACGCCTGTTCCTCGCTGTCCGGGTCGGCTTCGACCAGGTCGAGGTAGTCGGCGCAGCTGGACAGGCCGCGTGCACGGATGCGCCGCGACAGCCGGCTGTAGACCATGTCGCGCTTGTGCTCGGCAAGGTGGATGCCGGCGCGGGTGTAGATCATCCGGCAGGCGCGACGGAAATCGCGGTCGTTGAACTCGAAGCCCGTGCCGGAACCGTCGCGGTCGCTGGCGCCCTCAGCCATGGGCCATCTCCGCCTGCTGCGCCAGCAGTCGCGTCTGCAGGGCGGCCGCGTCCAGTGCCGGGGCATAGAGGTAGCCCTGTGCCTCCTCGCAGCCGTGGTCGTGCAGCCAGGCCGCCTGCGGCATGTCCTCCACGCCTTCCGCTACCACCCGCAGGCCCAGTGCGCGCGCCAGCATCAGGATCCAGCGGACGATCGCGGCATCCTCGCCGTTGTCCAGCATCCCGCTGACGAAACTGCGGTCGATCTTGACCCGGTCGATGCGGAACCGACGGAGCATCGACAGCGACGCGTAACCGGTGCCGAAGTCGTCGAAGGCCAGGTTCACCCCGCGCGAGCGCAGCGCCGCCAGCGCCTCGGCACCCGCGCTGTCCTGGGTCAGGGCGATGGTTTCGGTGATCTCCAGCTCCAGCCGCTCCGCCGGCAGCCCCGCTGCCGCCAAGGCCATCTGGACCTCCGCCACCAGCGACTCGGCGAGCTGGGCGGGGAACAGATTGATGCTCACCGACGTATCCGGGTCCGGCCACTTCGCGGCGTCCTGGCAGGCGCGCTTCAATACCCACGCGCCGACTTCCGCACCCAGCGGGCTGCGCGCCAGCAGGTCGATGAAATCGCCCGCCGGAACCATGCCGCGCTGCGGATGTCGCCAGCGCAGTAGCGCCTCGGCGCCGCAGATCCGCCCGGTGCCCAGTTCGACCTGCGGCTGGTAGTGGAGCTCGAACTCGCCCTGCGCATAGGCGCGGCGCAGGTCGCGGTCGAGGTCGCGACGCGTCAGCGCGTCAGTGCGCATTGCCGCCTGGTAACGGCAGACCTGGCGTCCGCCTGCCGACTTGGCGCGGTTCAGCGCAAGGTCGGCGCTGGCCAGCAGGTCGCCCTGGCCGCGGACATCCGCGCGCAGGGCGATACCGACGCTGACGTCGATGTTGATCTCGTGCCCGCGCACGCGCAGGGTCTGTTCCAGATTTCGGACCAGCGCCGGGACCATCGCGGCATCGCTGGTGGCATGGTGTTCGCAGGCCGCCAGGCGGGCGTCGCTGCAGGCCACCGCGAATACGTCGCCGCCCACGCGGGCAAGGCAGGCGTCGGCATCGGCATTGGCCTGCAGGCGATCGGCGACCGCCTGCAGCACGCGGTCGCCAACCACATGGCCAAGCCCGTCATTGATCCATTTGAAGCGGTCGATGGCGAACAGCGCCACGCCCCAGTCGGGGTGCCGCTCCAGCGCGTCGAGCAGGGCGTTGCGGTTGGGCAATCCGGTCAGCGAGTCGTAGTGCGCCAGCCGGTCGAGCTGGGCGCGCTGGTGGGCCGCCTCGGTGATGTCATGCAGGACCAGGGTGACGCCCCGGTCCGGGCCGTAGCGCCAGGTGGAGCGAGTGGCATCGAGCAGGCGCAGGCTGCCATCGGGGGCCACGATGCGCAGGTGCTGGCTGCCTTCGATGCGCCCGGACAGCCACGCCTGGGCAATGTCCTGGTCGGATTGCAGGCGCAGCGGGAACAGCGAGAACAGCGGCTGGCCGGCAAGCTGGCTGCCGAACAGTTGTTCGGCGGCACGGTTCTGCCAGCGCACCCGTCCGTGCCGATCGCCGACCAGAACGGCTTCGCGTGCCTGTTCACCGGCCTGCGAGACGATCAGCGCGCGGCGCTCCAGGTGCCGCTGCTCCAGCAGCGTGGCGGCGATGCGTGCCAGCCGCACCAGGGCATCCAGCTGGTCTTGGCCTGGTGCTTCGCGGCGCTCGTGGGCAAATACCGCCAAGGTGCCAAGACGCTGACCGGCGCGGCCGCGCAGGGCGACACCCGCGTAGAAGCGGGCGCCGCAACGCGGGTCCGCCGGCATGTCGGGCAGCACCAGCAGCGGGGTGTGCTGCTCCCAGGTGCGCACGATCAGGTGGTCGCGCGAGAGCTGGCGCGGACCGCCTTCGACGCCGTGGCCGGCGAGCATCAACACGCGTTCGTCGTCGCAGGCGGCGACGACGCCCATCGGCGCCTGCAGTATCGCCGCGGCCAGCGTGGCCAGATCGGCCAGACGCGCCGACGCCTCGCAAGCCGGAAAGGCCGGCGAAGTGGAGGCGGCATCGTGCAGATCGCGGGCGGGCGGAAGCTCGAATGTCATCTGCGCGAGGCGGGACCGAAGGGGGAAGGGACAGCAAGAACCGGGCGGGGCAGGGCCCCGCCCGCGGCGCGCATCAGAACTCCTGCCAGTGCTGGTCGCCACCGCTGACCGTTGCCGGCGTGCGGGACCGCAGCGGCGTGGGGGCGGGGGGCGCTGCGACGGGGGCGTCATCACCCCGGGTCTTCCGCAGGGGCGTGGACTGGCGGCGCGCGCTCGCCGGTGCCGGTGCTGCGGTCGGCGTTGCCGCACGGGGTGCGGCGGCGCGTGCGGGCGGTGCGGCCGCGGCCACGGCAGCGGCCGCGGTCCTGAACGCGGACACTGCTTCGACCAGCTGGGCGGCCTGCTGACGCATGCTTTCCGCGGAGGCGGAGGCCTGCTCGACCAGTGCGGCGTTCTGCTGGGTGCCTTCGTCCATCTGGGTGATGGCCTGGTTGACCTGCTCGATGCCGCTGCTCTGTTCCTGCGAAGCAGCGGAGATGTCGGCGATGATGTCGGTGACGCGCTGCACCGAGGACACGATCTCGCCCATGGTGTTGCCGGCCTGGCGCACCAGCGCCGAGCCGTCGGTCACCTTGCCCACCGACTCCTCGATCAGCTGCTTGATCTCCTTGGCCGCGCCGGCGCTGCGCTGCGCCAGCGCGCGCACTTCGCCCGCCACCACCGCGAAGCCGCGGCCCTGTTCGCCGGCGCGCGCGGCTTCCACCGCCGCGTTCAGCGCCAGGATGTTGGTCTGGAAGGCGATGCCGTCGATCACGCTGATGATGTCGGAAATCTTCTTCGACGACGCTTCGATCGCGCTCATCGTCGCGACCACCTGCTGCACCACCTCGCCACCCTGCGCCGCCACGCCGGCTGCGCCCTGCGCCAGCTGGTTGGCCTGGCGGGCGTTGTCGGCGTTCTGCTTCACGGTGGAGGTCAGCTCTTCCATCGACGAGGCGGTTTCTTCCAGCGAGGCAGCCTGCTGCTCGGTGCGCATCGACAGGTCGCTGTTGCCGGCGGCGATCTCGCCCGCCGCGGCGTTGATGCCGTCGGAGGTCTGGCGGATGTTGCCGACAATCTGCGCCAGGCCGTCCACGGTGCGGTTGGCATCGGCCGCCAGCTGGCCGAACTGGCCGGGCAGCTTGACCTCGATGCGACGGCTGAGGTCGCCGTCGGCCACGGCCGACAGCAGGTTGCCGACTTCGGTCAGGCCGTTCTGCGAGGTGGCCATCAGCTGGTTGAGCCGCTCGACCAGTTCGCGGTAGACGAACTCGAAGCTGTTGGCGTCGCCCCGCCTGCTGAAGTCGCCTGCCACCGCTGCGTCCACCAGCGTCTTGATCTCGCCATTGACCGCCAGCAGGCTGGCCTTGACCGCGTCCACCGACTTGATCGCTTCGGCCTTCTTGCCGGGCATGCGGTTGACATCGCGGGACAGGTCGCCGCGACCGTAGTCACCGATCACCTCGATGATGTGCAGGGTCTCGTCGATGAACGACGCCACCAGCGTATTGACCTGTTCGGCCATCACGCCGAACGCGCCGGGGAAGTTCTCGGCGTCGATCCGGCTGTCCAGGTCGCCGGCCTGCTGCTGTTCGAACAAGGTCTGCTGGGCCTGGGAGAATTTGCGCAGCGCAGCCGCAGCGTCTTCCATCCCGCGTCCGATGTCGTTCAGCTCGTCGCGGGTGTCGACGTGGATGCGCTCGGAGAACTGGCCGGCGGCCAGCGCGCGGGCGCCGGTGCCGATGCTTTGCAGCGCCTTGCGGGTGCCGCGGGTGAAGCCCATGAACAGATAGGCGGCGGCCAGCAGCGACAGCGCCACGAAGCCGAGAGTGGCGAAAGCCTTCATCTGCAGGCTGGCGATGGCGCGGTCGCCGGCGGCATTGATGGCGGCATTGGTCGCCCTCATCGCCTTGTTCATGGCCAGGCGGGTGGCCTGGTCCTGCCTGGCCAGGCCCGCCACCGGCGATTCCGGGGTTTCGGCATCCAGGATCTGCTCCTGGATCATCTTGTTCTGCGCTTCCATCGCCTGCAGCGCAGCGCTCATCGGCTTGCCGAACAGCACCGCGCCCTCGGGCAGTTCCTTCTCGATGTACTTGCGGCCGTCGCTGATCTGGTTGGTCAGGTAGCCCTGCATGTTCTTGCGCACCGCCAGTTCAGTGCGGTCGCTCACCCAGATCGCGCCTTCGCCCAGCACACGGATGCCCACGATGGCCTGCTTGGCGCTGGCGGCCGAGAGTTCCGGCAGCAGGATGCCGCCGATTTCGCCGCCCCGCAGCATGACGGTGTCGGAGGCAATGGCGGTGATCCCCTCGAACGCGATGGCGTTGATTTGGGCCCGCAGGGCATCCAGCGCCGCGGAATCCGCATCCGGCCCGGCTTCGCCCTCGGTGGCGAGTGCCTTCTTCCAGGCCGCGGCGGTGGCCTTCACGCCGTCCACCACCTCCTGGTTGTCATAGCCTTCGCGGATACGCCAACTGTCGAATGCCGCCAGCGCTTTGTCGGCACGGGCTGCAGCCTCGGCAAGCCCCTCGTCGGTGGCAGTGGTGTCGTTGGCCAGCTTGCGGGCGCGCAGCTGGCGGTGGTCCTGCATCGCCAGCTGGGCGTCGTGGAGGATTTCCAGGCCCACGGTGGCAGCACGGGCGGTGCGGGCGTCGGAAATCTCGCCCAGCGAGCGGGTGACCACCAGGCCTGCCAACACGCCGCAGGTCAGGGTGAACGCCGCGCCGATCAGCATCGCCTTCTGGCTGAAGCGCAATCGCCCCATCAGGTTGGAGGCTGGGGCAAGCAGGCGATCGGCGAGAGAAAGGCTTTGCGGCATTGTGGGGCCCCTGTGCGGCGCAATCGAAGGTTGGGTCAATGGCGGCATCGGCCCGGATGCCGGAATCTTTAATGGGGACCTAACGGCAACGGCGGTAGCGCTGCGCAATCGTGACGCAGATCGCACTCTGGATGTCCCGTCCGGCGGCGCACTCAAGTCCGGCCCGCCGCTGCCGATGCAAATGTCGAGCGCATGCGCGCCTGCACCCCACTATGGAGTTCCTGTCATGTCCCGACCCTTCCATCGGATCCTGAATGCGGCGATGTTCGCTGGCGCGATGGCTCTGTCCCTGCCGCTGCTGGCGGGCAACCCGATCAAGCGCGTCGACCCCGTGTATCCCGCCGATGCGGCCCGTTCGGGCACCACCGGCTACGTGGAGCTGGAATACAGCATCGGCCCGGACGGCAAGGTCGCCGAGGTATCGGTGGTGGATGCCAAGCCCGGCCGCGTGTTCGTGGCTGCCGCGGTGAAGGCGGTCAAGCAGTGGGAGTTCGCGCCCGGCGAGAGCCGCGGCAAGGTCAAGCTCGAGTTCAAGCTCTGATCGATCCCGCCGCCGGTTAAACGGCGGCTATGCCAGATACGGGAACGCGCCGGCTGCCGGCGCGTTCTTTTTCGTGCCTGACCGGTGCTGGCAGGCGCAGGCCGATCCGGGTGCCACGGGGGCGGCTGCCGCGAATGCCACCACCTGACGCACTGCAACAACAGCGGCGGGGTCCGCCGGCAGCAGCCCCGGCGCGGTCAGCGCCGGGTATTGAATGCGGCCACCAGGCTGACCAGCTCGTTGGCCTGGTGCTCCATGCTCTGCGCGGCGGCGAACGCCTCCTCGACCAGGGCGGCGTTCTGCTGGGTGCCTTCGTCCATCTGGGTGATGGCCTGGTTGACCTGCTCGATGCCGGCACTCTGTTCCTGCGAGGCCGCGGAGATGTCGGCCATGATGTCGGTCACGCGCTTCACGCTGTCGACGATTTCGCTCATGGTGCGGCCGGCCTGATCGACCAGCGCACTGCCTTGCTCCACCTGCGTCACCGAATCGGTGATCAGCTGCTTGATCTCCTTGGCGGCGCCGGCGCTGCGCTGGGCGAGCGTACGCACTTCTGCGGCGACCACCGCGAAGCCGCGGCCCTGTTCGCCGGCGCGTGCCGCTTCCACCGCCGCATTCAGGGCCAGGATGTTGGTCTGGAAGGCGATCCCGTCGATCACGCCGATGATGTCCGCGATCCGGTGCGAGGACGCAGTGATGCCGCTCATGGTTTCGACCACCTGGCCAACTACTTCGCCGCCGCGCACCGCGACCCCGGCCGCACCATGCGCGAGCTGGCTGGCCTGGCGGGCGTTGTCGGCGTTCTGGCGGACAGTGGAGGTGAGCTCCTCCATCGACGAGGCGGTTTCCTCCAGCGCCGCCGCCTGCTGTTCGGTGCGGCGCGACAGGTCCTCGTTGCCGCGGGCGATCTCGTGCGCCGAGGCGTTGATCGATTCGCTGCCGGTGCGGATCTGGCCGACGATGCCGGTGAGATGTTCGACGGTGCGGTTGGTGTCATTGGCCAGCTCGCCGAAGCGGCCGGGCAGGTGGGTGTCGATGCGCCGGGTCAGGTCGCCGTCGGCGACCGCGGACAGCACTTCGCCCACTTCGGACAGACCATGGTCGGCGGTGGCCATCAGGTTGTTCAGGGCCTCGACCAGTTCCGCATAGACGAACTCGAAGCGGCGCGCGTTGCCGCGCCTGCCGAAATCGCCGGCCACCGCGGCATCCACCAGCGACTTGATCTCGGCATTGATCGCCAGCATGCCGGCCTTCACTGCGTCCACGGCCTCGGTCACCCGCGCCTTCTGGCCGGGGTAGCGCTCGATGTCCTCGGCCAGGTCGCCGCGCGCGTACTGCGCCACGATCCGGATCGCGTTCATCTTGACCTGGACGTGCGCGGCCACCACCGAATTGATGCCCTCCGCCATCCTTCCGTATGCGCCGGGGAAGCGCGCGGCCTCCATCTGGAAGTCGATGTTGCCGGCTTCGTGCTGCTGCTCGAGCTGCGTCTGGGCGGTGGCGAACTGGCCCAGCGTGGTCACCATGCCGCGCATGGCACGGGCCAGGTCGCCGATCTCGCTGCCGTCGTTGCAGGTGATGCGGCCGTCCAGGTTGCCCTGGGACACGGCGTTGGCCACCCCGACCACCTCGCGCAGCGGGCGCACGATGGAGCGGCTGATGCCGATGGCGCCGATCGACGCCAGCACCAGCGCCACTACCAGCAGCACCGCGATGGCCAGCAGGCTCAGCCGATAGCTGCGCTGCTGCGCATCCACCGCCTGGTCGAGGCGCTGCATGTTGTAGTCCAGCAGGCTGCCCAGCTGGTCGGCGGTGGCCTGGCGCAGGTCGGCGGCGCCCTTGGCCGGGGTCATGTCGCCCACCTTCAATGCCTCGACCAGCTTGCGGCTGTTGTCGAAGTAGCGGTTGGCGCGCGCCATCGTTTCCTTGTACAGCGCGCGGTCGCGGGCATCGCTGATCTTCGATTCGTAGGTCTTGGCGAGGGTGAAGAAGGCCTTGCTGCCTTCCGCCAGTTCGCCGGCGTATTCCTCGCGCTTGGCCGGATCGTCGGCGCTGGCCACCAGGCCGCGTTCGCTGACCCGGTATTCGGCCAGCATCGTCGCCAGCCGACCGAGGTCGCGGATCGCCGGCACCGACTCGTCGGTGACCTTCTGCACCATGCGCTGGGTGTTGCCCATGCGCAGAGCGGAGAACACGCCGGTGACGAGGATCAGGATGGCCAATGCGGAAAAGCCGATGGCGAGCCGCTTGCCGATGGTGAGGTTCTGGAGCATGGGCTGTCCCCGGTCAGTAGGTGAACTGCACGCGCAGGCCAACGGTGAACGGATCGTTGGCGATGCCGCGGCGGCTGCTGTCGTATTGCAGGAGGTTGGCGATCACCCGCATGTTCGGGTGCGGGTAGCAGGTGGCGGCCAGGCCCCAGCTGTCGGCGCGGCCGCCGCGCATGGCCGGGCCGTCGTTGAGGTCCATCACGCTGTAGCGCAGCGCCAGTTCCCAGCCCACGTGGCCCTTGGGCGAGGGCGCGGTGGCCACACCGCGCTTGTAGCTGCGGCCATCGCCGGTAGGCGACCAGGTCAGCTGCACGCTGGCGGCATCGCCGCTGACGTCACCGGCATCGCGGCGCAGGAACACCTTCGCCGACTCGGCCTGCAGCGACCAGGGCCCGCGCACCCACAGGCCTTCCACCGCGGCGCGGTCGATCCGGTCCACGCCGGTGATGGCGCCGGTGGACGCCACCCGCAGGTCGCTGAGCACGCTGCCGGCGTTGAGGCTGTAGCTGGCGCTGTGGCTGCGCGGCCGTTCGCTGGCTAGGCTCAGGCCGACGTGGGCGCTTTCCTCCTTGCCCGAGCGCAGCAGCCAGGTGCCGCGCATGGTGGCACCCGGCGAATCGCTCGTGCCGTCCAGGCGATGGCCGAACAGGGCAGCGTTGAAGGTGCCGCGCTTGCCCCAGCGCGCGTATTCCGCGCCGATCCGGCGGCTGATCACGAAGGCGCCCACCGGGGACGCCTCGAGGAAGGCGGTCTGCTTGTCGGCAATCGCGTCTTCCAGCGCGAACGGCTGCTTGAACTGGCCGAGCCGGAAGGAGTGGCCTTCGCCCGGGGTCAGCTCGAGGTAGGCATCCGGCGGCGTCCTGTCGGCGAAATCGTGGTCCACCACCATCTGCCAGCGCTTGTTGTCGCCCTTCAGCCGGAAGCCCAGCCGCGCGCGGCGGAAGCCGTCCTCGGTCTGGAGCGGGCCGAGGTCCGAGTCCACCCTCGCCCATTCGTACTGCACGTTGGCGATGGGGGCGATCTCGAACGGCAGCCCGGAGGCGGTGGCGGGAGCGGCGCAGGTGGCCAGCAGCAGTGCCAGGGGGATGCGGTGTGGGATCGGGTGGGGCATATTCGGATCTCCCGGCGGGCGATGCGGGTCTGGATGCCGGCCGCCCGGCCCGCGGAGGCCGCGACGGCGCTGGCGCTCTATCTGCTACGGCCGTGCGGAGCGATTCTTGAGCACGGCCGGTACGGCGGATTCACGCCGGTGAGTCCGAATGCCTCCGGCTGCGGCCTCGGTTCAGTGCCGACCGGAGGATCGCGCGATATCGGCGGGCAGGGCGTTGCGCAACTCGCGGATGGAAATCACGGTGCTCTGGGTCAGCTGGCCGAAGTCCCCGTCCAGCAACGCGCGGGCATGCGCCTTGTCACCACACTGCCAGGCGTGGACGATGTCGCCCGCGGTGGCGTGGAAACGGCCGTGGACGTCCAGCAGCCGCTGGTATTCCGGCATGTCCTGCAACTGCCGGCCCTTGCCATGCAGCCATTCGCCGAGCTTGCAGAGGTCGTCGCGGGCCACCGTCTCCGCCTCCAGCTCCTCGCCGGTGCCCTGCAGGTAGGCCTTGAGGCGCAGCTTCCATTTCAGGTGGCGGTCGATCATCTCGTCGAACGAGGTGATCCTGCCGTCGCTGTCCTCCAGTCCGCGGGCCGGCGCGCCTGGCGACGCAGCCGGAGGGGCCATGCCGGCATCGAGCCGGAACACCGCCACCGCGGCGCTGAGCTGGCGCGCTTCGTCTTCCATCGAGCGCGCCGCGGCGGTCGCCTCTTCCACCAGTGCCGCGTTCTGCTGGGTGGTCTCGTCCATCTGGGTCACCGTGCGGTTGACCTGTTCGATGCCCAAGCTCTGCTCCTGCGAGGCGGCGGAGATCTCGGCCATGATGTCGGTGACGCGCTGCACCGAGGTCACGATCTCGTGCATGGTGCTGCCGGCCTGGCGCACCAGCGTCGAGCCGTCGGTCACCTTGCCCACCGATTCCTCGATCAGCTGCTTGATCTCCTTGGCCGCGCCTGCCGAACGCTGCGCCAGCGCGCGCACTTCGCCCGCCACCACCGCGAAGCCCCGGCCCTGTTCGCCGGCGCGCGCCGCCTCCACCGCCGCGTTCAGCGCCAGGATATTGGTCTGGAAGGCGATGCCGTCGATCACGCTGATGATGTCGGCGATCTTCTTCGACGAAGCCTCGATCGCGCCCATGGTGGTCACCACCTGCTCGACCACCTGTCCCCCCTGCGCCGCCACGCCGGCCGCGCCCTGCGCCAGCTGGTTGGCCTGGCGGGCGTTGTCGGCGTTCTGCTTCACCGTGGAGGTGAGTTCCTCCATCGAGGCCGCGGTTTCCTCCAGCGATGCGGCCTGCTGCTCGGTGCGGCGCGAGAGATTGTCGTTGCCGGCGGCGATCTCGCTGGCGGCGGCATTGATGTTGCCGGCGGCCTGCTGGATGCCGGAGACGATCCCGGTGAGCTGGGCGACGGTGGCGTTGGCGTCGTCGCGCATGCGTGCGAACACGCCGCGGAAGTCGCCATCCATGCGTGCGGTGAGGTCGCCGCGGGCGATGGCCTGGAGCAGGCCGGAGATCTGGCCGAGGTTGTCGTCGGTGGTCTGCATCAGCCGGTTGAGGCTCAGCAGGATGTCGCGGAACTCGTACTGGTAGGCGCCAGCGTCGCCGCGCAGGCTGAAGTCGCCCTGTGCAGCCGCATCGCCCAACTGCCGGATGTTCTGGCTAATCGCGCCGAGGTTGCGCTTGATGGTCGCCATCGTCTCGGTGATCTCGGCCTTCTCGCCGGGCAGCGCCGGCATGTCCTGGCTGAAGTCGCCGATGGCGTAGCGCTGCGCCAGCGCGACGACCTGCATCTTCACGCCGATGTGGTTGGCCACCAGCTGGTTGGTGCCGGCCACCATGGCGCCGTACTCGCCCGGGAAGGCGTTCTCGTCCATCCGATAGCTGATGGCGCCGGCCTCGTGCCGGCGCGCCATTTCGCGCTGCGCGCCCAGCACGGCTTGGATGCGCTCCTGCATGCCGCGCATGCTGCCCAGCAGCTGGCCGCACTCGTCGCGCGAGGTCTGCACGATGGCGTTGTCCAGCTTGCCGCGGGCAATCGCCTCGGCCGCCCCGGTTGCCTGCCGCAACGGCCCGACGATGCGGTCGCCGATCAGCCAGCCCAGCCCGAACAGCAGCAGCACTAGGATGCCGCCCGCCAGCGTCATGATCCCCGTGAAGCGCCAGGCCTGCGCCTGCACGTCGTCCATGTACGCGCCGGTGGCCACCACCCAGTTCCATGGCTGGTAGATCCGCGCATAGGCCATCTTCAACACCGGCTCGTCGCCGTGGCCGGGCTTGGCCCAGTGGTAGGTGGTGTATCCATCGCCGCTGCGCACGGATTGCAGCTGGTCGTGGAACAGGCGGTCGCCGTGCTCGGTGCGGTAGTCCTTCAGGTCCTGGCCCACCAGGTCCTGGCGCAGCGGGTGCATCAGCATCCGGTTGCCGGTGTCGAGCACGTAGACATAATTGTCGTTGTCGTCGGTATGCATCGTCGACAACGCGGACAGCGCCTGCCGCTGCGCGTCCTGCAGTGGCATCCGGCCGTCGTCGGCCAGTTGGCGGTAATGGTCCAGCACGCTGGTGGCCAGCTGCACGCGGATATCCAACGCCACCTTGCGGGTGTTGTTGACGTCCAGGTTCTGGAAGCGCGCCGCGGTCACCGCGATCGCAATCACCCCGATCGCGCTGATCAATGTCAGCAGGATCAGCTTGCGCTGTACCGGCAGGTTGGCGAGCTTTTGCGAGAGCGAGGCGAACAGGTGCATGCGTGGTCCGGGGCAGGGGGGGGGCTGTACCGGGCGCGGGCCCGGCGCAGCAGGAAGCCCGGCGCACGTGGCGCCGGTGCGGCGATGGCCGGGTCAGGCCGCCTGGGCGGTGGCGCTGTCGACCACCAGCCCCATCTCGGTGCTGGTCATCAGGCCTTCGATGTCGAGCAGGATCAGCATGCGCTCGTCCAGCGCACCGATGCCGGTCAGGAAGCGGCGGTCGATGCCGGTGCCCACCTCGGGCATCGCGCGGATCTGCTCGGCGGTCAGCTGCACCACGTCGGAGACGCTGTCCACCACCATGCCCACCACGCGGTCGGCGACGTTCAGGACGATCATCACGGTCAGTGCGTCGACCTTGGCTTCCAGGCGGAACTTCACCCGCATGTCGATCACCGGCACGATGGTGCCACGCAGGTTGATGACGCCCTTGATGTACTCCGGCGCGTCCGGCAGGCGGGTCACCGCGTCATAGCCGCGGATCTCCTGCACCTTCAGGATGTCGACCCCGTATTCCTCCTGCCCGAGGGTGAAGGTGAGGAATTCGCCGGCGGTAGCGGCCTTGGCGGAGGCGCTGGTGGCGGAATGCGGCACTGCGGGGCTATTCATGGAATATCCGGGTTCAGGGTTTGGGCAGTCACGTCATCGGCCGGTATCGCGGATTCTTGAGGTGCGACGCGGGGGGAGAATCTTGACCCCGGTCAAGGAACAGGCGTCGATCCGCGCCTACGCTCCGGTTATCCGCCGGGCTGCGTGCCCGTGCGGAAGCCGCAGGGGAGCAGGCATTTGGGCAGTAGCACGGCGTTCACATCCGTTCGCGCGTGCGATCCGGCGCGGGTCACGCCCAAGCCGCCGCGCATGGGCAGCCGGGCGCACCTCGGATGAGCACGGAGTTTGTCCACAGCCGCTGGGCCCTGCGCGGGTACCTGCTGTACTCGCGTCTCGCCAGCCTGTTGATGATCCTGGTGGGGCTGGGCAGCGGCGTGGAATGGGCGACGCATAGCGATCTCGTCCCGGCCTTGGGCGGCCGCGACATGCGCCTGACCGCTGCCGTGTGCATCCTGCTGTCGGGACTTGCGCTGGGCGCGGTCGGCAGCCGCCGCCGTTGGGTCCGCGGCCTGGCCAGCCTGCTGTGCGCGGTGGTGGCCGTGCTGGCGGCGGATTCGCTGCTGGAATACGCCGGCGTCGGCTATCGCGGAATCGCTGCGGGGCTGGATGCCGCGTTTGGCGAAGGCCTGCGACCACCGGCGCGGATGGCGGAACTGGCTGCCTGCGGTTTCCTGCTGCTGGGCGGGCAGGGCCTGCTGATCCTCAATGGGCGCGCGCTGGTCCTGCGTGAGCTGTTCGGACTCGGCGTGCTGGCGATCGCGATGGCGAGCTTGGCCAGTTTCGCGTTCGTGCTGGCCCAGCACGGCGAAAGCCTGTTGGAGCGCCTGCCGATCCTCACCGGGGTGCTGTTGCTGATCGGCACGCTGGGCTGGATGTCGTCGGTGCCGACCACCGGGCTGACCCGCGTCAGTACCGCCGCCACCCTGGGCGGCGTGCTGGCACGCAGCCTGCTGCTGCCGGCGTTGCTGTTGCCGCTGGCCTATACCTTCGCCTTCAAGCTGCTGGAGACGCGCCTCGGCGTGTCGCAGGTTGTTGCTTCCACCCTCGGTGCCGTGTTCACCGGCGGATCACTGGCGTGGATGATCTGGTTGGTGGCGGCGCTGCTGGATCGCAGCGAACGCCTGCGCGAGGCGTCGCTGCAGCTGCGCGATGCCGCTGACACGGATGCGCTGACCGGGCTGGGCAACCGGCGCAAGTTGGACGGGATGCTGCAGGGGCTGCTGCACGCCGACCGCCGGCAGCGGCTGCCGTTCTCGCTGCTGATGCTGGACCTCGACCACTTCAAGGCCTACAACGACGACTTCGGCCACCAGGCCGGCGACGACGCCCTGCGCGAGATCGGCCGGCTGCTGCGCGCCACGCTGCGTCCGGAGGACGCGGCCTTCCGCTATGGCGGCGAGGAATTCGTGCTGGTGATCCACGGCGCCCACCTGCACCAGCTGCCGGCCCTCGCCGAGCGCGTGCTGCATGCGGTCCGCACCAACGCATGGCCGCTGCGGCCGC
>ERZ778018.1771-NODE-1771-length-16124-cov-73.068641_pt1 | contig 16124 bp, 13 predicted proteins | sample MGYA00375748_ERZ778018 | MGnify/ENA primary metagenome ERZ778018 (study PRJEB29350, sample SAMN05509839) | bioreactor metagenome | biome: bioreactor; material: wastewater | place: South Africa: University of Cape Town | collected 2014-04-22 ... | reverse complement strand
CGACGGCCTCTCGCCCGGCAGGAAGTTCAACGAGTGGGAGCAGAAGGGCGTGCCGTTGCGCATCGAGATCGGGCCGAAGGATCTCGACCAGGGCGTAGGCATGCTCGCGGATCGCCTGACCGGCGAGAAGCGCCCCGTTCCGCTCGGCGAACTCGCCGTGCGGGTGCCGCGCGAACTGGAGGCGTTCCATGACGCCCTCTTCCAGCGCGCCAGCGAGTTCAGGGAGCAGCACATCTACCACGCGAACACCTACGAGGAACTCAAGGAGATGGTCGAGCTGGGCTTCGTCTACGCCACGCACTGCGGTGACCCGGAGAGCGAGAAGGCCATCCAGGAGGAGACGAAGGCCACGGTGCGCTGCATCCCCTTCGAGGCTCCGAGCGCCGAGGGCACCGTGTGCGTGCACACCGGCCGCCCAAGCGGCTACGCGCGCAAAGTGATCTTCGCCAAGGCGTACTGAAGGTGGTAGCAGCCGACTCCGATCCCAGGCGTCAGCCGCGAGCACCCAAGCTGCCAGCACCCGACGACCTGCAAGGGCGCATCCTCACCGCGCAGGCGCTCATCCTGCAGAAGGCGCTGCGCAACGGCGTGCGTGTCAGCTTCGGTGAGGGGCGCCGCGCCAGCGACGTGGCCATGGTGCTCCTGAAGGGCGACCGCGACGCGGTACTCCAAGTCGTGACCGCGTTGGATGACGCCCTCGAGTTCGACCTGCACGTGCTGCGCAGCACGTTCGCGCGTGAGCATTTCGAGTTGCTGCTCGTGTTCATGGAGCGCCTCGACGAGCAGGCGCTGCGCAGTCCGGAACGCCGCGGCCACCTCAGGCGCCGGCTACAGCAGGTCGCGACAGACGAGGAAGGCGCGCGTCTCCTCGACCAAGACGCGCCAAGTAGCCAACGCTAGCCACGCGCTTCAGCAGCCTGGCGTTTGGCAGACCGTCACGCGCGCGTAATCGCGACCTGGCTGCACCATCAACAGTAGGTAGAGGCGGCCCGAGCCAGCGTCCAGGTAGTAGCCGGTCTCGGTGCCTGTGCGCAACGAGGCCACGCTGCCGTAAGGCGGTAGGAGGCTGCGTGAGTCGATCCACCAGTCGCGGTAGATCGCAGGGCTCTCCACCCCGCGGTAAGGGACGCTAACCACGAGCCGATCCCCGGCCTTCACCTCACCCAAGCCGATGCTGAACTCCGCCGGAGTGCCGCGCGTGTGCTCGTACGCGTACTCGGAGCCTAGGCGGATGATGCTGCGGTAATGACGGTTAGGTTCCGCTGGCCCGCCGTTAGGGCTGCCGTACATGGCGTGCGTCGTCGCCTCGTTGCCGCGCCTCAGGTTCAGGGGAGCGAAGCCCTGCCCCGTAGCGCCATCGTCAGACAGCGTCAGGCTCGCGTAGCGGCCGTCGCACACGTTGGCGTTCCACGCGGCGCGGTAAGTGCAGCTAGCCGCTGCCAACACGGGGTTCATGACGGTCACGTAACGCCCGGCCGTGCCCGTCACGCTGCCGTCCTGGTCTAAGAACACGGCGCTGCGGTAGCCGTCCTCGCCCGAGTCGGTCGTGGCCGCGTCGTACGTGGCCATGTCGCGCGTCTCGAGCCACACGCGGTTCGTGGCGCTACCGAACGAGAGGCCGGAGGCGTAGGAGAGCGGGCTCAGCGAGAAGCTCGTGTAATCGAGCACGCTGATGCCAGCGGCTTGGCGCAACCCGTTAGGCGCGAACGCCTCGAAGTGCGTGTTGGTCACGAACACGGGGCCGTCGTAGAACTCGAAACCGCGGATGGCCACATCCGGGTCCCACGGCTTGGGCAGCGTGCGGCCGTCAGCGCCGACGGGCTCCCAGCTCTCCGGCGTGCCGAGGTTGGAGCTCTCACCAACGATCACGCTGTCTGCCAGACCGGACGAGCGGGACGCGAACGTTACGCCAACGGCGTTATCGACGAGCAGCGCGGAGCGCAAGACGGTCGAGTCACCGCGGAACCAAGCGCCGGCGTTGCGCTGCTTGTACGCCACGAAGCCGGTGAACTCCGCCTGCACGGGCGCGGAGTCGCGGTCCGCCGGGTTGACGCGCGGGGTGTATGACGCCGTTTCGGCCCTCAAGCTGCCGGCGCGCGGCCCGCGGTCGACGTGCAGGCCGTCGACGTTGTTGGAGTGCGCGACGTTGTCCGCGAACATGCCAAGGGGCGTCCTGCGCGGCCAGATGTTGGCCCCGTCGAACATGGCGTAGGACGGGCCCGTCGGGTGCTCAGGCAACGAGTACCAGAAGCCCGAACCTTGTGAGGAGGCGGCGACGTTACCGATCAGGTAGTTGGCTGGGTTGGTTATCCAGAACGCGGCCGGGCCCATGTGACCGCTGTCCGTTGGCAAGAGCGCGTCGGCGGCGGCAGGCGAACGCACCTGCAACGCCAGGTTGCCGCGCAGCACGTTGCCCGTCTCCGCGCCGTCCTCGAGGAAGTAGCAGTGCCCGAACGTGTCGTGGGCGGCGTTGCCGTCGAGCAGCACGCCGTTGGTGCCGTGGATCGTGATGCAGCGGTTGTACAGCCCATGCAGGCTGGAGTTGCGCACGAAGCTGCCCTCGCCAGCGTTGCCCATCAGGTGCCAGTGGACGGGGTAGCGCAGCAAGATTCCCGCTTGGCCCATGCGCGTCAACTCGATCGAGTCGAGCCTCACGCGACTTTGCCCCATGGCCATGACCTGGCCGCCGAACCGGTAGTTGCTGCTACTCGGGTCTGCAGTTTCTCGGCTGCCTTGCACCGTTACGTTGCGCGTGAGGCGCGCGACTTCTGCGCGCGACTGCAACACCGTGTTCGCCTTGCCACTGCCGGCAGCGAACGTCTGCGCGGTGCCGTGATGCGCGTAAGCGAGGGGAGCGTCGAGGTAGAGGCGGTTGCCCTCGATGCCGGTCACACCGCGTTGCTCGACTTGCTTGTCGTAAACGGTGTTTGTGGAGTAGTCGGCCGCGTAATAGTCGGTCGAGGCGAGGGCGAGCAGGTCGCCAACGCGCCAGCCGGTCACGTCGTCTACGACGATGTGATCGTCTCCCGCCGCCGCGTCGGCAGCCAGGCGCGTCCAACTCGACCCCCTAGGGTCGCCGTACAGCTCGAGCGTGCCGTCCAGTAGCGCGAGGTAGTTGCCGCCGAGGCAGCCGTCGTCAGGCGCCTTGTCGCCCGTGAGGGTGATGACCGCGCGCTCCGCGAACGGTTCCTGCTCCGAGCCGATGTAGAGCCCACCAGTTACCAGGATGTGGTCTGCGGTCAGCTCGAGATCGCTGCGGTCGAACACGAGCCCACCCGCGATCGTCAGCCCACCAAGAGGCGGCGGCGAGACGTCGAGGAGCACGACCTCGCCATCAAGGATCGTCACCACGGCGTTCGCGGCGGGGACCTCGCCGCCTGGCCAGCCCGCGGCGTCCGACCAGCGCCTCGTTGGGGTGGGGACCGCTGCGCTCGGAGTCGGGTGCAGGGTGGTGGGAAGCGTGGCGCCAAGGGCGCCGAGCGCGGCTGGACGCGCGTGATCGTGGCGGCAACATGCGCTGCCAGAACAGCCGTGCGCCTGGCCGCCCGGCGCGAACCCGCATGCAGATAGGCCGACGAGGCAGAAGAACAGCAGGGCAGACCTGAGGAGATAGCGTGGCGCCATCCAGCAAGGCTAGGGTTCTGGCGGGCCGCATGGTGTGAAGTACTCTTGTCGGCCGTGGGCAGCGAAGCGCTCCTCAGCTTCCGCTAATGCAGCGCCTCGATCACCGTTGCCTCGCCCTGGCCGACCCCAACACAGAGGGTAGCGAGCCCGTAGCGCCCCGCCGCGGCACCCCGACGCTTGAGTTCATGAAGGAGGGTGGTGAGGATCCTCGCCCCCGAGCAGCCGAGCGGGTGACCGAGGGCTATGGCCCCGCCATTCACGTTCACCAACTCCTCGCCAAGCTGCAGTTCGTGCATGACGGCCAAGGCTTGAACGGCGAACGCCTCGTTCAACTCGATGAGGTCGAGGTCCTGCACGCCTAGGCCTGCGCGCTGCAGCGCCTTGCGCGTCGCCGTAACCGGGCCTAGCCCCATGAGGCGCGGACTAACGCCGCTGGCGCCGGAAGCCAGCCAGCGCGCCAGCGGCGTCACGCCGCGCTCGCGTGCCCGCTCGGCGCTCATGAGCACCAGGGCGGCGGCGCCGTCGTTGAGTCCGGATGCGTTACCTGCCGTTACGCTGCCGCCAGCTCGGAAGGCTGGTTCGAGGCGGGCGAGGGACGCTAGGTCGGTGGCGAGCTCGAGCCGGTTGCCGACGACGCGGTAGCGCGGGTGCTCGTCGCGCTCAACTAGCGCCGTCTGGTCGCGGCCGACGCCGACCGCCACTGGCACGATCTCGTTAGCGAAGCGCCCGGCGTTCATGGCCTCAACGGCACGAGCATGGCTCCGCAGCGCGAAGGCGTCCTGCTGCGCGCGCGTTATCGGCCCGCCGGTTACGCCGCCGGCACAGCTCAGCTCGTAGACGTTCTCGGCTGTCTCGCCCATGGCCTCGAGCGGGTACAGCTCAGCCAGACGCGGGTTAGGGAAGCGCCAACCTAGGGTGGTGTCGTACGCGGTCTGGTTGCCTGGCGGACCGAACGGCCGCGAGTTCTTGGCCAAGGCGTACGGCGCGCGGGTCATGCTCTCGACGCCGCCGGCTACGTAGACGTCACCCTCGCCCGCGAGGATGGAGCGCGCAGCCAAGTTCACGGCGGTAAGGCCGCTGGCGCACAGGCGGTTGACGGTAACGGCGGGCGTGGCCTCTGGCATACCCGCCAGGAGGGTGGCCATGCGCGCCACGTTGCGGTTGTCCTCACCCGCTTGGTTGGCGCAGCCGAGGTAAACCTCCTCGACCTCATCCGCGTCGATGCCTGCGCGCTCGATCGTGGCCCGCAGCACCACCGCCGCCAAGTCATCTGGGCGCACGCTGGCAAGGGCACCGCCAAGGCGCCCGATCGGCGTGCGAACGGCGCTGACGATCACTACCTCGCGTTGCTGGCCCTGTGGCACCGTAGCCTCCTCCGGCCTTGCCCTACCTTAGCCGAGAACTTGCGTGTGCGGCGGCTGGACTTACCCTCCCCCGATCTGGTAGCATAGCTATCCGACTCGGGAGCCGCATGGCCCCGACACCCGACTGGCTACGCCCCGCACGCCCACCTCAACAAGCGCCCGGGTAAGCAACCGCGCGGAATACCCCGCGGCCCACCAGACAACCTAATTCGGTCACGGATCCGCGCAAGCGGGTGCGCATTCGCCAGGCTCACTGCACAGTGCGCCTCAACTAACCAGGCGGCCTGGTGCCGCCACTCGCCCCTACAAAGGAGATACAGCATGTACACGACCTCCGGCTTCAACACCTTCAACCGCACGGGCGCGAACCGCAGCGCCGCCGACCTGCGCCGCGCCGGCTACCACGACGGCGAACCAGCTCCGCGCGTCAAGCACCACTGGGCCAACCAGCCAAGCTCCGTCAAGGCGCACTCGCGCATCTGGCGCAAGCGCCGCACTGAGCGCTGAGTCGGCTCGCGTCACGCGAGCGCGAGCAGCGTGACACCAACGACCATCCCGGCGGCGCCGGTCAGGCGCCGCCGAGTGTCGCCTTCAGCTAGTAGCCGCGCACCGAGCAGGGTGCCGAGCAGGATGCTGATCTCGCGCGTCGGCGCCACCAGGCTGACAGGCGTGAACTGCATGGCAGTCAGCACCATCAGGTAGGCGAGTGGGCTGAGAAGCGCGATACCGAAAGCTTCGCGCCGGTGAGCTCGCCACGCCACCTGCAGTTGCGGCAGTCGCCGCGCTACCAACGGCAGTAAGAGCAGGGTGCGCCCCAACTCGCCTGCATAGGTGTAAAGCAGCGGCTCCGCGCCGGCGTGACCAACGGCGTAACCGTCGAACACCGTGTAGCAACCGATGAAGAGGCCGGTCAAGAGCCCGTAGCGCAGCCCGCTGCGCGCGCCAGGTCCGCCGCCTTTACCTCCAGCCAACACGAACACGCTCGCCACGACCAGCGCCGTGCCAGCCAGCGCCTGCACCCCCGGCCGCTCACCCAAGAGCAGGATGGCCAACAGGGTGGCGATGGCTGGGCCGCTGCCGCGCGCCGTCGGGTACACGAGCGACAAGTCAGCCACGCGGTAGCCGCGCTGCAAGCAGATGAAGTAGCCGACGTGCAGCACGCTCGAGCCCGCAGCAAGCGCCGCGTGCTGCCACGTGAACGTCGGCCGCACCACCAACACGTAACCGACGACGAGCGGCGCGTAGACGAGCACCGTGAGGCACGCGAACAGCCACACGAACTCCGCGCCACCGCGCGCGCGTTTCGCGAGCAGGTTCCAGGTGGCGTGCAGCACCGCCGATCCGCCGACCAGCGCAAGCGCAAGCGGGGTCACGGGGTCTTCAGCCGCTCAACCGTCGACGTAAGTCAACCAGTGGTCGAACTGAGCCACCCTGCCGTGCACTACCTCCAGGTATTGCGCCCGCAGTTCGAGGGACACTGGCCCCGCCTCGCCGCTGCCGATCTGCCTGCGGTCGAGGCTTGCAACCGGAGTCAACTCGGCGGCCGTGCCAACCAAGAAGACCTCGTCTGCCGTGTACAGCTCGTCGCGGGTCGCCATGATGGGCTCAACGCGCTTACCGAGTGCCTCGGCGATGTGCACGACGCTGTCGCGCGTGATGCCGCGCAGGTTCACGGAGTGAGCTATCGGCTGCAGGACGCCGCCGTTCACGAGGAACACGTTCTCACCCGAGCCCTCTGCCACGAAACCCTGCTTGTCTAGCAGCAGCGCCTCGTCGAAACCGTTGGCCTTGGCCTCGAGGTTGGCCATCACGGAGTTCACGTAGTTGCCGCCGGCCTTGGCCTTGGTTGGGAGGATGTCGCCAGCGGAGCGCCGCCACGAGCTCGTCATGAGGCGCGCGCCTTTGCGGATGACTTCCTCGCCGAGGTAGCTGCCCCACGGCAGAGTAGCGACCATGAAGTGCAGGCTGTTGCGTTGCGGGTTGACCCCGAGCGTCTCGGCGCCGTACCAGATCAGCGGCCTGATGTAGGCGTGCTTCCTACCGTTGGCGCGCAGTGTGTCGACGACGGCCGCCTCCACCATCTCGACGGTGAGGTTCGGCTGCATCCCTAGGATCTTGGCCGAGTCCAGCAGCCGCCGCGCATGCTCGCGCAAGCGGAAAACGGCCGCACCGCGCGGCGTTTCGTAGGCCCGCAGGCCCTCGAACACGCTCGTGCCGTAATGCAACGCGTGGGTGAGGACGCTTACTTTGGCTTGCTCTTCTGGCACCAACTCACCGTCGAACCAGATGAGACCTGCGTCGTTGACTAGTGTCGTGGGGCGCGCCGCCCCTGCCTGGGTGCTCATGGGTTATGCCCTCCAGCCTTCGGTTCCTCAGTATCGCGCACGCGGGGGCGTGGTGGGCGAGAAGTTAGACTCTGCGCCATGAATGTCCTTGTCACCGGCGGCGCCGGCTACATCGGTTCGGTAACGGTCGCGACGCTCCTAGCGAAGGGCCATCAGGTGGTGGTCCTCGACGAACTCTCGACCGGTCACCGCGACTCCGTGCCGGACGGCGTGCCGTTCGTGCACGGCAGCGTGGCCGACGAGGACATGGTTGGTTACGCCATAGCACAGCACGGCGTCGAGGCCATCATCCACTTCGCTGCCGCCTCGTTGGTCGGCGAGAGCATGGCCAAACCGACGAAGTACTTCCTCGCCAACACGGCCGCCACCTTCGCGCTGCTTGACACGGCCGTGCGGCGCGGCGTCGGGCGCTTCGTGCTCTCTTCGACGGCCGCCGTCTACGGCACCCCGGACGCCGTGCCCATCCCCGAGACGGCCGCACTGCGCCCGGAGAGCGTCTACGGCGAGTCGAAACTCATGATCGAGCGGGCGCTCGGCTGGCTGGCCAGCACGACCGGCCTCGCGTCGGCCTCCCTGCGCTACTTCAACGCCGCGGGCGCAACGGCGACCTTGGGCGAGGACCACCGACCCGAAACGCACCTCATCCCCCTCGTGTTGCAGGTAGCTGCGGGCAAGCGCCCCTCCATCCAGGTGTTCGGCACCGACTACCCGACGCCAGACGGCACGGCCATCCGCGATTACGTTCACGTCAGCGACTTGGCGAACGCTCACCTCCTCGCGCTAGAGGCGCTGAAGCCTGGCGAAGCGCGGAGCTACAACCTCGGCAGCGGCACGGGCTATTCCGTGCGCGAGGTCATCGAGGCGTGCAGGCGCGTAACGGGGGAGGCCATCGATGAAGTCGCGGTGGACCGTCGCGCAGGCGACCCGCCCGTCCTCGTGGCGGACAGCGCGAAGGCCCGCACCGAACTCGGGTGGACGCCCGCCTTCGACGACCTCGACGTGCTCGTTGGCACGGCGTGGGAGTGGCAGCGCGCGCACCCGGACGGTTACGGCGGGCATTAGGCGCCGCGCTTGGTCGGGTGTGAGGGTCAGGTGAACTACTGTCCCTCGGCGCTCACCCAGCGCGCACCGGCCGTCGCCGAAGATGTGATATGACCTGTTTCGACGTGATGGCCACTGCCACGGCTGGCGTGGGGGCGTCACTCACGGCGCGGAGCGGCGAAGAGCCGCACGCGCGCACAGCCGGACTAGCCGGACCGGAAACTAAGGGCCGCTGGCGAACAGTCGCCGGAAGGCTCCGGGCCGCGCAGAAGTGCCGTGCTACTCTTGTTCTCACTTGGAGTGTGCAATGAAGCGACTAGTTCTCACCGCCCTGCTTGCCCTGGTCATGGTGGCCTCGGCGCAGTCGGGAGCGGTAATGAGCGGCATCGTGCAGAGCGAGGGTCCGCTGGCGGAAGGTACCCGCGTGGCCATCCACGTGGTCGACAACGACAACGTCTGGGGCCTCGAGGTAGCGTCAGTTGCGCCTGTCGGTGGCACCTTCCGCGTTACACCCGGCCCCATACCAGCCGACCAACTCAGGCCGTTCCGCTCAGGCAGCGTCATCCTTCCTGGCCTGCAGAACGAGTACCGCGTTGGCCCAGAAGACGTCAACGTCGCAGTCGCCCGTTTCAACATGTACGTGGACCAGAACGGCAACGGGCTCTTCGACCGCGTGGTCGACCGCTTCTACATCGGCATAGCTAGCCTGGAGGCGCCGGTCGGCTTCTTCACGCTGCTGTACGTCGACAAGGCGGCCACCATCACGGGCGGCGGCAGCGAACTGAAGCTCAACCCCGGCTGGAACGTGTTCACCGTGCGCTTCCCAGACGAGCAGGCCACCTACGCCGTCGTGCCTGCGGTCGATGACATCGTGCTAGACGTAGTACTGCAATGATTCGCCCTTCACGGCTAAGCTGGTAGACATGATCCTTTACGAAGGCACACTCGCGGCCAGCGGCCTACGCATTGGCGTGGTCGTCAGCCGCTTCAACGAACTGGTCACCAGCCGCCTGCTTAACGGCGCGCTGGACGCGCTGCGGCGCCACGGCGCCACCGAGCAGGGCACCGCCGTCGCCTGGGTGCCTGGGGCCGTCGAGATCCCGCTGGTCGCCGCCAAGTTGGCCGCCTCGGGTAACTTCGACGCCGTCATCGCGCTCGGCGCCGTCGTACGAGGCGAGACGAGCCACTACGATCACGTCTGCAACATGGTGGCTAGCGGCGTGGCGCACGCCAGTGAAAGCTCGGGCGTACCCGTCATCTTCGGCGTCGTCACGACCGACACCATGGAACAGGCCCTTGACCGGGCCGGCGGTAAGGCGGGCAACAAGGGCGCCGAGGCCGCCGCTACCGCGGTCGAGATGGCTAACCTCATGAAGCAGTTGGCTACCCCAGCTAAGTCTCAACGGCGCGCAACGAAAGTCTGAAACCGAAGTCAAGAGCGCTGGGCGAGTTGCCAGCCCTGCGCGGCGGCGTAACGGTGCAGTAACGCGGCTGCTTCCTCACGGTTCTTGACGTCGCCAACGGCCTGGGCCTCTGCCACCACCGCTAGCGCCTCGCCGATGTTCGGTCCCGGATCTAGGTCGAGGAGCTGCATGACGTCGTCGCCGTTCAGTAGCGGCACGACCGGCGGTTGCTCCTCCATCTCGGCCAACACGCCAGAGACGGAGATGCGGTAAGCCTGCCGCCCTGCAACGCTCGCAGCGCGGCCTCTCGCCGCCTCGCGGTCGGCAAGCATCAGTTTGAGTAGGTCAGGTAACAGCGCCTTGCGGCGGTGCACGAAGCGCCTAACGGCGCGCTCCTCGCGGGGCAACGGCAGCATGTGGTACCGCACGAGTGCGCTGGCGTGGTCAACGACCTCGTTCGGCAGACGTAGGCGCCTGAGGGCCTCACGCGTCATCTCGGCGCCCGTCTTGTCGTGACCGTAGAACGTTGGGCTGCCGAGCGGCGTGCGGCCGACGCTGGCTGGCTTACCGACGTCGTGCATCAGCGTCGCCCAGCGCAGCGCCGGCCCGGCGTCCGGGAAGCCGTTGAGCAACTGGTTGAGGGACTCTAGCTGGTGGTCGAGCACGTCGAGGTGGTGGAGCGCCCCCTGCTTGACCCCGCGCCCCAGCTCGAGTTCGGGGAGGTAGAGCGCGAGACCGCCGAGCGCCTTGAGCAACGTAAAGCCTCGCGCCGCGCTGCGTGCGGCGAGCAGCGCTTGCAGTTCGGTGCTGACGCGCTCCCAAGCGGGTAGCGGCGCTGAGCCGGTGCGCTGCGCTTCGAACTGCGCGACGACCGCCTCCTTGGTTTCCTCGTCAAGTTCGAACGCTAGCGTGGCCGCGAAGCGCACCGCGCGCAGGGGACGGACGGCGTCGGCGCGCAGGCTGTCGCGGGATGTCATGCGCACGCGTTGACGCTGCAGGTCCTCAAGGCCACCCGTTGGGTCGAACACCGCGCCATCCTGTGGGAGGGCAATGGCGTTGACGGTGAGGTCGCGGAGCCACATGTCCTCCTCTATGTTGCTGGCGCCCGCGCGCAGCGGCACGAAGTCGTGCGTGACGCCGCCTGCGAGTACGACGCGCCAGTGGCGGCGAACGGGGTCCATGAGGAAGGGCGAACCGTGCAGAGCTTCGGCGTGCTGCTTGGCGCTGAGTTCTGGGTCCTCGACCAGCCAATCGAGGTCGGTGGCGCCGCGGCCGAGCAGCGCGTCGCGCACCGCGCCGCCCACTAGGACGGCACCTGCCGGCCACGGCATAAACTGGCTCGTGTCTAGTGATCGCGGTACGCGCAAGACTGTGCCCTCCTCGCCCCCTACTGTAGTCGGAGCGACGCGGCCGTTGAGTGTTGGCCTTACCGGCAACATCGGCTCAGGCAAGTCGACGGTCGCGCGGCTGCTGGCCGAGCGCGGCGCCGTCGTCATCGATGCCGACGCGTTGGCGCGGCAAGCTACCTCCGACCCAGGAGTATTGAAGGAGGTCGCGGCGGCTCTCGGCCCTGACTTGGTTGTCGCTGGGGTCCTTGACCGTGCCGCTACGGCGGAGCGCGTGTTCAACGATCCGGAGGCTCGGGAGCTGCTCAACGGCATCGTTCACCCGTGGGTGGCGCGCCGCCGCTTGCAGTTGGAGGCCGCCGCGGCCTCGAGGCGCCCGCCGCCTGCCGTGGTGGTGCACGACGTTCCCCTCCTTTACGAGGTGGGCTTGGATGCCGACGTCGACGTTGTAGTGGTGGTGTATGCGCCGTTCGACGTGCGCGCGGCCCGCTTGGCGCGGCGGTCTGGTTTGAGCCGCGAGGACGCCGCCGCCCGCGACGCGGCGCAGATGCCGCTCGACGACAAGGTGGCGTTGGCCGACTTCGTCATCGACAACGGGGGAGCCGAGGTGAACCTAGAAACGCAGGTGGCGCACCTCTGGGACGAGCTGGTCGCTCGCTCTCCAGTCGGTGCGCCACCCGGGGACGCTTGAGGAGTTAGAACCTTACCAGGCGACCTGCGAGAGGGCGTAGCCGCGCAACGCGCCGCCGTCTACGACCTGGTAGGAGAACGAGCCGCCGAACTTGTCTGCGACGAAGTTGACGTACTCAGTGAGCGCCTGGCCTGCCTCGTCAACGGCGGCGAAGTCCAGGTCCTCGCTACCTGCCATTCCTGCCACCAGGCCGAACTGGGAGAGGACGGTGTCCGCGAGGGTGCGCAGGCTGGCCTGGTCGTTGGACAGCGACATGCTCGCCGCTCCCGCCGGAACACCCTGCTGCAGCGGTGCGAGGGCGCCGGCGAGGCCAATGCGCCTGGTGGAGTTCGCGGCCAGGGCGGCGTCCATGCCGCTTGGGGTGGTGGCGATGAGTAGGTAGCCGCCTGCGAACGCCGTCTCGATGGTCATGGTCTCGTCGAGCGAGTACGAGGTGACGTCGACCCCGAACGAGGAGCGCGTGGTTGGCTGTACGAGCCCTGCCACACCCTCGGCATCGACGAACGAGGACGCCATCATGGTCGCCATCGTGAGGAACTGAGAGAGCCCGGCCTGGGCAGCTGCCTCGTCCTTGACGGCGAGGAGGTAGACGGAGTCGCCGAGGAGGTCGCCAGTCATGGCGCCAGGTTCGGCGGCCGCTGGGGCGCTGATGGTGATGGCGCCAGCGCCTGCGCCCATCCAACTGAAGAGCATCTGGCTGAGGTCGATGCCGAGGTTGTCGGTGACGAAGGAATCTAGTCCGCCGATACCGAGTTCTGGCAGTTCGGCTACGAGCTTGTCTAGGTAAGCCCACCAGCCTGGCAGGTTCAGGTTGTTAGCTTGCACGCCGAGGGCGCCATCTGGCGCGAAGCCGAGGACCGTCGTCGGGTAGCCAGCCGTGCTGGTGAGAAGGTCGTAAAGGGCTGGGTCGAGCGAGCGGTCGCCTAGCGCCTGAAGTGACAGGGTCTCGATGCCGGAGGACGTGAGCCGCACCACGCTAGAGACGACGCCGACGGTCTTGAAGAGCTTGGAGACGCGCTCGATGCTCTGATCGAAGCCCATGCCCTGGCCGAAAGGTTTGGCCACGTCGACGACGCCTGGCAGGTCGATCAAGAAGGAGACGACGGCCGGCGAGATGTTGGCCAGTGTGGCGGCGTATGCCTTCGAGTCCGTGAAGTTCGGTTCGGCAGCGCCCTGGTAGCGGCGCAGCACGCCGCGGAGGGCGTCAGGGTTGGTGGAGATGGCGACGAAGTTGCCGTCCTGCGCGAACGCGAGAGGCGTTTCGTCGTCTGGGTTCGTGTAGACCTTGAACTCGATGCGGCCCTCGCTGAGGGTCTGCACGTCAGCGTCTGGCTCCTCGCTAGCGATGGCGCTTTCCATGACGGCAACGGCCTTGTCCGACACGCGCGCGACGATGGTCATGGCTGGGAGGGGGCTGTAGCTCGACGCGGAAGCGCTTACCCACAGCTCGTCGCCGAGGACGTCGAAGATGGTGAGGCCCTGGAGTTCCGCTGGCATGGCGGTGTCAACGTCCTCGCCGCTCGACTGCTCGAGGAGGTTGGTCAGGTCGAGGCGCTGCCACTCGTCGATGAACGGTTGGATCTTGGCCGCGTGCTTGTTGAGGTCTTGGACGCCGACCGCCAGGAGCGTTTCTGACGGGAGCAGGGCGGCGAGTGATTGAGCCGCGGCGAGGGAGAGTAAGGCAGCAGCCACTAGCGCGAGCGCTAGTCGGCCGAACGGCCCGGCGGGGCGATTGCGTATCGAGTTGGTCGTGCGGTTCATCAGACCTCCAAAGAGTAGTGTGCAGAGCACAAGGCTAATGGGTCGGGCCAGTAAAGGCGTGTGTTCTGTGGCAGCGTTCGCAGCTAGAACGACGGTGCCGAGCGACGGGCGTGCAACTGCAAGGCGCAATACTGCTACGGCGCAGCGAGCCACGTCCACAGTGTAGGGCTTGCACGTGAAAGTTGCGTCAAGGATCAGGCAAGAGCGAAGCTCAAGTGGGCGAAAGCCTAGCCGCGCTCGACTTGCGCCCAACGACCCTCAGCCGCGGCTACGCGCAAGCGTGCGCCGTGCGGCCGCCACCACGTTCTCTGCGGTGAAACCGTACTCGCGCATGACGACGTCACCGGGTGCAGACGCCCCGAAGCGGTCAACACCGACGATCTCGCCGAGATCGCCAGCGTAGCGCTCCCAACCCAGCGTGGCGCCAGCCTCGACCGTCACGCGCGCCCGCGTGCTGCTTGGCAGGACTGCCGCGCGGTACTCGGCTGGCTGGCGGTCGAACAGTTCGAAGCTCGGCATGCTAACCACGCGCGTGCGGACCCCTTCGGCTTCGAGGACGTCGCGGGCGGCGAGGCAGAGCTGCACCTCGGACCCGGTGCCGATGAGGATGAGGTCGGGGTGGACGGTGCCGTCCGGTTGTTCCGTAGTGGCGCCCGCGCCGCCCTCGGCGAGCCCGCCAGTCACGCCAGCTTCGGCTAGCACGTAAGCGCCGCGCGCCACCGCGCCAGCAGGCACGTTCAGGTTGGGGACGTTCTGGCGCGTCAACGCCAACGCGGTCGGGTGGGTGCGCGAAGACAAGGCGTGCGCCCAGGCCTGGACCGTCTCGTTGCCGTCTGCTGGCCGAATGACGTCGAGTCCAGGCATGAGGCGCATGGCCATCAGTTCACCGATGGGCTGGTGGGTCGGCCCGTCACCGCCGAGGCCGATGCTGTCGTGCGTGAAGTCGAACACCACGCCCTGACCCATGAGGGCGGATAGGCGCAGCGCTGGCCTCAGGTAGTCGGAGAAGATCAGGAAGGTGGCCACGAACGGGCGTACGCCGCCGTGGAGGCAGAGGCCGTTACCGATGGCGGCCATGCTGTGCTCGCGGATGCCGAAGTGGATGATGCGGCCTGAGTAGTCGCCTGGGCGCATGGCCTTCTCGCCCGCGATGTCCGTGAAGTTCGAGCCAGCGAGGTCGGCAGAGCCGCCGACCAGTTCCGGCAGGCGGGAGGCGAGGGCGTTGATGGCGTCGTGGGACGCCTTGCGCGTGGCGCCGCTCTTGCCAACAGGGTAAGTCGGCAGGTCCGCCGCGAAGTCGGCTGGCAACTCGCCGCGGGTCGTGCGTTCGAACTCGGCCGCGAGGTCGGGGTGTTCGGCGCGGTAACGCTCGAAGAGCGCGTTCCAGGCGGACTGGTCCTTGGCGCCGCGGTCTAGTGCAGCGCGCATGTGCGCTAGCACGTCGTCTGGCACGGTGAACGCCGGCCAATCGACGCCCAGGTTGGCCTTGGTGGCAGCGGCTTCCTCCGCGCCAAGCACGGTGCCGTGCACCTTCGGGGTGCCGGCCAGGTGGGGGGAGCCGTAACCGATGACGGTGCGCACGGCTATGAGGCTTGGGCGCTGGGGCTCGTTGCGCGCGGCAGCGATGGCCTGGGTGATGGCGCCGACGTCGTTGCCGTCTGCCACGGACTGCACGTGCCAGCCGTAAGCCCGGTAGCGCGCGGGCACGTCCTCCGTGAAAGTGATGCTCGTCGAACCGTCGATCGAGATGCCGTTATCGTCGTATAGCACGATGAGTTTGCCGAGGCCGTGGTGACCGGCGAACGACGAGGCCTCGCCCGAGATGCCCTCCATGAGGTCGCCGTCCGACGCGATGACGTAGGTGTAGTGGTCGACGACCTCGAAGCCGGGGCGGTTGTAGCGCGCGGCGAGGTGCGCCTCGGCCAACGCCATGCCCACCGCGGTGCTGATGCCTTGGCCCAACGGTCCGGTCGTCGTTTCGACGCCGGCCGTGTGGCCGTACTCCGGGTGCCCCGGCGTGCGCGAGCCCCATTGGCGGTAGCGCTCCAACTCAGCCATGGGCAAGTCGTAGCCCGTCAGGTGGAGGAGCGAGTAGAGGAGCATGGAGCCGTGGCCGGCCGACTGCACGTAGCGGTCGCGGTTCGGCCACTTGGGGTCGCGCGGGTTGTAGCGCATGGCCTTCGCGAAGAGCGTGTAACCCATGCCGGCAGCGCCCAGCGGCATGCCGGGGTGACCGTCGCCTGCCGCTTGGGTGGCGTCGATGGTGAGGGCGCGGACGGTGTTAACAGAGCGCTCGGTGAGCGCCTTATCGGTGGCGGCGGTGAGGTCAGGCATGGTGGTCCCTCCAGAAGCCGCCCGTCCTGGTCGGGACGGTAATGCGCGGCACCGCAACGATACCAGGGCTGCGCGCTGCTGCCGGAGCACATCACCGCCGGCGGGTTGACCCACGGGATGCGTCGAGATCGCGCATCTCGCCCCTACATGCGATCTTTACGTTGGTTCGTACGCCTTGCGTGCGCGGCGGCGCTCTAGGTCATCGCGGACCCGCT
>ERZ778018.1770-NODE-1770-length-16142-cov-6.332815_pt1 | contig 16142 bp, 18 predicted proteins | sample MGYA00375748_ERZ778018 | MGnify/ENA primary metagenome ERZ778018 (study PRJEB29350, sample SAMN05509839) | bioreactor metagenome | biome: bioreactor; material: wastewater | place: South Africa: University of Cape Town | collected 2014-04-22 ... | reverse complement strand
CTCTTTAATTTGTGAAGTGGCACGTCGATTTAATATGTCGCGTATGTCTCTTTCTCGCCGCCTAAATAGCACCACGTTTCGCGCCAAAACCCGCGCAAATGGTCATAAATTGACCAAATCTGAAGAGGAAACACTTCTAAATTAGGTTCTTTCTATAGATTCGCGTAGAGCAGCCCCCCGATAAGCTATAGTACAAGAAATAGCAAATATTCTCCTTATAGAGCGATACGATGATAGGGTATTAGTCTAGTTATTTAAAGGCCTATAGATACCGATTATAACCCTAATAGTAAGAAAACGCGCGCTACTCTAATAGATAAAGAAGCCAAGTTTACTAAATTAGCAGTAAAGAAGCTAGATATTAGCCTACACTAGCGCTATTAGTCGGGCATAAGGTGAGTAGATTAAGACCTACACGTTATAGACCGCCTATTATAAGTAAATTAAACAGTAGAATCACTAAAATTAAAGCGAACCAAAGTAAAGGTAGGGTCCCCGTCCTAAAAGATAATAGACAGCCTACTTACGTAGAAGAGTTGACTAGAGGTATCTATTAAGGACGACCCGATACTATAGACTAAACTATTAGATAAGGCCTGCTATTAGAGCTCTATAGCCTATCTAGGCTAGAAGAAGACTCTAGACCTCTTATAAACCCGATATTATTAGCCGAGCATAGCTCGCGACGTGTAACACTACGTGCGGAACTATAAGATATACTAAATAATAAAGAACCCCTAAGAGCGGCTGCTAGGCCTTCTAAATCTATTATCTATACCTAGTTATCCCTAGTAATATATCTCGATAGACTTTAAGGACTTGCTAAAGGAGTAGAGTAGGTTTAATATAGTATTTATTATCGTGGACCGGTTTAGTAAGAAGCTAATTTCGATTCCTTATTATCGCACTATTAGAGCCTATAATATGGTCGAGTTATTTTTATAGCACGTCTACCGCTACTATAAGACGCTAGATTTAATTATATCTAACCGCGGACTATAGTGTATATTAGCGTTCTAGGAATAGTTCTATAAGATTCTTAGGATCAAGCTAAAGCTAAGTACGGCCTATTATACCCCTACCGATAGGTAGACGGAGATTATTAACCTATATTCTATAATAACCTATGTCCTATACCCTAAGGAACAGATTAATACCCTAATTAAGGAGAACAACGACTTAATAAAGTGGCATATAAGGCTTGGTCATATAAATATAGTGCCCCTAAAGATACTACTAAACAGTATGGGCATGAATATAACTAAGGAAGACCTTGCTATATATATTAATAAGAACTGTCACACCTGTCTCTTAGCAAAAGATAAGAGACATATACATAGAGAATCTATTAACCCTAAAACCTACGAAATTCTAGAAAGAATTCATAGTGATTTAGGAGGTCCTTTACCTAGGACCTATGATTTCTATAAATACTATATAACTTTTCTAGATAAAAGATCTAGATATATATGGGTTAAACTCCTTAAAACTAAAGGTGAAGCCTATATAGCTTTCGAAACCCTTAAGAGGACAATTCGCATTTACCAGGACGCGGCCGTTTTCGGCAACCCCCTGGTTCGGGTTTAGCGCCCCCCTTAACCGGTCCCGATGGAGTTTAGCCCATACTCTGTTGAGTTTAGCGTTCAGCACCATCCCTAAAGCGGAACTGCCGCCTTTCGCCGCCTTTATCCACTCCCCTCGACTATATAAGACCACTGGTGCGTCGCCCTCACAATCCCTCCCTCCTTCGTCCGTTACTGCCCTCACAACTCCCATATTTTGCGCCGGCAGGGCGCGACCCACTCCCCCTGATCCATGTCATGTCGGAAATGAGTGCTCAGCCAGCCCCCTTCGCTCCCCGTCCTTCGACGGCCCCAAGTTGATTCGCAGAAACCGCCAGGTGATCCGATGAGTCGAATCACGAGCGAGTGATCTTACTGGAAGACAGAGGACAACCGATGCAGCTATCCTGCAATCCTAGATGCACTGCCCTCATGGATTCCGGTTGGGGCAACTCGGTGTCTCTTGGCGATATTCCCCTTTCGTGCACGGTTTCCCTTTTCGCCTGGGAATTTCGACCACAGCTCCGCTTCTCGTTCCCTAACCTGTGCCGGAAAACCTGCACGCCAATAGCAGAAATGCCTCACCTACAGAAGGCGACGTAATGGAACCATTCCCGGTGCCCTTATCATTGCTCCACACCACGATACCTTCACCGCGTAACAACCTGGTTGGCGGACTGGCTTGGTGAGGTTGCATTCGGACTTTAACCACCACGGGCAGCCTCTGCCGCGAAATTGCGGTGGTTCCACTGACTGCGTCTTTGGCGTCGTGTGACCTCTGGTTTTCCGTCCATTCGAAGGCCCTTCATCCTGAAGTGGCGAAGTGGTGGGCCGGATTTCAGCTGACGCTTGGGAAGCGACTTCTGCGTGTTTAGGTTTTGTGAATGAAGATTAGCCAGCCCATTCTATTCTTGCTTGTCAGGACATAGCCAGAGGCAGAGAAGCTACTGGTTCTCCAATGAAGGAGTCCTATTTCCTTGTTGTGATATTTAGATACAGCGAGGTCAAACTTCCACTCATTCTATTCTTTCACATATAAATAATACCTTCCACGTCGTTTTGCGTTCGAGCGAAGCCCCCCTTGGTTACTGTTCCCCAGCATCTGCTTCCCGCTGCTTGAGACCCTTCAAAAACGCCCTCTGAAGATCCCGAAAAATCATGCACGTCGACCTCGATAATATTAATTTCTATAATCATCCTCCGCCTTCCAGACCTGCGGCGCATGCTGTGCCTTGCTCCGGCTGGAAGCCATACCATGTCCCCTCTGCTCTCCAGTCCCTTTCACATCCTCTTCCCCCCAAACCTCCTCCTACCCATGTATCAGCAACCATCCCAACTGCCACGATCAAAAATCACTTCCAATGCACTGCAACGTTTCGCAATATATTTGATACTGAGCTTGAGAATGTCTTAACCCGGGAAAATAGCCCAGTCGCGCGACAGATCGACTTAGTAGCGGACTATCAATGCAGGTCCGAAGGCGAGAATGCCTTTGGCGCTCGATGCCAGGATACCTCTCCTGCTCTTGGTACGTGGAAAATATCTTGGCACGACATTTAGGGACTAGCTGCTAATACTCTGCGCAGTGCCTAGTTCAATGACGTGGAAGCTGCCAAATATACCAGCAGATACCGGTGATAGCGAGGGAGACGACGGAGGCGGGAATCAATCGGTTACTCGAAAAGGCGCCTTGCGGTTAGACACATGCAGACAGTCACTAGGTGACGCTGTCTGCTCCTCCAGTCCGATAGTCACAGCTGAAGCAGACTCGGACTACTTAGATGGTGTGTGGCTTCCAGCCCTCTCGCCTTCGGTTCCACTAACGTACGGCAGGGCGACCTGTTGTCGCAGTCGATAATCCACTGGCTAAACCAGACAGCCTTCAGTTATCATGCTGCGATGCCAACAAACAGACGCTGACAATAGATGGCGTTCCAAATCATTACAGCTCTAAGTCACCTTCACCGGCCTTCTTGGACCTTGCATCACGCCCTACAGAAATGTGTCGCGCTCAACCCGATCAACACCATGAAACGACTCTTGAGGACTTGCGACCCGAGACAGCAAGCCGTGGAGATCGGGTGGGAGACTTGACGGGTAGTGTATCAAATACGCCCACTATCACACCCAGCATCTCCTCAAGCAGAGATGTTAGTACTAGGCATGAAGACAACATGTCTGTACTTCCTAGTCCAAGCTGGCAGCCACAACACAAGGAAAAACAAGTGAGATCAAAATCATCACACAGCCGTGTAATTTGCTCTCGAGGGAATACAGAGCCCAACCAGCCAGATCGACGACCTTCTATTGCTGTGGTAATCCCGATCCGTCGATCGGCCAGGTTGATGGCAGGAGCTTCCACCGGCTCCCTTGCGCAGCTCTCACACCGTCGCCACCAAGCCAGTGCGAGTTACGATAGTGAAGAAGATACGCCAACAGGCAGTTTCACTAAAAGTCATTCTCTGCTAGCAAGAGAGGCTAGCGCCGAGGGGAAAGAACGCCCGCCGAAAAGGCGTCGGCGGAACCTCCGCTCGAAAGACACTGCTAAGAACACCTCAGTTTCTGCCAGTAGCCACGCCGGAGGCTGTATAGGTGCATTTCAGGCCCCATCCGTTGACTTTCCCACTAGTCCGGGTGAGATGCAAGAGATTTTCGGTCGGGGTATCATCCGTATCCAACCTCATGGCCCGCGGCATGTATATTTCCTTACGTTCCTTCCAGATGCCGTTGACCGTCCGCTATCTGGCTTCCCACCTGGGTTGACTTCTGACCAGCCATCACACACTGAAAGTGCCACCTACGCTTCATCGAAGGCTTGCGCAGTCGAGCAAGGAAACGTGCAGTTACCCCGCCGCCAGACCCAGGCTCATAAGGCCAAACCCAAAGCCCAGAATAATCGTGGGACGCACCAGCGCAATTTTAGGAAAGGAAAGCGATGGTTGCCTCAGGAAGAGGAACTTTTAGTGAAGTTAAAGAGGGATCAGGGACTCCCTTGGTCGGGTGTGACAAGATTATTCTCTGAGCAATATCCGGGAAGAAGTCAAGGATCTATTCAGGTATACTGGAGCACGAATCTCAAGAAGAGGCTATCATAACGCGGTTCGCCCCTTTCATGTCTGCCTTTTTATTTGTTCGTACTAAAACCAGTCACAATACAGCATTGAATTCTCAGCCCTAAGGACTTAATTATTCCATCGTTACCAACCCTGGAAATGGGAATCCCTCATCGCAGGATTTTCTTATCTTCATCGTATTCTTGATGCGACAAGGGTCCCTATATGCGTGAGTCAGCTACAGCAAGCCATCTAAGTATGATTTGAGTCCGTACCCGAAGATAACTGGGGTCTAACCGTCCCATTCAATCAGTCGTATTTGAGATACAACCGATCATTCCACATAAGCTGCACGACAGCTTCTGCTTGCTAGAAGCACTCCAAGTCTTCCTCCTTGAACAACCGTAACCATCCGTTATAAAAAAAATCGTCGTTGCCTTTATCCAAAAGGATTTGGTGAGCCGTCTCCACATTGAACTATTTCAACATATCGTACGCGACGGGCACGTTCTTTGACCAAGCGTTATTAACTGCATGGCTGCGGAAGCTGACGAAAGTTTGGCGCCGCACAGACCTCCGCAGCGAGAGAAGGTATTCCCAGTCGAGTATACACCAGTGGAGTAGGGCACTGATTTTGTATGTTTTGTTGATAATAAGCTAGGTTTGCGTCTTAAGAAGTTAAACAATCAGCCACAAAACGCCTCTCGTCATCGGGGTGCCAGCCATAACGCTCTGCTAGTATCTGTATTTGATGGTCGGTCGGCAGAGAGAAGAGGACACATCCTAATATGAGATTGAGTCAGGTTCCTCGAGCAATTGTCACTGAAGTGGGCGTGTTACCATGTTGTTTGATTCGGTTCTTTCGCCACAACAAAATTCGCTCACGCAGCTCCGCTTTCGACGCGGAATAAACAATCGGCCGGCGACTATCTTGACCATCACTGAGACTCTCGATGTGCTTCAGCATGTCAGCCGTGGATTCAAAGCGTCCTCGCCAAGCATCCTCAATAAGGGAGTCCAGGCCGCTGTTGCCCGTCTGAATGGAGGGCAAAATAAGGCCTTCGCAACTATCGGCGGACACTTCTGGTCGAACTCCCGTTTCCAGCTCATATATTAGTGAGCCCATCGCAAAACGATCAGTCGCGTCAGATACGGTTTCGGAGGGCCCATTGGAAAGAAGAGGCAAGGAGGGGTTTGCGTATCCGAATGGGCAACTGGCGCCGAAATCACTAAGTAACGCATGGCCACTGGAGTCAAACAGTATATTGTCCTTGCGTATGTCAGAATGGGTGATGCCAAGGGTGTGGAGGTGAAGAAGCCCTCGGATAACGTCCTGATACCAGAGAATTCGATCAAACTGAGATGGTGGGACGAAATCCGAAAGCTGTCGGTACTTGCGAAGGTAGATACCTTCAGGTTGATCCACATCAATGATTTCTATAATGTTTGGATGGGGACGCATCGCAAGCAGACGCAAAACAGCCCTCTCGTCTTTTAGAAGGCCAAAGTGGAAAACTGTTTCTGAAGCATAGTCCCACAGGGCTCTTGCGGTAGCGTTGTTTGAAGGAGGCTCATATATTCTGCATGTCTTCAAAACCGTGTCATCATCAACATTATAGACTTGACCGGCTGCTCCAACGCCTATAATGTCAAGGTCCGCCTGGTATTGGACAGTCAACGATGCATCCGCGTACCCTGATGGAGCGTTTAAAGGAGTCTGAATTTCGTTTGCAGGGTTTTTTTCGACGTCCGGAAGTCGGCCTTTCTTAAGGGTAAATTTTTGGCGAAGAAATTGGACTGAGTGAAAGGCAGCCCGGCATGCGAAAGAACATATTAACGACAATATGGAAGAAAGAAAAGAAAACATTTGGTAGCCGATCGCCGGGAGTGTCGAGTTATATGGACTGGTAGGAAGAAAGGGTCAACTCTGGTACGTTGTTGTCAACCATAGTCACGTGTTTAGGCGCTCGGGCCTCAAACTTTGTCTCAAAACGAGCCACTATTGGTCGGGACAAGCAGGTCTTACACTGATCAAGGGGTAACACTACGAAAGAAGAGCCGCATTTATTTTCTGAAGCCAGCCCATACGTGCGCTATAAGCAGGGCAATTAAGAAGACTCACTTTTCGATTCATCCAACTTTGAGCCTTCACAGAGCCTTGAAACCCTACGGATATGAAGATTTTTTCGTGCGGTTACTCCACTTTATTTCGACCCTAGGTACATCAAGCGAGTTCCCAGGTGAAGTCCTTCCAATTCTCCCATACCTCGCTCACTTCAATTGACATTATCCAACTGCATGAAATGAGCAGCTAGTGTGTTGTGAATTCTGTGGGGATTTTAGTCCGACGTCCTTTGAAACCATATTAGCTGGGACTCTATCGATCAAAATGGGGTTGAGGTTACTAATTCCCATTTGGCGCCCCTGCACATGTAGGACAACTCCTTTGGCGGTTCCGGGAGCTCCCCATGAACTTTTCAGGCCATGGTTGTGGATGGTTTTCTGGGCACGGATGTGGTTCGCGTCTCGTGACCGTATGACCACACGTGAATGTGGTAGTAACAACCCAAATGTCACACATCGCTGAGCTATTCAATGTATAAGAGAGTGGCCGGATAAAAGGGGAGGGGAATTAATACCGTAGTACGTATGGAGATTGCGATCGTATTGGGGTGGCTGGCGAGTTTCGGCTGTTTTAGAATGTTACAATTCGATTTGTCGAGGGAGGGCAAGAAGATATGATACTCCCTAGGTTTTGCGAGTCTTCGATCCTTTTATACAAGGGAGCCTAGGCAAATGTTGACTTTATCGGACCTGGACTTGAGCAACAAATGTGTGACTGGGTATGCAGGCGGTATGATGCGTTAAAAAAACTACGCTAATTGTACAGTTGAAGCGGGGAACCCTGTCACTTGAAGCGGTTTACAAGGCCTGAGCGGCTCCAACGTAGCGAAACAGATTGGGTTCAAGATCAAGTTTAAGGCCGAGGCTGTGAATACATCTTTTTTGCGAGCAAAATCCCTCTCTAGGCATAAATATCTCAGCCGCATTCTCATGACAAACCTATGATTGACATCTATCACTGGTCAGACAGTGTGTTAGGGAATAGTCGGGCGGGGATCCTGCTGACGTGTCATGCAGCTCACGGCACGCTTCTTCGCTCTTATTCACTCTTATGTCCTCGTTCACACTCTTACATGCTCGTCTTCACTCCTGTGCTCTTTGCCAGCCTTTCCACTTGTTCCTTATCTTCCCTTTGCCCCTTCCATTCTCTTATCTTCTCTGATTGCCTTGTATAAATTCTTACCACTCACATACGCTCTATTTCTTAACAATATTGTGACTATACCTGTGTAATCTAATTCTATTGGGTATGACGTCGTTGGGAAGACGTAAGACAGCACGGCCGAAGATTGGAGTAATCCAGCTTCTCCAAAAGGAACTAAATACTTTCCATGACGAGAACTGTCCTTTGCTCCATTATCAACATGAACGACTACAACTATGCTTGGTTTTGCTTGAAGATCCTGTGTCGAGGGGATTGTCGGAAGCACAACGCTTTGGAAGATTACGGGCTCGAAAGCTTTTATTTGACATTCTTCGACGCTCAGGAGAAGAGATTTTCCTCCTCTGTGCTACAGCGATAAGTATCACGAGATTGGCAAGGATCTCGGACCAAACTGTCCTAGAACTGTGTCAATGGTGGAAAACTGTCAGCAAGTGCCCAAATGGCCTTATCATCAAGACAAAGGAAATCTGCAATGATGAGTTCAAACGAAAATATACAGCAGGTGAGGTTCTACTCGCTCCTTAATGAAAAGATCACTAATACAAATAGCAGATATATCGAAGCATAACCCTTCCTCGATTCAGCCTCCTCCCACGGTTGTCGATATCGAGTTCACGGAACTTATGAACTTCTTCCAAAAATATGAACTTGGTTCGCCGAAGTTGAAGCTGATGTGTCCCTTATTTGGATCCCCATTACCATGGATCGATATAAACCTCGACTCCTCCTCAGAACGGACCGCAAGAATTGAACTTTCTCTTAGAGCAAGTGAGGCGTTGGTCAAATATATTCGAGTCGCGCGAGATCTAAGCGGTGTAACGGAAGTATCGAACTGAAGGACTTTGATAAAACCTGCAGGTTTCACCAGGCTTGACGAGAATTAAAGAGATTCCAGGGGTCATCCCTGGCCCTGAAACCTCATTCAACACTGGGCTAGTGTCGACTCTAACGGCGCCCCATGCACCGTCTCTCTTAAGAAGCAGCGCAGGTATTGAAGGGCCTATGCTTTCGAGGTTGACACCGACCGTCCAATCTTTGTCGAGGGTAACGTCTCTTTTCACCTGTTTATTACTTCAGTAAGAGAATTATAAGATGCGCGGCATTTCCCACCTTCTCTTGGACCATTTCTCTAAGACATTCATCATCATTTGCAACCGCATCAACCCGTATCACTTCACTTTTCTCAGCCATAACTGGGAAGTCTCCCGGTAGAAAAGTATTCGTAATAAAGAATTCGTCGAGAATAATCTTTGTGTAGCCACCTAACTCTATTGCTGTATTTTGGCGACTTGTTGAACCAACCGGAAGCAGATTGGTGGATGATTGTAGATTTCGTGAGTAGGATTTCACTTTAACACCGGAAGCAGGGTCATATTAGTACTCCTGAAGCGTATGCGTAAAGGGGATGAGCTTTCGGTCAAGAATTTAAAGAGTTGCTTGAGCAGCAATGCAGACTGTATATGTCTAGGTTTGGAATGGATGTGGTTGATGGTGACGATTTTTTTGGTGGGGTATCCGCGGGGCTCGGGTGGGTGTTGTGACCTGACAAAGCCAGACCAGCCCGATCGGAAGAGAGCAATTCAGGCAGCATTACGTATCTGGGAAAGCGACGGCTTCCACCAGATGGCGTTGTGCGAGAAGGTGTTTTCGTCCAGAGAGGAGTGTGTTCTCAATAAACAGAAAGGACCGTTCAGTTAAAACATCTAAAGGCTCATCACGTGCCGAATCGGATCACTAAACTCAGCCTTGCCTGCTCCAACGAATCGGAACCTGTTCAAGGTTTGTCCAATGAAATGAGAATGAATCAGAGCATATACGGCCACGCAGGAGTATTTTTCAAATATGAGGAAAGTTCTTACGAGAAGAATACGTTCCTCAAATGAGCCATTATGGAGCTGACATAAGGCAATAATAGTAGGCACGAGTGAATAATAGTAGGCACGAGTGAATAATAGTAGGCACGAGTGAATAAAAGCAGGTACGAGTGAATAAAGCAGGTACGAGGGAATACGAGCAGGCACGAGCTAATACGACTGCGTAATCTCTCAATATGAAGGTCAGCCACAACCAGACGTAGAACAAACGTTTCAGGCCCTCAATTCAATAGTGATATGCTATTGGAAGTTCACGAGAGTAGAGCTACATTAGCTGCATACGGAATGATGGATCATTCAGACCATGCACGCATGTCGAGCTATTGATAGCTATGATGGAAGATGCCCAAAAAATCGAACATGTTCGAGGTGTCCACCGCACATCTCGTGGCACGGTGCCACACAGCTCGACGCTATCGAGGCCATGACCATGCATCCTGCGGCACATCTTGACCGAATGCAGAGAGGAGGGGAATTGACTGCTCGTGATGAAGGAAGAGAGATATCTCTGCAATGGTTTAATGGGTGACCGACGCTGTGTCTGAGGACATATAAGGAGGCATGATGCCCTTTGGCCTGCCTAAACTTTTATCTTGTCAATGACATTCAAGTTCTCATTCGCAACTTGATCCATATCGTACTAGTCTCAATTCTCAACCCATCCAACATGGAATCACTTCAGAAAGCGGCCAACACTTCACCTTCTGCATGCCGCCAAAACTTCGCACCATTTCAAGGCTCTGGTAAGAACCCGTCGCCCAAAATCGATATTGGCAAGCTGGAATCAGTCATAGTCGACTTGGTCAAAAAAGCTTTGTCCGACCCAGGATCATGGCCTGGAGGGCTGCCACCTACTCCTGCTTTTTCCATCGGACCCTCCACGCCACCACTTGATGCAGTTGAACTGGAGAAGCGGTTGGTACAGGCCGCTGATACGGGGAGCCAATCTCACTGTACCGACATTGAAGATGTCCCATCGCCAGGCATTTCTCAGAATTCTCCGGCGGTAGTCAACAATGTGATGCAAGGCGGTCAGCCTGCTTTATCGGACGCCGCTGATGCCACGAAATCTTCTGCACGACAGGAACAATCCAAGCCTGGGGCCGATGCAGAAGGGACTTCGGCCGCCAAGGCTCGCGGCTCTGTGTTGGGGTTTAAGAAAGTCATGGAAATGTATGAGCCCGAAGCCTCCACTTGTCACAGCTAAAGCTTACTTTGATTAGGTGGGACAAAGATACGTCTAAATACAAAATTGTGGAATCGGTCGAAACTGATGACACGATTGACGATCTGGATCAATATCCGTTTGTCGTTCGCGAGCATATCAGTACGTGTACCAAGTTACCTAGTAAGGTTTGAGCTTTCTAATACCTTTATAGACAAGAATACGAAGGAAACAACATCGTACATTGATGTCAAGTCTGAGCCTCTGCGAGAGGTTTTAAGAGATGTTCTACGAGATGTTAAGGCGGTCAGTCTAATGGAAGATAAGCCCTCTGTACGTCATACTTGTAGTGAAAAGGACTTGAGATACTAACCCGAAATCAGATCAAAGAGGATATCTTGTTCCATTTTCAAAATGAGCTCTGTGACTACGCAGAAATGTTGCGCGGTCACGGGGAAAGTGATACCACGCAACTGGACCATCTCACCCTGCTTATCAACCGCCTAAATGACACATATTCTGCAGTCAGCCAACGCCTCATGTCACTTTTACGCCATGGGGAGATAACCTATGATCTGTTCTGGGCACTTTTCAGGCCTGGTTGCCCTGTTTACACCAAATGTTTTGGAACTGGAAAGCCACGATGCGTGATATTCGATGCTGGCGAAGAGGTCACGGATGGTGGAGTCACTTATTATAAGTTGGAGTGTCGCTACCTGGACTTTGATGGTAACGCGTTCGGAGAGGCTGAAATTTGTCCGGGTGTCGTGAAATTCCGGGGATCCAAACGAATCAGCACTTTGGGAGCCTTTCCACTCCACTACCACCCCAATCACGAAAGAGTTCGAAAAGAGCTTGTTCAGAGTGGGGAAAAGTTCTGTGACTTGACAGGTACACATCTTCGCCAGTGCAATGGCATTGGATTCATTATGCAGAAGGGCGAGATCGTCCAGATGAATATCAACAGCCAAGTAGCAGTTGACGCCGCCTTCTTCTGTGAAATGCGACCAAACTATTCCCGACCTTGCCTTCAAGATACTTGGACGAAGACTTCCAGTATCGCAACTATCAGTTTCGGCACATGCTATGATACAAAGGAAAACGAGAAACCGAAGAGCAAGGACAGAGGGCAACTTGCAGATGGCGACTTGCTGATTTGCTGTCCGACAGTCCGCTGTTTCAGTTTTAAAGATAAATGCTTCTGTATGTTCCGTCTCACATTCTAGGTTCGGCCCGTGTTACTAACTTTGGTAAAGTGGAGTGTGCAGTATCCGATCTTACAGATGTGAAGTGGTATCCAGAGTCTTTTCACACACTTAAAATCCCAGAGGATACCAAGCAAACCCTCTTGTCTCTTGCAACAACTCGCTTGGGACTTATTCCAACAGTGCCGTTTGATGATATCATCAAAGGGAAGGGCCGTGGGCTTAATGTGCTCTTACAGTGAGTTACTGTTGATTACCTTCATTCTATTCCTTTCTGACATATCTGAACTCAACCAGTGGTCCCCCGGGGGTTGGCAAGACATTCACTGTAGAGGCTACCTCAGAGAAGTTTAGTCTGCCTCTCTATTCCGTATGTATCCCTCGTCGATTTTAGGTGTATTCTAACAGTTTAGATCTCGGTGGGAGAGCTTATCGTCCATCATGGGGAACCACATCACTTAGATCAGTCACTAGATGAGATCTTCAAGATCGCCAAACATTTCAATGCAGTCCTTCTCCTGGATGAGGCGGACGCATTTATGGAGCGCCGCACCTCATATCACGACGGCCATAATCGACTGTTGACTGTTTTCCTTCGCAAGCTGGAATACTACGAAGGCATCCTCTTTCTGACAACCAACCGGGTAGCGGAGTTCGACGATGCGATTTTGAGTCGAATTCATCTGAAGATCAAATATGAAAAGCTGACAAAAGAAGCTCGACGGGAAATTTGGAGGTGTTTTCTTTCAAAGGCCTATACCCACCAAGGGCCCTCCATCATCAGTGACAGCGATCTCGAGCGTTTGGAGTCGATAATGCTGAATGGCCGTGACGTGAGTTTAACACTGACAGTTGGGCTGTCTTTATGCTCACTTTTATTTCCTACTAGATCAAAAACCTCACGTCTATCGCTCATGCGCTGGCCACTTTCGACAGAGCACAGATGACATACAAACACTTGGAGAAAGCCGCGAAGTCTAATAACAAATTTGTCGACGAGTTCAACAACCGTGGTCGACTTGAAGGATTATATACATAGGGCGCGCTTCGATTACATACACGAGAACCCTAGTTAAGTAGTGGTAAGTGGGTTGCTGTCTGATCAGAATACTCCTGTTTTGAACTTGTTGCGTGTAGGGAATGTGATACTGCCAATCCAATCATTTGATATTTGTCTCTCTTTTATAAGCTTCTATAGGATAGAAAATCGGAGGGTACAGTATAGCAATTGGACTTGTTGTGTCGACAGAAGTATAGTGGTGACATAATCGACTAGCCTGCAGTCTACTAGCAAGGATCCGACACGAGATGGAGGGGCGCGCCTAGTCAGGCGATCAAGGGTTCCGGAATAGGTTGTCACAGGCAATCACGAAACGTGACAGCACAATGGCTTTCACATCTAATCGATGCCCAAGCGCTTAGAAACCTGATTAAGCACTGAGTGTAGGGCCACTCTAGAGAATAGGGACGCACTAATGATTTCCTGTAAATGCGCTGTCCATCCCGAATAACCCGTACAGTCCGACCATAAGCTAAAATAAGTTAGTAAACTGGAGGAAGACCGCTTAGTCAAGCTATATTACAATTAAGTTAGTAATCTGTGAGTGAACTGCATAATAAGTAGTGAATATAGATTCCATCCAAGCTTAATATAACTAGTCTTACTGGTGAAATGGCTTTGCGGTTGAATCAAGCGCTAGGCTTCGCGTTGCCCAGGCGTGATAGTAGCCCAGGCTTGACTTAAACTCAGTTAGACTACAGCCTAAGCTTGATTATTGCCCAGGCTTAAGTACAGCCCAGGCTTGACTTACATAACCTGAGCTTGATAGTTATAGCCTAGGCTTGCAGTAGCTTAGGCGTGATTGTAGCTCAGGCTTGATTGGAACCTCAGCCAGATAACTATAGCCCAGGCTTGATTGTAACCTAGGCTTACAGTAGCCTAGGCGTGATTGGAACCTCAGCCTGATAACTATAACCTAGGTTACAATCTAGCTTGGGCTATAGTCAAGCTTAAGCTACTGTCAAGCCTAGGTTATAATTAAGCCGGGCTAAATTTATCAGGCTGAGGTTCCAATCACGCCTAGGCAACTGCAAGCCTAGGTTACAATCAAGCCTGGGCTACAATCACGCCTAAGCTACTGCAAGCCTAGGTTGCCATCAAGCCTAGGCTATAACTATCAAGCTCAGGTTATGTAAGTCAAGCCTGGGCTGCACTTAAGCCTAGGCAAAGAGAAGCCTAGATTGATGGATTGATTGATTCGTAAGCTGTCCCAGCCGCCCTTGTGAGTTGAAACCCTGGATTGAGGTACAAGTGTGATAATCATTCTCTAACTATGCGAATATACGTAGCTATTTGTAGTCACAGTAGCTGCCTTCTGCCTAGAGTGGTGGTGGCAGCCTAATAGGCTGCCACTACAATATCTATACATCACGTGACCTGGGATCCAACTCTCAGGCAGCTATGCAGCGTACGGCTATAAATACAGAGGTCCCCACTCCTCGCTTTTAGAGAATAAGCCATTCCGTTCCCGAATTGCTTCCCCATCTGCTCTGAACAGTTCCCTCCCTGCTGATAGTCTTTCTGGCTGTTCTATATCTGTGACTTGTTAGGTCGTTCCTGACCTTCCTCTGCTTCGGTATGCTAATAATCACTCGTCTTCGCTATGAGTATTTAAGTACTGTGGATGGGACTGCCCGGAATTGCTCCAGGAGTCCAGTCCTAAGGATCATTTTAGCTGCTTGTACTGCCATTAACGAGCTACAGAGAATCTGCTTGATGTTAATGCATGGATGTCTGCCTGCCCACATCTGTTGACGCTCGTCTGCCCAATCCCTGCACTCCAGGAGGACATGCCGCACCGTTTGCGGCCCATAGCCGCATTAGCATTTGTCGGTATCAGCTTTGTTGATAGCGTGAAGGTACGCCCGCAGGCCGATCTTGCCTGTGCGCATCTGTGTGATCGTGGAGCTGATTGCCCTATGTGTTCCAACGTGTGTGTCGAGAATAGCTTTTCCCGGACGAACCCCGAGTTTAAAAAGGTCTCTACCGTGCTTCGCGCTCTCCCAGGACGTCTCCTATTCGCGTTTCATCGTTTGATGGATGGTAGATTTCGTGGTCGCTATCAGTGTCCGTACCGAGTTTGGATCAGGTTGTTCGGTATTTAGGGTGGGGTTGGCTGCTTCCTTTGCCATTCGGTCTGCTTCTTCGTTCCCTGGTACTCCGACATGTGCCGGGATCCATCGGAATTCGACTGCCCATCCTAGGTCTCGGAGCCTGTCAAGTGCCTGTATGGCCTCAACGAGGATATATTGACCCGACGGATGTTTGGGGTTCCGCATTGCTTAGATGGCGGCTTGGTTGTCCGTGAAGATGGCGCATTTTCCAGGAGGGGTGCCGGCTGCGTGGACGTCGAGCACTATCTATAGGGCTAGAACCAGGCCCCTGAGCTCTGCTGCGTACACCGTGGAGGTGCTGGATTCGCCCATGTATTAAGTCCGTTTCGTACGGACACTGTTGGCCTGGAGCGAAGGCGCTACCGCGGCTGCCCCGACGTGACCGTTGACGCCGCTCCCGTCGGTGTAGATGCGTATTGTTGCCGGCCTGGTGGCGTCATGTTCCTTGATTGCTTCTTCGGCGGATCCGTTTATGCATATAAACGGGGGAGTCCACCACGGTGGTACCACATGTGGTTGGCGTTTCTCTAGTCGGTCGAGTAGCACCTTATACTTGCGTTCTAGGATGCCCGAGAATCTGTCGAGAGGGCTCTGTGCATCGCGTTTTCGGTTAGTCCTTCCGTGGTCTCTACCGGATGCGGCCATGTCATCGTGTAGCGGTGAGGTCCTTATGCGCACCGTAGCTTCCAGTGCTGTCTGCTCGAGTTGTTGTTGTACCGGAAGCAGATGTGCTTCTACGTCCACAGCTGCCCCTACAGTTGTTCAGAACGCCCCCGTGATAATCTGGGCTGCTCGTCTCTGGATCTTCTTGATGGCGTTT
>ERZ778018.1765-NODE-1765-length-16179-cov-11.438229_pt1 | contig 16179 bp, 19 predicted proteins | sample MGYA00375748_ERZ778018 | MGnify/ENA primary metagenome ERZ778018 (study PRJEB29350, sample SAMN05509839) | bioreactor metagenome | biome: bioreactor; material: wastewater | place: South Africa: University of Cape Town | collected 2014-04-22 ... | reverse complement strand
GCAAGGCGGGCGGCGGGCAACTGGATGCGGTTCGACTCCTTCGTCTGGTTCCGGGGCGATGATGTCGCCGCCCCCGAAAACTGGGCGATCATCTACACCAACAACCGGGACAGCCGTCTGCTCGACCTGAGCAACGCCCAGGCCGTCGCCAAGGCGATGGAGCCATTCACGGAGGGCGACGACCCCGACGTGGTGATGGAGAGCCACAACCACTGGGCGGTCGGCCATGTGGACGGCTTCAGCATCCGGGTCTACCGGGACGGCGGGATCACGGACGCATTCCAAACCTATCACGACCTCGCCGAGCGGCTCGCCGACTACCCGATCCTCGACGAAGAGGACTACGGCCGGCGTGAGTATGAGGCGACCCTGGAGAACATCGCCGACGCCGCCTGGAGGATCAAGGACGATTACGACCTGCCCGAGGGCTGGGAAGACGAAGCCTTCTCGTGGTTCGACGAACACCGCCAACGGGCCGTCGAGAACCGGGACGATCAGGGCGGATATCCCGAGGAGAGCGACCTCCGAGACGCCTTCGAGGCGCTCGGCTATCAGCGGGTCGAGTGACGGGCCGACACCGACGGAGGGGGCGTGACCAACACCCCCTTCGGAGTCTTGATAATGCCTCGCAACACGACGAAGCCCGATTATTACCGCACGCCGCTCCGGTCCCGCAGCGGCATCGCCGACCACCTCGCCTCGGTCGGCGGTTATTACTCGACCCACGGTCGGCAAGGTCGCAGCTACCTCGCCTTCAACGTCAAGTGCCACGGCGCTCGGATCGACTTCGAGCGCCTGATCGAGGTCCACCGCAACGGCGGCTATTACGGCGACGACGAGACCTGGCTCGACAACCCCGAGTGGCTGGAGCAAGCCCGTGTGATTTATGAAGTGGTCGAGCGACACCTCTTCGACTGGGGCGTGGAGGACGCCTCCCGCCTCGTCACCGATTCGGACTGCTACAACCACTTGTATGACGGCACGAAGGTGGAGGTGGAGTACGCCTGGATGGGCCGCTCCGGCGGGTACGTCGGCATCGGCGAATTCGAGGGCTTCGACTTCTCGGCGGACGTGGGCCGGGACTACTGGCACGAGGTCTTCCGGGGCAACCCGCATCGGAGCGGCACGGACGCATGGCGGGACTGGGACCGGACGTTCCCGGCGATGGACTACCGGACGTTGCGGAAACTCTACGCCCTGATCGTGATGCTGTCGCACGACCTGACGCCCGAGACGGCGGCGGCGGAGGTCGAACACCATGCGGCCTTCCGGTTCGTGGAGGGGGCCTGCGCCGACATCCCCCGCTTCGACTCGATCCAGCGACTCCTGCCGCTGGCCGGATGACGATCGACACCGCCGGGAGGGGCGTGACGACCACGCCCTTTCCCGGAGCGACGACGATGATCGAGACGCCGGACGAATGGATCAACACGTTGTTCGAGTTCCACTTCTGCGACGTGTGCGGGGGCGATGTCGAGGACCACGAAGTCTGCCTCGTCCCCGGCTTCGGAACCTACTTCGCACGTTGCAAGCGGACGGTTGGCGAGGCGGTGCGTGATGGGGAACCTCATGAAGAAGGAGATCGAGCATGAGCGTCTGGTACGGCCTCCACGGCACGGTCGAGGTCCGCACGACCCCCGAGGTCGAGCGGATCATCGCCGAGTTCGACGACCTGGCCCGTGAAATCACGGCCGACCTGGACGACCACGGCGACGGCTTCGCCACGGTCGAGTTCTCCGGAGGCGTCTTCTGCTCGCACGCAACGGTCGGAGATATCGACGCCAAGGCCCAGGAACTCGGCCCCCACGCCTTCAGGCCCGCCTCGGTCGTCTACGACTACGACGGCGAGCGGGGCGAACTCCTCATCGGTCGGCCCGCCGCCGACCCGACGGACGATTGACGCCTTCACGATCGGACGTTCGGAGGCGGCCACGTCGGGATGGATCGACACCGCCGGAGGGGGCGTGAACAACAACCCCCTTCGGAGACCGGTCATGATCGTGTCGATCGTCGATTCCCGCTGCTACGTCTATCGTGAACCCGGCGACCCCGTGTTGCGGCCCAACCGCAGCCGCAACTCGTGGTCGCCGCCGGGGTGGTGCGCCGCCGAGTCCCGCCTGCTTCATCATGTTCGGAAGATCCTCGATCGGCGGGGCTGCGACCTCATCAAGAAGCGGATGTGGCGGGACGGGCACATGTTCGGATGCGAGCATAGCCAGTCCCTCCGCAGCCGCAACATCAAGGCCGTTCCGAGCCTCTACCTCTACCACGCCGACTACGCCCTGGAGGTCGCCGCCGAGTCGTTCAACGTCCTCGGGCGGGCCGTGCTGGACGTGGTGTACGGTGCGGGCCGGGAGGACGACCCCGAGTTCGAGCGGTCGTGTCGAGAGTGGGTCCGGCGGCGGGAGTCGGCCCATCCCTGCTTCGAGGTCTCGTGGGAGGGCGAAGCGACGATCGACGGGCATACCTCGGCCCGACGCCTCCACCGAGGCTTCACGGCCCTCGATTCTGCGATGGCCTTCGTCGTGAACAACCCCGACGAGACGTTCCGGGTGATCGACCGCCGCACGGGCGAGGCGGCGCTCACGCAATGGATTTGTTGATGCGTTGACTGACACCACCGGGGTGGGCGTGACGAACCCTCACCCCGGTGGAGAACGCCCTGATGAAGATCACCGCCTCTTGCTCGCTCAACGGCCACGACCTGACCGACATCCCCGTCATCAACCCCGGCGGCTGGTTCGGCAAGGCGTGGCTGGTGGAGATCGGCGGCTCCTACTCGCCGCTGTTCCTGGTCGTCGAGGCCGACGACGTGTCCGACGCCATCGACGAGTTGAGCGACGACCCGACATACGGGCCGCAGATCCACGTCCCCGACGAAGACCTCGGCGACTATCCCGAGGACGACCGCCGTTACGACGGATCGGGCCGGGTGATCGACCTCGACTGGGTGGCGATCCACGGGCGGGAGGGCGGCGACCTGCCGTACTCGGTTAAGTACCACGTGGGGGACGAGCCCACAGCCTTCGACCCCCGACGCTTCGCCGCCTGGCAGTTCAACTGACCGCAAGGCGGGGACGCCCAGCGACACCTCCGGGAGGGGCGTTGACCAAGAACGTCCCCTTCGGAGGCCCGCCGTGAACGACCTGATCGACCGCATCCGTGAGGCCCGCAACTCCGTCCGCCCACGCCCGAGCTTCACGCTGGAGTCGGGCCGGGGCGAGACCTACTCGCACCGCAGGCCGGTGCTCTACGCCCACTCGACCTACGAACGCAGCTCCGTACTGGCGGGGCGTCCTCGACGGCTGTTCGTCGAACAGTGGGAGACGTGGGAGGAGGCCCGAGCCGCCCTCGCCGAGGTCCGCCGGGCCGACCGCTCCTTCCGCTTCGACGACCTCGGCGAGGGCGGCGGCACCACGCACGTCCCTTCGTCCGTCCTGACCCGCCACCTGCCCGACGACGAGGGCTGACGCCACCCGAGGGCTCGCCGGGGCCGCACGTCCCGGCGAGCCCAACTCGAAGTGCAAAAGTTGGAACCCATCGAGGCCATGCCATGAGCGAACACCGCACCGATCCCGCCCGCAGGACCACGACCCGACGCCCCCGTGCCAGGGAGCGGAGACGCCGACGACGGGCGAGACAGGCCCGGTCCGCCGACCCGTCGGTAGCCGCACCTTGGACCGACACCAACAGTCCTCCCGTCGAGATCACCAACCCCACGACGGGAGGACCAACATGCGGACCCACGACCAACCATCGAGCCGGACCAGTTCCGGCTCCCATCTCCACCTCGGCGACATCCTCGGCGGGACGACGTTCGAGACGCCCGCCGGACGAGGCCGCCCGGCCCATCGACTCATCGCCGACCGCCCCTGCGACGGCTGCGGAGACCCCGATCCCACCGTGGACCTCTGGGCCGAGCACCCCGAGACGGGCGAACAGCTCTGGCTCTGCCTCGGCTGCGGCGAGTGAAACGCCGCAGATCCACGCCCCGAGCCGGACGTTCCACCGGCACGGGGCGACACCATCGGGAAGGCCGTTGGTCGAAACGACATCACGAACGGAGACGAATCATGACGCAGCACACGACCAAGGCGGCCAAGTTCCACCCCGGCAGGATCGTCGCCACCCCCGGAGCCCTCGAAGCCGTCCGGGCCAGCGGCCAGAGCCCCGAGACCTTTCTGGCCGCCCACCTCGAAGGGTATTGGGGTGGAGAACTCGACGAGGAGGACCGGCTCCTCAACGACGAGGCCCTGATCGACGGCTCACGGCTCCTCTCGGCCTATCGGACGCTCCGGGGCGAGCGTCTGTGGATCGTCACCGAGGCCATCGGCGACGACGGGCGGCGGGCCTCCACCTGCCTGCTCCTGCCCGACGAGTATTGATCCACCATCTCCCCGACTCGACCCGCCTGACACCGGCGGGTCGGGTGTTCCGAACCACCTTCCGACAACCGAGGACCGACCACCATGACCGACCCGACCGAGGACATCCGCCGTGAGATGCTCGCCGAGATCAACGCCACTCCTGGCAGCCGGATGCACCTGGAGCACGAGCACGGCCAAATTTGGGACACCGCTCAGCTCCAGGAGGACTTCGAGGTGCTCGGCTTCGCCGCCCCGCTCGTCGTCGTCCGCCGCCGAGCCGACGGCGTGAAGGGCAGCCTGATGTTCCAGGGCAGCCCCCGGTTCTACTTCGGCTTCGAGCCGCACCGAGTCTGACGCCCCAGGCCGATGCCCGCCCATCGGGTCCGGGCATCGGCCTTTGCCCATCGGGGAGCATCCCGCCGGTCATCGAGGGCCGGGGATGTCGCTTCAACGAAATCGAATACCGCCCATCAGTCGCCTCACCTTGCGGCGGTACGGGTCGTTGGATGCGGAGGAGTCATGACGACACGGCAACAGGTCGAGCGACATCGGCGCAGGGTACTCCTCATCGTCCTCGGGTTGATCGTGCTCCTGCTCCTGGGCTGACGACGAGCGGCCCAGCGTTCGGGCCGACCGCAACCCGTCGCCCCATCCAGATCGTCATGTCCATCGACACCCCCGGTCGGGCCGTCGGAACCAACCAACGGCCCTGATTCGGAGGCGAGAGCGATGGACTTGATCGTGGCGATCGACTGGGCGGCGGAGCATGAGCGGTTCGAGCGGCTGGCCCATCCCTTCGCCGTCCGGGCGGCGAGGCGGGCCTTCAAGAACTGGCACGAGCGAAAGCGAGACGACGCCGAGGCCGAGTTCGTGGCGAAGGTGTGGGACCAGTGGGCGAGGCTGCTCGTGAGGGGCAAAGACCCCGAGCCGCTGCTCTGGCCCCTGCTGCACTGGGCGAAGATGTGGGTGAGGTACGACCGCAAGATCGGGGGCCGGGGGCGGAACCCCGACTTGTTCGACTACCGGGCCGGGATGACCCGACACCTGCTGGACGGACGGGGACGGCCAGCGCCGCACGACCGGGCGGACCCGATCAACGGCTGGCTGGACTGGACGGGGCAGGCCCGATCCGACGACCCCGCCGAACTGGCGTCGGCGTTGGAGCGGGCGGGCATGACGCTGGACGAATACCTCGCAGCCTGAACGATGACCGGGGGCGGCGATCTCCACCGCCGCCCCCGGTGACACCGACGGGTCGGTCGTGGACGAGATAGACTCCACCCGACGGGTCGGCGATGGAGAAGGTGGAGAGGAGTCGATGGACGACACCGTTGGAGGACGTGTTCCAAAAGTTTCGGGCCGACAATTCCAGGGAAAATCGAAAAAGTTGGTCCCCTCCCCCCGGCGGGTGGAGCAAGACCGACCGGGTGTTTCATTATGTGTTTCTCTCGATTCGACGGCCCATCCCCGTGGGCTCGAAAACCCCGCCGGAAAGTCGGAGTCCCGGAATACGCCGCCGCCGGGTTTTCACCGACGGCGGGGGTTCAACCCCTGGAATCCACCTCTTGACCCTTCGGCGGTGTCCAGCGAGTCCGTCACGGTCGGCGTGCCGTTCTTGGGCCAGCGCTTGGTCTCGGCCCCGTATCGCACGGCGATGTCCTGGGCGACACGCTCGGCCGATCGCTGGGCCTCTTCCAGGGTCGGAGCATGCCCGACGACGAGCGGCCGCACGAAGCACGCCCAGCCCGAGTCGGACCTCCTCACTTCCAAATGGGTGTCCCCGATGTCGGCGTCGTAGCCGCCCGATCCCCGTACCGCCGAGTGCTTGGACTTCCTGCCTCGCCATGCCGCCGTGCTCATGTCCCAACATCCTTTGTTGAGCGATTGAATCCGATCCCTCCGTTGGATCGACAGGGCCGATCTTACTCGGTTTCGGCCTGAAATCAAGGAGCAAGGACGTGTGGCTACCACACTTGGCACGACTACACTCACGGCCGACTTTCGACCCGAAAGTTGATCGTGGTGGAAGTGGAGGTGTGGGCCTCGATTGCGGGGTTATCGTATCCGGGCCGAAATCAGCGGCCCTTTGATCTGCGGTCATATTTATGAGATAATTCCGATACGACAAGACCGCCGTCACGGATTCGACGGCCCCGCACACGGACAAGGAGGTCCAGTCCATGATCTCAGCGCCACGATCGACGGGCCGACGCCTGGTCGTCGCCACGATCCCGCCCCGCACGGCCTACAACCCGGTCGGCTTCGATCCCGAGGCCGTCCTCCCCGAGCGGTTGCGCCGCCACGGGGACTACGCCCGCTACTTCCTTCACGTGCTCTACGCCCAGCGGGTCTTCAAGGACATCGACGACGAGTACGTCCCGCTGAAGGCGTCCTACCTGCGTCGGTTCTTCCCCGACAACGACATCTACAAGGAGATCCGGGACCGCCTGATCGACACCGGGACCGTCGTCTGCGACGGGGTGTACCGCCAGGCCGACGGCCCGAACTGGAGGAACGCCGACCCGAGGCACGGGAACGGCAAGTGCTACGGCTACCGGCTCGGCCCCCGGTGGGAGGGCGTGCGTCACGAGCGGGTGACGCTCTCGGCCAGGGCCTTGCTCAAGTCGATCGATAAGGTCGGCCGGGCACGAGCCTCGGAGATCGCCACGCCTGCGCACCGCCACGTCTGGGACTGCCTCCAGCGGATCACCATCGACCACCGAGCCGCCGAGGCGGAACTCGACGCCCTGACGGAAGGGGCGTCTCCCGAGCGGATCGACGGCTACACCGGCCAGCGCATGCTCTGTGAGGGCGTCCGTGACGGCGACTGGCAGTGGCACGTCTGCGAGTTCGGCCGGGTGTACAACAACCTCACGGGGCTGAAGAGGTCGCTGAGGCGACACCTCCGGGTCGATGGCGAGCCGCTGGTCTCCTGCGACGTGCGGAACTCCCAGCCCTTGCTCGTCGGGCTGCTCTGCCTGCTCGCATTTCGGCGGAGGAATGAGGGATTCCCCGGCTTCAACTCGCTCGATCGTCTTCAGATTGCCCAAATTGTCTCAAATATGGAGATCGATCAAGACTTCCTCGACTCAATCTCCCATCAATCAACAGGAAGAATGGGGAGAGGGGACGGGGATCTCCAATACGATGTAGTTTTTGACAAGTCTTCTCTCCTTCATGATGTTCACGACGACCTGAGACGGTACGTCATCCTCTGCGAGGGGGGGCGGCTCTACGACGACCTGATGGACAAGTTCGGCGACGACCGGGAGGACAGGGACGCCTTCAAGAAGCGGCTCTTCACCCAGGTCTTCTACGGGCGGAACTCCGTCGAGGGCAAGCTGACGAGGCTGTTCGCCGAGCAGTACCCGACCGTCCTGGAGATCATCCGGGCGATCAAGCGGCCCGACTACAAGCGACTCTCCCACCACATGCTCCGGGTCGAGTCGGCGATCGTGATCGGGAGGGTCGTCCGGCGGTGTGCCGAGGAGGGGATCTGGGCGGCGACGATCCACGACTCGATCGTGACGACCCCCGAGCATGCCGAGGCCGTCGTCGGCATCATGGAGCAGGCGTTCGGCTCGGTCGGCGTCCGGCCCACGATCAAGGTCACGGCGTTCGAATAGGAGGCCCAGGACGCCCTCGGAGGCGTCTCGCACGACCGGACGGCCCCGTCGTCGTCCCGGAACTTTGCGACCCTCACCGGGGCGGCATGCGATCGGTAGAAGTCGATTCGACTTTCCGGCATTCCGTCGAGCGAAACGTTTCGAGGGCGGCGGTCGCCCTCGAAGGCCCCGAGGCCCGAGCATGGTCCCGACCGTCTACCATCACCGGTACAACGTCACGGCGTTCGGCTGAGGGCGGTGAGCTGCGGGCCAGATCCATGCACCTCGTCGCCCCGCCCCGCACGAACTTCATCCCTTCGCCCGCCTCAGCCGTGACCTTAGAGGTGCGGCTCCGGGCAGGCCGAAGGGGTCGTACTCGACCTCGCCGCCTCGCACCGTCGCTTCGGTGATCCGGGTGGTCGTCCAGGGCCTTGGGTCGAACAGGACCGGCTCCAGGACTTGCTCGACGACCGCCTTCAAGCCCCTGGCCCCGGTGCCCCGTTCGTGGGCCATTTTTGCGATCTCCCGGATCGCCCCGTCGGTCAGCTCCAGGTCGGCGTGGCGGTACTTGAGCAGCTTGCGATACTGGGCCAGCAGGGAGTTCGTCGGCTCCCGGAGAATCCTCGCCAGATCCTCCACGCCGAGGTCGTCCAGCGTGGCGATGATCGGCAGTCGCCCGAGCAGCTCGGGGATGAGTCCGAACTCCTCCACGTCCTCCGGCAGGATGTGAAGGAGCGGATTCTCCGCCTCGTCCCGGACGGTCGATCCCGCCTGCTCAAAGCCGAAGCTGGCTCCCCGGCCAATTCTCCGAGCGACGATCTCCTCCAGACCGACGAACGCTCCGCCGCAGATGAAGAGCACGTTCGTCGTGTCGAACGGGATGCAGGTTTCCCCCACGGTCTTGTAGCCGCCGGAGGGCGGGACGTTGGCGACGGTCCCCTCGATCATCTTGAGCAGGGCGTGCTGAACGCCCAATCGCAGATCCTTGGCCCCGTGGACACGGCCCCCGCCGAGCTTGTCGATCTCGTCGATGAACACGATCCCCTGACGGGCCTCCGCCACATCCCCTCCGGCGGACAGGAGCAGCTTGTGGAGGACCGTCTCCACGTCCTCGCCCACGTAGCCCGCCTCGGTCAGCGTCGTGGCGTCGGCGACGGCGAAGGGCACGCTGACGCACTCGGCCAGGGCCTTCGCCAGGTGCGTCTTGCCCGAGCCCGACGGCCCGATCAGCAGGACGTTGGACTTCTCGATCGTGACATGGCGGAGGGCCGCATCGACGACGATCGGGTCGGCGGAGTTCCGGTCGGCGGCGTCCATCAGCCGGACGAAGTGGTTCGAGACGGCGACGGCCAGAGTCCTCTTGGCCCGGTCCTGGCCGACCACGGAACGGTCCAGCCGGGCGACGATCTCTTTGGGCGTCGGGAAGGGGTTCGATTCGATGGACATATCGGGACACACCGGGCGGACGGCGATCGTCGCCTCCCCCGTCGGGAGGCGTTCGGCGCACCCGATGGTGTCAGTCTTCGCTCAGCGGGACGGGTCCATCATGTCGCCGAACTCCCGGATGGCGTTCTCTTGCTCGTCGAACTGGCGACGACCGACTTCTTCCCCGTCACGGAACATGATGATCCACTGGATCGTCCCGTCACGGCGGTAGACCGAGGTCGGGCCGTGGGAGACTCTCTCGACCTGATCCACACCCGCCGCTCGGGTATGCTTCACGTAGTACTTGGACATCTGCCGGATGACCCCATCCGCCTGCCTGGTGTACTCGAACCGGGTCTCCTTCGCCGCTCCCGTCGAGCCCGCCTCGGTCACCAGCCTCGTGTCCCCGCCGAGTCGGCAATCGACCAGCCGGATGGCCCCCCGCTCGATGCCGGCGTAGCGGCCGACCATCGAGTGCCGGGCCTGCCCCATGTCGATGCTCCTCGCCTTCTTCGCCTCCTCTCCCCGGAACAGGGCTGTGATGTTCAGGTGCTCCGTCCCGTCCGAGAGCCGGAGCCGATCGCCGATGCCCAGGAAGTAGTCCGCATCGGGGTGCGGGCCGCCGGCATAACCGCCGAAGGTGATCTCGATCCGCTTGTCACGGTACTTCCGGTCGGCGGCGGCCTCGTCGGCCTCGAACTCGGCGATGATCGCCTCGGAGGTGCTTGTGAACTCGGCGTCCGGTCCCGGATTCATCGGGGAGCCCGCAGCCGATTGCGCCGTCGGGGTGCCGCCGTCGCCCGGCTCTCGGTCCTCCTTCGGGCTCAGGAGAACGAGTGCCAGGAACGCCGCACCGCCCACCGTCCAGCATGTCTTGGCCCGTCGGGACCACGACCGATTCAGCCAGACGAGAAACAGGCCGACGGGGAAGCAGAAGACCACGACCGGCAGGATCACCCACGCCCGCTCCAGGAGCCGGCGTCGGTGGGCCGGGAAGTCGTCGGTCGGCGACGGCTTCTCTTTCTTCTCCGGCGAATCCTGGAATGACCATCGACGGAACTCCTCGACGAGGTTGCCGACCCACGAGGCGAGCGAGAAGGCGGAGGCCCGACTCATCAACTCCTCGGGGATGCGGGGCGACTTGCCGTCCAGGACCGCTCGGCATTCGGGGCACTTCCTCGCCATGGCGACCGCCGGGCGCAAGGACCGGATGGCGTCCTTCCGCCGGCCCTCTTTCCAGGCCGCCAAGGCGTCCTCGATGTGGCGTGCGGCTGCGTCGGTGATGGGGCTTTCGGGGGCGTGGACGGAACCATCCTCGCCCGAGAACCAAGCCGTGTACTCCTTGCCGTTGAAGGCATAGTCCAGCCGAACGACCTGCGCCTCCGTGATGCGGAGCCGGTCCCCGACACGACGGCGATCGGCCCCGTCCTGTGCCCGCACCTTGTTTCTCAGGGCTCGGATCGGCCCGACGAGGACGTGGAGCTTCGGGTCGAGCGTGACATCCGGCGGCGAACCGAAAGATGATCGGGCGAGCGTCTCCCGGAATTCGGCGGGACCGAGGCCCTGGACCGCTTCTACCGGGCACTTGTCCGCTGGGGTAATTGCCACCTCTTCCTTCGCCTCGTGCGACCGGACGACGGAGAGGTACTGGACGACTCTCCTGTGTCCCTGGCAGGCTGGGCACGTGATCTGGCCCTGGCCTCCGCATTTCGGGCAGGTCACGACTCGGCCACCTCCGCACACCTGGCAGGCGTGCTGGCCGTGGCCGGAGCAGGTCACGCAAGGGACCGGGTACTTCTCCTGGTGGATGTAGTGCTCTACGCCAGTCCCATTGCACCGGCGGCAGACGTTGCCCCGCTCGTCCCGGCCTCCCCGGCAGTTGTAGCCCGTGCCGTGGGCCTTCGTCAGCACGCCGGCATTGCCGCAGATCCTCGTCCGCTGCTCCGACCGGACCTGGGACGTGCGGCCCGTGCCGGAGCAGGTTCCGCAACGGACGACGCCCCCGCCGCCGCACGGCCCGCACGTGACCGCCTTCCGCCCCTGGCAGCCGTCGCACGTCACATGGCCGCTCGACCGGCACGGATCGCATCCCCGGACCGTCTCGGAGCCCTCGACGACCAGCTCGCTCGACCCGTCGGCGAAGTCGGTCGGCGACGGCAGGTCGAGCGCCCATGCGTCGAGGTTCTCTCGGCGGTGCTTCGGCGGCGGGAAGGCCGTCCTCCCGTCGTGCGGGGCCTGACGTTCCTCGATCAGCCTGCCCTCGAAGAGGCTCGTCCAGGCGATGCGGTAGACGGGAATGCGGCGGGCTCCCCGGCCCTCGACCGCCGAGCCGAGGTCGGCGAGCCCGTGATGGGGGACCGCATCGGCGTGGCGTGTCAGGCGGACCCGCAGCCGATCCAGGTCGAGCGTCGTGTCCACGCCGTCATCCGGCCGGGACGTGCGGCCCGTGCCCCCAGCGCCCGGCGTCGATGCCCCCGTCTCGGCGGGCGTGAAGAGCCCCTTGATGAGCCGGGCCTGCCTCCCCTGGTCGTGGCCGCCGATCCATACCAGGTCGGTGGGCAGGAGCGTCCCCGAAGCGGCCAAGGCCCGCAGCTCCTGGGATGTGACCGGGCCGACCTTCCGGTCCCCTCGGGCGTAATACCACCGCTGCGCCATCGCACCGTCTCCGGGACCGTCGTCGGGTCAGGGGGATCGGACCGGCCCGTCTGGCCCCGCCGAGTTCGTCGTCCGCCGGTGTCGCTCCTCGTCTCGTCCTTGATGAGGACGGATCGGCCCGCACGACCCGACGATCCGGTGGATTCGACAGGCGACGATGATACGATGCAGGCGGGATGAATGCTAGTTATTGACTGTCTAATGATCGGCTGTCGAGCCGAAGGAGGCACCCATCCTACACTCGCCCCGATGCAGCAGGATGACATCCGCACACGATTCGGGACGAGGATCAGGCGGCTCCGTAGCGAGCGGGGCCTGTCGCAGGAGGCGTTCGCCGACGAGGCGGGCCTGCACCGCACCTACATCGGGGCCATTGAGCGAGGCGAGCAGAACCTCTCGCTCGCCAACATCGAGCGACTCGCCGCCACCCTGGAAATCTCCCTGGCCGAGCTGTTCGCCCCCTTCACGGACAAACCCGCCCCGCCGACCTGATCCCCCGCATTGGCTCCGCCAGGACGCCGACTCTCGCCATCCCGCACTCGCCGACACCGACGGGCACGCCGCAGCCCGGCGACCAGGACCGCCGGGCATCCGGCGTACCTTTCGGTCGTAAGGGGAAGATATGGGCGAGAGGCGAGGCAACGAACCATCCCGGTTCGACAGGTACGGACATACGAGGGAGTTCCGGCTGATCCTGGGGATCGCCGACACGCTGCGGGAGGAATTCGTCGTCGGCATCGACGCCCACCCCGGCGGCCGGGGAACCGAGGCTGGTGTGGTCAACCGAGCGTTCCGTGCGGCTGTCAGCGTGATCCTTGGCGAGGTCATCCCGTCCGCCGAGATGTCCGGGGCCATGACACACATGCTGAGGGGCGCAACTTTACGGCGGCTGGTGGAACAGGATGTGGCGAGAGATACCGCCGAGCGAGTACTTGACTTGGAGACGGGGATGGGCGACCGATGGCTGGCCTACGTGTTGTTGGCACCGGCCTCACTGATCGGCGAGATCGTGGCCATGTAGCCGTTCGAACTCTGCAATTCAGGGTCCGGGGTCTTCCTTCGGACCCGGAGCGCCGGTTTCCCCTTTTGGCCCCGACGGGCCGGTCTCTCCCTTCGGACCCTTGGGACCGGGGTCACCCTTCGGACCCGGAGCGCCGGTTTCCCCCTGCGGACCCCGTGCGCCGGGATCGCCCTTCGGGCCTTGAAGCAGCCGGGTCATCTTCGGGTCGGCCCGAAGCAGCTGGATCGCACGCTCCTCCGACGTACTCCCGAAGATGCTGCCCACGACGGCGAGCAGCAGGAGGATGAAGAGCCCGAGGCGTAGCGATCGATTCGACGCCCTGTAAACGTCCACGTGGAAGTCGATCACGGACTCGTTCCAGCGGGCATCCTTGAGGTAGTCGGTGATCCGACGCTTCTTCCTCGTGGTGGCGTCGAGGCGGGCGTATTCGGCGTCGAGCTTGGGGTAGCGAAATCGACTCACGTTGAGGTGGACCAGAACGAGGAAAGCCGAGGCGAAGATGAAGAAGAGCGGGATGATTCCGAGGCACGGCAGGGGGAGCCGAGGCAGCAGGGCAGTGATGATCGCCATCGAGATGGAACTGATGGTCAGGACCGTCTTGCATTTGTCATCGATGGTCGCCTTTCGCTTCTCGGACTGATCGAACACCTCTTTCGCAAGGCCGAGGAAGTCGTCCGAATCCTCCACGTCCATCATCCCCGGCACTACGACCGCTCCATTCGGAGCGGCGATGTATCGCCTCTCCCTGACTTCCTCCAGGCTGCAATCGATGAAGAAGAGCCGGAGGAGTCGCCACTCCAGCCAGGTGACGACCCGGATGAGAAGACGCTCCACCTTCGTCGTGTGCGGATCATCACCCGACGACGACCCCGGTTCGCTCGCCGTGCTCGGGCCATCGGGGTTCGGAGAGGTCACGGCGATTCCTCAAGTTCTGGAGAAGCTCTGGACAAAGAGTCGGGCCACGTCAAAGCCCCCCGAAATGTCGAGCCAGGCCCACTGGCCATTCGGGTTGATCTCGAAGAAGACCCAGTGGCCGTCATCGGCGACGGCCATATCGACGGCGGCGAACCGAAGACCGTAACTCCGCACGAGGGCGATGAGGGCCGATTCGACCTCGGGAGGGGGCTCGACCTCCTGGTATTTCACTTCATTCCTGCTCCCCCTGCGGATATCGAGTCTCTGGACGCCCCCCTCCTCGGCGACCATGCCCACAGCCGCTACCTGGTCATCGACGATGCACAATCGCACGTCCAGCCGCTTCGTCACCTCCTGCTGGAAGAGTGTAGGGCAGCGTGACACGAGCCCCAGGTCGTCCAATGCCGCCTCTGGGACTCGATTGGCGTAGACCGCCGTGTCGTCGGACGGTGGCTGCCTTTCGAGGTAGCCGCTCGCCAGGGGCTTGACGATCATCCGGCCGTCACATTCGGCCCAGAAGTTCCTGACCCGATCGGCATCCTGGGAGACCAACGTCGGCGGCACGGCGAGCCCGAATCTCGCCGCCCGGCTGAGCTGCTCCATCTTGTGCGATGCCCTGACGTTGAGGGACGGATGGTTCATCCAGGCTTCGAGGGGGATATGGCCCAGGAAGCCTTCGAGGGCCTCGCTCCACTCGGCCAGAGTATGAATCCTTTCGGCGTCCTCCATCTCGATTCCCAGCGTCAGGGGGAGCGGGCGGCGGAACCAAACGTGGGCGAAATCTCCCGCAACCCACTCCTCGGTCCCATATCTGAGGATCGGTGTCGAGATCGAATACGATAGGGCGATGCGGTCCAGGCCCCGGTCGGTATCGAGGCGTCGGAAATCGATGTCATGCTTTTCCAGCCGTCCGCAGAGGAAGTCTGCGGTCACGTCCCGGCTGTTCGTGATGACCAGCAGCATAGGCCATCACCAGGAGAAAGTTCGGTAGGATCGGTGCGTCATATCGACATCGCTGGTCTCACGTGTGCCAGTCTTGGTCGTCGAAGTCCCCAGGGCATCGTCGGCCCGGTTTTGATCGGTCGTCTCCCTGGCCTTGGTCGCAGTCGTGCCGGCCCCCCAGGAGGGATCAATTGCGGACTCGGAGTCCGCTTGGCCTACACTTCCTCGGTCTCGGGCGAACGCCCCCCAGGACAACGCCGTGTCCGAGGCATGCTGATCGCTGGTTTCTCTCGACCTCGTACCCGTCTCGTAGCCCATGTCGCCCGCTTCGCCGCCGTGGGACGGATCGGCGGGGAGGTCGTCGTGTCTCTCTTGGAATTGAAGCAGGAAGGTCGGTCGAACCATCGCCATCTCCCACGTCGTCGAGGGCAGCGTTTGCCAGCAACCATGATCTTCACTCAACAACTACATTCCGACTCATCAGGCAGCAAGATGAAAACTGGGGATTTGTTCACGTCCAGTTCCCAATCTGATTGTCTTGCCGGATGAGCAGATCTTGCCGAGGAGGCGGTTTGGCCAGGCCCCGGTCGGCCAGACGCTTCGACTTGCTCATGCCGGGCTCCGCTTTCTCAGGTGGTCGGCCCGACCGCAACTCGCCCGTCACCCGACGACCTGCTCGAATACGAACACAGGCAACCGAGGCATCGACGCCCTCTTGCCATGGATGTAGCAAGCCTAAGTCGAGTTCGCCGGACGAGAACTGCGGCGGACCACTAATGGCATCATCGCCTGCCGGGGCTCTGTCCGAGCGATTCGTAATACGAATCCACGGCGGGCTGCCCGGTGTAGTTCGGCCCCGCCCGGTCGTCTGCCCCCAGGTAGCGAAAGGGCAGGTCCACGACCTTGCGGCCCCGACAAATCACCAGCTTCCGACTGCGGTCGTACTCCAGACCGGCCCGTCGAAGTTCAACGGCAACTCGACGCCCGGCCGACTTGCCGTCGGCGAACTTCAGGTTGTGAAGATCGAGGCTCGCCACGAACAGCCCGTCTTCGGCCAACCAGGAAACGCCACGGGCGATCAGGCCGAGCTTGTCGCCGACGTAGTGCAGACCGTGGACGCAGGTGATCAGGTCGAAGCTGCGGTCGGGCCGCCAGGCGCTCAGCGAAGCCTCGACCAACCGCAGGCACGTCAGATCGGGATCGACCCGCCGGAACATCCCCGCCAGATCGACCCCGACGATCTCCACGT
>ERZ778018.1763-NODE-1763-length-16189-cov-11.128734_pt1 | contig 16189 bp, 10 predicted proteins | sample MGYA00375748_ERZ778018 | MGnify/ENA primary metagenome ERZ778018 (study PRJEB29350, sample SAMN05509839) | bioreactor metagenome | biome: bioreactor; material: wastewater | place: South Africa: University of Cape Town | collected 2014-04-22 ... | reverse complement strand
GGCCGAGGACCGGCCGATCTTCCTGTCGATCGGCTACTCGGCCTGCCACTGGTGCCACGTCATGGAGCGGGAGAGCTTCGAGAACCCGGACGTGGCCCGGATCATGAACGCCCACTTCGTCAACGTCAAGGTGGACCGCGAGGAACGCCCCGACCTGGACCAGGTCTACATGGCCGCGGTCCAGGCGATGACCGGCCAGGGGGGCTGGCCGATGTCGGTGTTCCTCACCCCGGACCTGGAGCCGTTCTTCGGCGGCACCTACTTCCCCCCCACCGACGCCCGCGGCATGGCCGGATTCCCGCGAGTACTCCTGAGCGTCCATCGCGCCTGGACCGAGCGCCGGGACGAGATCCGCCAGTCGGCCGCCGGGATGGCCGAGCATCTGCGGAAGGCGGCCGACCTCGGCGCCGGCCGCGAGTCGTCCGGGCCGCTCTCGACGGAGCTTCTCGACAGGGCGGCGACGGCCCTGATTCGAAGCCTGGACGCCCGAAACGGCGGGTTCGGCGCCGCCCCCAAGTTCCCGCACCCGATGGACCTCCGGCTCCTGCTCCGCCAGCACGCCCGAACCGGCGACGCCCAGGCGCTGCACGCCGCCACGTTCACTCTGGGGAAGATGGCCCGCGGCGGGATCTACGACCACCTCGGCGGCGGCTTCTCCCGATACTCCACCGACGAGCGCTGGCTCGTCCCCCACTTCGAGAAGATGCTCTACGACAACGCCCTCCTGACGTCGGCATACGTCGAGGCGTTCCAGATCACCGGGGAACCCTCGTTCGCCGCGACCGCCCGCGAGACGTTGGACTACGTCCTCGGCCGCATGACCGACCCCGACGGCCCGTTTTACTCCACCGAGGACGCCGACAGCGAGGGCAAGGAGGGGAAATACTACGTCTGGTCGCTGGGCGAGGTGCTGGACGTCCTGGGGACCGACAAGGGGCGGAATTTCGCCCTGACTTACGACGTCTCCGCCCAGGGGAACTGGGAGCGGTCCAACATCCTCAACCCGCCGCGGCCGATCGCCGAGTCGGCCAGGGACCTCGGCCGCGACCCCGCCGAACTGGCCGCCGAGTTGGCCGAGTCCCGCGCCGCGCTGCTGGCCGTTCGCGAGCGTCGCGTGCCGCCGGGGAAGGATACGAAGGTGCTGGTCGCCTGGAACGGCATGGCGATCGCCGCCTTGGCCCAGGCGGGTCGCGCCCTCGCCGAGCCCCGCTTCCTGGAGGCCGCCGAGAAGGCCGCCGGTTTCCTGCTGGTCCGACTCCGGACCCCCGAGGGTCGACTGCTCCATACTTACAAGGACGGCGTCGCCCGCGTCGACGGCTTCCTCGACGACTACGCCTGCCTCATCGACGGCCTGACCCGACTCTACGAGGCGACCGGCGCGCCGCACTGGATCGAGGCGGCCGTCGGGCTGGCCGACGTCATGATCGCCGAGTTCCGCTGCCCCGACCGCGGCGGCTTCTTCTACACCGGGGAGAGCCACGAGGTCCTGCTGACCCGCCAGAAGGACCTGTTCGACGCCGCGACCCCCTCGGGCAACGGCATGGCCGCCACCGCCCTGCTCCGCCTGGCCGCCCTGACCGGCCGCGAGGACTTCGACCGCGTCGGCCGGGAGGCGGTCGAGGCCGCCGCCGTGGTCCTGGAGTCGGCGCCCGCCGCCGGCGGCCAGACGCTCCTGGCGCTCGACCTGATGCTGGCGCCGTCTCGGGAGCTTGCGATCGTCGCCGGCGACGACCCCGGCGAATTCGCCACGGTCCTGAACGCCGCCTTCGCCCGCTTCCGCCCCCACGCCGTCGTCGCCCCCTCCCCGGCCGAATCCCACGGCGAGCTTTCGCGGTTCCTCCCCGTCCTGCAAGACCGCCCGGCCCTTGACGGCCGCGTCACCCTCTACGATTGCGAGGCCCGAACCTGCCAGGCCCCGATCTCGGGCGTCGCGGCGGTCGTCGCGGCGCTGGCTCCGGCTCGTTGACGTTCGGAGGCTCGCGGTCGCTCCACCGCCGCCCTATGCTGGAAGTCTCGCGACCGGCGACCCGCCGGCCCACGCGAGCAACTTCCTTCAGGAGCGGCGACATGACGCGAGCGATCCTCGGATTCGGATTCGCCTTGGTTTGCATGGGAGTCGCGTTCGGCGACGAGCCGAACAAGGACGCCAAACCGAACCCCGACGCCCACTACCATCTGGGGCCCGACTCGCTGCCGCAAGAGGGGGTGCCGAGGGGGGAGATTCGCGGTCCATTCGTCCTGCCGAGCCAGGCTTATCCGGGGACGCAACACACCTACTGGGTCTACGTCCCGGCCCAGTACGACCCGGCCGTTCCGGCGGCGTTGATGGTCTTTCAGGACGGCCAGGCGTTCAAGAACGAGAAGGGCGACATGCGCGCCCAGAACGTCATGGACAACCTGATCTTCCGTCGCGAGATCCCAGTGATGATCGGCGTGTTCATCAACCCCGGCCGCCGTCCCGACCAGCCCGAGCCCGACTCCCACAACTGGGGCGACAGGGACACCAACCGCCCCACCGAGTACAACTCGCTGGACGACCGCTACGCCCGCGTCGTCACCGAGGAACTTTTGCCTGCTCTTGAAAAGGACTACAACGTCTCCAAGGATCCCGAGGCGCGCGGGATCGGCGGATCCAGTTCCGGAGCGATCGCCGCGTTCACCGTGGCCTGGCAACGGCCCGACCAGTTCCGCAAGGTGCTCAGCAACGTCGGCAGCTTCACCAACATTCGCGGCGGCCACGCCTACCCCGACATCATTCGATCGTCCGAGAAGAAGCCGATCCGCGTCTTCCTCTGCGACGGCCGCAACGACAACCGGGGCGTCCGCAACGGCAAGTACGACCCGGCCTGGGACTGGTTCCTCCAGAACGTCCGGATGAAGGACGCCCTGACCGAGAAGGGCTACGACGTCAACTACTCCTGGGGCATGAACGCCCACGGCCAGAAGTTCGGCGGCGCGATCCTCCCGGAGATGATGCGCTGGCTGTGGCGCGACGGCCCCGTCGCCACCGACCCCGACGACGCCGTCGAGCGCGACTTCCGCCGCCCCGCCGCCGGCCGTTGACCGCGTTTGGCTTCGCTCGTCATCGCGACGATCGAAGCCATCGGACGCAAAGCGTTTCGGGACAAAGATGTTGCGGCGGGAATTCGACGGATTCGGGGGGCGAAGACGAATAGGGTTTTCGCGGGCCGGCAGGCGATCCCCAGGTCAAACCGGACGGCCCATTCCGTCCCTTCTCCCACCGGGAGAGGGCGGCCGCGCGGCGGCGGGCGGGGGTCGTCGCGCGTCGCGGGGAGCGTCGGATCGGCACGACGCAAACCTAGGGCGTATCCCGAAATGCGACGACCCTCACCCGGCCCTTCGGGCCACCCTCTCCCAGGGAACGCCGCCGAAACAACTTCCCGCGAACAACCTGGGAGAGAATATCCACAGATTTCCCAGATTAACACAGATTACATTAAATTGTCCGATCCGAATCCGCGTCAATCTGGGAAATCCGTGGATGAATTCCTCGACGGAGAAGGCGCGGGACGTTTACGAGTCGTTGGATTTTCCGGTTTTACGTCATGGGCACGCGATTCGGCCGCGAAGGATTCCCGGAAGTTATTTCGGCATCGTTCCGTGGGAGAGGGGACGGCGCGTCTTCCTATTCTTTCCAGATTCCGAGTCGAAAAGTTGTGGCCCTAGCCATGCCCGCCGGGAGAGGGGACGGCGCGCGTCGCCCCGGCCTTCCCGGATTCCGCCAAATTGGGGGGCCTTCCGGGTCGGCCCCATCCTTGATCCGAGCGAATTGTCAAAAAGCGAGGGAATCCGGCGTCACTCGCATGATCCGCGGCGTCGGGGCCGGGATTTCAGAATTCCACGACGCGGTCGGATCTTTTTTCCCGATCGGGGCGGCGCGATCTTGGGGGCGGGCTCTAGGCCGGGCGGAACGGGTGTTATAGAATATTGCGTTCGCCTCGCCGGAGGCGGGACGCAACCGGGCACGTCGGAATCGGTTCGGGCGCGGCGGGCGAGTCGCCCGCGAGCCGGTCGCCGCGATGGGGTCGCCATGCTGGCCAAGCGGATCATTCCCTGTTTGGACGTCGATCGCGGGCGCGTGGTCAAGGGGACCAACTTCCTGAACCTGCGCGACGCCGGCGACCCGGTCGAGATCGCCCGGCGGTACGACGAGGAGGGGGCCGACGAACTGGTCTTCCTCGACATCGCCGCCAGCCACGAGGGCCGCGAGATCATCTGGGACGTGGTCCGGCGGACGTCGGAGGTCTGCTTCATGCCGCTGACCGTCGGCGGCGGGGTCCGGACGCTCGACGACGTGCGGGGGCTGTTGAAGGCGGGCGCCGACAAGGTCTCGATCAACTCGGCGGCGGTTCGCGACCCGGAGTTGATCCGCAAGGCGTCGCGACGCTTCGGCAGCCAGTGCGTGGTGGTCAACATCGACCCCAAGCGGGTCGTCCGCGACGGTCGCGAGGTCTGGGAGGTCCACGTCAACGGCGGCCGGATTCCCACCGGGCTGGAGGCCGTCGCCTGGGCGCGCGAGGTCCAGGGGCTCGGCGCCGGCGAGATCGTCCTGACCAGCATGGACGCCGACGGCACCAAGAACGGCTACGATCTGGAGATGACCCGGGCGGTGGTCGACGCCGTGACGATCCCGGTGGTCGCCTCCGGCGGCGCCGGGAGTCCGGAGCACCTGCGGGCCGTCCTGGCCGAGGCCGGGGCGAGCGCCGCGCTGGCGGCGAGCATCTTTCATTACAAGGAACATTCGATCCGGGAGACCAAGGACTACCTGGCCGCCCGCGGCGTGGCCGTCCGCCGCCCCGCCGACGCGCGGGCGTCCTGAGCCGGCCGCCCCAAGCCCCGAACTCCGATCCCGACCCGAGGAGAGCCCATGTCCACCGCCGTCGAAGCCAGGACCGACGCGCCGGCCAATGAGCCGGAGGCGAACAAGCTGTTCCGCATGTGCATCAAGTTCCAGGCGTCGGACCTGCACCTGAAGGTGGGTTTGCCGCCGTCGATGCGGTTGGCCGGCGTCGTGCGGCAGATGCAGTTGCCGAAGCTGACGGAAGCCGACATGGAACGGCTGATGTACCCGATCCTCACCCCCAAGCAGCGCCAGATCCTGGAGGACGAGGGGGGGGTGGACTACGCCCACATCATCGTGGACGGCGACGTGGAGACCCGGTTCCGGGTCAACCTGTTCAAGGCCCGGGGTCGGCTCAGCCTGGTCGCCCGCCGGGTCAACAACAAGATCCCGACGTTCGAGCAGCTCCACCTGCCGCCGGTGCTGGCGGAGATCACCAAGTACGACCAGGGGATCGTCATCTTCGCCGGCGTGACCGGGTCGGGGAAGTCGACGTCGATCGCCTCGATGCTCCAGTACGTCAACGAGCGCGAGCGGCTGCACATCGTGACGGTCGAGGACCCGATCGAGTACACCTACCGGGACGACAAGTGCGTCATCAACCAGCGCGAGGTGGGCATCGACGTCCTCAACTGGGACATCGCGCTGAAGCACGCGGTGCGGCAGGATCCGGACATCATCCTGGTGGGCGAGCTGCGCGACCGCGAGACCTTCAGCGCCGCGATGCACGCCGCGGAGACCGGCCACCTGGTCTTCGGCACGATCCACGCGGGAACGGCGCCGTCGACCATCGGTCGGCTTTTGGACCTCTTCCCGCGGGACATGCACTCGGCCTTGCGGCAGTCGTTGGCGTTCAACCTCAAGGCGGTCGTGGCCCAGAAGCTGTTGCCGACCACGAAGGAGTGGAGCGACAAGGGCCTCACCCGCGTCCCCACCAACGAGATCATGCGGATCAACCCGACGGTCAAGAAGCTGATCCTCAACGAGGATGACAACAAGCTGGGCGACGCGATCCGCATCGGCAAGGAAGAGGGGATGCAGGACTTCACCGAGAGCCTGCGGCAACTGGTGGTCAACGAGTTCATCGAGCGGGCCACGGCGTTCGAGGTGGCCCCCCAGCCCGAGTCTTTGAAAATGGCGCTCAAGGGGATTACGATCAACCAGCCCGGCATTCTATAACGGAGGTCCGGGGCGCGCGTCGCGACGATCCGCGTCGCGACCCCGTCCCGCTCCGCTCCGTCCCCTCCCAGGCGCGAGGGGCGTCGCCGCCCCGAGGGGGACGCCCCGCGCCGGATCGATCCGCCGAGTCCCGCAGTCATGAAAGGTCGGAAATGATTCGCCCGTCCCTGGTGCTCGCGACGTCGATCTTTCTGATCGGGACCCTCGGCGCCGCCGCGGGGGCCGACGCGGCCGACCCGCCGAGTTTCACGCTTTTGATCGCCCAGGCCCCCGACATGGGCGTCCCCGGCGATCCCGGCGGCGCGCCCGCCGCCGAGGCCCCGGCCTCCGAGCGCGGGCCGGGGTTCTACCTGAACCTTTACAAGTTCATCCCGGTCGTCCTGATCTACCTGCTCTGGGTCCGCACCACCGACTGGGTGGAGCACGACGGCAAGGAGCTGAACAACCCCAGGTCCGAGACGTGGAACACCGTCGTCTTCTTGTCCGGGATCCTCGGCCTGGGGATGGTCTTCTCGATCCCGATCTACCCGGTCGGCATGACGCTTCTGTCGCTGGCCTACTTCATACCGATCCTCACCTACGTCTTCATCCGCAACCAGACCGTGCCCGACGATCGGAAGGTCCTGACCCCCTACCACATCGGCGAGGTGACCAACGACCTGCTGGTCCGGCTGGGTATGCGGCCGATCTTCAACAAGGGGACCGACGTCGTCGACCGCGCCGGGCCGCCGATCAACTTCGTCGGCAAGTCGTCGGGCTCGGGCGCGAAGGAGGACCCCGACCGGGTGCGGCGGGCCGAGGAGTCGCCCAACTTCATGGCCGCCAAGGAGTTGGTCTACGACGCGGTGTTGCGTCGGTCGACCGACATCCACATGGAGCCGACCTCCGACCAGATCTCGATCCGCTACCGGATCGACGGCATCCTGCACTCGGCCGAGCCGTTCGACCGCTCCACCGGCGACGCGGTGATCAACATCTTCAAGACGCTCTCGGCGATGGACATCTCGGAGAAGCGCAAGCCCCAGGACGGCTCGTTCGCGGCGAAGCTCTCCGGGCGCGACCTGGACTTCCGCGTCGCCACCTCGGGCTCCAAGGCGGGCGAGAAGCTGGTGATGCGGATCCTCGACAACGCGGCGGGGATCACCAAGCTGGAAGACCTGGGGATGCGCTCCAAGCTGGTCGAGCAGATCCGCAGCCTGGTGACCCAGCCCCACGGCATGTTCCTGGTCTGCGGCCCGACCGGATCCGGCAAGTCGACCACGCTCTACGCCTCGCTCCGGGAGATCGACCGCTACCAGCGGAACATCATCACGGTGGAGGACCCGATCGAATACCAGCTGGACAACGTCACCCAGATGGAGGTCAACACCAAGGCCGATCAGACCTTCGCCACCAGCCTGCGGTCGATCCTTCGGCAAGACCCCGACGTGATCATGATCGGCGAGATCCGCGACCAGGAGACCGCCAACATCGCCTGCCAGGCGGCCAACACCGGCCACATGGTCTTCTCCACCGTCCACTCCAACGACGCGGTCACGGCGCTCTTCCGGCTGTTGGATCTGGGGGTGGAGCCGTTCATGATCGCCTCGGCGCTTTCCGCCGTGTTGGCGCAGCGGCTGGTCAGGCTCTTGTGCGAGGCGTGCAAGGAGCCGTACAAGCCCAAGCCCGAGTTCTTGAAGAAGGCCAACCTCCCCGCCGACAAGGTGGACGTCTTCTACCGCCGCCCCGAGAACCCCGAGCAGGTCTGCCCGGTCTGCGGCGGCACCGGCTACTTCGGCCGCGCCGGGATCTTCGAGCTTCTGGTCATCAGCGAGCCGATCCGCGAGATGCTCCGCGAGAACCCCTCGTTGACCAAGATCAAGGCCGAGGCTCGCCGCGGCGGCATGATCTACCTTCAGGAGGACGGCCTCCGCCAGGTGATCCAGGGCCGCACGTCGATCGAGGAACTGCTCCGCGTCGTCAAGTAAGCAAGCGTCCGTCCCACTTCCCCCCTCGCGGGGGAAGACAGACCGCGAAGCGGTCGGATGAGGGGGATGACGAGCAAGAGCGCCTTCGGGATTCGCGAAAGCCCGCCTGAACGGCTCTGACACCCGATGGCTTCCTGGCGCGTTCTCCCCCTCATCCGGCCCTTCGGGCCACCTTCCCCCTCGAGGGGGGAAGGCCGATACGCTAGCCTCGAAGCCCTGATGTGCGGCCTCCCAACGCCCCCGACCACACCAGCCCCACGGGATTCCAGCCATGCCTCCGGCCTTGCTCGACACGCTCCTGGTCGCCCTGATCCTCTTCATGACCTACGTCTTGACGAGCGAGGGGGCGTGGGGGGCGGCGTTGATGTTCTTCAACGTCGTCTTCGGCGGCATGATCGCGTTCAACTTCTTCGAGCCCCTGGCCGACGTGATCGACTCCACCGGCGTCGGCTTCATCATGAGCTTCTCCGAGCCGGTGGCGATCATGTTGATCTTCTGCGCGTCGACCTTGCTCTTGAGGCTGGCGACCGAGTCGCTGGGGCCGGCGATGGTCCGGTTCCCGACCCCGGTCTTCCACCTCGTCCGGCTGGTCTTCGGGTTCGGCGCCACGATCGTCACCTTCGCCGTCATCCTGCTGGCGTTCCACGCCTCGCCGGTGCATAAGAAGATGTTCGGCTACATCGAGTACGACACCAAGCCGCCGTTCGGCTTCGGGATCGACCACGGCTGGCTGGGCTTCTTCCAGGCCACCACCGGCGACGTCTTCGCCCGCTACGGCGCCGGCGCCCGTGACCCGTACAGCACCTACGGCAAGACGGGCAACCAGCTCATGCGGGTCAACCTGTTCGACCCCCGCGGCAAGTGGCTGCTCGACAAGCAGGAGGCCCGCCCCTACGGCGAGGGTCCCATCCTGGAGGACGGCGGCGGCGAGGCCCCCGCGGGCGGCGGCGAAGGGGGCGGCGCGCCGGCGATGGCGCCGCCGGGCGGCGCGACGGGATCGCGGCCGATCGGCGGCCCCGTCGCCCCGACGGCCGGATACTGACCCCCGCCGACGATCAGAGTCCGTCCCCTAAGTGGGTGAAGGGCGACCATCACGATCTTCCCCCCTCGCGGGGGAAGACAGACCGCGCAGCGGTCGGATGAGGGGATGACACGCGAGAAGGCCGGTGACATTCGGCGGAGTCCCGCTTGGCGGACGCCGGCGCCCGACGGCTTTCTCGCTCGCCCCCCTCATCCGGCCCTTGGAACGCTGCCGAAATAACTTCCGGGAATTCTCCGGGGTCGACTCGCGTGGCCTCGAACCGTAAATCCGGGGAATCAAGAGCCTCGTAGACGGCCGGCGCCTTCTCCGTCGTGGAATTCATCCACGGATTACCCAGATTGACGCAGATTCAGATCGGAAAATTCAATTTAATCTGTGTTAATCTGATAAATCTGTGGATATTCTCTCTCGGGTCGTTCACGGGAAGTTGTTTCGGCGGCGTTCCTCGGGCCACCTTCCCCCGCGAGGGGGGAAGGCCGTTATTTCGGCCGCGACGCCCTTGTGGGACCGACTCTCAGCGGGCCGGCGGGAGGTCCGGGAGGCCGGGCGCGACGCTCGCCGTCGTCTCGCCCGCGTCGGTCGACTCCATCTGGAGCAGGTCGAGGCGAAGCCGGTTGCGGACCCCGTACAACTGCTGGACCCGGTAGACGCCCACCTTGCCGGTCGTCGTCTCGATCACGTACAACGGCGCCCAGCCGGCCCCCATGATGCCGAGTTGTCCCGTCGTCATCAGGAACCGGGGCCGCGGCCCGGTGTCGAGGTCGAGCCCGAAGTCGGTCGCCAGGTCGCGCTCGCAGAAGGCGTCCAGGTGGCGGGTCGTCCCGGCGGTCGTGGTCCGAAACGACGGGATCGTGGCCTTGAGGCGGCCCGCCTTGTAATCCAGAAAGTAGAGCGCTTCCTCCGGGATCTGGACCTTGGTCCCCTCGTCGTAACGGACGGAGACCGGCCCGGTGGCGACGATCGACTCGCCGGAGCGGTCGCCCCCTCCCGCCAGCATCGGCCGCGACGTCCCGCCCGCCAACCAGGCGCCCAACGCCGTCCCGACCGCCAGCCCCAGCGCCATCCCCAGTCCAGGACGCCTCGCGAGCATCTCGACCCCCTTCCCTGGAATCAGACCCGACCCCGCGTCCGTCGCGGCCCCGGCATTGTGCGAGCCCGCGCCCGACCCGTCCACCCCAACCGACCGTCCCCCCACTTCCCGGCGCGGCATAATGGAACGGGACCGAAGGCCGCGAGCCCAAGCCCCGATATACATGGATCGATCATCTTGCGAAACGGCCGTCGTCCAGCCGAAGAGAAGAACCATCCGCAGATTACGCAGATTAACACAGATTTAATTTAAACAATCGAATTCAATCTGTGTTGATCCGCGTAATCCGCGGACCTAATCTGGTTTTGCTTGAGTTCCACGTATTCTCCCCGCGTCACCGATTTTCAGGAGCCAAGACGGCATGACGTACGCGCTGCTCGCCGCTCTTTCCCTGACGCTCCAGGTCCCTCCTCCGACCACCGGCGACGACGTCGGCCGGGCGCTCGCGGCCGAATCGCGGGCTCTGCTCGCCAGGGAGGCCGAGGCGCTTAAGGTTCTGGCCGATCGGCTGGAGAAGGAAGGCGAGACGAAGGGGGCCGCCGAGGTCCGCAAGGTCGCGCCCAAACCCATCGACGGCCCCGGCGCGCGGTTCGATCCGCTGCCGGAGGTCGTCGAGCCGGGATCGAAGCCGGCGACGTCCGAATCGGCCTGGCGAGGCGAACTCGACGCGATCCGCGAACCCGTCGGCGAGGCGTTCTTCGAGCTGGCCCGCAAGGCGGCGGACGCGACCCCGCCCCACATGGCCCGGGCGGCGACCGCGCTTCGGGAGACCGTCGCCCGCCTCCCCGACCACCCCGAGACCCGCCGCCTGCTGGGCTACGTCCCCTTCGAGGGGGGCTGGGCGAAGCCCTTCGCCGTCGGCCGGCTCAAGGACGGCAACGTCCGCCACCCCGTCTTCGGCTGGGTCCCGGAGGATTGGGTCCCCCGCCTGGAACTGGGCGAGCTACCCGCCCCCTTCGTCCGCGGCAAGCCGACCGCCTGGCTTCCCGCCGCCGAGGCCGACCGGCTCCGCTCCACCTGGCGCAACCCCTGGCAGATCAACACCGAGCATTTCGCCATCCGCGCCGACGTGCCGCTCGCCGAGGCCATCGCCTTCGGCCGCCGCCTGGAGGCGTTCCACGACGCCTTCTTCACGATCATGGCCGACGTCGTCGGCGACGATCTCCCCCTGGCCCGCCGCTTCAAGTCCCCCACGCTCCAGCCCGACGCGAACCACCGCCCACACCAGGTGATCTACTACGCCGACCGCGCCGAGTACCAGGAACGCCTGCGCCCCGTCGCCGGCCCGCGCGTGGGCGCGGAGAGCCTGGGCTACTACGACCCTCGCGGCCACGCCAAGGGGAACCGTCGCCCGGCCTATTTCTTCCGCGATCCCGACGGCCAACTCCCCGTCGAATCGACCCTCTACCACGAGGTCTCCCACCAGCTCCTCTTCGAGTCGGCCGGCCCGAACGCTTTTTTAAGCAACACGGGTGATTACTGGGTGTTCGAGGGGTTGGGGACGTATTTCGAGACGGCGACCCGGCTGGAGGATGGGACGTTGGAGATCGGCGGGTTGGTGGGTCCGCGGCTGGTGGAGGGGGTCAAGTCGTTGGGGGCGGGCAAGTTCCTACCGCTTTCGGAGTTTCTGCGACAGGACCAGGCGGCGTTCAACCGGGGATCGCGGATCTTCGTCAACTACCAGCAGGCGACGGCCCTGGCGGTGTACTTGATGGGGGCCGACGACGAGGCGCGTCGGGAGGCGTTCCTGGACTACGTCCAGGACGCCTACCGCGGCCGGATCAAGCGGGGGTCGGGGCGGTCCCTGGAGGACCGCCTCGGCGTCCCGATCGACGAGGTCGAGCGCGGGTTCAAGGCGTTCTACGCCCCGTACATGGGCGGCTGAGCGCCGGGCCGGGCTTACTCGCCGACGTAGGGGAGCAGGGCCATGAAGCGGGCGCGCTTGACGGCGGCCGCGGAGGCGCGCTGGAAGGCGGCGCAGTTGCCGCTCCGCTTGCGGGAGAACATCTTGCTCTGGTTGGTGCAGAGTTTCTTCAGGAGGCCGATGTCCTTGTAGTCGACATAGGCCGGGCGGGGGCAGCCCTCTTTGGTGCAGAACCGGCAGCGGTTCTTGCGGTTGCGTCCGAACTTCTTCCTCGGCATAAAACTTTCCGTCCTCGGCCGGTTGCGATGAAAGGGAGGTCGCGAGGGCCCCGCCCGGCGGGGCGCGCCGACGTCTTGGCAAGCGATTGAGTGTAAGACCCCGCGGCCGCGGCGTCAAGCGGGCCGCGGGCCCGAAGCTCTCGCGCGGGGACGCCTCTTTCGGCCGGCGCGCCGGATCTGCTACAGTCCGCGGGTTCGCGACCGCCCGTCCTTGTCACGCCGGTCGTCGGGAACGCCGCCACGACTCCACCGATGGGGAACGACCCGGACGACGGCCCTCGTCTGCTGATCGCGCGCGGGCCGTCGGCGCGGGAGTCGTCCGCCTCGCTCGAATTTGGGAGGTTGACCGTGGGAAAGCTGACGCTCGACGGAGTGGTTCGGGACGTCGATGGCGGTGAACGGCTCATCGACGTCATCATCGCGACCGGAATCGAATTCCCCCACGTCTGTTACCATCCCCAGCTCGGCCCGATTCAGACGTGCGACACCTGCCTGGTGGAGGTCGACGGCGAGATGGTTCGGGCCTGCGGGGTCCGGGCGGCCGACGGCATGAACGTCCTGGCCATGGACTCGGCCGCCGCCAGGGCCGCGCGCCTGGAGGCGTTCAACCGCCTGCTCGGCAACCACGACCTATACTGCACCGTCTGCGATTTCAACAACGGCGACTGCACGATCCACAACACCACCAAGGATCTGAGGGTCGAGCACCCGACCGTCCCGTTTCGCCCCAAGCCCTACGAGAAGGACTTCTCCAACCCGTTCTACAGGTACGACCCCGACCAGTGCATCCTCTGCGGGCGCTGCGTGGAGGCGTGCCAGAACGTGCAGGTCAACGAGACGCTGTCGATCCGGTGGGAGGACGAGCACCCCCGCGTCCTGTGGGACGGCGGCAAGCCGATCGGCGAATCGAGTTGCGTCTCCTGCGGGCACTGCGTGACGGTCTGCCCGTGCAACGCCCTGATGGAGACGGGGATGCTCGGCCGCGCCGGCTTCCTGACCGGGCTGCCGCAAGTGACGCTCGACAAGATGATCGGCATCGTCAAGGCGGTCGAGCCGGAGACCGGGTATCGCCCGCTGATGAGCACGTCCGACGCCGAATCGGCGATGCGGGAGTCGCGGGTCCGGCGGACCAAGACGGTCTGCACCTATTGCGGCGTCGGTTGCAGCTTCGACGTCTGGACCAAGGGCCGCCACATCCTCAAGGTCCAGCCGGAGCACGGCCCGGCCAACGGGATCTCCACCTGCGTGAAGGGGAAGTTCGGCTGGGACTTCGTCAACGGCGAGGACCGCCTGACCAAGCCCCTGATTCGCGAGGGGGACGCCTTCCGCGAGGCCTCCTGGGACGAGGCGCTCGGCCTGGTCGCCCGGCGGTTCGCGGAGATCAAGGCCCGCGACGGCGCCGACGCCCTGGCGTTCGTCTCCTCGTCGAAGTGCTCCAACGAGGAAAACTACCTGATGCAGAAGCTGGCCCGCGCGGTGGTCGGCACCAACAACGTCGACAACTGCTCGCGGTACTGCCAGGCCCCGGCGACGGTCGGCCTCTTCCGCACCGTCGGCCACGGCGGCGACTCGGGCTCGATCTCCGACATCGCCCAGGCCGACCTGGTCCTGATCGTCGGCAGCAACACCGCCGAGAGCCATCCCGTGCTGGCCACCCGGATCAAAAGCGCGCACAAGCTCCGCGGCCAGAAGCTGATCGTCGCCGATCTCCGCGAGCACGAGATGGCGCGTCGGGCCGATCTGTTCATCCGCCCCAGCCCCGGATCCGACCTGATCTGGCTCACCGCGATCACCCGATACATCCTCGACCAGGGCCTCGCGGACCAGGCGTTCCTCGCCCGGTGGGTCGACGGGCTGGAGGAATACCGCGCGAGTCTCGAACCGTTCACGCTCGAACTCGCCGAGAAACGAAGCGGCATTCCGGTCGAGACCTTGAAGAAGGCGGCCCGGATGATCGCCGAGGCCGACAAGGTCTGCGCTTGTTGGGCGATGGGGGTCACCCAGCACACCATGGGCTCGGACACGTCGACGGCGATCTCGAACCTGCTGCTGGTCACCGGCAACTACAAGCGGCCGGGGACCGGCGCGTACCCCCTCCGCGGCCACAACAACGTCCAGGGCGCCAGCGACCACGGCTGCATGCCCAACAACCTGCCGGGTTATCAGTCGGTCGAGGATCCCGAGGTCCGGGCGCGGGCCAAGGCCGTCTGGGGGGTCGAGCCGCCGCCGGAGCCGGGGCTCGACAACCACCAGATGGTCGACGCGATCCACGAGGACAAACTCAAGTCGCTGTACATCTTCGGCGAGGAGATGAGCCTGGTCGACTCGAACTCCAACTACGTCCGGGCCGCGTTCGAGAAGCTGGAGTTCTTCGTGGTGCAGGACGTCTTCTTCGGCCACACCTGTCGTTACGCCGACGTCGTCCTCCCCGCGGCCCCGAGCCTGGAGAAGGACGGCACCTTCGTCAGCACCGAGCGCAGGTTTCAGCGTTTCCATCAGGTCTTCGAGCCCCTAACGGGTTGTCGGCCCGACTGGGTGATCCTTCGGGATCTCGCCAACCGGATGGGCGCGAACTGGGACTACAAGCACCCCTCGGAGATCATGGACGAGATCGCGGCGGTCACGCCGATGTTCGCCGGCGTCTCCTACGATCGGCTGGAGGGGTACGAGTCGTTGCAATGGCCGGTCGCGGCCGACGGGACCGACCAGCCCTTGCTCTACGTCAAGGACTTCCCCTTCCCCGACGGCAAGGCCAGGCTTTACCCCCTGACCCCGCGCGAGCCGGTCGAGCGGCCCGACGAGGAGTACGACCTGCACCTGAACAACGGCCGGATCCTGGAACACTTCCACGAGGGGAACCTGACCTACCGCGTCGACGGCATCCGCTGGATGACTCCCGACGTCTTCCTGGAGGTCTCCCCGGAACTCGCCGAGGAGCGGGGGATTCAAAGTGGGACGTTCGTGGAGTTAACCTCGCGCTACGGCAAGCTCCGGCTTCGCGCCCTGGTGACCGACCGCGTCCGGGGGAGGGAACTCTACATGCCGCTGAACTCCACCGAGAACGGCGTGAACCTGCTGACCAGTAGCCACACCGACACGCCGACCCACACCCCCGCCTACAAGGAAAACTCCGTGCGCATGCGGGTACTGCCGGAGATCGGCGACAACCCCCAACCCCCCAACAACTTCCGCTTCGGATCTCCCACCCCCCAACGCGGCGTGGAGGTCGAGCGCAAGTGGCGGAGGGCGGACTACTCCATGCCCGGCGCCGCGATCCCCAAGGCGTCGCGAACGACCCCAGCGAACAGGGAGTGAAGGCCATGGCCCAGCCGATCCTCTTGCAAACGCCCCCCCGCGATCCTCGCGCCGAACTCGAGGCCAGGCTTCGGGACGCCCCGCTCGAACACGCCGAGGCGCTTCTGGCCGGGCTGGACCTGCTCCAGAAACTCCACGACCACGGCACGCTCGACCTCCTCCGCGGCGCGGCGGGGTCGCGCGACCAGGTCATTCGAATCGCCGTCGAGGCCGCCAACACCCCGGAAACGATCCGGGGCCTTCGCAACCTGTTCGTCCTGCTCAACACCTTCGGGTCCATTCCGCCGGAGACCCTCGCCGCGTTGGTCTCGGCGATCCCCCAGGGCCTTGAGGCCGGCGCGACCCCGCAACCCGACCCGCCGGGACTCTGGAAACTGATCAGGGAGTTCGCCTGGGATCCCGACGTCCGTCGCGGCCACCACGCCCTGATCTCCCTGTTGAGGGCCGTGGGCGCGAGCATGGCCGAGGCCAAGCGAAGCTGACGCCGCTTTTCGACTCGGAATATGGGAAGGGCTGACGACCCGACACTTATCGGATCCCGCGTGCGACTCTCACGCAAGCCGGCGCTTAACGGCCTTCTCCCCTTGAGGGAG
>ERZ778018.1759-NODE-1759-length-16228-cov-5.009089_pt1 | contig 16228 bp, 9 predicted proteins | sample MGYA00375748_ERZ778018 | MGnify/ENA primary metagenome ERZ778018 (study PRJEB29350, sample SAMN05509839) | bioreactor metagenome | biome: bioreactor; material: wastewater | place: South Africa: University of Cape Town | collected 2014-04-22 ... | reverse complement strand
GGCGGCGGTGAAGTGCGTGGTCGGCGTCGCCATCGGCAGCTTCGCGTTGATTTCGGAAGCGCTGCACAGCCCCGTCGATCTGGTCGCCACCGTCATCTCCTGGATCGTGGTGCGATTTTCGGATCGCCCCGCCGACGACGAGCACCATTACGGCCACGGCAAGTTCGAAAGCTTGTCCGCACTCGGCGTCATCGCGCTGCTTTATATCCTCGCGGGCGGCATTCTCGTTACCGCTATTGGACACTTACGCGAAGGCGCGGTGCCTCCGACGCTCTCGCTGATCCCGTTCGTGGTTCTGCTGATCGATATCGGCGTCAATTTATGGCGGGCGCGCGCGCTGCATCGTGCCGCGCACGCGACGAAAAGCCAGGCGCTCGCCGCCGATGCCCTTCACTTCGCCTCCGATGTGCTTGGCTCGGTCGCAGTCATCGTCGGGCTCGGGCTTGCCGCGCTGGGCTATCCGTGGGGTGACGCCGCCGCCGCCATCGCCATTGCCGCGGTGATCTCGGTGCTGGGCCTGCGGCTCGGGCGCTCCACCATCGAAACGCTGCTCGACCGCGCGCCTGAAGGCGCAACCGACAAGGTCCGCGCCGCGATCGTGAACGTGCCAGGCGTGATCGGCGTCGGGCGGCTGCGCGTGCGAATGGTCGGCGCGAAGTACTTCATCGACGCCGACGTTGAGGTGCCGCGAACCTACCCGCTCGACCGCATCGATGCGATCAAGCGCAAGGCACAAGAGGCGGTAACGGCTGCATTGGGCGACGCCGACCTCACCTTCACCGCCCTGCCAGTGGCGCGCGACAACGAAACGGTGCGCGAGCGGATCATGGTCATCGCGCGCAACGCCGCCCTCGCCATCCATCACGTCACGGTTCACGACCTCGGCGGCCGGCTGACCGTCAGCATCGATCTCGAAGTTGACGGCCAGTTCGATCTCAGCAAGGCACATGACATCGCGCAGGGGCTTGAGCAAAGCATTCGCGACGAATTCGGCGCCGACGTCGAGGTCGATACCCACATCGAGCCGCTGGAGCCTGACGCGCCGTCCGGCATCGATGCCCCTGCGGCCCGCGTCGCGGAAATCACCGCGGCGCTCTCCGGCTTCGCGACGGATCGCGGCATCCACGACATTCACAATGTGCGCGTGCGCGACACCGAAGCCGGGCAAATCGTCAACTTCCATTGCCGGGCTGCACCGACCATGAGCGTGCTGCTGGTCCACGAGGCGGTCGACGACATCGAGCGCGCATTGCGTCGCGCTTTCCCGACGGTGAAGCGCGTCATCAGCCATGCCGAACCCACGCGCACGTAGGCCGCTTGACGTCCGAGGCGACGCGCGTTCCTGTTTCGGACTCATCCGCACGCGCTCGCCGACGAAAAAATCATCATTGGATAAAGATTTTTTCGCGTTAACGATTCGTTGACTCTCGACACACCGCTAAAACTGGATTCAAATTGTACGCATGATTCGACACGGCCTGGGGGCCAGTTTGAATCGACAGGAACTGCGCCCGTTCGCGACACCCGATGATCGAACCTAACCGATCGTCGAACTTGAACCGGAGCGTCGGACTGACCTGTAGCAGTGCGTTGCCGCCACCGGAGCGAACGGTTTCACCGGGGCGGCATTCCAGAGGAATTCCGAGGGGGCAAGGCATGATGCGCGCGCGCACACAAAGCGCATGCGTCCAATCCGATTCGATCAAGGGATTGGCGCAATCGATCGCAAAACCAGCCTACCACCGGCTGTTGAATGCCGAACCGGTGTTACGCCGCGCGGTCCCGACCCTCATCATCGCTTTCCTCGTCACCATCTGCTTCGGCGCCTTCGTTCAGGTCACCGATCACGGCCGGCAAATGCAGGCCTCCGCGCAGCGCGACCTGACGGCGCTTGCCGACTTGCTCACCGAACGCCTCGACCGCAATCTCTCCGAGCGTCAATCCTCGATCACGACGTCGCGTCTTCAGGAACTGCTGTCGACGGCGATCCCGGCATGGGGCCTTGCGGCCAGCCGCTCCATCCTGATCGTGGGAGCGGATCAGCAGCTCATCGCAGGCCTTTCCGCCGACTGGCTCGACGACACGAATCGCGCTGCGCTGACGGCTTTTGCATCGACGGTGCGGAATGCGATTGCCGAGAGCCCAATATCGGGGATCAGCAAGGTCGACGACCTTATGATCACCGCGCGACCGCTCAAGGCGCTTCCTGGCCATCATCTCGTCATCGCGCAAAAGCACGGCTCGCCCCTGTGGCAGTCGGACGCGGCGCTCTCGATCACGCTTTCCGCCACCACCGGCTTCGTCGTGCTCATTCTCGGCTTCGCGTTTCACTGGCAATCGACCCGCGCCCGCGAAGGCGATCTCATCAACGACGCGGTGCGCGGGCGAATCGATACCGCGCTCAATCGCGGGCGCTGCGGCCTGTGGGACTGGGATCTGTCGCGCGGCCGCATCTTCTGGTCGCATTCGATGTTTTCCATCCTGGGCCTGCCCGGCCGCAGCGACCTTTTGACCTTCGGAGAAGTCAACGCGCTGGTCCGCTCCGACGATATCGACCTGTTCGAGATCGCGGACCTTCTGATCTCCGGACAGATCAATCACATCGACCAGAGTTTCCGGATGCAGCACAGCAATGGCCACTGGATCTGGCTGCGCGTGCGATGCGAACTCAGCCACGGCGCGCGCGATGGCGGCTTGCACCTCATCGGCATCGCGGTGGACGTCACCGAGCAGAAAAGCCTCGCCGAACGCACCGTCGAAGCCGACCTTCGCCTGCGCGACGCCATCGAAACCATTCCGGAGTCCTTCGTGCTGTGGGACGCCGAGGATCGCCTCGTGCTCTGCAATTCGCACTTCCAGCGACTGCATAAGCTGCCCGACACCGCCGTTGCGCCGGGAACGTCATATGAGACGGTTTGCGAGGTGGGAAAAATGCCGCGCATTCGCGCGCGGCTACCGGCCAGCGATGCACTCGCCACCGGCGCGCGCACCTTCGAGGCGCAGCTCGACGACGGCCGCTGGCTCAACGTCAGCGAGCGCCGGACCAAGGACGGCGGCTACGTTTCGGTGGGCACCGACATCACCCGGATCAAGGATCACGAGCAGAAACTCGTCGACAACGACCTGCGCCTGCGCGCCTCGGTGATCGACCTGAAACGCTCGCAGGCGACGCTGGAACAACAAGCGCTCGAGCTTGCCGACCTCGCACAAAAATACGCTGACGAGAAAGACCGCGCCGAGGAAGCCAATCAGGCGAAGTCGAAGTTCCTGGCCAATATGAGCCACGAATTGCGGACGCCGCTCAACGCCATCATCGGCTTCTCCGAGATCATGGGCAGCGGCATGTTCGGAACGCTCGGCTGCGACAAGTATCAGGAATACTGTCACGACATCCTGACGTCGGGGCACTATCTGCTGGAAGTCATCAACGACATTCTCGACATGTCGAAGATTGAGGCCGGACGGATGCAGCTCGATCTCGAACCGCTCAATCTGGCCCAGACGCTGACGGAATCGCTTCGCGTCGTCTCAGGCAGGGCGCAGGAAAAGTGCCTGGTGCTCGATGCCGATTTCGACGATCAGGTGCCGCTGGTGGCGGACCGGCGCGCAATCAAGCAGATCGTCGTCAATCTTCTATCGAACGCGGTCAAATTCACGCCGCATGGCGGCCGGGTTGTCGTCCGCAGCCGGCTGGTCGATCATTCCATTGTACTGATGATCGCCGATACCGGCATCGGTATAGCACGGCAATCGATGGCCAAACTCGGTCAGCCGTTCGAGCAGGTCGAGGGACAGCTGACCAAAACCTATCAGGGCTCGGGGCTTGGTCTTGCGATCGCCAAATCGCTGACCGGCCTACACGGCGGCTCGATGCGGATGAAGTCAAAACCCGGCGCCGGCACGGTGATCGGCGTGACGCTGCCGTGCGACGGGCGCACGCGCCCGCTTTCCGTCGCAGCCTAATTCGTCTCGTCGACCAGCGCGAGAAACACGCTTCTCACGTCAGACTGTGTGTCGCGCACACGTGCTTCCAGCGCCGAAAATTCCGGCGCATCCCCTGCTCGCGTCATGATCCGCAGAAGGTCCTCGCCGGCGGTCGACGGATCGAACTTGCCGCTGACGCAAAGCCGCAGAATTTGCGTCAGGTCATGATAGAGCCGCGCCGCGGGCCGCAGCACTTCCATGGTTGATTGCGGCAGGATGCCGAGGCGCGCTGCGTTCTCCAGCACCTGCACGGTGCTGACGTTGAGAATCTCCGGCGTCTCCGCCGCGTGAACCAGTTGCAAGTATTGCGCGATGAATTCGATATCCACCGTGCCACCGGCGGCATATTTGATATCCCAGATATCGTCCTCGCCCTTCTCGATCGCGATGGCGCGACGCATTTCGGCGACGTCGCTGGCGATGATGCGGCGGTCGCGCGGGCGTGTCAGTACCTCGCGGATGATCGCCTCGATCCGCTCGCGGAATTCCGGGGACGCCGAGATCACGCGGGCGCGCGTCAGCGCCATATGCTCCCAGGTCCAGGCTTCATGATCCTGATAGTCGGCGAACGAATCCAGCCGTGACGCGACAGGACCAGCGCGACCCGATGGCCGCAACCGCATATCGACATCGTACAACACACCGTAATTCGTGCGTGTGGTAAAGGCGCTGATCAGCCGCTGGGTGAAGCGCGCGAAATACTGGCTGCCGTGTAGCGACCGCGCGCCGTCGGATTCCGGATGATCGTGATCGAAATCGTAGATCAGAATGAGATCGAGATCGGACGACGCCGTCATCTCCCGACTGCCGAGTTTTCCCATCGCCAGAATGGCGGTTTCCTGATTTTGCACCCGGCCGTATTGCTCGACGAATTGCTTCGTGACCAATTTGTGGACCGTTTGCACGACGCCCTCGGCGACGTCCGCGAAAGCCGTGCTGGCGTGCTGGGCGGACACCGTGCCGGACAGGATGCGCGCGCCGATCAGGAACAGGCTTTCCTGGCCGAACAGCCGCAGCCGGTCGAGAAATTCTTCGTAAGAGTCCGTGTCAGAGAGTGTCGCCGCGAGTCGCTCCGACAACTCCTTGCGATCCGGCATCGCGCCGAAGAAGCGCGGATCGATCAGGCCATCCATCAGTTGCGGCTGTCGCGCCAACATCGCGCCGAGACGCGGTGCGGCACCAAGAATTAACGCCACCAGCGCGACCAGATCGCTGTTCTGACCGAGCAGCGAGATCAATCGCCCGCCGCGTTGCAAGGCTTGCAGGAAGCTATCGAAGGCAGTCACCGCGTCGTCGGGTTCTTCGGCGTGCGCCAACCCATCGATCAACGCCGGGACGAATTCCTCGAAAGCCTTTCGTGTCGCCTCGACCTTCAGCACGCGATATTCGCCCGCCATCCATTGCTGAACGGTGGACGCCACCATCAGTGGCTTGGCGAAGCCGAGATCGGACAGCCGCTTGACCACTCGCGGATCGTCGGGGCCGGCGCGATAGTCAACATCGGGAAGTTTCGCCGTTCCGGCCGGATCGCCCTCGAACAGCTTGCTGTAATGTCCCTGCACGCAATTGAGATGATGCAGCAGGTCTTTGGCAAAGGCGTCGCGGCTGTCGTAGCCGAAGAAGAAGGCGAAACGCTCGACTGCATCGCGATCCTCCGGCAGCGCATGAGTCTGCTCGTCGGCGATCATTTGCAGGCGATGCTCGACGCTGCGGAGGAATTGATAAGCCTCGCTCAACTCGTCACGCGCCACGGGCGTGATCCAGTTGTTCGCCGCCAGAATATTCAGCGTCTCCAGCGTCGGCCGCGAGCGCAGTTCAGGATGCCGCCCGCCGGCGATCAATTGCTGGGTCTGTGCGAAAAATTCGATCTCGCGGATACCGCCGCGCCCGACCTTGACGTTATGCCCTTCGACCGAAATGTCGTTCTGCCCGCGGAAGGACTGCATCTGCCGCTTCATGTCGTGGACGTCGGACAGCGCGGCGAAGTCGAGATGCTTGCGCCAGACGAACGGCGCAATCTCGCCGACCAGCGCCTCGCCCGCGACGATATCGCCGGCGCACGGGCGCGCCTTGATCATCGCGGCGCGCTCCCATGTTCGGCCCTCGCGCTCGTAATAGTCGAGTGCGGCGGCGGTCGAGATCGCCACCGGTGTCGAGGCCGGATCCGGCCGCAGCCGTAGATCGACGCGGAAGACGTAACCGTCGCCGGTGCGCTGCTGCAACATCCGCGACAGCCCTTGCGTGACGCGCACGAAGAAAGGCTGCGGCTCGATGTCCGGCGCCAGCGTCGGCGCGGCGAGATCGAAGAAGACGATGAGATCGACGTCGCTGGAATAGTTCAGTTCGCCCGCGCCCATCTTGCCCATGGCGAGAACAACGAGGCCGCTGCCCTCCTCCGGCCGCTCGGGAACGGGCGGCGACAGCTTGCCGCGCGCCGCCTCCTGCAACAGCAGGAAGCGCAGCGCGCATTGCACCGAGGTGACCGCAAGATCGGTCAGCGCCTGGGTCACGCGCATCACCGGCCAGACGCCGCCGATGTCGCACAGCGCGATCATCAACGCGGCTTCCGCTTTCAGCCGGCGCAGCAAGTGCATTGCCTCGGCCTGATCGGCGGCGGTGGGAACATCGGCGACAGCTTTTGCGATCAACGTCGCGAAGTGCGCCTCCGGCCCGGATTGCAAAAGCCGGACAAGCCGGCCGGCGTCGGCCCGGATCAGATCGAACAGGTAAGGCGACGCTTCGGCGATGCCTTCCAGCAGCGTTCGAATCCTGGGAAATTGTTTTGTGATGGCCGCAATGGCCGCCCCCTGCTCGGGCGACACATCGGCCAGCCAGTCGGCAAGCCGTTGCGCGGCTTCCGGTGGAGCGAACACGACCGGACCGGCCACAACCTGCGCGGCCAGGGAAGACAGATCCGCGTCCGTCGCGGAGGCGTTCATGCAGGATGCGTTTCCGGTTGAGAGGATTGCTCCCCTAGTCCCTCGCCCGAAAGCGCCGGAAATGCAAGGGTCGCGCGCAGTCCGGGGGTGGCATCGTCCAGCCGCAACTCACCGCGATGCAGTTTCGCAACCGCCGAGGCGAGGCTCAGGCCGAGACCGGAGCCGGGCTGGGTCCGGCTGGCCTCCAGGCGGACAAAACGTTCGGTGGCGCGCTTGCGATCCGCCTCGGGAATGCCGGAGCCATGATCGGTCACGCTCAGAAGGACAAGATTGCCCTGCCGGCGCGCCTCGATCAGAATCGACGGCGGCGTGGCATCGGGCACGGCCTGCGCCGGTTTGCCATACTTGATGGCATTCTCGACCAGATTGGCCAGCGCCTGACTGACCAGTTCGCGATTGCCGTGAAGCGATGCAGGCGTGGCCTCGACACGCAAGGCAAGGCCGCTGTCCTCGGCGAGCGGTTCATAGAGTTCGTAGATACCATTCGCGACATCGGCGGCGTCGAAATCCTCAGCCGCGCCGCCCTGCCCCGATTCCGCCCGCGCGATCATCAGAAGCGCGTTGAAGGTCCGGATCAGGCCGTCGGATTCCTCGATGGTGCGCTCCAAGGCGGCGCGATAGTCGGCTTCATCGCGGGACATTGCCAGCGCTTCCTCGGCGCGATTGCGCAACCGCGTCAGCGGAGTCTTGAGATCGTGTGCGATGTTGTCGGACACTTCCTTGAGGCCGCTCATCAGCGCCTCGATGCGCTCCAGCATGAGATTGAGATTGTCAGCAAGCCGATCGAGTTCGTCGCCGCTGCGTCCCACCGGCAATCGCTCGCTGAGGTCGCCTTCCATGATGCGCCGCGTGGTACCGGTCATCGCATCGATCCGGCGCAGCACACGGCGACCGACGAAAACGCCGGCGGCGAGCCCCAGCACGATCACCACCAGCATCGACCATTGCGCCGCCTTAGCGACGATGCCGAAAATGCGCCGGCGCTCATCGAGATCCCGGCCGATCAACAGCCGAAAACCGTTGCTGAGTTCGGAGATGCGCACCAGCGCACGATGCGGCGCCTTGTCCTGCTCTTCGAGACGCTGATAGGCGGTCTCGAGCCAGCCGGAGCCAGCCATCGTTCCCGGCGGCAGCGCACCGACATTGCCGGCGACCGCCTGCCCCGCTGGCGTGACAAGAAGATAAAGATTGGCGCCTGGACGCAGCGCCCGGTTTTCAATTGCAAACGATACGCCGCGCAGGCCGCGCCGATTGAACAGGCTGGTGAGGTCCTCGAGTTCGGCATTCACCGTGGTGGTGATCTGTTCGGTGATCATGCGGCGCGTGTTCCAGGCGAAAAAGCCCAGCAGCGACGCCGCGAACAGCGCGAACAGCAACAGATAAACCAGCGTCAGCCGAAACGCGGTGGTGCGGATCAGCTTACCGAATGCCGTCACGGATCATGTACCCCGCGCCACGGATGGTATGCAGCAAGGGCCGCTCGAATCCCTTGTCGATCTTGGCGCGCAGCCGCGAGATATGCACGTCGATCACGTTGGTCTGCGGATCGAAATGATAGTCCCAGACGTTTTCGAGCAGCATGGTGCGCGTCACCACCTGCCCGGCGTGCTTCATCAGGTATTCGAGCAACCGGAATTCGCGCGGCTGCAAGGTGAGTTCTTCCTTGCCGCGCGCGACACGATGCGAGAGCCGGTCGAGTTCAAGATCGCCGACGCGATAGATCGTCTCCTCGGCCGGGCCGCCGTGGCGGCGCGACAACACTTCGACGCGCGCCAGCAATTCCGCGAAGGCATAGGGTTTCGGCAGATAATCGTCGCCGCCGGCGCGCAGGCCCTTGATGCGGTCGTCGACCTGCCCGAGCGCCGAAAGGATCAAGGCCGGCGTGCGATTGCCCTTGTCGCGCAAGGTGCCGATGACCGACAGCCCGTCACGCTTCGGCAGCATCCGATCGATCACCAGCACGTCGTAATCGCCGCCGTCGGCCATGGAGAGACCTTCCTCGCCGTCGCCGGCGAGATCCGCGATATGGCCGACTTCGCGAAAAGCCTTCGCGAGATAATCCGCCGATTCGCGATCATCCTCGATAATCAGCAAGCGCATCTGATTGTCTGTCTCACCTAACGTCACGGTCCGTTCCCTTCAACATGGCCTGATCGCATTCCCGACGCAAGGCAAGGCGACACCGCCCGGAAACAAAGAACGGCGGACGATGAAGCTGGGGGACTTCATCGCCCGCCAGGCCTTCCAACGGAGGGGGCTGATCCATTGGAAGCAGTTCTTGACGCATGATCCCGAAAAATGGAAACCAGTTTTCGGAAAAGATCACGCTCAAACAAATGCAATTCACGCTGGAGGCGTGGCGGCGAGAGCACCTGCCGCCACGTCTCCTTGCGAGCGGATCAGCCTTTGGCGAGCGGCACCGCGACGAAGCGCAGAGAGCCGCCGGAGCGAATCCGCATCAACACGCTGTTCTTGTTGTCCGCCTGAGCCGACTTGATGGCGTCGCGCACGTCGCCCGGATCACCGACGCTCTTGCCGGCGACTTCGAGGATGACGTCGCCTTCCTTGAAGCCACGCTCAGCGGCCGCGCTGTTCGGATCGACATCGGTGACGACAACGCCTTCCTTGCCGGCGCCCGCAACCGATGAGGCGGGTGCGACAGTGAGGCCGAGACGCGGCACGTCATCGCCGCGCGACATGTGGCCACGATCGCGACCGTGGCTGAAGTCGGCGCGCGCATCCTTCTCGCTGGGCATCTTGTCGAGCGTCAGCGTCACGGTCTTGTCCTGCCCCTTGTGCAGGATATCGAGCTTGATCGAATTGCCGGGCGAGTAGCCGCCGATGGTGCGGGCCAGTTCGCGCGCATCCTTCACCGGCTGGCCGTTGACGCCCTTGATGACGTCGCCGGATTCGATGCCCGCCTTGTCGGCCGGTCCGTTGTGTTGCGGCTCGGCGACCAGCGCGCCTTCGGCTTTCTTCAGGCCGAGGCTGTCGGCGATATCCTGCGTCACCGGCTGAATCTGCACGCCGATCCAGCCGCGGCTGACGACGCCCTTGTCCTTCAACTGCGCGACAACGCTCTGCACCGTCGACGCAGGGATCGAGAACGCGATGCCGACGCTGCCGCCGGACGGCGAATAGATCGCGGTGTTGACGCCGATGACGTTGCCCTGCATGTCGAAGGCGGGGCCACCGGAGTTGCCCTTGTTGACCGGCGCGTCGATCTGGATGAAGTCGTCATAGGGACCATTGCCGATGTCGCGCCCATTGGCCGAGACGATGCCGGCGGTCACCGTGCCGCCGAGGCCGAACGGATTGCCGACCGCGAGCACCCAGTCGCCGATGCGCGCCTTGCTGGTGGACAGTTTCGCGAACGGGAAGTTCGAGCCGCCCTCGACCTTGATCAAGGCGAGATCGGTGCGCGGATCGGTACCGATCACCTTCGCCGTGTAGGTTTTGCCGGCGTCAGTCGTCACTTCGACCTTGTCGGCGCCTTCAACGACGTGATTGTTGGTCACCGCATAACCGTCAGCGGAAATGAAGAAGCCGGAGCCCTGGCCCATCATCGGGCCGTGGTGGCCGCGCAAGCCCGGCGGCAAACCATCGGGACCACCGAAGCGGCGGAAGAAACGCTCCATCGGCGAACCGGGCTGGAACGGCGAGCCGTCGTCATCGGAGTTCGAGGTCTTTTCCTTGATACGAACCTTGACCGAGATCACCGACGGTTTCACGCGTTCGACGATATCGGCGAAGCCGACCGGCGTTTGAACCTTGCTGACCTCGTTGTTGACCTGCGCATGGGCAGGCGTCGAGAACAGGTCGAGGTTGCCGGACGACGGCGTGAGGCCGTAAGCGGCGGCGCCAAGGCCCGCCACCACCGAGGCCATCAGCGCGAACTTGCGCAGGGACAGCACCGAACGGCGCGGTTGATAAATCGGGGCGGAGGTGAGGTCGGTCGGACGGTCGATCATGAAAATCTCCAGGGCCAGAATCACATCGCGAAGATGCATCGCATGGCCATGAAGATGGGATTTGTCGCCTTACGACATGCTGGCGGCGGAATTAATCTTTCGTAATCTTAAAAACGAACGTGGGGAACGCTTATTCCGGCGTTTCGGAGGCCGGGGACGCAAGCAGTTTTTGCAGCCGGGCTTCTTCCTCGGGTGTCAACGCGCCCCGTTCGTCGCGCTCGTTTGCCGCAAGCCGGGAACGACGGCGATATTGCCACCACAGGCCGAACGCGCCGCCGCCGAGCGCAAGCGGCGTCAATAGCCACAGCAGGATCGTCTGCCCTTCGAAGCGCGGCTTCAGCAGCACGTATTCGCCGTAGCGCGCCACCAGAAAATCGATCACCTGCTTGTTGCTGTCGCCGGCGGCGATGCGCTCGCGTACCAGCAGCCGCAGGTCGCGCGCCAACGGAGCCTCGGAATCGTCGATCGATTGGTTCTGGCAAACCATGCAGCGCAATTCGCGCGACAGTTCGCGCGCGCGGGCTTCCTTGGCGGGGTCCTTCATCACCTCGTCGGGCTGCACGGCAAATGCGGGCTGCGCCAAAGCGAGCGCGAGGCAAAGAACGATGCCGACGATGTGAGTGAACTTTCCAATCGCGCGGAGTCGTCCCCGCGCAGGCGGGGACCCATACTCCCTGCGATTCAATTGGAAATCAGACGCAGTGCCAAGAGCCGCACGGCCAGGGGTTATGGGTCCCCGCCTGCGCGGGGACGACGATCCTTGCCTGGTTGCGCGTGTCACAGCCCTACTCCGCCGGCTGCAAGCCGCGCGCAGCTTTCGCGGGCTTCGGTGCGCCGACGCGCAAGCGGCGGTCCGACAGCGACAGCAGGCCGCCGAACGCCATCAGCACCGGGCCGAACCAGATCAAGAGCACCATCGGCTTGTGATAGATGCGCACCGCAATCGCACCGCTCGCCGCCGTATCGCCAAGCGAAATGTAGAGCTGGCTGACGCCGCGCGACATCAACGCGGCCTCCGTGGTCGACATCGCGCGCGTTGTGAAACTGCGCTTCGACGGCGTCATCGTGCCGATCACCTTGCCGTCTTCGCTCACGGTAAAATGCGCCAGCATTTCGCCGAAGTTCGGCCCCTGCCGCTGGCTGATATTGTCGAGTTTCAACTCGTAACCCGCGACCTTGGCGACGTCGCCGGGCTTCAGCGTCGAGATCAGTTCGGTGTTCCAGGTGGTTTCGCAGACGATACCGATCAACGCGACGCCGACGCCGACATGCGCGAACATCGTCCCCCAGCTTGCGCGCGGCAGACCGCGCGCGCGTCGCAAGGAAATCGACAACGGCATCCGGAACAACATGCTGCGCTCGGCGATATCGGTCAGCGCTCCGAGAATGACGAACAGCGCGAGCCCGATCGCCAGCGGCGCGAACGCGCTGCCGCCCCGCTCCCACGCCCACAGCACCGCGACCGACACCAGCGCCACCAGACCCGCCGCATAAAGCCGCTGCGCCGCGCCGATGAGATCGCCGCGCTTCCATGCCAACAGCGGGCCGAACGGCAGCGCCAGCAACAACGGCAGAAACAGCGGTGCAAAGGTGAGATTGAAGAACGGCGCGCCAACCGAGATGCGCTCGCCGGTGAGCACTTCGAGCCCGAGCGGATACAGCGTGCCGATGAACACGGTGGCGCAGGCCGTCGTCAGCAGCAGGTTGTTGAGCACCAGCGCGCCCTCGCGCGAGATCGGCGCGAACAACCCGCCCTGCTTCAACGACAACGCGCGCCAAGCGTAAAGCGACAGACTACCGCCGATGAAGACGCACAGGATCAGCAGGATGAAGACGCCGCGCGTCGGGTCGGTCGCAAAAGCACGAACCGAGGTGAGCACGCCGGAGCGCACCAGGAAAGTGCCGAGCAGCGACAGCGAGAAGGTGAGGATCGCGAGCAGCACGGTCCACACCTTCAGCGCGTTGCGCTTCTCCATCACCACGGCGGAATGCAGCAGCGCGGTGCCGGCGAGCCACGGCATCAGCGAGGCGTTCTCCACCGGGTCCCAGAACCACCAGCCGCCCCAGCCGAGTTCGTAATAGGCCCAGTACGAGCCCATGGCGATGCCGAGCGTCAGGAACATCCACGCCATCAAGGTCCACGGTCGCACCCAGCGCGCCCATGCCGCATCGATGCGGCCCTCGATCAGCGCCGCGATAGCAAACGAAAACGAAATCGAGAATCCGACATAGCCGAGGTAGAGCATCGGCGGATGCACAGCGAGGCCGGGATCCTGCAACACCGGGTTGAGGTCGCGGCCTTCGAGTGGCGGATTGGCCAGGCGCAGGAACGGATTCGAGGTGAGCAGAATGAACAGGTAGAATGCCGTCGAGACCCAGCCCTGCACGCCGAGCGCGTTGGCGCGCAGCGACAGCGGCAGGTTGTTGCCGAACATCGCGACCAATCCGCCGAACAGCGCCAGAATGCTGACCCACAGCAGCATCGAGCCTTCGTGGTTACCCCACACGCCGGTAATCTTGTAGATCAGCGGCTTCAACGAATGCGAGTTCTCATAGACGTTGGCGACGGAGAAATCCGACAGGACGTGCAGCAGCACCAGCGCGCCGAACGACAATCCCACGAACAGCAACTGCGCCAGCGCGGTCGAGCGCGCGACGTTCATCAGTACCGGATCGCGCAGCCGCGCGCCGATCATCGGCACCGTGGACTGGATCAGGGCCAGCGCGAGCGCCAGCACCAGCGCGTAGTGGCCCGCTTCCGCAATCATCGCGAAGCCCCCTGCATCGGCTTCGAACCTGCGTCTGGCTTCTTTCCGGCCTTCTCGTAGTCGTCTTTCCAGTGGCCCTGCTTCTTCAAGGCATCGGCAACGTCCTTGGGCATGTAAGTCTCGTCGTGCTTGGCAAGCACGGTGTCGGCCTTGAACACGCCCGCGCCGTCCAGCGAACCTTCGGCGACTACGCCCTGCCCTTCGCGGAACAGGTCCGGCAGAATTCCCTTGTAAGCGACCGACAGCGCATTGCTGCCGTCGGCGATCTTGAACGTCACCATCATATGATCGCCACGCTTGAGCGAACCCGGCTCCACCAGACCGCCGAGCCGGAACCGCTTGCCGGCGGGAATATGTTTTTCGGCCACCATCTGCGGCGTCGAGAAGAACACGATGGAATCGCGTAGCGCGTTGAGCACCAGCGCGACGGCAATGCCCAGCACGACCAGCGCGCCGCCAATCATCGTCAATCGCCGTTGCTTGCGTGTCATGCCGTGCTATCCGCCGAAATCCGGTTCCCGTTATTCAGGACCATGCTCATCCATCTATCCCGAGCGCCTTGAGGCCTTCGTTGAGCTTACGCAAGTCCGCCTCATTGGCCGCGAGCGCGCGCCGCGCGTCGTCCCGTGCCGCGCGCGCGTTGTCCGGTTCCTTGAGCACCATATAGGCCCGCGCCAGCCGCAGCCATCCCTCGACGTCGCTGCCGTTCTGCTTCAGCCGCGCGGCGAGACGATCGACCATGCCGCGGATCATCGCGCCACGGTCGCCCTCGCTCATGCCTTGGACCGATGCGATGGTGTCGTTCGACAACGCCGGCATCTTCGCGGACGCCGCGCTATCCGGCGCGGTTTGCGCTGTCGCACCCACCCGCTTCAGCGCGGTCTCGAGCACCGGCCGCCATGGCGCGTCCGCGGGTGCCTTGCTCAACATATCCTGCCAGAGCGCGGCGGCTTCCTTCGGCCGCCCGTCCTGCTCAGCGGCGACGCCGAGAAAGTAGCGCGCCTTGGGCTCGTCGGCGTCGAGCGCCACCGCGCGTTCGAATTCAGCCTTGGCTTCGGCGGTAACAACGCCGTTGGCAGCGCCCGCCAGAGCCTCGCCGAGACCGGCGCGGCGCGCGGCGCTATCGCCGTCGTAGCGAATGGCGTTGCGGAACGCCTGCGCAGCGTCTTCAAAACGGCCGAGCCGTCCGAGCACCGGGGCGAGCACGCCCCAGCCACGACCGTCGGTCGGATTCGTCTCCAGATGCGATTGTACCTGCGCGACCAGTTGATCGAGCGATTGCCCCGCCGCCGGCGCGCGGGTGCGGCTCGCCAACGGAAAGTCCGGCAGCGCGGGAGAACCAAGATGCAGATAGAGCGCGCCGGCGAGAACCGGCACGCCGATCAGCGCAATCATTGCCACCGCGCGGCGCAGCCAGAGGCTCGACGATACTGTGCTACCTTCTTCCACATCGGCGGCGGCAAGCAGGCGACGGCTGATCTCGACGCGAGCAGCGGCCCCCTCGGTCTCGCCGATCAGGCCGCCCGCGATATCGCGGTCGATCTCCGCCAATTGATCCTGGTAGACCGCCGATTCACGGCCCTCGCGCTTGACCGCCGTGCGACGGCTCAGCGGCCAGAGCACCGCGAAAATCGCTCCGACGGTCATCAACGCGAGCAGAAACCACAACGACATTCAGCACGATTCCGGTGACGGTGGCGCGGCGTCAACGCCCGCGCGAACGAGCGGGGTTACACCATGCCTGCGGCAGCGGCGCAATTGACAATTGCGGCACCGGAACCGGCGGAAAAATACTGTGAAATCAGGAGAATTAGCCCGCGCGGGCAGATTTGCGCTCGCCGTTCACGGCCGACTCGGCGGCGCGCTCCATCAGCGCGGCATAGTCGCGGCCGAACAGCACCTCGCAGAAGCGGATCGCGGCCTTGGCCTGCATCTGACGGAACGGAAGCGTCCGGCTGTCGGCGCCGCGTAACGCTTCCACCAGCGCTTCGGTGGTCGGCTCCAGATAGTGCTGCAAATCGGAGAAGGTGCGCAGCGTCACCTCGTTGATGGCGAGTTCGCTGGCATAGGTGCGGCACACCGCGACGAAATCGATCAGCGCGGCGGTTTCATCGATGTCGATCGGATCGAGCCGGCTGGTCGCGGAAATGTCCTTGTCCGGACGCTGGCGCAACAGACGTCGAACGCGGCCGGGCACGCTGTCGATCTCGACCTGAAATGCGTTGGAGATATTGACGCGGATCGCGGCAAGCTGACGGCCCCACGCGGAATCGTTGCGGATGTCGAGTTCGGTGCGCAGCCCGCGCACGCCGTCATGGACGGTCTTGAGGCCATCCGGAACGTCGGTGAAATTGCCGCGCTTGATGTCGGCGCGCAGGCCGCCGGCGATCTGAACCAGATCGTGGATCGCCATCGTCACCGCCACGCCGAACGGCGTTGCAGCCACGCGGATTTCGTCGTCGGAGGCGGCGGCGGCAATCGCCAGGCGGATCACCTGCCATGGCGCAACCAGGCGCGCGATCACCAGCGAGAGCGCGAAGGGCAGCACCGGCCGGCTCTGTAGGAC
>ERZ778018.1756-NODE-1756-length-16234-cov-9.499598_pt1 | contig 16234 bp, 21 predicted proteins | sample MGYA00375748_ERZ778018 | MGnify/ENA primary metagenome ERZ778018 (study PRJEB29350, sample SAMN05509839) | bioreactor metagenome | biome: bioreactor; material: wastewater | place: South Africa: University of Cape Town | collected 2014-04-22 ... | reverse complement strand
TCGCCAACTGGATGATCCCCGGCAAGATGGTCAAGGGCATGGGCGGCGCCATGGACCTGGTCGCCGGCGTCAAGCGCGTCGTCGTGCTGATGGAGCATACCGCCAAGGGCGAGCCCAAGCTGCTGAAGCAGTGCGTGCTGCCGCTGACCGGCGCGCGCGTCGTCGACATGGTGATCACCGATCTCGGCGTGTTCTCGATCGACAAGGTCGGCAATGCCGGCATGAGCCTGATCGAACTCGCCGACGGCGTGACGCTCGATGAGATCAAGGCAAAGACCGAAGCCGAGTTTTCCACGGCGCTGAAGCAGGCCGCCTGACGCCGCTCGCTGTTATCCTTGCAAAAAACGCCATCGACCCGCATCGTCAGCGGGGCCGATGGCGGAGTCGTGTCATTCGGCACCGACAGCTTTGCCGACAGCGCGCCATTGCGGCGCGTGGTCGTGCTTTCGCTCCGGTCGGGCAATCCGGGGAGACCCCTGCAAGCAGCAAGTTGCAAAAGGAGCGCGCTGAAGGTGATCGGCCGGTGAGATTCAGCCTGCGCAAGGTCGAGAGCGTGCGTGGCCTCGTCGTCGCGGCGATCGCGGTGGCGCTGCTGCTGCTGCTCGGCTTCACGCCATGGCCGATGCAGCGGCCAGCCATCGAACGGCAATTCGCGAGCCTGTTCGCGGCCGGCGGCGGCACCGAACTCGCCGTTGCCGGGTCGGCGAGCTTCACCCTGTTGCCGCTACCCCATATCAACGTGCGCCAGGTCACGATGAATTATCGCGGCGGCACGGTGCTGGCACGCGCCGATCAGGCGACGATCGGCGTCGATGGCTGGGCGCTGCTGTCGGGCCGCGTCGCGCCGCGCAACGTGCTGTTCAGCGGGCTCGCCATGCAGGCGGCGGGCGAGCCGGGCGCCGCGCCGCTCGATACGTTGCGCCGGCTGTTCCAGAGCGCGCATCTCAGCCAGGCCCTGCCCGATATCGGCTGGATCGCCGTGCGCGCCGGCCAGCTCCGGCTCGGCGCTTCGCCGCAGGGCAAGGATACGCTCGAGCAGTTCGACGCGGTGTGGCGGCCGGGCGAGGCCGCGCGAAGCTTCAGCCTGACGCTTGACGGCCGCTGGCGCGGCGAAGCGGTGAAACTCGCCATGACCGCCCCGTCCGACCTCGCGCCCGCGCAGGCAAGCAGCATTGCCTCCAGCCTGGAGATCGACACGCGCCTGCTGTCACTGAGTTTCCAGGGCCAGGTGCTGGGCGGTGGCGAGCCGAAGGCCGTGGGACGACTGAAGGCCAGTTCGCCCGATGGGCTGGCGCTCTCGCGCTGGCTCGGCATCGCGCCGCCCCTGCCCGGCCAGCTCGACCAGTTCGGCATTGGCGGCGATCTCGCGGCGAACTGGCAGCAGCTCTCGCTGTCCAACGCACAGATCTCATTGAACGGAGACCGTTACGATGGCGTCGTCGGCCTGCGCTTCGACGGCAAGCGTCCCAATATCAGCGCCACGCTCAACACCGAGAGCGCCGATCTCACGAGCCAGTTCCAGTTCCTCGCGCCGCGCCGCGATGCCGACGGCGCATGGTCGAACGAGCGCTATAACGTCAAGGCGCTCAATGCCGCCCATGTCGATCTCAGGCTTTCGGCGCGCCGGCTCGTCCTGTCCCGCCTCGCCCTCGACAATGCCGCGATCTCGCTGCTGCTCGACGAGCGCCGTTTCGAGGTTTCGCTGGCCGAAGCGGCGCTCGCCGGCGGCGTGGCCAAGGCGCGCCTCACCATCACGCCGAACGCGCGCAGCGTCGAACTGCGCGGCCAGGCGACCGTGACCGGCGCCGATATCGGCGCCATCCTGAGCAAGAATTTCGACATCCACCGCCTGAACGGCCAGATATCGACAACGATCAGCGTCGAAAGCAGCGGGGATTCGACCGCCGCGCTGATCGACAATCTCGGCGGCAGCACCAGGATTTCCATCGCCAACGGCAAGCTGATCGGCATCGATCTCGACCGTTTCATGCTGCGGCTCGAACGGCGCTCGCTGTTCTCGGCGCTCGATGTTCCGGCCGGCGAGACGCCGTTCGACGAGATGGTGCTCGACGCCGCGATCAATGCCGGGCGCCTCGAGATCAAGGCGTGCAGCTTCGTCTCGCCGACGCTGAAAGTCAGCCTGAGCGGCCGGACCGAGGCGCCGACGCGCCGGCTCGATTTCAACGGGGCCATCGCCTCCAACGAGCAGAACGGCCGCGCGCCCGCCGCCCTGCCCTTCACGATTCGCGGCAGCTGGGCCGCACCGAAATTCTCGCCGCAACTGAGCGAATTCCGGCGGCTCTAAATCATATCATCAGGGCATTTCTTCCGCGGGAACCCGTCAGCGGTCGTCGCGCATCGCCTCGTTGATGCGGCCCTCGAGCACCTGCGGCTGGCGGATGATGAAGGCGCCGCGCGTGCGCTCCAGGATGCCCTCGCCGGCCAGCGCCGAGAGTTCGCGCGTCACCTGCTCGCGCCGGCAGCCGATGCGCGCCGCCAGCACATGATGATAAGGCGGCGGCGTGACGACGCGCTCGCCGGCATGGCCGGCGCGCGGCGCCGACAGCCGTAGCAACTCGGCATAAAGCCGATGCTTGAGGTCGAGCAGCGCATGCTCGGTCAGGCGCGTGTTGAGTTCGCGGATGCGGTTGACCAGCAGGCGCAAAATCTTGTCGGCCACGGTGGGCGAGGCAAACACCAGTTCGCGGAACACCGCCGCCGGCATCACGCACATTTCGCAGCGCGTCAGCGCGGTGACGTTGGCCGAACGCGGCGTGCCGTCAATGGCGCTCAATTCGCCGAAGAACTCGCCGCCGCGCAATTCGCCGAGGATGACCTCCTTGCCGTTGATGGTGCGGATGAGCACGCGCACCTCGCCGGCGACGATGAAATAGATGTCGGCCGAGTTATCCTCGAAATCGACGATCACCTCGCCGGGATCGACTCGCTTCCACAGACAGGCGCGATCGAAGCGCTCGGTCTCGACATCGGTAACGTCCTTGAAAAATGGAATGCGCTGAAGACTTTGCATGGAATCCCGGCCGGCGAAAATGATGGTCGGCGGCACGCTAATCCAGATAAGCGCGGAACAACAGCGAAAGACGCGCCAAAAGTCGCGCGACAAGCCACGGACACCGGCGGAACATGTGAATTTCCAGCAGTTTCCAGCGGCCCGCCGCCAAACGCGAAATTAACCGCGACGCTCTGGACAGCCAGCATGAGACTTGGCTATAAGGCGCTCCTGCCGTACGTCGCTAGCCGACTTAAGGCCGCCCAGGTAGCTCAGTTGGTAGAGCATGCGACTGAAAATCGCAGTGTCGGCGGTTCAATTCCGTCCCTGGGCACCATTTCCCCCTATCACGAACTTGCTGTAACCCCCTCTACCCCTTGAGTTTGCGGGCAAATCAGCGCTTTATCGTTGCTACAGCTTGCACACGCTTGCTGGGTAACGCACCGATTTGTGGGCCTTTTTGTGGGCCTTGATGCGAGGCCCACAAGAACGAGGCCCACAAAATGCCGCTCACAGATACCGCGATAAGGGCCGCCAAGGCGGGCGAAAAGCGCAGGAAGATATCCGATGGCGGCGGCCTGCAACTGTGGCTCATGCCCTCCGGCGCTAAGCTGTGGCGCCTGATGTACCGTTTCGATGGCCACCAGAAGAAGCTCGCGCTCGGCGCTTACCCGACCACCAGCCTCAAGGATGCGCGCGCCGCGCGCGATCGCGCCAAGGAAGTGATTGCCTCTGGCCGCGATCCCGGCGAGGTCAAGAAGGTTGAGAAGGCCACGCGAGCCATCGCGCAGGCGAACACCTTCGAGGCCATCGCGGAAGAACTGATCGCGAAGAAGGAGCGCGAAGGGATCAGCGAGAGCACGATTGCCAAGACGCGCTGGCTCTTGAGCTTCGCCACGCCAACCATCGGAAGCCGGCCGATCAGCGAGATAACCGCCGCTGAGGCGCTGGTCGCTCTGCGCGGCGTTGAGCAACGCGGGCGCCTGGAAAGCGCCCGGCGCTTGCGCAGCGTGATAGGCGAGGTCTTCCGTTATGCCATCGCTACCGCCCGCGCGGAGAACGATCCAACCTTCGCCCTCCGGGGCGCGCTGACCACCCCGACCGTCAAGCACCGCGCGGCGATCCTTGAGCCCAAGGCGGTTGGGGCACTAATGCGCGCCATTGACGGCTTCGACGGCCAGCCGGTGACGAGAGCCGCGTTGCAGTTGATGGCAATCTGCTTCCCGCGCCCTGGAGAACTCCGCGCCGCGCTGTGGCGTGATGTCGATCTCGAAGCGGCGGTCTGGACGCTTCCGGCGGCTGTCACAAAAATGCGCCGCGAGCATTGCATCCCGTTGCCCGCCCAGGCGGTAGCGATCTTCAAGGCGCTCAAGCCGCTCACCGGGCACGGCCGCGCTGGGCTCGTCTTCCCGGGCACGCGCACGGTAGATAGGTGCATCAGCGAAAACACGATGAACGCTGCGCTCCGTCGCTTGGGTTACGGGCCGGACGAGGCGACACCTCATGGGTTTCGCGCCACCGCCAGCACCCTGTTGAACCAAAGCGGAAAATGGGCACCCGACGTGATCGAGCGCGCCCTTGCGCATGCCGAGGAAGACGACGTTCGGGCCGCATACAATCGGGCGGAGCATTGGGACGAACGCGTCAAGATGGCGGATTGGTGGGCAAATGAACTCGATCGCCTGCGCGACGGTGCCGAGATTGTGAAATTTCCGAAATCGGCCGGGTGACCGGCTGAGAGAGCCTTGGAGGGCAACACGAACGGACGCGGACGGTGCTGGTACCGCCGCCCGCGTCCTAACCACCAGATCGGCCAAAGGAGGGCCGCATACAGATGGCTAACCGTAAAAATACAACGCGAAATGCAAAAAAAGCTAACGTTCTGGCCAATTTTTTGGAGAAGATCGAGGCCAATCGCAAGCTGAAGTATGACATCATCATGCGGCCGGATCAGATGCGCATCTCGTTCGAATTTGCCGGCATCATCACGTTTAGGATAGCCGATGTCGATTACGGGCCATTTACCTTTTCGGCACTGGCGCACGATCAGCTTGCCGCGTTCACCGGTATCCCGGCTTGCTACTACAACCGACTGCTCGCCGAAGCGCCAGAGCTTCTCGTCAGCCATACGAATTCATGGCTCCGGCGGATGCCGGATGAACAGAAGCTAATGATCCGCACGATGAATGGCAAGTTGTCCGCGATCCTGCCTTTCGATTTCGGTCGTATTGATAACGAAGCAGTAGCCGACGTTACTTTGCAAAGTGTGTATGGCAACCAGGGCGGCGGGATCGTTTCCGCCGATGTCACGGAACGCCGGATGACGCTCGTAGCGGTGGCGGATAAAATTCACGGCTCCAACCATGCGGGCGATAAGGTGCAGGCAGGCATCAGGATTACAAATTCTGAGACGGATGAAGCGGGCACGACAGCCCAGGCGATCCTCTGGCGGCCAAACGAAAACAGTTGGGAAGCCCTAGCTCCCTGCGTTCATTTTCCGCACTCCGGGAAAACTGCACGGGAAGATGTCGCTGACGGCTTGCGCTTGTCAGTAGCTGAGGCGTTCGATCGTCACCTGTTCAAGTCGAGGCTGGCTTCGCAGCTTGCCTCCGAAAACCGCGTCGCCGCGTGATGGGGGACAAGTCAATGACGAGCACAAATGCGACGAAAACCCCGGCGGAGATCGCATGGTATGCGGCAAGCGCAGCATATTCCCGATCCCAAGCCGCCATCGCCGACGCATGCGGCAACCCCGACTACGACGCCGCCGACGAGGCTATGGAAGTGGCGAAGGATGCCGAAGACGAGGCCATCGACATGGTGACAAACACCATGTGTCCAGGGATCGGCGAATTGCAGGTCAAATTGCAGCTTCTTGCCGACCTGCTCCGGAAACAGCACCACTTCTTGTGCGGCGGCCAGCCCGAACTCAGGCTTATCGCCAGCTTGCAGGCGGACGTTGCTCGGCTGGGCTGAAAACAAGGGGCGGCCTTCGGGCTGCCCTTCTCGTCTTCGAGATTATAATGCAAGAGAAGCAACCACCTATCCCCAAGATCGATCCCGCCGCCGCCGCGATACGGCTGCTCGGACAGCCACACATGCGCGAGGAATTGCCGGCCGGGTGGGCAATCGGGAAACTTCCAGAAGATCGCCTCTCGATTGATGACGGGATTTCCGACCTCGAAACCAGAAATAGTGCGCCGAGGCTGATCTGGTCGATGGGCATGGCCAGCCGGCACTGGCATTCTTGCCCATTCTTCGCCGCTCGGCGCTGGGTCGTTTTCGCGGTGTATCAGGCGCAATTAGAGGCTCAGCACATCGAGCCACACGAGACGCGGCAGGCACCAGAAATCCTCGCGGACATCGAAACGGCGAAGCTCATCCGCGCCAAGATCGCGGAACTGCTTGGGAGCCCGAATGATATCGGAACCGCGCTGCGCTTCTTCCGCCGCTCTGAATGGGATCATGGCGCGACAACAGCGCTATCGGCCGCTCTGGAAAAAGCCTCCCCGCTGCTCGACGAATTTATTTTGGCTGCCACGAAAGCGCGCACAGCCAGAATTGGCCACCGGCCCGATCGATGGAGGCGAGGCTTCGTCCGCGAGCTTGGTCACGCCTGGTTTGCGTTCACGGGGCAGCAGCCGAACAACGGCGAACACTTCGCATCGTTTGTCATATCATCTTGGCAAGCCGTTGTTCCTAATAGAAAAAATGAACATGACCGCGATTGGAGCAAAATCATCCGTACGGTCGTGAAGGTCGGCGACGACTGGCAACAACGGGACCAATCTCTTGCTGCCGGTGGCTGCACCGTGCTCGCCCCGCGTCCTCGTCTGTTGCCCGACCTCGACTGAAAATCCAGCCCGAGGTCGGGCATGGATTTACCGCCTGCATTCCCCCGATAGTTGCTGCCACCTACAGCAAGCGACAGCCCGGAGGGAATTATGCAGCCGTACTACACCATCGAGGAAATCGCCAAGGGTTGGCACGTCTCGGAGGCCACGGTCTACCGCAAGATCAGGATTGGCGAGCTTGAGGCTACGCGCTTCGGCCGCGCTACTCGCATCAGCGATGAAGCACGTCGCCGTGCCGAAGCGGCCGCGACGAAGCCTGCAAACAAGGCGGCCTGATCCGCCCAAAAAGCCCGCGCCCGATTAAGGAGATGAAGATGCCACAGCTTATTCCGCAAGACTTCCCGCGCCACTCCGGGCTCCAGAACCTTACCGCCGCCACGAAGGTCTACACTGACATTTCGGCGTATCCGACCGATCGGCGCTGGCCCGCAGTCGTGGAGCTATACAACGAAGTAGACTGGGAACAGAGAGACAACCTGGATGATGAACCCATCGACGAGCTGAATGTGGAGGAGAGATTTTCAATACAGCTCGTCGTCAACACGCCTGCGCCAACACTTTCTGACGTTGGGTTTAAAGTTGCTGTTCTGGAGAGCATCCTCACAAAGAACATCATGTTCGGCATCAAAGACACGAATGCCATGGTGTTCGATCTGGTGAAGTCGATCCGTGACGACTTCAGCTATCTCACCTGATCCCCGACCCTAGCCCATAAAAAAAATCGCCGCCCGCGATTGGAGGCGCGGGCGGCGGCAGGAGACGAAAATGCACCAGCATCATGTCAACAGGCTTGCAAAAGCACAAGCCTCAACTCCGAACTTCATGCCATCCGAGCGCCCACGCAAACGCGATCGCATCCGGGGATCGGCGATCCCGCTCACCGGACGGTCCGAACTTCGGATCGACCGCCAGGGTGATCGTGTTTCCGTGCGCATCTGGTCAGCTTCCGGCGGCCAATATTTTCCAACCCGTGACGGCTGCTCGATCCCGGTCGAGCATCTGGCGGCGCTGATCGAGGCGCTCCACAAGATCGGCGATGCATCATGACCGCCGCTCCGCAATCGGCCTCCGCGCCGAAGCCAAAGCGTGCCTTCTCGCCCAGGCGCCGGGCAGCGATCCGACTGGCCGAGCTTCGCCGGCTGGCCGATCGCCGCACCGCCAAGGGCACCGATCTCGGGCCGTGGCAAGCCTGGGCGACCGCATTCGCTCAAGCTGCCGTCTGCCTCGGCGTCGAGGACGTGCTCGCCGACCTGCGGGCGCGCTGTCCGGTCGAGATCGGAAGCGTACGGGAGACGCGCAAGCTCATCGTCAACGTCCGCCGCCAGATCGAGCGCCGCAACTTCGAGGGTTTCGGACCTGACAGCGTCGGCGCGCTGCTGGAAGTGACATCCGCCGAGGCCGATGCGTACCGACTTCGCACCATCTTCGGAGCAGACGAAACACGGGCGCACCGGATCAACCGCAAGTACGACGCCCGCTGCGAGAAGCAGCGCATCGCCGCTGCCGCCAAGCGGCGTGCAGCCGGCAAAAAAACCCGCCAAGAATTCATCGAGACCTCGGCCGAAGCGGCCAAGCCATGGCTTGCAGCGGGCGTCTCGCGCCGAACATGGTATCGGCGAAATCAAAATCCAAAGGCACGTGGCACAGGTCCGTCGCCCTACGGAGATATATGTCCGTCCGGCGACGGAGTAGTGCCACATGTTGCACCTACTTTGACGGCGGCGCCGAAGGCGGCCGCATCTCATCCTCGCGCCGAGAGCACAACAGCCGCGCGCGGCTTGCTTTTCCAGATCGCGGCCGACCGGCTCAGAGCGCCCCTTTTCCCCAACCAGCAACGTGCGGGCGCGCTTAAGGCGCGGCCCGCCGCCAGGAGGTATTGATGCCTGTCGTCGTCATCATGCCCACGCCGGCCGAGCGCCGTTACATCAATGGCCTCGCGAAAGCGATTTGCCGCCGGCCGCCGGCTGAGATCGAGCGAGCCATAGCGAAAAACCTCGCCATCGATCGGAATGATTACGCGAAACGCGGCCTACCGGCCGACGCGATCGAAGCTCACTGCCGGCGTTTCGATGCCGCCGTGCGCGCTGCCATCGCACGAATGAAATACGGGCCCCGCCCATCAAACCAACCGGGCGGGATCGCCTAGCTCGCCTCAGGAGGAAGAGATGACCAACGAAAAGGAAATTCGCGAAACCGTTTGCCGGCTTGCTGACGACATGCTGATCGCCAGCGAGTTCGAAGTACGCGCGGCGACCGCAGCCCTATTCGAGCGGCTACGGGCAAACCCTGAGTTATTCGCTGCTGTCGCCGAGCCACTTGTCAGGGGCACCTGCTACGAGGCGGTCGCGAAGCAGATGCGCGCCCGAGGTCTGCGCATCACCACCCCCAACGCGCGCTCGCCCGATGAGCTTCGGGCCGGGATCGCGGCGACCGGCAAGGCGACCGCAAGAGCCTTCCAGCATCCTAACCGCCGGTCGTCAGGAGGCCCGGAATGAGCACGCTGTTCCACATCGCCGACCAAGCGCTTAACCGTCCGCTGATGGTCCATCCCGACAAGATCGCCATCATCCTCGGCATCCTCGAAGGCCGCCTGCCGATCGATGTCGGAGGCATAGCTGCCGATCCCAAGGCAACCGAGCTTTCCCGCTTCGTCGGCCAACGTGTTGCGCGCGACAAGCGCGGCAACGCTAAGATCCGCGCATACCGCATGACAGCGGATGGGATCGCGCTGATCCCGATCATCGGCACGCTGGTGAACCGGGGCGCCTGGCTGGAAAGCTATTCCGGCCTCACCAGCTACGAGGGCATCCGTTTCCAGATCGGGGAAGCCGCCGCCGATCCCGATGTGACCGGCATCATCCTCGATATCGACAGCCCCGGCGGCGCTGCGGTCGGATGCTTCGAGACGGCTGCGGCAATCCGGGCTGCGGCAGGATCGAAGCCGGTGATCGCGGTGGTGAACGGCATGGCGGCGAGCGCCGCATATGCCATCGCCTCGGCCGCCGACAGGATCGTGATCGGGCCGACCGGGATCGCCGGCAGCATCGGCGTCGTCATGGTCCATGCCGATTACAGCAAGGCGCTCGATAAGGCCGGCGTGAAGCCGACCTTCATCTTCGCCGGCAAACACAAGGTGGACGGCAACCCGTATGAGCCGCTCCCGGCTGGCATCCGCGCTGATCTGCAAGCCGAGGTCGAGAAGTTCTATGGCCTGTTCGTCGAGACGGTCGCCGCCGGCCGATCGACGATGACAGATCAATCCATCCGGGCCACCGAAGCCCGCATGTTCCTCGGGCAAGACGCGGTTGACGCGGGCTTGGCCGACGAAATCGGCACGTTCGATACCGCGCTTGCCGACATCACCGTGCGCGTCGGCGGCGCGGCTCCAAGCCGCGCAGCATCTGCCAGCCTGGGAACGTCGGCGCCACCGCCGGTCGCCGCCGCGCCGTTATCGCCTCCGCCATCCACCTCGACGACAGCGTTGAGCGCCGAGGCCGAGCGTGAGCGGATCGCAGCAATCCTTGGCTGCGAGGAAGCAAAAAGCCATGAGGCCAGTGCGCGCCACCTAGCTTTTAGCACCGCACTCTCAGCCGACGACGCCCGAGCGCTCTTGGCCACCCTCCCAGCGCCATCCCCGTCGTTGCGACCGCTCGGACCAAGGGCCGGTCAGACATCCCTCGGCCTTGTCACCCTGGACAATCTAGCAGCCGCAAAGGCCGCCGCCAGTCCCGACACTTCCGCATCGGCAGACTGGGCCGAGATCGTCGAGAACCTAAACCGCAACGGCCCCGCACGGCCGAACTGAAGGAATTACCCCAATGATGAACGATGACGAATTTCAGATGCTGGGCGCGCTGATCGGCGCGCCGGATACCGGCGCCGAGGCGCTCGAAGCGTGGGTGCCGAAACTCGCGGCGGCACTTGAAGCAGCCCGCTCTGCGGTACCGACAGCCGAAGCTGCCATCGATCCGTTCGCGCCTGCTGACGCCAAGGCCGCTGCCCGCGCTCGCGACGCAGCGGAGGCGGCACGGTTCGAGGTTCGCCGGCTCGAAGCCGCAACGGCTCGCCTCGACGCCGCAATCGAAGCGGCCAAGGAGCGCGAAGCAGCTAGCCGGCTCCACGATCAGCTTGCACGGCAGGCGGCGAAGGTCACCGAGCTAGAAAAGCAATGGCCGGGCATTGCGAAGGCGGCGCACCAAATCGCCCAATTCGCAGAGGCTGTGCAGGCGGCAGAAGTCGGCCGTAATGCGATCACACGCCGGCACGAGGATGTCGAGGTTGCTGTCGTGTCGCCGACGATCTCCCGCTTCGTCGGCGAAATCTTCATGCCCGATCCTGCCGCGCCATCGGCTTCGCTGTTCAAAGGCTCAGCCCGTCATGCCGACGATTATTACTTCGGAATGATGCAGGCGCAGGCCGCCCTCGCGATCAACCCGCCAACGCCGCCTCGCCCCCCAGCTTTCGATCCAGCAGCGGCGGCGCGTACAGGCGTCGAAAGCTCCTTCTAATGTCGCGCCCGGAACGCCCCACAGCGGCTCAACAGCAGGGCGGCGGCTCTCTACCCGCCGACCAATCATGCCCGCCAGCGCCCGGATGTGGGGGAAATCGAAGGCCTCTGCGTACCCCCTCCCCCTTCATAGGTACCTTTCAAAAGAGGCATGGTGTGCGGGGACGCTGCCTCCCGAAAAACGTGCGTACTCCGATTTCGAAAAATCGCGTTTTGGTTTGATTTCGACCCTGTAACGATGAGGTCATTTATGCCCCTCCAAAATAATCCTGACGCGGTCGCGGAAGCGATCCGCAGACCACCGATCGACACGATGTCGCGCTCGGAAATCGAGCAGGAGCTGGCTGTATTCCGCACTGGCCACGCCAGCATCGCGGCCGCGCGGATGCAGTTCGTGTCGGCTGTCGTCGCGATGACGCGGTGCGCCAACGAGACGGTGCAGGCCATTCCAGATCGACGTATCCGCGAGGCTGTTGCCAGCGTGCTGCTGCCGTTCGCCCAGATCATGGCCGACGCGGCCGAAGAATTGAACGACATCGATAACCCGGCGCTGCCGAACTAAGGAGTCCTCCCATGGCTGAAAAGATCATCGAAGCTCGCGCCGTTATTTCGGCCGAAGACCGCACGGGCCAAAAATTTGAGCGGATTGGCCGCAAGATCGACAATCTCGTCGGCCACGCGAAGCGGATCGACACGGTCGCTGGAAGCTTTCGCGGCATCGCGCCGGCTATCGACCGGTTCGGGGCGGCCATGGGTCAAGCCGATCGTCGCGCCCGGCAGCTTGAGCGCACCAACCGCCGCGTTGCCCGGTCATTCGCAACCGTGGAGCAAGCCGTCCACCGTGCGCACCGCCTCGTTGGCCACGCGGCGGGCGGCTACCTCGCCTATGAAGCCACCCGCCATGCGGGTCGAGCAGCAGCCAATTACCAGCGCGAGAAAGTCAGCATGGCAAACGCCGGCATGACGCCACAAGAGATTGCACGCGCCGAGGCGCAAGCGCTCAAAATCGGCAAAGACATCCCGTCTATCGATTAGGGCGAGCTTCTGCATCTTGCCAAGAACACGCGCGCCATCGTCGGCACTTACGAAGAAGCCTCACACATTCTTGAGCCTTTGGCGAAGTTGCGCGTGATCGCGGAAGGCGCCCATCCTGGGGCGGCCTTTAATGAGGAATTCGATCAGTTTGTGAAGGGCCTGGAAATCAAGGGCGTCACCCAGCATCTGCCAGAGCTACAATCGTACCTTGAAGGCATGGCGAAGGCAATCAACGTCTTCGGCGACACGCTCAAACCGTCCGACTATTACCGCATGTTCAAATACGGGCGCCAAGCAACGCACAACCTGTCCGAAGAATACATGACTGAGGTCGCGCCAACGCTTTCGCAGGAACTCGGTGGCAGTTCTGCCGGTAAGGCCCATTCGTCGTTCTTCAATGCTGTGATCGGCGGCAAAATGACGAACCGGGCGGCGGCTACGCTGATGAAGCTTGGTCTGGTGGACAAAAAGAACGTGATCCGCACCAAGACCGGCAACGTCAAAGGCATCAAGCCGGGCGGCATCAAAGAGGCGGACCTTGCTGCGACGAACCCGTTCGAGTGGGTTCAGAACGTGTTGAAGCCGGCGACGATCAATCACGGCATCACGGATTTCGGCAAGCAGCAGCAGACGATCGCCCACTTGTTCAGCAACCAGATCGTTGCACAGCTTGTCTCGATCCTGCTGACCCAGGGCGACAAGATCAGGAAGGATCAGAAGCTCGTGCAGGCGTCGAAGGGCCTTGAAGCGGCCACGGAATACCAGCAACGCGATCCGACCACCGGCCTTCTTGGCGTCGGCCGGGCGCTGACATCCTTGATCGAGGTTGCATCGAACCCACTCATGGAGCCCGCTGCCGGCGCCATGACCGCACTTGCAAAGGGCATCGCCGCCTTGACCGAAGCGGCGAAGGACCACCCCGATCTGGCGCTTGCCGCCGGCGGCGTGGCAACGGCGGCCGGCGTTGCCGGCGCTCTTGGCCTGGGGCGGGGCGTGGTGGCGCTGCTGACGGCTGGCGGTTCGCTGTCGGGCTCGGCGACGGCCCTGACCGGCGCTGCCGCATCGCTTGAAGCGGCAGCAGTTGCGTTGAAGGCCGGCGGCGCACCCGGTAGCTCGGCAATCGAGAAGATCGCCAAGGGCGGGGCGACCGGCACGGCCGGTGGCGCTGCGGCACGGGCGCTCGGCCTGCGCGGCGGCATGTTGCTCGGCGGCGAAATCCTCGGCGCGCTCGGCGCGATCAGCCTTCTGTTGCAGGAGGCGTTCCCGACCACCGGCCAGGGTGAAAACTATCGCCAGAAGAATGGCGGCGTGCCCTTCGATGTCTACGAGCGGAGCCGCCGCCAAGATCTTGACCGTCGCCTTGATCCCGAGGGCGCTCGCGGCCGAGCGTTCCAGCGCTTGCCCGATCCGTTCGCCGAGCAGCTAGGCGGCGGTCCCGTGGCCCAGCAACTTGGCAGCGTGCTGTCTGATATCGCCGCGAAGCTGGCGCCGGGCCAGATCGTCAGCAAGATCGATCCCGCATCGAAGGCCGAGGTCAAAGTTCGGATCGAGGTCGATGGCGGCAACGTGACGAATATGTCGGCGGCGTCGAGCGGCAACATCCGAGCGAACGTTGGCACCGGCGGTGGCAGTTCCGATGGCTTTGGCGGCCTCGGTCATCGATAGGGGGGCGGCGATGTCGGATTACGAAGAAGCGGTGGTGGTGATCGTCGCCGGTATGCAGTTGGCGAACTTCCAAGAGATCAACATCACGCGCGGCGCGAACGACGCGGCGATCAGCTTCGCGCTGAAATGCACCAATCCAGCATGGTCGGCGTCGGCCTATGTGTTGCGCGAAGGCGCCGAGGTCGAGGTCATGGCGATCAGCGCGCGCTTCGGATCGACGCTGATCTGCCGGGGCTATGTCGATGAGTACGAGGCCGCCACCGGCGAGGATAATCGGCGCGAGGTTCGGATATCGGGCCGATCGAAATCGCAAGACGCGATCGACTGCCCGCCGGCCAAGCACAAAACCGGCCGCATCGAGAAGAAGACGTTGCTGGATGCGGCGAAGGAATTTGATGAGTTCGGCACGGCGTGGACCGCCGATATTCCGCTGCGCCAGATCGCAAAAATCCAGCGCGATCCCGACGACACCGTGTTCGACACCATCGACCGCTACGCGCGCGCCGAGGGCCTGCTACTGACGGGGCAACCAGATGGCGGGGTCAAGATCACGCGGGCGGGCACGAAGCGCCACGCCGGCCGGATCGCCATCGGCGAGGCGCCATGCCGCAGCATGTCGATCAAGTTTTCAGCCCAGGCAAGAGGTCGGTGATCACCGCCATGGGCCAGGACAACCTCGGCGTCGGCGACAAGGCGTTGCGCAAGGCAAAGCAGGTCTATGATGAGAATGTCGGCCGCTACCGGCCAGCGATCATCCTGACCGAACGCGAAGCCGACGATCCGGCATTGAAGCGCCGGGCCAGCTGGCAGCGGGCGCGGCGGCAGGCGGAAAGCGTATCGGCCACCGGAACCCTGCACGGCTGGCGCGATGCCGGCGGGTTGCTGTGGGAGCCGGGCCGGCTTGTCGCCGCCTATGCGCCTGATGATCGGCTTGATCAGGACTTGGCCGTGTCGGACGTGACGTTCACGCAGAATGGCGACGGCACCACCGCCACGGTCACGCTGGTCGATCCGAAGTCGCTCGGCGGCAAGGGTGGCAAAGGCAAGTCCGGCTCGGGCTGGAACACCGCCGAGGGAGATTTGTGACGCTCGGCCCCCTCCCCCATCCGTAAGGACCGTATGCCCCGAGCAACATCTGCGGGGGCGCTGCCGCCCGAAATATCAGCGCATTTCGAGCCTCGCGATTTCCATTTCATTTCATCAGCCGGCTCGCAGCGGGCCGGTAGCGGAGGCACCAATGGCTGGCCACGAGAAGACCGGCGCCTGGGCAAGATACCGCGCTATCGCGCGTGAAATGGCGGCGGAAGGTCATAGTCTGATTGAAGTCGCCGAGACGCTCGGGCTGCATAAAGCCAGCCTCGAAGAGGCGCTCGAAGGCCATGTCCAGTTCGGCAATCACGGCCGGCATCGGCAGATATCGTGTTTCATCACGTTGCGGCGGATCGCCTATTTCCGGGCGGCGGCCGCCCTTCGCGGCGTCTCGATCGGCTCGCTGATCTCGCGCCTGCTGGTGGTGATCGCTGACGACGATCTGCTGAAATCCGTCCTCGACGACAACCCGCGCGGGCCGCGCAAGGCAAAGACCGAGAAGAAAGTGGCCTGACGCCGGCCCTCGACACTTTCCAGCGACCATGCGCTCTCATGACGGCTCGGGCAGGCCAAGCGATGGAGCGCCGCCATGGCCCGGAAACCGCACCCCGCCGATATCGCCGACCGCGAGCAGATCGCCCAGGCGGTATCATTCACCGCCTTCCTGCGCCGCAGCCCCTTCGACAAGATTGTGCATCAACACCACTGCCTTGCCGATGCGGTGGCCGACGCCGCCGCGATCCGCGCCGCCAATCCCGGTCGCGACTGTCTCGTCTACGCCATCACCGCCACCGGCGCCTCGATCCCGGTGCCGAAAGACATGCAGGCGTCTGCGCTGGCGCAAGCGCGCGCGGCCTAACCAGGCCCCGGCCCGCATATCCTCGCGGCGACGGATGCGGATCGGCCTTCGGCGGTTCAGCCTTGGCCGATGCGCGGGCGTGGATGGCTTCGATGCGCAGTTATAAACGTGACAACGGGAAGCTATCCCAACGAGAAGGTTGCCCGCATCTTTACGAGGTCTGACGTTGCCCCGTTGGCTTAATCCAGTTTGAAGTAGGCTCTGGCCCCACGACA
>ERZ778018.1752-NODE-1752-length-16241-cov-4.347523_pt1 | contig 16241 bp, 13 predicted proteins | sample MGYA00375748_ERZ778018 | MGnify/ENA primary metagenome ERZ778018 (study PRJEB29350, sample SAMN05509839) | bioreactor metagenome | biome: bioreactor; material: wastewater | place: South Africa: University of Cape Town | collected 2014-04-22 ... | reverse complement strand
GCCAGCGGGCACGTTTTTTGGTGGCAGGGGCTGCAAGGGACGCGTTTGCGAAGGACGAGGGAGTGCTTCGACCAGGGCCGCCATTGCACCGGGTTGTTGGGGCCGCTGAAGAGGATGACCGACGCGACGCCGGCCGACGCCGCCAGGTGCGCGGGGCCGGAATCGGCGCCGATGAACAGGTCGGCCCGTTCGAGCAGGGCCGTGGTCTGGGTGACGCTGAGTCGCCCCGACCAGTCGACCAGCCGTTCGTGAGGCGTCAGCGCCCGCGAGAGCGGAGGATCTTCCGGGCCGCCGACGATCGTGATCCGCCAGCCGTCCGCGAGGAACCGTTCGAGGAGCGTCTTCCAGTGGTTCTTGGGCCACCGCTTGGCTGAAGTTCCGGCGCCCAGATGGACGGCCAGCAGCGGCGGCTGGGGATTGAATCGCTCGGCGTGCAGCCAGCCGTCCGCGCCGTCGCCCCTCGGCTTTTCGTGACGGCCCGTCGTCAAGGGGGCCCCGCGCCAGTCGTCGAGTTCGCGACGGGCGGTTGAATGGACCGGGGCCTCGTGGCGACGTCCGGCCGGGGCGCGTCGGGGCCAGGTTTCGAGGAGCCTGGCGGCGATGAACATCCGGTCCTCGTCCTGGATGTGGACGGCGGCGCGGGCGGTGGCGTCGGGCTCGATCCCCAGGGGTTCGAGCAGCGCCAGGCGCGAGAGGACTTCGTGTCGGCCGGCCGTCCATTCGGCGACGTCGGTCAGCAGGAACGCGCCTCCTCCCATCGCGAAGCCGACCCGTCGCGCGACGCCCCCCAGGGCGAGCACGAGGATCGAGAGCACGTCGCCTCGGACGTCGATCCCGAGATCGTAGCCTTCCCCCCGCAGAGATCGGCCCAGCCGCCAGACTTCGCGGAGCAGGCCGCGCCGGCCGGGGGTCCGCTCGAACCAGGTGCGCTCGGCGATCCGGACCCGGTCGACGTTGCGGTTCGACTCGAAGACCTCGTGATTGCTCGGCGACGCCAGGACGTCGATCGCCGCCTCGGGGTACGCCTCCTGAAGCTGGGCGATCAGGGGGGCGGTCAGGACCGCGTCGCCCAGGTGGTCGAGCTGCACGATCAGGATGCGCCGGGGCGACTCGACGGATCGGGCGGGCCGCAGCCGTCGCCAGATCGGCGCGGCGAGGCCCCCCGCGGCGTCGACCGCGCGGACGAGGACTCTCCATCGCCACTTGCTGTAGCGATAGCGTCCCGTGGTCACAGGCTTGAGGTCAGTCGGCGACCTGCTCATACACCTCCGCCGTGGTTCGAGCGACTTGGTCCCAAAGGTAGTTCGAAGCGATGTGGGCCGCAAGCCCAGAAGACGGCCCTTCTCGCCAGGCCCTCGCCAGCGCGGCGTTGATTTCCCGGGGCCGGTTCGGTCGGGCGTAGATCGCCTGGCCGCCGAAATACTCGCGGGTCGAGCCGAACGGCGTGACGACCACCGCCGCTCCGGCCAGCGCGGCCTCCAGCGCCGCCAGTCCCGGCGTCTCAAACCAACTGCAAAGCGCGAAGACGCGGGCCGCCGCATACGCCGAGATCAAGAGCGGGTCGTGATGCTCGCGGCCCCCGATCCAGACCACGCGGTCGCCCCCCTCGCGTCGGCAGAGCCGCTCGTATTCCTCGAATCGGCTCGGCGCGTCCCCCACGACCACCAGCGGCAGGCCCAGGCTTCGCGCCGCGCGAATGAGGCCGAGCGGATTCTTACGCGGCTCGATCCGACCGACGAACAGAACGAAGTCGAAGTCGCCGATCTGCTCGTGGAAGACCTTCGGAGACGCCCAGCCGAAGGCCGGCGAGACCCCGTTGGGCGTCACCGTGAATCGCGCGCGGTCGACGCCGAACAGCCGGGCGAGCTGGTCGGCCTCGGCGGTCGAGTTCGGCAGGATGCGGTCGGCCAGATGGAGGAGCGTCCGCCGCCAGCTCGGCCAGACGGGCGCGGCGCGGCGGATCGACCAGCCCCCCATCGCGGCGAGTTTCCGTCGCGCGGTCGGTTCGAGCGCCCAGAGGGCGCGCGGCTCGTACCAGCAGATCGGCGAGACGACGACCGGCACGCGCTGCGACTTCGCGATCGTCGCCAGTTCGAGCCCCTCGCGCGACATCCCGAACAGGTGGAGCGCCCGGGCCTGCGGAATGCGATCGGTCCATCCCGAGAACAGCCGGACCGGGACGTCGAGCGCTTCGAGGCCGCGGCCGGTCTGCACGAGCTGGTTCTCGCCCCCCCCCGGCGATTGAAACGCAGAGCACGGGGCGTGGAAGTACACCGAGCCGGCCGGGAACGGACCTTGCGATCGCGAGGCCAGCCAGGCCGCCGCCGTCAGTTCGGAATCGGCGGCCTCGGTCGGACGACCGCTCATGAGTGGGTCCCCGTACGTCGTCGCTTCCACCACCGGAGACTCTTCTTCACCCGAACCGCGAGCGTCCCGCCGGTCAACTCGTCGATCGGCGTCTCGGTCTCCCAGTCGATCGCCTCGCGGACCATCTGCCTGAACGACGACGGCCGACGATCGATCGCGGGGGGGCGGACCACGCGGTCCACCGGCTCGCTTCGCCTTTCATAAACGAGGTGCTGGAGATTCAGGACCGTCCGCGCGCTCGTGATCGGGATCGAGCACCGGAAACCGGCGCGGTCGATTTCCAGGGCGAGCGGATACTCGGCCGACCATTCGTCGAACTGGACGTCGAATCGGCCCCCTTCCCGCGCGATGACCAGCCACTTGCGATCGGCCCGCCACCGCCACCATCGGGCCATTTCCGTGAGCGTCGTCCGCCAGACCAGGGGGCGCGACTTGAGCGTTCGGGCCAGGGCGAACATCACCTCGGGCATCCGGCCCAGCCTGCGCTCGGGGTGGCCGTAGACGAACGCGGGCTCGCCGGCGGCGATCTTCTCCTTGACCACGCTCGCCAGGTAATCGCCGATGAATCGGGCGTCGGAGACGCCGGCGTCCATGAACAGCCCCTCGCAGATCGGGTGGACCGGGACCTGGAGCACCCGCGAGAACCGCCCGTTCTTCCAGGGGAAGAACGGCAGGTCGTCGTAGCCGATCCGGAAGTCGGACGAGTACAGATAGCCCATCGATTCCAGCGCGTCGTCGAGCGCGGCGTTCCAGCGGCCGTGGGGCGCGGCGAAGCCTTCGACGTCGAAGCCGTTCCGGTTCAAGATCCGCTCGGCCCTTAGGAGGTTCTTGCGGTTGGCTTCGCCGTCGCGGTAGACGTAATGATAATGGCCGTGCGACTGCGTGTCGTACCGTCGCAGGTCGCTCAGCACTTCGGGCTCGTCCTGGTAGGCCTTGGTGCTCACGAAGTGCGTGCAGCAGTCGGCGAGCAGGTTCCGCGCCATGCCGAATCGGTGATAGTCGTCGGCCGCCGGTTCGTCGAGGTCGACCCGCAGGTTGAAGGCCGAGCGGAACGGATGAGGGAACGAAGCCAGCCGCATCCAGACGCCCCCTTGGGCCGCGACCGCGTTCCGCAGGGCCGCGACCAGGCGACGACGAATCCAGGCCTTGGGCCGTCGGGCCACCCGCTCGCGAAGCTCGCAGCCGCGCACGTCCCAGGTCGCCCGGACCTCGCGGTCGTCCACGAGCGCCTCGAACGGGTCGACCGACTCGCCGCCGCGAAGGCCGTCGACGTCGATCGCCACATGCTCATGCGTAAGTAGACCCCGGAGCGCGGAGGCCGACTCGGCCCGGCCGTCGTAGAGCACGAACCGCCCCACCCGGAACGCGAGCGGATGGGGGTCGCGCGCGATCTCGAACGGCACGCCTTCCTGAGCCAGGATCAACTCCAGGCCGGGCGGCGTCTTCCAGAGCACCAGGGGCAGGGGGGGCAGGGTCGACCCCGAGAGTTCAGACATCGGCGCCTCCGCCGGCCCGGGCCGACCACAAGGTCATCAGGCGGGCCATCGGCAGCTTCCGAAACAGCGTTCGGTCCTCCTCCGCGGGGGAGAGCAAATGGACGATCCGAACGTCGTCGAAATACATCCGCATCTCCTTGCGGAGCGTGTTCGGCCAGAACCAGCGCTCGCGGACCGGGCCGTCGGGCGGGTACATCCACCGCCCCCGGCGCTCGTCGATCCGCTTCATCAAGAAGCTCGGCAGCCACGGCCGTTGCGCGTTCCACGAAGCCAGGCTCTTGTCGACGACCACCACCGTCCCCCGGGGCGCCAGGACGCGCCGGGCCTCGCGGAGCGTCGCGCTCCAGGTCGTCGGGTCGAGGTGCTCGAACACTTCGACGGCGAGCACGGCGTCGAAGCCTCCCGATCGGAACGGCAGGCTGCGGGCGCTTCCCCGGACGCGGTCGACGCCGACCGCTTCGGAGAGCATCGCCGTGGACAGGTCGAGCCCAGTCGTCACGGCGCCCTCGGCCTGAAGCGCGCGGGCGAACCGGCCCTTGCCGCAGCCGAGGTCGAGAATCCTCAACCCGTCGACCGGGCCGAGGGCGTTTCGAATCCCCTTGAGGCGGTAGTCCTCGGCGTCGACCGTCGCCTTGAACCGCCAGTGGAGGGCGTCAAACCGGAACGTGACCTCCGTCTCATGAGCCGAAATCATGACGCGGCCTCCAGGTGGTCGATCGCCGGGTTTCTACGGCTTGCATGCAATTCGGGAGCCTCGCCCTCCCGGATCAATTCTCGCCCCGCGGACTGCTCGAGTTCGCGAAGCTTCCAGGTGCGCACGGCGAGCGACACGCCGGAGAGGGCGCAGAACATCAGGCCCTCAAGGCCGTCGCGGAAGCCTTGCTTGTAGAGGTAAAGCTTCATGAAGAGCCAGAGCGGCCTGAGCGTCAGGTCGCGGGTTCGACAGCGGTCGCCCGACTGGTACAGGTCGTGGGCCTCAAGCGTCGTGTACTGGTCGATCTTGCGGAGGAAGACGCGGACGTCGGGGATCGTCCGGTGTTCGAGCGGGTGTCGCATTCGACCGATCGAGCCGTCCAGCCGAACCGTCTCGTGGACCTGACCGGTCCAGCTTCCGCATCCTCGACGAAAGAGACGCATCGGCAAGTCTTGCTGAGTTCCCGAGTAGCCGAACGGCCGGCCGAGGATCTCGCTGCGGATCGGGATGCGAAAGCCGGAGTGCGTGTTGTCCGGGTCGCCCAGCGTCTGATGGATCTCGTCGGCGAGGTCGGGCGTGGCGCGTTCGTCGGCGTCGATCGAGAGGACCCAGTCGCCCGACGCGCGCGCCAGGCCGGCGTTGCGCTGGGAGGCGAAGTCGTCGAACGGGCGGACGACGACGGTCTCGGCGAATCGGCGGGCGACGGCGAGCGTGTCGTCGTCGCTGGCGGCGTCGACGACCACGATCCGCTCGCGCGCGAACCGGACCGAGTCGAGACAGCCGGGCAGGTTGCGCTCCTCGTTGCGGGCGACGATCAACGCCGTGATCCTGGGGTCAGGCATAAGCCGCCCCCTTCCGCGCGATCCCGGCGACGGCTCGAAGCGGGAAGTAGACCGCGTAGGAGGCGAGCGCCAGATCGAGCCGACCGACGACCGCGAGGACGATCCAGAGGTGCCAGCGGAGATCGGCATGGCCCATCGCCGCGAGGAGGCCGCGCAGCCGCGGCTTCGCGTTTCGAGGCGCCGTCGGCTTCGCCTCGGCCTTCGCTTCCATCTCGGCCCCGGTGAGCGACTGAACGAGGAACAGATACTTGCCCGACGCGAAGAGGACGCCCAGGACGAGCCAGAAGGGGGCGCCGGTCGACCGGAACGTCGCCCAGGCGATCGCGCCGTGGAGCGCGAGGTCGGCAAGCTCGTCGAGCACCTGGTCGAGCCACTGGCCGAATGCCGAGCAGGTCCCCTGAAGGCGGGCGAGCCTGCCGTCGGCGGTGTCGAGGACCAGCGCTAGCGCGAACGCCGCGGCCGCGGTCGTCCGGCCGATCCAGCCGGACCCTCCGCACCCCACGACCGCCGCGCCCCCGAGCATGAGCGCGGCGGCGGCGAGCGTCACCGCGTTGGGACGGACGCGCGTGGGCGCCAGAGCGGCGGCCAGCCGTTCGGCGATCGGGAACGCCCAGTACCGGCCCAGCGGCTGATAGGTCAGGCGGCGGGTCAGCTCTTGTTCGGCGGCGGCCAGCGATTCGGGGCGGTCGAGCCGCCAGATCGCGGCGGTTTCGGGACGCTCGCCCTGGATCAGCTTGCGACGCAGGCGTCGCCCGTCGTACAGCCGATCGGTCCGAAGCACGCGCGCTTGGGCCGATGGAGGCTCGGACTGGAATGCGACCCGTTCGATCCCCAAGTCGGCCAGCAGGGCTTCGAGCTCGTCGCGGTCGTCGTCCCGCGCGAGGACGGCGATCGTCCGGCCGGGGCCGGTGAGTTCGACGGCCTGATCGATGAGTCGGACCAGGACCGAGCGGCCGAGCACGACCTCGGCGGCGAGCAGGCCGCGAGGCCCGCGCGGGCGGGCGTCGATCACCAGGTCGAGCGTCGGAGCAGCCATCCCTCGCCTCCCTGCGGGGCCGTCGCACAGTCCTTGAACCAACCGGCCGCGCTCGTGATTCCTTCGCGACGCGCGGGCGGTCCCTTCCCTTCACCACTCGAATCGGCGGAAAAACGCCTCTTGCCGCTCGACCCAACCCACCTGCCCGAGGTGCTGCGCGCGTCGCGCGGCGACGATCGCGCGGGCCCGCCCGAGGGCCTCGAAGAACGCCCTTGGAAACGCCCAGCGGCCGCGAATCAGCGAGCCGGCCAGGCGGATCGGCAGCCAGCAGCCATGGCGGATCAGCCGGGGGCCCCGGAGGTTCTTCCAGGCGAAGATCAACGTATTCCGAATCGCCAGGCCGTCGCAGCGGTCGTCGCCGAGCACCGGGGCGAACGTGCCGAAACCCTTGTGATAGGCCGTCGACTCGGGGACGTAATAGCCTCGTCCGCCGGCCATCCAGGCTCGAAAGCCCAGGTCGAGGTCCTCGATCCGGCCGGGGTGGAACAGGGCGTCGTAGCCGCCGAGCGCAAGGAACTTGACGCGGTCGACCGCCAGGACCGGACCCGCCGCGGCCGTCAGGTCGGGGCGGTCGACGATCGCTTCATGACCGGGTACGCGCGACATCCCCTGGACGAGCCCGAATCGCGACCGAACGCGCGTCCGCATCCCCTCGTAGAGCGTGCCGTCGAAGGTCCAGCACTGAGGGGCGGAGAACACGGCGTCGGCGTGAAGGTCGAAGACGTCGAGCAACGGGGCGACGGCGTCGGGGGCGAGCTTGACGTCGTTGTTGAGCAGCAGGACGATCGGTTCGTCCAGCTCGGCGAGGACCGTGTTGAACGACGCGAGCCCGAGGTTGGGCCGGCGGATCACCCGGACTTGCGGCCAGTCCGCGGCGAGCCATTCGCGCGAGCCGTCGGTCGAGTCGTTGTCGACGACGACGACGCCGCAGCCCCCCGGAGTCCGACGCGCGGCCTCGAGCACCGAGGGAAGGCACTCGTCGAGCAGCCCCCGCCCGTTGTAATTGAGCACCAGAATCCGCGTACGATCGCTCGACAAGGGTTCCATCCCTGGGTCAGTCCACGCAAGTCGTAAATCGAAGCGGGGAAACGTCCGGCCGACCGACAAGGGCCGCGTGATCAAGGGCTTCCATGCCTCGTCACGCGGACGTCGAACCGCACCGTGTCGATCTCTTCGCGAACGATAAGGAATCCCCCGACTTCGGTCAAGGCCGAGATCGATGCGGCGTTGGGATGGCTTCCTGGCGTGGCGAATCTTGCTGTCGAACGTGCAGAACCAAGGCGAACGGAAAGCGGAATACAAGCTCGAAGCGCCCGCGAGTGAATCCCCCGCGCCGCACGCCTGGAGGATTCACTCGCTGCCGCTTCGAGCTTGTACGGTCGGATCCTCGATCCCGACGGCCGCCGGGAGGTTTTGCCACACTCGATCCCGAGGGGCTCGGCAGTTGAGCTTGAGCCGCCCCGAGCTTTCGACAATAGTTGAGGGGAGTCGGCCGGCTCGACGGCCCTCGCATCAAATCGGCCGCCCTCGCGTCCGCGACCAGCTCTGGAAAGGGTCTCGCCATGGACAGGTTCCGCCTCCTCCGGCTTCTGGGCGTCGTCGTCCCGCTAGCCGTCGCCTTGCTGACGGGCTCGACGGCCGCTCGGGCGCAAGACTCCTGGGACGCGGTCTTCCTCGCCGGCAACAAGGTCGGTCACATCCACACGTTCATCGTCAAGGTCTCCGAGAAGGGGAGGCCGCTGAACAACGTGCGGGTCGACACCGTGTTGAAATTCCGCCGCGGCGACGACGTCGTGGTCCAGAAGATGACTTACGGGACGATCGAGACCCTCGAAGGCGAGGTTCTGCGGCTCGACACGCGGACGCTCACCAGCGACAACGAGATCCGGGTCTACGGCGACGTCGTCAAGGGCCAGATGAAGCTGATCATGGAAGGGACGCAGCAGCATCAGGAGCAGATCATCCCCTGGGGGAGCGACGTCCGGGGCCCCTACGCCGCCGAGCAGAGCATGGCGCGCAAGCCCATGACCAAGGGCGAGAGCCGCAAGCTCAAGATGTACATCCCCGACCTCAACCGGATCGTCGACGTCGAACTGAAAGCCGGCGAGACGGTCGACACCCTACTGGGCGACGGCGCCAAGCGGCCGCTCTTGAAGGTCGACCAGCTCGCCACGCTCGACGGCAAGCCTCGCCCCGAGTTGAGTTCCGTGCTGTGGGTCGACGCGACCGGTCAGGTGCTCAAGCAGGACGTCGACCTGCTGGGGGGCATGACGACCTACCGGACGACCGAGGCGGGCGCCAAGGCCGACGGCCCGTTGAAGCGGTCGGTCAACTACGACCAGATCCGCAACACGATCATCAAGGTCGCCCGGGTCATCACCAATCCCTACCAGACGAAGTACGTGAAGTATCAGCTTACGCTCAAGGACGGCGACCCCGCCGACGTCTTCCCGAACGACGCGCGACAGACCCTGCAACCGGCCGGCGACGGCAAGTCGGCCGCGCTGATCGTGCAGACGGCCGGCCCCAACGACGGCGCGGCCGGCTCGCCGACCGTCGACCCCGAGTTCCTCCGTCCCAACGGGATCATCACCAGCGACCACGACCGCGTCAAGCGGCTTGCGCAACGCGCCGTGGGCTCCGCCGTCGATCCGTGGGACAAGGCCGTGAAGATCAATCACTGGGTCTTCGACAACATGCGGAGCAACTTCGAGACGACCTTCGCGCCGGCCAGCGAAGCCGCGCTCAACCTGACCGGCGACTGCACCGAGCACTCGGTCCTGGCCGCGGCCATGTCCCGGTCGCAGGGCATCCCGTCGCGCGTCGCCGTCGGCCTGATCTTCGTCGACGATCCCAAGTTCCCCAGCAAGGGCTTCGGCTTCCACATGTGGCACGAGGTCTACGTCAACCAGCGATGGGTGGCCCTGGATTCGTCGTTCGACCAGTCGAGCGTCGACGCCACGCACATCAAGCTGTCCGAATCGAGCCTCGAAGGCGTTTCCCCCTTCGTCTCGTTCCTGCCCATCCTCCGCGTTCAGGGCAAGTTGACGATCGATCCCGTCGAGCTCCGCTGACGACGGCGGCGGCGCGTCTTCCCGGCGAACCCGCGAAGCCAATGCGCGGGTAAGGCTGGATTCAGGTCCGGAGCACCGACGCGTGAACTCCCCGCTCCCCACTCTGGAGAGATCCACGCGCCGATTTCGGTCGGCGAAGTGGATTACCTGATGACGAAGCCGGGCGTTGTCAGATAGAATTTGGAAGCATGGATACGCCCACCAGGACCCATGACGTGAACGTCCCGATCGAGCCGACCGACGTCTTGCCGGTCGTGGCCGAGCACATCGGAGTCCGCGCGGGCTATTGCGGTGGGAAGCCACATATCCTCGGTCATCGCATCAAGGTCGAGCAGATCGCAATCTGGTATGAAAAAGCGGGCATGAGCCCGACCTCGATCGTGGAGCAGCATCCCACGATCACACTCGGCCAGGTTCACGCGGCCCTCGCATACTACTACGATCATCGCGCGGAAATCGAAGCCGACGTTCAGGAAGGCGATGCTTTCGTCGAGACGCTCCGGGCGGGTCAACCCTCGATCTTCGACAAGGCGCGACGGCGGAATGCCCAGGACGATTCGCTTTCACCTGGATGAGCATTGCCCCCGGGCGATCGCGGAAGGCTTGAGGCGCGAAGGCGTCGACGTCACCACGACGCCGGAGGCGGGGATGCTTGGAGCGGCCGATGTGGATCACCTGGCCTATGCGTTCAACGAGAAGCGAGTCGTCTTCACGCAAGATCAGGACTTCCTTCGGCTGCATACCGCGGGCGCGGCGCATTTCGGGATCGCCTATCGCCGGAAGGACACCTACAACATCGGCGAAATCATTCAAGGGCTTCTTCTCATCTGGGATTACTACGACGTCGAGGATCTCTCGGGTCGGATCGAGTATCTCTGACCCGACGTTACGGCCTTGGGCCGTGGCGGATCATCCCGGCGAACCCGCGAAGCCAAGGCGTGGGGAAGCTTGAACACGATTCGCGACGGCTGCGGGGGAATTCGGACACGATCCTGACGCCTCGCCGCGCGTCGGCTGATGGACTTGGACTTCGAGGAATCCTATGATGAACCTGTAATCGCTTCGCGCTCCCCGCGTCCGCAGAGAAGGGGCGAGCAACCATGATCCGGCTCTCCGTCGTCGCGCCCGCCGTTCTCGGTCTTCTCGCCCTGTCTCCGTCCCCCGCCGCCGCCGCGATGGGCCAGGAGTCGAACGACGCGCAGGCCGTCGTGGACGCCCTGCGCGCCAATCCGGCGACCGCGCCGTACGAGATCCAGGTGACGCCCAGCAAGGGAGCGATCGTCCTTTCGGGCAAGGTCGGCACGAAGCAGATTCACGACGTCGTGATTCAGACGGTCGTCAACCTCGGGTTCGTCCCCCACGACGACCTTGTGATCGATACCGCCGAAGCCCAGCGGGTGGCGTTCCGGCAGTCGTACTACGGTCCTCAGGCCGGGCTCGCGTCGAGCGTCGGGGCCGCCCCGTATTTCGCCTATCCACCCCCGTTGTTCGGTCGCCTCGACGACCCGTTCTGGGGGTTCGAGCCGCCGCTCCTGAGTTTCCCCCCCGGTTACACCCGACCCGCCCCGCAGGTCGCCGCCGCCCCCCGGCCCAACGTTCGGGCGAGACAGGCCGGCGATGATTCGGTCAAGGGGCGGGTGCGGTTGATCATCGACGCCGCCGGCCAGGTGTTCCTCACTGGAGACGTCGCGACCGAGAAGGACCGACGGGAGATCGAGCAGGAGGTGCAAGCGGCCCTCGGCGGAGCGGAGATCTCCAGCCAGCTACAGGTCGTCGAGCGCGCGGAGACGCCGCCCCCCCCGGAGCCGATGATCGGCTCGCCGATCGAGGCGAAGGACAAAGACAAGAAACCGGCCGACGCGCCCGCGCCGAACCCCGACCCGACGCGCTCCGTGACGGCCCGCGACGGCAACACCGTAACCGAGCGCGTGGTCCGGGCGCTGGAGCGACGCGCGGCGCTCAAGGCGTCGCCGATCACCGTGGGATCAAGCGACGGCGTCGTGACGATCTCGGGCAAGGTTCCTTCGGCCTTCGAGGCCATGCTGGCGTACCGAGCCGTCGAACAGTCGCCCGGAGTCCGCGACGTGATCGACAAACTGGAATTCCAGATGCCCGACGAGAACCATCCCAACCCGCTCAAGGACAAGGCGCGCGCCGACGACCTTGAGCCCTATCTGACCTACCAGATCCGCCGGCACGTCGGCGACGACGCCCACGTCGACCGGGTCCGGATTCACGGCGACGTCGTCGAAGTCCACGGCGCGATCCCGGCCGGCGAGGACCCGACGCGGATCGTCGCGACCCTCCGATCCATCCCGTTGCTGCGTGAGTTCCGAATCGAGCCGAACTTCACCAGCGACTGATTTCGAGGCCCCGTCCCGGTTGAACACATCGGCCAGATAAGCTGGGCGAACTGTCCGTCCGGCGATTCCCTCGTGATCGCGGGAAAGTCGCAAATCTCGCCGGGGTTTGACCTTGATCGATTCTCGGCGACCGGCATAGGATGACCACGCTTCGGGGTGGACGTTCCAGAATCCGCCCCGCGGGTTCGGGATCGATGTCGATTTTCCTGTCATCGCGAGGATCGAGAACGCATGACCGCCAACAGGGAGGGAGGCGCTTCGCCGGCATCCATGGAGCATCATATCGCAAGGACGTCCGCGCGGCGAAATCCCCTGCGGGCCGAGGGTTATGAAGCGGCCGTCGACCGCGCCCGAGGCTGGCTCTCGGCCCGCCAGCAGGACGACGGCCACTGGATCGGCGAGCTGGAAGGGGACACGATCCTCGAATCCGAATATGTTCTGCTCCTGGCGTTTCTCGGACGCGAGCATGAACCGGTCTGCAAGCGATGCGCCCGCTACATGCTGGACAAGCAGCTCCCCGAGGGGGGCTGGGCGATCTACCCCGGCGGTCCGGCCGAGATCAGCGCGTCGGTGAAGGCTTACTTCGCGCTCAAGCTGGTCGGCTACTCGGCTGACGACCCGGCGCTGGCGAAGGCCCGGAAGGTGATTCTCGACCTCGGCGGCGCTGCGGCCTGCAACAGTTTTACGCGGTTCTACCTGGCGCTGCTCGGCCAGATCACTTACGACGACTGCCCGAGCGTCCCTCCCGAGCTGGTTCTGATTCCGTCGCGGCTCAATTTCAGCCTGAGCGCGATGTCGGCCTGGACGCGGTCGATCGTGGTGCCGCTGTCGATCATGTCGCACTTCAAGCCGGTGCGTCGAATCGAGCCCGGGCGAGGCATCGACGACCTGTTCTTGAACGGTTCCCGCCGCCGGCCTTCGAGCAACGAGCCGCTTGTTTCGTGGGGCCGGTTCTTCCTGGCCGCGGATCGCGGCTTGAAGTGGGCCGACCGATGGCTCCCGACTTCGTGGCGGAAGCGCGGGCTCGCCGCCGCACACCGCTGGATGCTCGAACACTTCGAGGATTCGGACGGCCTGGGCGCGATCTTTCCGCCGATGATCTACACGATCGTCGCCCTCAAGTGCCTGGGTTACGATCCCGATTCGACGAGCATGGAGTGGGCCTGGCGACACCTCGACGACCTTCAGATCCGCGAGGGGGACGCGACCCGGTTGCAGCCTTGCGTCTCGCCGGTTTGGGATACGGCGATCGCGACCATCGCGCTCTCGGACGCCGACGAACCGGCCGACGAACCGGCGATCGAGCGGGCCGTCTCCTGGCTGCTCGACAAGGAACTGCGGCGCGGCGGCGACTGGCAGGCCCGTCGTCCGAACGTCGAGCCGACGGGTTGGCCGTTCCAGTACGCCAACGGGTTTTATCCCGACATCGACGACACCGCCATGGTTTTGATGGCCCTGCTGCGGTCGCCCGACGCGGCGGGAGACCGCGTCGCCGGGGCGATGAAGCGGGGCGTCGACTGGCTGCTGGCGATGCAGAGCCGCGACGGCGGCTGGGCGGCGTTCGACGCCGACATCGACAACGAGGTGCTCACCAAGGTCCCGTTCGCCGACCACAACGCGATGCTCGACCCGAGCTGCGCCGACATCACCGCGCGGGTCATCGAGCTGCTGGGGACCCTCGGCCACAAGGCGAGCCACCCGGCCGTCGCCCGAGGGCTCGACTATCTCTGGAGGACGCAAGAACCCGAGGGCTGCTGGTACGGGCGCTGGGGCGTCAATTACGTGTATGGAACCTGGCAGGTCCTTCAGGGGCTTAAGACGGTCGACGTCCCCATGGACTCGCCGGCCCTGGCGAGGGCGGCCGACTGGCTCGAATCGGTCCAGCAGCCATGCGGCGGCTGGGGCGAAACCTGTCGCAGCTACGACGACCCGGCGCTCAAGGGGACCGGCTCGCCGACGGCCTCGCAGACGGCCTGGGCGGTGCTCGGCATGATCGCCGCCGGCCGCGCGTCGAGCGAGCCGACGGCCCGGGGAATCCAATGGCTCGTCGACACCCAGCTTGAGGACGGGAGCTGGGACGAGCCCGAATACACGGGGACCGGTTTCCCCAAGGTCTTCTATCTGAAGTATCACCTTTATCGGATCTACTTCCCGCTGATGGCGATCTCGCGGTACAGCCAGGCCGTCGCCCAGTCGCGCGGCCTGGCGCCGGGCGCCCTGGCGAGCCGGATTCCGGCCGATCCGAAGCCGCTGGACTGAGAGGCGTTCGAGAATCTCGTCTGCAACGAACGTGGAGAACCGGAAAACGCAACCACGGAGGACGCGGAGGAGGGAGGAATGAGAAGAGTGAGGAGTGAAGAGAGGGATCAATCAGGAATTGTTTGGTTCTTTCCCTTTTCTCCCCCCGCTCCCCTCTCTCCGACCCCCTCTCTCTTCCTCCGTGTCCCCCGGGTCCTCCGTGGTTAGGTTTTTCCTCTGCGTTCGCTTCCGAGTTCGCACCGCCCGGCCGCACGCAGAATAAAAGGAGTCGTCGCACGATGCGTTTTCCGCTTGAGATGAGCAGCCGGATCGCCGGCTACGTGGCCAAGAAGAAGATCGCCAGGACCAAGAAGTTCCCCATGGTCCTGATGCTCGAACCGCTTCACGCCTGCAACCTGACCTGCACGGGCTGCGGTCGAATCCGCGAGTACGTCCAGACGATCAAGCAGAAGCTCTCGGTCGACGAGTGCCTCGCGGCGGTCGATGAGTGCGGCGCTCCGGTCGTCTCGATCTGCGGCGGCGAGCCGATGATCTACCCCGGCATCGCCGAGCTGACGGCCAAGATCCTCGAACGCAAGAAGGTCGTCTACCTCTGCACCAACGGTATGTTCATTCGCAAGAAGATCGCCGAGTTCAAGCCGAACTCGCGGTTCTTCTTCAACGTCCACCTCGACGGCATGCGCGAGAACCACGACGTCGCCGTCGAGCGTGAAGGGGTCTTCGACGCGGCGATCGACGGGATCAAGGCCGCCAAGGAGGCCGGGCACCTCGTCTGCACGAATACGACGGTCTTCCACGAGACCGACATGCAGGAGCTCGACCAGCTCTTCGCCCACCTGACGGACCTCGACGTCGACGGCTTCTTGATCTCCCCCGGTTACGGCTACGCGGCCGTGGACTCGAAGGAGATCTTCATGACTCGCGACGACATCCGGGCCAAGTTCAAGGCCGCCGAGGCCATGTTCCGCAAGTACCGGTTCTACTCGTCGCCGATCTACCTGGAGTTCCTCCAGGGCAAACGCGAGCTGTCCTGCACCGCCTGGGCCAACCCGACCCGCAACATCAAGGGTTGGAAGGGACCGTGCTACCTGATCACCGACGTCCATCACCCGACCTTCGACGACCTGCTCAACAAGACCGAGTGGGAGAACTACGGCCCTGGCAACGACCCCCGGTGTGAGAACTGCATGATGCACTCCGGCTTCGAGACCTCCGCCGCGCTGGGGGTCAACAGCCGGCTGGGCGACACCCTGAAAATGGTCCGGTGGCAGTTCCTTTGAGCCGAGATTTCACAGACCCCGAGCGCGAGCCCGAACCCCGGCGACTCGCGCCCGGCCCGGAGCGGGCCGACGTCGGGGTGGTCATGGCCATGTCGATCGAGGCCGGTTATCTGCTCGATCGGCTTCAGCGCGTCCGCCGGTACAACGCTCGGGCGCTCACCGTGACCGAGGGGGAGCTTGAAGGCCGAGTCGTGGCCGTGGTGGTTTCCGGAGTCGGTCGCGCCTCGGCCCGCCGGGGCGCCGAGCACCTGACCGCCGGCCACCGGCCGCGCGTGCTGGTCTCGGCCGGATTCGCCGGCGCCCTCGCCCCCGACCTCAAGCGCAACGACCTGGTCGCGCCGCGCTCCGTGATCGACGGCGCGGGGGACGAAGTCGCGGTGGACGAGGCTCTCGTCGCCGACCTGCCGGACGCCGTCAAGTCGGGCCGTCTGCTCCTGGTCGACCGCGTGATCACGGAAACGGCCGAAAAGGCCGCGCTGCGGCGCGCGCATCAGGCCGACCTGATCGACATGGAGACGTTCGGGGTCGCCGCCGTCGCGCGCGATCTCGGCGTCCCCTTCGCGTCGCTCCGCGTGGTCAGCGACGACGCCCAGACCGAGCTTCCCGCCGAGATCGGTCGGCTGCTCAACGCGTCGGGAAGCTACCGCGTCGGCGCGGCCATGCGCGCGCTCTGGGGCCGGCCGTCGTCGATCAGGGATTTCTGGACGCTCCACGCCCAGGCGATGAAAGCCTCGGATCGACTCGCGGACGGACTCCAATTGCTGATCCGCAACTTCGGCTAGCGTCCTGAGTCATAAATTCGTGAGATCGATTCGGGGGGGCACTGGTTC
>ERZ778018.1745-NODE-1745-length-16290-cov-5.051001_pt1 | contig 16290 bp, 14 predicted proteins | sample MGYA00375748_ERZ778018 | MGnify/ENA primary metagenome ERZ778018 (study PRJEB29350, sample SAMN05509839) | bioreactor metagenome | biome: bioreactor; material: wastewater | place: South Africa: University of Cape Town | collected 2014-04-22 ... | reverse complement strand
TACGAGATTACAAGGTGACTGGAGTTCAGACGTGTGCTCTTCCGATCTTGGAAAGCTTGCCGCTTTCGATCGCGAGTTCGAGCAAGGTGAGCTGCCTGCGCGATTCCCGGATCGACTTCCGGACGACCTCGTGGGCCAGGTTGAGCCGGTCGAGGTTCGCCTCGCATCGGCTCGACTGCCTCAGCAGATCTTCAAGGCCGCCGCCGGCCAGCAGCTCGCGCGCTTCCTCGGTCGGTTTGACGCCGAACGTCGAGGACGTCCGCATTCGCTGCTCGGCCTGGTTCCAAACTTCCATCACCCCCAGCCATCGCTCCCACATCCGCTCCAGGTCGGCGCTCACCTGGTCGTACAGATTCAATGTCGCGCCGGTCATCGGCTCGACGAAGTCCGGGTCGGTGCTCGGCAAGGCTTTATGTCGCTGTCGGAGCCTGTCGATCTGGTCCATCAGCCCGACGGCCCGCTCGCGAAACTCCTTGAACTGCTCCTCGACGGTCGTCTGAAGCCTCCGCTTGCGCTCATAGAGGAAGATCAAGGCGACCAGGCCCAGCGCGCCGAACAGGAGGATCAAGCCCATCGGCAGCTTGATCTCGGGCCAGCCGATCAACGACCAGGTCGACATGGAGGTCCGAAGCATCGAGTTCCACGTTCCTTTCTACCTGAGCAGGGGGGAGAAGCGGCGCCGCCCCGATTTCCACGACTTCCATGGGCGACTCGAACCGTGATGCGAAACCCGTTCCGCGCTCATTCAAATCCCTCAGGGCTCGTTCCAGGTTTTCGCTCGATTCGCGTTGGGATTGGGTCCGCTCGGTCGAAATCACCTCGATTTCCAACGACGGCGGCCTTCGATCTCCATCCATTCAAACGGCTGGAACCGCGGCTTTTGTTCGTGACGAAGGGAGGTCGGCGGCGTTCGCCGTCCGCTGGCGGTCGATCTCGCGAAGATCGATCGGCAGGACCATTTTCCGGCTCAGACGTCGTAATAGAGGGTGAATTCGTGGGGGTGTGGACGGATGCGGACGGCTTCGATCTCGGCGGTCTGCTTGTACCAGATCCAGGTGTCGATCACGTCGGGGGTGAAGACGTCGCCGCGGAGCAGGAAGTCGTGGTCGGCTCGGAGCGCGTCGAGCGCGGATTCGAGCGAGCGCGGGGTGGTGGGGACCTTGGCCAGTTCCTCGGGTTGGAGGTCGTAGACGTCCTTGTCGAGCGGCTCGCCAGGGCGGATCTTGTTCTGGACGCCGTCGAGCACGGCCATGAGCATGGCCGAGAACAGGAGGTAGGGGTTCGCCGCGGCGTCCGGGCATCGGAATTCGATCCGGCGGCCGCGGGGACTGGCGCCGGAGACCGGAATCCGGACGATCGCCGCTCGGTTGCGGCGGCTGTAGGAGATCTTGGTCGGGGCCTCGAAGCCCTCGATCAGTCGCTTGTAGCTGTTGGTCGTGGGATTGGCGAACGCGCAGAGGGCGTGGGCGTGCTTGAGCAAGCCGCCGATCGCGTGGAGTCCGAGATCACTCAACCCGGCGTAGCCGTGGCCGGCCAAGAGCGGCTCGTCGTCCTTCCAGAGCGAGAGGTGGGTGTGCATCCCCGAGCCGTTGTCGCCGAAGAGAGGCTTGGGCATGAACGTGGCCGTCTTGCCGTTGCGGCTGGCGACGTTGCGGATGATGTACCGCGCCGTCATCACCTGATCGGCGCTTTCAATCAGGCCCTGGCCGTCGAGATCGATCTCGCACTGACCGCCGGTCGCGACCTCGTGAAAATGCGCCGAGGTCGCGATTCCGCATTCGGCCATCCGCTGGGCCATCTCGGAGCGCAGGTTGAACAGGGTGTCGGTGGGGGGGCTGGGGAAGTAACCCAGGCCCGACCCCGGTTTGTAGCCCAGGTTCGGCCGTTCGACGCGTCCCCGGTTCCACGCCCCCTCGACGGAGTCGACGTGGTAGAAGCCCTCGTTGGACCGTTGGTCGAACCGGACGTCGTCGAAGACGAAGAATTCGAGCTCCGGCGTGAGCAGGCAGTGGTCGGCGATCCCGGTGCTCCGCATGTAGGCGACGGCCTTGCGGGCGATGTTGCGGGGGTCTCGGGTGTAGTCCTGGTGGGTGATCGGGTCGTGGATGTTGCAGATCATGGTCAGCGTCGGCTGGGCCGTGAACGGGTCGACCAGCGCCGTCTCGGGCTGGGGGACCACCAGCAGGTCGGCCTCGTTGATCGCCCGCCAGCCGACCACGCTGGAGCCGTCGAAGCCGATGCCTTCCTCGAACGTCTCCTCGGTGAGCGCGTCGGCGGGGATCGAGAAATGCTGCCAGACGCCGGGAAAGTCCATGAAACGGAGGTCGACCGTCGTGACCTCGCGCTGCCGGATCCGCGCCAGTACTTCTTTGGGGGTCACGCGGACGTACTCCGTGCTGTTGACTCGCTCGGCCCTACTCGATCGATTTCAGATAGCTTACCATCGAATCCACGCCGACGACCTTACACTTGATTCTGCGCCCACAAAATCCGAGCCCGAAGCGCAAGCGAGTGCATTTCCCGTCAGCTACCCGGACCATGCGCTCGCTTGCGCTTCGGGCTCGGATGAAGAGCGGATGGAGACCGGGGCGAATTGACATGACGCATGACCGCACCCCCGCCCGTCGATTCGTCCTCCTGGAGCACCGTTGGAACGGAGTCCACTGGGATTTCATGCTCGAAGCCGAGGCGGGACTGCGCACCTGGGCGATCGACGAACCGATCGTCCCCGGGAAGGTCCTGCCCGCCCGGGCGCTCGACGACCATCGAGCGATCTACCTCGACTACGAAGGACCGGTCTCGGGAGGCCGGGGGACCGTCAGGCGGATCGATCAGGGGACGTACGTCGTGGGCGAATGGACCGAGGATCGGGTGCGGGCGCGGATCGCCGGAAGTCAACTCGTGGGCGAAGTCCTTCTTTGGAGCATGCTGCTCGATTCGAGCGGGACGGGCCGTACGAACTGGAAGTTCCGCCTCGTCGGGAACGTCGATTGAAGGATCTTTCGCGACGGCAGCCGGGGCCTCTGGAACGCCCCCTTGGTGCGGTCGGAGCGTCCCGCGAGGCGGATCTGCCCGGCGCGGATTTCGACGTCCTCAAGCTGGACGTCGTCCCGGTTCAGGTTGGGGGTGTAGCGAAGCTGGACGACCGGATAGCCTTCCTGCTTCCGCCAGACGACGTCGACGCCGTGCCGCTGGCCGATTTCGGTGATCCGGTCCAGGACCCGATCGGCCGGGACCGGCAGGATTCCCGCCCGAATCTTCTCAAGGGTCAACTCGACGGTGTTGCCCTCGGGGATGCGAGGGCGGGCCACGACGGTGATCACCGAATCCACCCCTCCGCGCTCAAGCCGAAACGCCAACGTCACCCGGTCGAGGTCGAACAGGACCCGCGGGTCGTGGACCTCGGGCGGAAGCTGGTCGGCGAAATGCATCACCAGGTCTTCGGCGAGCCAGGCGTTGACCTCCTCGTCGGAGAAGACGGCCTCCCACATCGGCTCGTTGCAAATGTCGTTGCGGAGTTGCAGGCTCTGGGCCACGAACCGCTTGGCGCGGACCTCGAGCTGGTCGCGGGAGCCCCCCGAACGAACCATGTCGCGATAGTAACTCGGCTGATACGTCAGACAGAACCAACCGCCGACCGGGATGCAGGCGACCAGGCCGACGACGATCCCGACCGTGATCAACCGCTTGGAAAGCGCTCTACTCATCAATTCCACCCATCGCGTCTGGAGGGAACAGAATGATGGGAAACGACCCGCGCGAAGAGGGTGGACGTCTCAAAGCGGCGATTGCGCCGACTGCAACGAAGACGCGAAGTCGTACTCTTTTGGAGAATACGCCGGCCGGAAAAAATGGTCAATCCGGAGTTCGAGGCGGTTTCGCCGCAACCGGACCGGGCCCTTTGAGCCGTCGACGGCGACGAGGGCCGGTTCCCGGCGAGCCGCTCTCGTCCAATTCTTTTGAGGGGACACCCTCGCAAGGGCTCGACGACATATTGTCAGACCCCCCGGATCGGGCGTAGCATGAAACAGGAGCCACAAGTCTTTGACGAGTGTCCGACTATGCCCCCACGACTGGTTTCGGTGGCGATTTTGATCTACTGGTCGATCGCGGCGTTCTGGCTGTTGACCTGGGAAGTGCTGCCCGAGTTGAGCCTGGGTTATCCTCCTGATCTGCGGTCGATCTCCGCCGCGAGCGACGACTCCACGCCGGTGGCGTGGACGATCGACGTCATCGACGATCCGCGTCATCCCGAGGTCCGTCGCACGGTGGGCCGCGCGACGACCGCGTCCACGCGGCTGCCCGACCGCGGGGTCGAGCTCACCAGCCTCGTGGTCTTCGACGCCGGCGAGTTGCTCAAGCGGCTCCCGCTGGCGAGCAACCCGGAAGTGCGGCTGACCATCTCGAGCGCGTATCGGGTCGATCCCAAGGGGAACCTCCAGAGCTTCGACATGAAGGTCTCGACCGACGATTCGGACGACGGCCTGTTCACCGTCGAGGGGCGGCTCAAGGGGGCGATGATGCACGTGACGTCGAAGGGGATGGTCTCGGTCCTCGATCGTAAGATGTCGTTCCCCTACGAGCCGCGCGGGGTCGTCTCCGACGCGCTGCGGCCGTTCGACAGATTGCCCGGTCTGCACGTCGGCCAGCACTGGGACACCCGGATGATCAATCCGTTCACCGGGGCGGTGGACGTGGTGCGGGTCGAGGTCAAGCGGCGCGGGTTCATCGACTGGAACGGCGAGGCCGTCAGCGCCTTCGAGGTCGACCAGCACGCGGGGCCGATGACCTCCAAGGCCTGGGTCCGGCTCGACGGCGTGATCCTCCGTCAGGAAGTCCCGTTGCCGCTGCTCAACATGGTGCTCGAGCGGGCGCCCGACGCGGCGTCGCCGAACCCGGCCGGGGAGGGAATCGAAGCTCCATGATCGCTCGGCCCGACGGGGAGTGCGGAGGTTCGCCGCCGCCGCGACCGCCGACGGGCCGATGGAGAAGCCCCGATTGAAGTTTCGCCGCCTGACCACCGACGGGGAGCAAGCTCCCGCACTCTCAATGGAAGAAATCGAGGGCCCATGATCGAGCTTCGCGGGGTGTGCAAGTCGTTCGGATCGAAGCGCGCGGTCGATCATCTCGACCTGACGGTCCGCCCGGGCGAGTTGTACGCGTTTCTCGGCCCCAACGGCGCGGGGAAGACGACGACGATCAAGATGATCTGCGGGCTGCTGGCGCCGAGCAAGGGGGAGGTGCTCGTGGGAGGCTTCCCGGCGGCCTCGCAGGACGCGCATCGGCTGCTCGGCTACGTCCCCGACCAGCCTTATCTGTACGACAAGCTCACGGGGCGCGAGTTTCTCAAGTTCGTGGTCGAGATGTACGGCGTTGGTCGAACGGCGGGAAGGGACCGGATCGACGAGTTGATCGACACCTTCGAGATGGCCGACTTCATCGACGAATTGTGCGAGAATTATTCGCAGGGGATGAAGCAGCGCGTGGTCTTCGCCTCGGCCCTGGTCCACGACCCCCGGGTGCTGGTGGTCGACGAGCCGTTGGTCGGCCTCGACCCTCGCAGCGCCCGGATCGTCAAGGATCTGTTCGTCTCGCGGGCGAGGTCCGGGGCGGCGGTCTTGATGTCGATTCACCTGCTGGCGATCGCCGAGGAGCTGGCCGACCGGATCGGGATCGTCGACCGCGGTCGGATGCTGACGGTGGGAACGCTGGGCGAGCTTCGCGAGCGGGCGCAGCACGACGGCAGCCTTGAAGAGCTGTTCCTCAAGTTGACGGGCAACGATCTCCCCCGGACCACGGGCCCGGGCTCACGAATCCGCTCGGAAACCTCGACATGAGCATCGCGCTTCCCAAGCCCCTGGACGCCTCTCCCCCCGGAGACGACCGCACCGCCCGCGCCCTCCGCTGGCTGCGCTGGCGGCAGTTCCGCAACATGACCGGCGTGCTGGCTTCCGACGCGCGGCTGCGCGTCTCGATGATCGCGTTCTGCAGCGTGGTGTTCTGGCTGGGGCTGTTCTTCCTGTTCTTCGGCAGCTTCCAGTTCATCGCGATGTACGTCGATCTGGCCAACACGATCATCGAATACCTGTTCAGCATGTTCTTCCTGTCGTTGCTGGTGATGCTCCTGTTCTCGACGGGGATCATCGTCTACTCCGCCCTCTTTCATTCGAGGGAGTCGACCTACCTGCTGACGACGCCGGCCTCGGCGGACCGCATCTTCGCGCACAAGTTCGGCGAGGCGATCGGGTTTTCGAGCTGGGGGTTCTTTCTGCTCGGCAGTCCGCTGATGGTCGCCTACGGCCTGACGAGGAACGCGCCGGCGGGCTATTACCTGATGTTCGTGGCGTTTCTGCTGTCGTTCGTGGTCATCCCCGGCAGCCTCGGGGCGATCGTGGCGGTGGTGGTGGCCAACGTCTTCCCTCGACGGCAGAAGATGGTGCTGGCGGTCTCGATCCTCGCCGGCTTGGCGGTGACGACGTACGTCGGCTTGCAGCTCTGGCGGACGCCCGGCGACGCCTTGACGCGCGATTGGCTGGGCTCGGTCCTCAATCGGCTGGCGTTCTGCCAGCACCCGCTCTGGCCCAGCCGCTGGATGTCGGCCGGGATGCTGGCCGCGGCCAAGGGGGACTGGACCGACGCCGGGTATTACCTGATGATCCTCTCGGCGCACGCCGGGCTTTGCTATCTCTCGGCCGCGGTCGTCGCTCGCGATCTCTATCGTCGGGGTTACAGTCGGGTGCAAGGGGGGCGTTCCAGCCGCAGGCGCGCGGGCCTTTTGTTCATCGATTCGGCGGTCCATCGGCTGTACTTCTTCTTCCCGCACCCGGTTCGGCTGCTGATCATCAAGGACCTTCGGACGTTCCTTCGCGACCCGGCGCAGTGGTCGCAGTTCCTGATCTTCTTCGGCCTGCTCGCGTTTTACTTCTTGAACATCCCCCGGCTGGGATACGGCGCGCAGAGCGCGTACTGGCGCAACCTGGTGAGCTTCCTGAACCTCTCGGTGACGGCGCTCATCCTGTCGACGTTCACGAGTCGGTTCATCTTTCCGCTGCTGTCGCTTGAGGGCCGCAACTTCTGGGTCCTGGGCCTGCTGCCGCTGCACCGCGACCAGATCCTCTGGGCGAAGTTCGTCTTCTCGGCGAGCATCGCGCTGGTCTCGACCGAGTTCCTGGTCGTCCTCAGCGACCTGATGCTCAAGATGAGCCCGCTGATGATCGCGTTGCACGTCGGGATGATCGCGGTGCTTTGTCTGGGTCTGTCGGGGATCAGCGTCGGCCTGGGGGCGCGGCTGCCCAACCTCCGGGAGTCGGACCCGTCGAAGATCGCCGCGGGGTTCGGGGGGACGTTCAACCTCCTGGTCAGCCTGGTCTTCATCTTCACCGTCGTCACGGCGTTGGCGGTGCCGTGCCATCTCTACTTCGTGGGGCAGGAGCACCCCGAGACCGCGCGGTTCATCCTGTCTCGCAGCGGGCTTCGATTCTGGCTGACGACGGCCATCATCGCCAGCCTGGCGCTCAGCGCCGCGGCCACGATCATCCCACTCCGCGTCGGCGTCAAGGCGTTCCAACGCATGGAGTTCTGACGATCGGTCGGATCGCCGATCGAGCGGGTGGCCCGCGTCCTCCCGCTCGACTACAATCAGCACGAAGGCGGGTTCCCGCCGAAGGCGCGCGAATCGCCTGTCGAAACCACGTCGGCGGCAGACGCTTGCGAGAAGTGAGGACGCCCAGATGATACGATCCCGGATTCTCATGATTGCAGCTTCACTAGTCCTCGCGGCCGGCTTCTCAGCCGAGGCGCGGCAACGAGGGGCTCGATCCCGCGGCGATGCGGCGGCGGTCGTCGAGGGGGTCGTCCGCGAGGTGTTCCGCAGCCCGCGCCGCAACCAGGTCGATTACCTCGTGCAGATCGACGTGCGCCGCTCCGAGCTGGGCCGTGGCGCCGTCGACTCGCGACGGCTGCTGGTCCCCGCCCCCGGCGAGCCGGTTTACGTCCACGTCTCCCAATCGGGCGTCGAGGGACGCGACGCCAACCCGTCCGAGGGTTCGAGCGTCCGCGCCTACCTGTCGCCTCGCGCCGAGGGGGGCTGGGAGGGGGCTTCGCCGGATTGGTTCGAACCGTCGAATGAGGCGTTCGCGCGTCGAGGAGGAGACGATCTCCCGCCGCCGGCCGACGACGGTCGCGGCGCGACGGCCCCGACGACCGCCGCGCCGGGCTCGATCCTCCAGACGCTGGGAATCAAGGCCGACCAGCTCGACGCCGCCGGCCGGATCGTTCTCAGGCTCACCGAAGTCGCGGCCGGCTCCGCCGCTCAGAAGGCGGGCTTCGAGAAAGGGGACGTGATCATCGGCGCGAACGGCCAGGGCTTCAAGAGCCTCGATCAGTTCGCCGACCTCCTGCGCCAGGGGGGGCCCGTCGCCCAACTCGCGGTGCTCAACGTCCAGAACGGTCAGCAGGCGAACGTCAAGATCGAGGTTCCCGGCGCCGCCGCGCCCGAGACCCAGCCTCGGCCCGAGTCCAATCGGTCGCTGGGCGTGAAGGTCGAGCCCAGGCGCCTCGGCCTCCGCACCGCCCTGGAAGTCACCGAACTGGAACCGGGAGGACCGGCCCAGATCGCGGGGATCGAGAAGGGGGACGTCCTGGTGGAAGCGGACGGCGTGGCCCTCAGCGATTCGGCCCAGCTTCAGAAGGTCGTCGACAGGAGCGGGGCGAGCCTGACCATCAAGGTCCGCGACAGCCGGACCGGCAAGGACGTCCCCGTGGAAGTGAAGCTCGGAGCGGCGGACGCGCCGCGCCCGGGCGGAATCCCGACCCCCACCCCCCGGCCGACGCCGGACGCGCCCCCGGCGATCGCCGGCGCCTTGACCTCGAAGTCGTTCGGCATCGCCGTCGAGGCGGCGACCGCCGACCTGCTGCCGGTCGTCAAGGTCGTCTCGGTCGCCCGCGGAAGCGCGGCGGAGAAGGCCGGGATCGAGGTCGGCGACGCCATCACCGGAGTCGACGACAAGGTCGTCTTCGCCCCCGACCTGTTCGAAGCGGCCCTCGGCAAGGTCGGCTCGTCGTTCACCCTCACCGTCCTCGACGTCAAGACGGGCAAGAAGACCCCGGTTCAAGTGAACCTCGGCCGTTGAACGGCGTGACGGGGCTTTTGCAGCCGAGCGCCGCCCCAGGACCGCGCGGCCTGGGACCGCTCCGGCCTCACCGAGACCGGCTGCAAGAGCCCCACGCCAGGGCAAGGAGCAAGAACACATGGACTCGCAAGTCGCCCAGGAACTCGTCCACCTGATCCGCGATCATCGGACCGCCGCGCTGGGGACGGTCCTCGACGGCCATCCTTTGGTGACCTTGATCCTGTTCGATCCGGCGCCGGACCTCTCCGGATTCAACGTTCACGTCAGCCGGCTCGCCCAGCATACGAGGGCCATGGCGCAAGACTCTCGCGTCGGGCTCATGATCGCCCAGGCCGACAGCCATACCCGAAACCCCCAGACCCTGGCCCGGATCTCGATCCAGGGCGTCGCCGAGCCCATTCACTCCGACTCCCCCGTCTTCGAGGACGCCCGCGCGTCTTATCTGGAGCGGTTTCCCAAGTCGAGCATGAACTTCGAACTCGGCGACTTCTTCCTCGTCCGAATCCGTCCCGTCTCCGCCCGCCTCGTCACCGGCTTCGGAAAAATCTTCGACCTGTCCGCCGACCAGATGACCAGCCTCGCCCGCCAGACCCTCGGCCTTGAGGACTGGACTTGAGATCAGCTTGATTCCGTCTATAATTTCAAAAACAATTGAACGACGGGATGGGAATCATGGTCTCGTTTCAGGAGTTCTGGTTGGAGTCGGAGGATGCCCAGTCGAGTTCGACTTGGAGCGGTTCGATACCTGAATGCAAAGCCTTTGTATTACAGGATTTCGGAGTTCGCCCCCGAGGTGGTCGTGAGCATGGAGGTTCCCAGCTTGCTCGCCGATCAGCTTGCGGCGGGCGAGCTGGACGTGGCCTTGATACCGTCGGTGGAGTATCTGCGGGGCGCGTCGCGGGGGTATGAGATCCTGCCGGGGTTCGCGATCGCGGCCCGTGGTCCGGTGCGGAGCGTGAAGTTGTTCAGCCGGGTCCCGTTCGGCCGGATCGAGCGGTTGGCGCTCGACGCCGGCTCGCGGACGAGTCAGGCGCTGGCGCGGGTCTGGCTCGACGCCCGCCACGGGGTCCGTCCCGGGGTGATCGAGGAGTTGCCGCTGGGGGTCTCGGCGCTGGAGAGTACGGCCGACGCGGTGCTGGTGATCGGCGACCGCGCGATGAAGGTGCCCGACGAGCCGTTCCACGAGGTCGTCGACCTGGCCGAGGCGTGGCGCGAGCTGACGGGTCTGCCGTTCGTATTCGCCCTCTGGGTGGTCCGCGGCGGCGCCGAGTTGGGGAACCTGCCGGCCGCTCTGGAACGGTGCCGGGCCGAGGGCCTGGCCCACGCCGACGACCTGGCCCGAATCCACGGGCCTCGCCTGGGCCTCGATTTTGGGACGTGTTACGATTACCTTACGCGTGTCTTGTCGTATGAACTGGGCGAGCCGGAGCTTGCGGGGCTGAAGCGATTCGCCGAGGCCGCCGCGCGACTGGGCCTGGCCCCCGAAGGAGCGAACCTTGTCTTCCATCGCCCCCGCGATCTTGCGACGCGCCGTTGACGGTCGCCGCGTGACGTTCGACGAAGGCGTCGCCTTGTTCCGCGAAGCCGGATTGCTCGACCTTGGGCGCGCCGCCGACGTCATCTGCCGGAAGCTCCATCCCGAGCCGTTCCGAACCTACAACATCGACCGCAACATCAATTACACCAACGTCTGCACGGCGGTCTGCGACTTCTGCGCGTTCTACCGCAAGGTCGACGACGCCGAGGCCTACGTCCTCGACCGCGACGTCCTGCTTGAGAAGATCCGCGAGACCGTCGCGCTCGGCGGCGATCAGATCCTCATGCAAGGGGGGCTGCACCCGCACCTCAAGCTGGAGTGGTACGAGGATCTGCTCCGCGAGATCAAATCGGAGTTTCCGAAGGTCAACATCCACGGCTTCAGCGCCCCGGAGCTGCACCACTTCACGAAGGTCGCCAAGCTGCCGATCCGGACCGTCCTGGAGCGGCTCAAGGACGCGGGGCTGGGCAGTTTGCCGGGAGGGGGCGCCGAGGTCCTGGTCGATCGCGTCCGCAAGGAGATCACCCGCGGCAAGGTGCTCACCGACGATTGGTTGAACGTCCATCGAGTCTGGCACGAGTTGGGAGGCCGGTCGACGGCCACGTTGATGTTCGGCCACATCGAGACGATCGAGGAGCGGATCGAGCACCTCGAACGGGTCCGTCGGCTTCAGGACGAGACGGGGGGCTTCACGGCGTTCATCTCATGGACCTTCCAGCCCGACCACACCGACATGGCCGAGGTCCCCGCCGCCGGGGCGTTCGAGTATCTCAAGACCCAGGCGATCACGCGGATCTATCTCGACAACGTCCCCAACATTCAATCGTCCTGGGTGACGCAGGGGGCCAAGATCGGCCAGCTCGGCCTGTTCTTCGGCGCCAACGACATGGGAAGCCTCATGATCGAGGAGAACGTCGTCTCCTCGGCCGGAACCGTCCATCACCTGACGCTCGAAGAGATCAAACGTTGCATTCGCGAAGCAGGCTACGTCCCCCGCCAGCGCAACGTGTTCTATGAGTATATTGACGAGGTCGCGCAACCGGCGCCCGACGTGGTCGAGGTCGGATGACGGCGATGGGCGGCCATCCGCCCGATCGACACCACCTAAAATGAAACGGTGCGGCGCGTGATCCACGTTGAAGGGCTCGGCAAGTCGTTCCTCGATTATCAGCGCGGCTGGGTCGCCGCGGTGCGCGACGTGTCGTTCGACTGTCGCCCGGGCGAGGTGTTCGGCCTGCTCGGGCCCAACGGAGCGGGCAAGACCACGACCCTGCGGATCTTGAGCACCGTGCTCAGGCCGACGACCGGCCGCGCGATCGTCGCCGGCCACGACGTGGTGGAGGCCCCCGAGGCGGTCCGCCGGAACATCGGCTACATGTCGGCCAGCACCGGGATCTACGACCGGATGACCGCCTGGGAGCTGGTCGAATACTTCGGCCGGCTGTACGGCCTGCCCAGGGAACGGCTCCGCGAGCGGATGGAGACGATCTTCGACTGGCTCAAGATGAACGACTTCCGCGACGTCCTGGGCTCGAAGATGTCGACCGGGATGAAGCAGAAGGTGTCGATCGCCCGGACGATCGTCCACGACCCCCCGGTCCTGATCTTCGACGAGCCGACCTCGGGGCTAGACGTCCTGGTCCAGCGGATCGTCTTGCAGAAGATCCTCGAGCTTCGCGACCTGGGCAAGACGATCGTCTTCTCGACGCACTCGATGCACGAGGTCGAGCGGCTCTGCTCGCGGTTGGCGATCATCTACCGAGGCGAGCTGCAGGCCGAAGGGAAGCCCGACGACCTGCTGAGGCGGTTCGATCAGCCCGACCTTGAGGAGTTGTTCTTCGCGCTCGTCGAGAGCGCCGACGCGCGCGGGCTTTCAGCCGGCGCGACGGCGTCGCCGACGGACGTCGAAGACGAGGCCCAGACGGCCTTCCGGCCCTCGAACTGAAGACGAGACGAACTCATGCGCTGGTCGAACCTGCTGACGATCTTCCGCCGCGAAGTCCTGGACCAGCTTCGCGACCGGCGCACGCTGTTCATGATCTTCGTGTTCCCGATCCTGCTGTACCCGATCATCGGCGCGGGGGTGCTTCAGTTCGCCGCCGCCCTTCAGGAGCAGCCTCGGGTGGTGGCGCTGGTCGGGGCCGAGCATCTCCCGAAAACGCCCGCGCTGCTCAACGAGAGCGGCGACGGCTTCAACCCGGACCTGTTCGACAGCCCGAGCGAGGCGGCCCGGCTGCTGGTCCACCGGGAGTCGGACGCCGGCGAATGGGGGAAGTCGGCCTACCGCGAACAGGCGGTCCGCAACGGCGACGCGGCGGCCGTGATGGTGATCCCGGCCGACCTGCCCGAGCAGTTCCGCAATAAGAACGACGTGTCCGTGCCGATCCACTACAAGAGCGTCGACGAGCCCAGCCAGATCACCTATCTGCGGCTCCGCGAAGTCCTCGACCGCTGGAAGCGGTCGATCGTCGAGGTCCGCCGCCAGGAGGACAAGCTGCCGGAAGGCTACGTGCGGCCGATCGAGGTCAAGGCGCTCGACGCGGCGACGGCGCAGGAGGTCGGCGGCAACGTCTGGGGGCGGATCTTCCCGTTCCTGCTAGTGATGATGTCGCTCACCGGCGCCTTCTACCCGGCCGTCGACCTGTGCGCCGGGGAGAAGGAGCGGGGGACGATGGAGACCCTGCTCATCAGCCCGGCGAGCCGGGCCGAGATCGTCGTCGGCAAGTTCTTCTGCGTGCTGCTGGCGAGCGTGACGACCGCCGTCCTGAACCTGTTGAGCATGGGGCTCACCGGATTTCAGATGGCGCAGCGGGCGTCGGGCTTCGGCGGCGACTCGGCGCAGCACGCCGCGGCGGCGCTCGCGCCGCCGACCTTGCAGGCGGCGTTCTGGATGGTCGTCCTGCTGATTCCGCTGGCCGCCTTCTTCAGCGCCGTCTGCCTGGCCCTGGCCATCCTGGCCCGGAGCATGAAGGAGGGCCAGTATTACATGACGCCCCTCTACCTCGTCTGCCTCCCATTGATCTTCCTCACGCTGGCGCCGGGGATCGAGTTGAACCTGTTCTACAGCCTCGTGCCGGTGACCGGAGTCGCGCTCCTGCTCCGGGCGTTGATCGTGGGGGACTACGCCACCGCGGGCCGGTTCTTCCTACCGGTCCTCGTGCCGACGCTGGTCTATGCGTGGATCGCGCTGCGGTGGGCCGTCGACCAGTTCCAGAGCGAGGAAGTGTTGTTCCGCGAGTCCGAGCGGTTCAACGTGCGACACTGGTTCCAGCATCTGTTCCGGGACCGCGCGCCGACGCCGACGGGCGCGCAGGCGATGCTGTGCTTCAGCCTGATCCTCACCGCCTCGTGGTTCCTGCTCCAGTACCTGACCGCTATCGGAATCGGCATGAGCCTGGCGGCCGTGGCGGCCGGGCAGTTCTTGATCCTGATCCCGCCCGTGGTCATGGCCGTGACGCTGACCTCGGCGCCGGCGAGAACGCTCCGGCTGGCCTGGCCCGAGCCTAGATACATCGCCCTGGCCGTGGCGATGGTCGTCGCGCTCAATCCCCTGGCCAACGAACTTCGAAGATTGGTCGAATACCTGTTCCCCGTCTCCGACCTGATCAAGGAGTCGCTGGGCAAGCTCATGGAGCACGCCCCCGGGCTTTGGGTCTCGGTGGTCGTCTTCGCCCTGATCCCGGCCGTCTGCGAGGAGGTCGCGTTCCGCGGCTTCATCCTCTCGGGGCTGGAGCATCGCCGTCGGACGCGGTCGGCGATCTTCCTCTCGGCGTTGATGTTCGGGTTCTTGCACGTCCTGTTGAGCCTGTTCCAGCAGCTTTTCAACGCGACGCTGCTGGGGGTCTTCCTGGGCCTGCTGGCGATCCGGAGCCGAAGCCTGCTGCCGGGGATCATCTTCCACGCGCTCAACAACGGCTTCGTGGTGGCTTCAGGGTCGTGGATCGGCGGCCTCAGAAGGGCCGGACTGGTGGAATGGATCTATCGCAACCCCGACGAGGGCCTCTATCATAAGTTCTGGGTTGGTGTCGGCGTGGCGGTCGCGGTGGTCTTGTTCCACTATCTTTGGAAGATCGACAGCCCGACGCGTCGAGCCCGTCGCACGGAAGCCGAATCCACGATCTGAGCCGATGCGCGCCGACGGTCATGGGGTGATAGGATGAGGCGAGGTACGTTGAGCCTGGGCGCGCGCTACGTCTTCCCGGTGGAAGGTCCGCCCATCCCCAACGGCGTGATCACGATCGACGAGGGCCGTATCGGCTGGGTCGGCCCGGCGCGCGATCACGGCGTCGCCCCCGACGTCGACCTGGGCAACGTGGCGATCACGCCCGGCCTGGTCAACGCCCACACCCACCTCGAACTCTCCGGCCTCGCCGCGGACGAACAGACCGGCGGCTCGATCGAGGTGGAGGATGAGATCGCCTGGCTGAGCCGGGTCGTCGAACAGCGTCGAACCGGCGGCGAATCGACGCTCCGCGACGCCGTCGCTCGAAACCTACAGGCGGCGATCGCGGCGGGGACGACGCTGGTCGCCGATACGACGACGGCCGGTCTGAGTTGGGACGAGATCGCCGATGCGCCGGTCCGCGCGGTCGTCTTCGCCGAGATCATCGGCCTGAAACGTTACCGAGGGCTGGAGTCGAACAACGAAGCCTGGAAGTGGATCTCGTCGATCCGTCCCGATCGTCAAGTGGCCGCATGCGCTCGCCCGGGCCTCTCGCCGCACGCCCCCTACAGCACCTCCGGCTGGCTCTACCACAGCGCCGCCGCCAGTCGACTGCCGCTATCGACCCACCTGGCCGAGATGCCCGAGGAGCTTCGGCTCCTGGAACGTCGCGACGGCCCGCTCCGCAAGTTCCTCGAAGACCTGGGCGCGTGGGACGACGACTGGGAGCCGATCGGTCCGCGTCCCGCCGACTACGTCCGCAAGGGGGAGCTGCGCAACGCCGACTGGCTGATCGCGCATGGGACGTACATCGAGCCCTCCGAGTTCTGGCAGCTTCGTCCCGAGGCGTCGCTGAACGGCCACCGGGTGTCGATCGCCTTTTGCCCCCGCACTCACGCCCGGTTCGGCCACGCCCCCCACCCGTATCGATCGCTGCTCGAAAAAGGGGTGGTCGTCTGCCTGGGGACCGACAGCCTCGCGTCGAGTCCGACCCTCGGCTTGCTCGACGAACTGCGGTTCCTCCACGAGCGCGACGACTCGCTTTCTGGCGAGTTGCTCCTGACCATGGCCACGCTGTTCGGGGCCTGGGCGCTGCGGGCCGAGACGACCACCGGCAGCCTTCGCGTCGGCAAGTCCGCCGACCTGGCCGTCATCCGCCTGCCCGACCGCCACGAGGCCGACCCTTACCGCCTGATCCTCGAGTCCCGCGAGCCCGTCGTCGCCACCGTGTTCGAAGGCGATTTCGTCAACGGCCCGTGGATCGGCGTTTGAGGCGAACCGGAATTCGAGCGTGCTCAATACCAGCCCGACGCGCAAGCGAGGGTTGATTTCACGTCGCCGGACCCGCGCGATGCGTGGCTTGAGAGGGATTCCCTCGCTCGCGCGTTGGGCTGGCGATTCAAATTCAATACCAGCCCGACGCGCAAGCGAGGGTTGATTTCACGTCGCCGGACCCGCGC
>ERZ778018.1743-NODE-1743-length-16306-cov-5.098394_pt1 | contig 16306 bp, 12 predicted proteins | sample MGYA00375748_ERZ778018 | MGnify/ENA primary metagenome ERZ778018 (study PRJEB29350, sample SAMN05509839) | bioreactor metagenome | biome: bioreactor; material: wastewater | place: South Africa: University of Cape Town | collected 2014-04-22 ... | reverse complement strand
CACCGCCTCAACCGCCGAATCGCTGCTCTATCTCAATGCGAAACGCGAGATCGTGCCGCATCTGGCCGCATCGTACGAAGCAGCACCGGATGGCAAGTCGTTCACGTTCAAGCTGAACGACGGCGTTACATTCCAGGACGACACGCCGTTCAACGGAGATGCCGTCAAGTACAACTTCGACCGCATCGTCGATCCGAACTTCAAGGCTGGCAGCGCGCTCGGTTCGCTGACCGGCTACACCGGCACCGACGTCGTTGATCCGCAGACGGTGAAGGTCAACTTCAAGGAGGCGTTCGTTCCGTTCCTGACCTATTCCGCCGGCGGCACGCTGGCGATGGTCTCGCCGACCGGTACGCCGAAGCAGGGCGACGCCGTCAACCAAACGCCGATCACGACCGGTCCGTACAAGCTGACCGAATACGTTGCCAAGGACCACTGCACGATGGAGCGCTGGGACGGCTACAAGCGGACCTCGCCCTGGGCGAGCGAAGTGGGGCCAGGCTACCTCGACAAGGTGACCTGGAAGTTCGTACCGGAGGCCGGCACCCGAACCACTACGGTTGAATCGGGCGAGACTCAGATGGTCGTCGTCGTCGTCGGGCAGGACCTGGCGCCGCTGAAGGCCAACAAAGATCTCAAGATCGCCCAGCAGCCTTGGACCGGTACACCGCGCATCTGGCTGCTCAACGTGACGCTGGCACCGACGGACGACGTCAAGGTGCGCCAGGCGATCAATTACGCCATCGACAAGAGCGCCATCATCAACACCATCTACCGCGGGCTCGGCAATCCTGGGCACGCGCCGATGACCAAAGTCATGCTCGATGACCCGACGCTCGATAGCTACTACAACTTCGACGCGGACAAGGCGAAGCAACTGCTGACTGAAGCTGGTTGGACCGGAGATTCCGGCATTCGTCAGAAGGACGGCAAGCCGCTCAAGCTGGTGTTGAATGCGATCGACTACGGCGGAGGCCCGGAGCAGACCGTCATCCTGATTCAGGGCCAGCTGCACGACGTTGGCATCGATGTCGAGATCAAAGCCCAGGCCCGTCCGCCGTGGTACGAAGACAACTACAAGGGTGCGACCAATGGTCCGGTCATGTTCCTGCGTTCCGGCGATCTCGACGGCCTGTACGCGCTCTTCCATTCGAGCAACATCGGCGGCAACTTCAACTGGTCGATGTTGAACGATCCCGAAGTCGACCAGATGCTGCTGCAGGGTCGCGAAGAGAGCGATCCGGACAAGCGCAAGGATATCTACCTGAAGCTGGAACAGAAGCTGCTCGACGAGGCCGTTTCGGTCAACCTGGTCGACGAACTCTCGACGTTCGTGATGCGCTCGAACGTCTACGGCCTGCAGTTCAACGGCTACACCTACCCGGTAGTCGCCGCTTGCTATATGGCATAGCGTTACTGGATTCGGATTGAGCCCATGACCGCCTTTCTTGTACGACGACTGCTCTCGACGATACCGGTGCTCTTCGGAGTGCTGCTGCTCGTCTTCTCGATGCTGCATCTCGTGCCGGGCGACCCGGTCAAGATGATGCTGGGCGAGTTTCAGACGAGCCCGGAGCAGATCGCCAAACTTCAGTCGCAGCTGCATCTCGATGAACCGTTGCCGCAGCAGTTCGGACGCTACGTCTGGAATGCGCTGCACGGTGACCTTGGGACCTCAATCCGATCCAATAAACCGGTGACGGAAGAGATCATGGACAACCTGCCGGCGACGCTTCAGCTGGCGCTGGCAGGTCTGCTCATCGCCGGGGTCCTGGGTATCTCGCTCGGTGTGCTGGCAGCAATCAAACAGTACTCCTGGGTCGATGCCGGCTCGATGCTGGTCGCGTTGATCGGCGTTTCGATGCCGAGTTTCTGGCTTGGGCTCCTTTTCATCTTCGCCCTGTCGCTCAAAGTCCATCTCTTTCCGGCGACCGGTGGCGGAGATCTCAAACACCTTGTCCTGCCTGCCGTCACGCTCGGGCTCGGCGCTTCGGCGATCATCGCGCGTCTGACGCGCTCCAGCATGCTCGAAGTGATGCGCCATGAGTACGTGACGACGGCGCGCGCCAAGGGGATTCGCGAATCGCGCGTCATCATCCGACATGCGTTGAAGAACGCGCTTATCCCGGTCGTGACGATCTTCGGCCTTCAGTTCGGTCAGCTACTGGCCGGCACGGTCGTCATCGAGACGGTCTTTGGTCGTCCCGGTATTGGCCGGCTGATCGTCGATGCCATTTTGAACAAGGATTTTCCACTGGTACAAGGAATCGTTCTCGTGGTGGCGATCAGTTACGTGGTCGTCAACCTCATCGTCGATCTCCTGTATGCATTCCTTGATCCACGCATCCGCTACGATTAGCAGGAGAGGGTGAATTAGGTGACGACGACCACACGCTCGGGTGCCGCCGATCAAGCCGGAATCCTCGAACGAAATAAGCCGACACCGCGCTGGCGCGAATTCATGCGCCGGCTCGGGCGGAGTAGAGGCGCGACCGGTGGGCTGATCATTCTGATCTTGCTCGTCATTATCGCGATCATCGCGCCGCTCATCGCGCCGTTCGATCCGATCAAAATCGATCCGACGCACTATCTCTACGGGCCAGGCTCGCCGTACTGGTTCGGCACCGACCAATATGGTCGCGATGTCTTCAGTCGCGTGCTCTACGGCGCACGAATCTCACTCGTCATCGGCCTCATCTCGGTCGGTATCGCCTCGGTAATCGGCGTCACGGTCGGGCTGATATCCGGCTACTACGGCGGCCTGGTCGATAGTGTGCTGATGCGCATCATCGACGTGATGCTCGCCTTCCCAGGTATCCTGCTCGCACTCGCCATCGTCAGCATGCTCGGACCGAGTCTAACAAACGTCATGATCGCCGTCGGCGTCTCGTCGATCCCCACCTACGCCCGCCTAACCCGCGGCTCGGTGCTCTCGGCCAGACGCGAACTCTACGTCGATGCGGCGCATGTCACAGGAGTGCCGGACCGCCTCATTCTAACGCGGCATATCCTGCCGAACGTGGTGGCGCCGCTCATCGTGGCGGCGACGCTCGGCGTCGGCTCGGCGATTCTCTGGGCGGCGGCGCTCAGCTTCCTCGGGCTCGGCGCTCAGCCGCCGACCGCCGAATGGGGCCGCATGCTCAGCGACGGCCGTCAGTATCTGCGTGACCAGTGGTGGATCTCCACCTTCCCCGGTCTGGCGATCATGGTCACCGTGCTCGCCATGAATATGCTGGGTGATGGTCTGCGCGACGCGCTCGACCCGCGCCTCAAGAACTGAGGCCGGGCCACTTCCAACGCATACACCTCGCAACAGGTGCCTGAGGGGACGCTCATTTGCTTTCGCCATGATAGCGTCCCCGAGGGTACCCCCACCCTCATCCCTCCGGAAACAGCTCCCGTGTATCCGCAAACCACACCGCGCCGAGGCTCGCCGCGAGTGCTCGTGATGCCTCATTTGTCATGAGATGGCTATAGAAGGCGATCTTGCCCGCACGTCTCACGCTATGCGCCCAGGCAGCGACGACCTGACGACCGTAACCGCGACGTCGGTAGTCGACATGCGTCTCGACCTCAACCTCGACGGCATGTTCGCCGTCCTGGCTCGACCAGGCTTCAGCCACGATCTGTCCATCGCGTTCAATAACGAAACGGCCGTCGCGCTCGCTGACGTCCGGAAATTCGGCGCGGTCAAGGACGCGGTCAATGATGTACCAGCGGCAGTCGATGATGCGATAGGTAAGGGCTTCGGGCGCGGCAGCGAACAGTTGCGGCGCACCGCGCTCGGTGAAGCGCGCACGCTCCTCGTCGGAGAGTCCTTCGCGGAAGAGGAGTTCATAGCCATCGGCGAATCGGGCGACAGTGGCCAGCGGCACGTCGCGGCTGTTTTCCGGGGTTACCGGGATGGTGTCGCCCTCCGGGGCGACACCATATTCGAGTGCCGCTTCGAGTCGCAGCAACGCGCGTGGGTCCATGCGTCAGCACCGTGCGGGTTGACCGGTGGCTCGCTCGTATGCCTCGCCGCGATCGAAGATCCAGTTGATCGGGCCGCGCTCAGCCCGTCGTTCGGCACGCCGTTGTTCGGTGGCGGCGCCATCGATCGTCAGGTCGTCCGAGAGGACGACACCGTAGTCGCGTTCGGCAGCCAGGCGCGTCACCCGACCATCGGCGACATCGGCGCGGACGGCTTCGGGAGCGCGTTGGAGCGGGTCGCCAAAGCCGGCACCGCCGCTGGTGAAGATGTCAAGCGTTTCACCGGTCTTGACCGGAACGACGATCTTGGAGGGGAGGTTCGTCTGACTGCCGTCGCGATGCGTCTGCACGACGCCTGACGTGGGCGCCGGTTGACCGCCGCGCACACCCCAGGGGGCGAAGTCGTGTCGGTCGCGACGAACGACGAGCGTGGCGTCGCCGCGCAGCAGCTCGGTGCGCGCCTGGAAGCCGAGGCCACCGCGATACTGACCGGCCCCGCCGGAGTCGGTCCAGAGCCGGATGTGATGCACCCGCACCGGGTAGTCCATCTCGGTCGCTTCCACCGGCTCGTTCATGAGATTGGTGACATCGGTATCGATGACGTCAATGCCGTCTTTGGCCGGACGAGCCCCCATGCCACCGGCTGTCGGCAAACCCTGCCAGGTGACATAGGCACGGTTATTCCGTGGATCGATGCCGCCGAGCACCATGAGCGCCAGCTGCCCGCACGAGGCGGCGTGTATCCGCTCTGGCAGCGCCTGAGCGAAGCAGCCGAGCAAGACATCGACGATTCGCTTGATCGTGATCGTGCGCACGCTGACTGCGGCCGGCTTCGACGGATTGACGACGCTCCGTTCCGGAAAGACGATCGAGACCGGACGGAAACAGCCGTCGTTGTTCGGGATGTCGGGATCGGTGATGGCGCGCACGACGTAACAAACAGCCGCCCGCGTCGAGGAGGGAACCGAATTGATCGCACCATGCGCTTGCGGATCGCTACCGCTGAAATCGACGGTAATATCCGTGCTGGCGACTGTGACAGTCGCCGCGATCTTCACCGGTTTGCCAAGCTCAACACCATCATAATCGACATAATCATGGAACGAATAGACACCGTCCGGCACCTGTGCGATCGCTTGCCGCGTCAGCTGTTCGGCATAGTCCATCAGTTCGTGACCCGCCTGAATGAAGCGGCCAGCGCCGTAATCGGCGCAGAGTCGCAGCAATCCGCGCGCGCCGACGCGATTACAGGCGATCTGGGCGTCAATGTCACCCAGCAGCGCTTCCGGCGTACGACTGTTCCTTCGCATGATCTCGAAGAGCGTCAGATTTGGCTCACCGGCGGAGTAGAGCTTGAGCGGTGGAATGATGAGCCCTTCGGCGAAGATCTCGGTGGCATCGGGGGGCGTACTCCCCGGCGTCTTGCCGCCGACATCCTGGTGGTGTGCCAGGCTGGCGCTCAGCGCCACGAGCTTCCCTTCGAAAAAGACCGGCTCGACGATGGTGATATCGGGCAGATGCGTGCCGCCGTCGTACGGGTCGTTCAGAATGAGGACATCACCGGGAACGAGCGTATCCGAGGGAAAGATTTCGACCAGCCGGTTGACCGCCGTGATGATCATCCCGAGCTGCGCGGGCAGCGCCGCCGCCTGCGCCAGCGTCCGTCCCTCCCGGTCGAAGAGCGCGGCTGATGCATCGAGCGCTTCCTTGATAACCGGTGAGAAGGCGCTCTTGAGCAGCGTCATCTCCATCTCGTCGGCGATCACATCGAGCCGATTGCGAATCACCTCCAGCGTGATCGGATCGGTCGTCACCGTTGACATCAGTCCTCCAATACGAATCGACCACGCGCGCAGAGATGCAGCGGCTCGCTCCGGTAACGACGCATCAGGTTCACGAGGCGGAGGACCCACACGCGGGCACCCTTCACTGCGATTCAGGATAAACGGCAGAGAGTTCGCCGAGCCTCTGTGCGAGAAGATCACGAGTGCGCCAACTTCTCGTCAGGTCCGGAGCCACCGCTGACAAACCAGCCGCCCAGCTCGCGCGCCGGATCCGCTGCCACGACGTTCGGTTCCCGGATTGAGAAAGAGATAGTCGACCCCTTGAGCGATGAGTGCCTCGACGAAGCCTTCGGCCGTCTCGCCAATAGCGAGACACTCGATATCAGTCCGCTCGGATTCACGCGCACCGCTGTTCATCGCCATGCTGTCTCCCTCGTTCGTCGCTGGTATGCCTGGCTGTTGAAGCCATTATAGAAGCAGCCGGCGGCAGGTCGACTTCGGCGAACGCGAACGGCGGGCGGCGCATGAGGTACTTTTGTCTCTCATTCTAGTACTTCCGTACGTTGACGCCACAAACGTGACATCGGTACCGTAGTTGAAGCGAGGGGCAGGTCGACGGGCGAACACGCAGAAGGGATGCGGGATGGCGACTAGAGCGGTGGCGTCTCCGGACGAAATCGAGCAATTTGCTCGCGAACTGCAACAGTTCAATGCCGAGTTGGCCGCATCAATGATGCGCATCCAGCGTCGCTTTCAGCACCTCGGTGAGAGTTGGCGCGATCAGGAACAACAGGCGTTCGCCCGCGATTTCGAACAGACGATGCGCGTCTTGCAGCGATTCATGCACGAGGCCGAGTCGCAGGCGCCGCTGCTCATGCGCAAAGCAGACCAACTCCGTACGTATCTCGGTCAACGATAGACGAGGGCACGTCGTGCAGGAAATCGTCGATATCCGCTCGATCGAAGCAATCGAAGAGTTACGAACCGCGTTGCTCCGGCTGCGTGAGGAGACCCAGGCGGCGGTGGTCGCGGCACGACAGGCGGCCCAAGCGGAGCGTGAATGGCTGATCGAGCGGCAGCGACACTGGCAGCACCGCGTGACTCGCCTGGCCGAGGAACTCGTCGAGGCCGAAGCCGCGCTCGCCCGTTGTCGGAGCGGTCGACGCACCGCCGGGTCGGATGGTTGCCGGACGATCGCTGACTGGACCGAGCGAACACGACGGGCGCTCTGGGAAGCCGAGGGTGAACTGCGGAACGTGCGGCACTGGAGATCGATCGTCGACGAACGTGTCGCCGGCTTCGAGCGACGTGCACGCGTCGTGACGCGCGAACTCACGAGACGCGTCCCGCTCGCCGCGACCGAATTGTCGCACCTGGTCGACCTGCTCGAGCGTTACGCGGCGCCCTGACTCGAAGGGAACAATGGATGCGCGACGGCACCAGTGCGCTCGCTACGTTGAAGAGCAGCCAGCAGGCGTTCGAGTTGCGCTGGCGGCACACCCGCTCGGTTTGGGACGATGCGGTGCAGCGCACGTTCGAACACGAACACCTCGAACCGATTCTGAGTCAGGTTGAAGCAGCACAATCGGAGTTGGAACGACTGCTTCGAGTGATTGCCCAGGCGCGACGAAACGTACGCTGAGCGCTCAGATGGGCGGAGACGAATGAACGGAACCGATCCCGACGACATGGACAGAATCGGTGCGATGCAGTCTGGCGTTCGTCTGGAACTCGTCGAAGCCGACTCGCCTGGTCGGTTCGAGGCATGGTTCGGCGAACGGGCGCGCGCGCTCATCCGCGCAGCCGAGTCGACCCAACGCGAGTACGCCGATTCAATGCGTCGGCTTGAGGCGTCGTTCAACGCGGATCTGAGCGCGACCGAGGAACGCGCCGAAGCGCGGCTGCTCGAACTCGATCGCCAGCTGAGCGTGATTCACGAGCACCAACGTGTGGCCGCCGACCTGCTCGCCCAGCTTGGGGGTGACGCGCGCGACCGACTGCTGACATCCAACGCTCAAATGCTTCCGCCGGCCGCCGCCAATTCAACTGATCTCGCCCCCTACGTTACGGCGATCGAGAATCAGCTGCGCACCTTACGTGACTACCGACGGCAGCAGCAGAACTCCGACGATCGCCCAGTCACTGTCCGGCCAAAAGCAACATTCGGCTGGCGCCGGGCCATGCGCCTCGTCGCTACGCTGCTCGTTGTGCAAGCGATCACACTCTTCATCACGACGCATAACGTGATGCTGACGCTTGGTGTAGCGTTGCTCGCGGTCGTCGTCTTCCTATTAAGTACCGCCAACGCGTCGCGGGACGCTTCGCCCCCGCTTGCCGAGCCGGCGCTTCCAGAACCGCTCGATCTTTCGTCCATCGTCGAAGAGGCAGAAGCGCTCTATCAGCGGCTGACAGCGACGATCGAAGCGGATGCTCGGGTGCAGCGTTCACGTCTCGTCCGAGCGTTGCTGGTGGCGAAGACGGAACGCTCGACCCGGCACACACAACGGATAGCCAATCTCAAGCCGGTGTTTGTCCGCCTTGGGAACGACCTGGCGCAGATTTCGCCGGACTGGAGATCCGACCTTTGGCGGACCTGGCAACCGGCGTCAATGCTCGGGCAGGCGGCTCGCATCGGATGTCTTACCGTTCCGGCGGCCGGGATCCCGCCTCTCCCGCTCCACTATCCGTTTCCTGGTGACCGCGCGCTGTTGTTCAAGACGACCGGCCAGGGCAAACAACGCGCGACGGGGGCGGTGCAGAGCCTGCTTCTCCGCCTGCTCGCAGCGACACCGCCCGGCACGCTGCAGCTTTCTCTGCTGGATCCGATCGGCCTCGGACAAAACGTCGCCGGATTCCTGCGCCTGGCAGACTATGACGATCGGCTGATCAGTGGGAAAGCCGCGACCGAAGCCCACCAGATCGAACGACAACTCGTCGAACTCACCGGTCACATGGAACACGTCATTCAGACGTATCTGCGCAGCGAATTCGCCACGATCGAGGACTATAACCACGAGGCTGGTGAAATCGCCGAGCCGTATCGGCTGCTGACGATCTTCGACTTCCCGGTGAATTTCAGCGAGACGGCCGCCCGGCGATTGCTCAGCATCATCAAGAACGGCCCGCGCTGCGGTGTCTACACCGTGCTCGTCCTCGATCAAGGACAGCCGCTGCCGCGTGGGCTCGACCTGCACGACATCGAATCGGACGCGATGGTCATCGCCTGGGACGGCGAGCGCTTCGTCTGGCAAGAGGATGGTTTCGAGCAGTGCGCGCTGCACCTTGATCAGCCGCCGGGACCAGAGATCTTCCAGAAGATCATCACCGGCGTGGGAGAGGCTGCGACTGAATCGAGCATAATCGAGGTGCCGTTCAGTCGAATCGCGCCGGAGCCGGAAAGATGGTGGTGCGCGAATGCCGGGGCCGGCATCAATGCCCCGCTCGGACCGGCCGGTGCGCGCAACGTCCAGTCGCTCGACCTGGGCAGCGGCACGGCGCAGCATGCGCTCGTGGTTGGCAAGACCGGCTCCGGTAAGTCGACGCTCCTGCATACGCTGATCACGAGCCTGTCGCTCAGTTACAGTCCGGACGAGGTGCGGCTCTATCTGATCGACTTCAAGCAAGGGGTCGAATTCAAGATCTATGCCGAAGAGCGGTTGCCACATGCGCGCGTCATCGCCATCGAGAGCGAACGAGAATTCGGGCTGAGTGTCTTGCAGGGACTCGATGACGAATTAGTGCGACGTGGCGAACGCTTCCGCACGCTCGGCGTCGACAATCTGGCGGATTTTCGCGCGCAGATCGCGGAGCCGCTGCCACGTATTCTGCTTCTCGTCGATGAGTTTCAGGAGTTCTTCACCGAAGACGATCAGATCGCGCTGCAGGCGACGCAGCTGCTCGACCGGCTGGTACGCCAGGGACGCGCCTTCGGTTTGCATGTCCTGCTCGGCACCCAGACGCTCGCTGGCTCCTATTCACTGGCGCGCGGCACCATCGACCAGATGGCGGTGCGCATCGCCTTGCAGTGTAGCGACGCCGATTCTCGCCTCATCCTGGCGGACGATAACCCGGCCGCCCGGCTCCTCTCGCGGCCAGGCGAGGCGATCTACAACGCCGCCAACGGGCTGCTCGAAGGGAACAACGTCTTCCAGGTCGCCTGGCTGCCAGGCGACGAACAACGGCGCTATTTGCACCAGATCCGACAACTCGCGAGCGAACGAGGGTATCAGCCGACCGAACCGGCGATCGTCTTCGAAGGCAACTCTCCCGCCAACATCGCGGACAACCGGACCCTCGCCGGCCTTCTTCACCGTCCGCCGACAGTGACGCCGAGCACGCTCGCCACCTGGCTCGGCGACCCGGTCGCTGTGCGTTTGCCAATCGACGTAGCGTTCCGACCGCACACCGGCAACAACCTGCTCATCGTCGGACAGAACGCTGAGGCGGCGACCGCGCTATTGAGCATCGCGCTCGTCAGTCTTGCGGCTCAGCTACGACAGACTGGGAACGCGTTCCCGAGTCTCAACCTCCTCGATTTCAGCACCACCGATACCGACGGCGCGAGCTTCTTCACACTGGTCCAGAATGAAGCCAACCTGCCGCTTCGCTCTGGCGACAGGCACGATCTGCCACGGATGATTGCCGAGACTGCCACCGAAGTGCAGCGCCGGCTGGCCGGCGACGCGACGAGCGATGCGCCGATCTTCCTGCTAATTCATGGCCTACACCGAGCGCGGGATCTGCGTCCGGACGAACGCTTCGGCTTCACCTCGTTCGATGCCGAGCCGGTTGCGCCGAGCCTTGCCGAGCAGTTCGAGATGATCCTGCGCGATGGCCCGGAACTCGGTGTTCACACCATCGCGTGGTGCGACAGCGTTACGAACCTTCACCGCAGTGTCGACCGGCGCGCGCTCCGCGAGTTCAGCCTGCGCGTCGCCTTCCAGATGAGCGCCGAAGATTCGATCGATCTCCTGGATACCTCCGCTGCCAGCAAGCTCGGCCCGCAACGCGCCCTCTTCTCCGACGAGGATGCCGGACGAATCGAGAAATTCCGGCCATACACAACACCATCGCTCGCCTGGCTCAGACAGGTAGGAAACCGTCGAACTCCTCGCTCGTCATCCTGAGCCCTCCCGCCGTGATGTTGATCCCCGCGTCATCCTGTTCCCCTCGTCATCCAGTATCGCTCTATTGTCTTTTTTACCTTCCGTAATCCAGTCCATTTTTGCAATCTGACTTCTCTTTGTCGTCCGATTCTCCTTTGTCATCCTAAGCCGCAGCGAAGGATCTCTTCCCCGTGTCCCTTCCATGGACTCGCCGGGCAAGTCAAAGGAGATCCTTCGCTGCGGCTCAGGATGACAGCGCGGGGGGGGCAGGATGAGAGCCGGGGGCAGGATGAGAACCGGGCGGCGGGATGAGAGCGCGGGGCGGATTAAAGAGGGTGGCAGGATGCGGAAGAGAGCCAGCGGTGGCGATCGGGAAGCGACGTCAGTCGCCGTCTGTTCGCTGCCTGATCGGGGACCAGGCAGGTGCCGATTCCTATCCCTCTATCTCCGCTCCTGTGTGACAATGGCTCCGGCACCGGGGATTGTGCCGGAGGACGGCAGGCGTCGCAGGAACGCCTTGCTCACGAGCGAAGGAGCGCACCATGCCGAATTCGTCAACCATCGTCGTCGAACGGAATGTCGCGGTTCCGATGCGTGACGGCGTCAATCTGTACGCCGATATTTTTCGCCCGGACGGCGACGGACCGTTTCCCACGCTGATGCAACGCACGCCATACGACAAGAGCACGATGAATCTTGGTCAACTGATGTTACGCGCGGTCGAGCGCGGGTATGCCGTCGTCGTGCAAGATGTGCGCGGGCGCTTCGCCTCAGAGGGTGAGTTCAATGCCTTCGTCAACGAACGCAACGACGGGTACGACATGCTCGAATGGCTCACCCAGCAGCCGTGGTGCGACGGTAACGTCGGCATGTACAGCCAGTCATATGTCGGCCTAACGCAGTGGCAGGCGGCAATCAGCGGCCACCCGGCACTCAAGGCGATCGTCCCGACCGTGACCGCGGACAACTATCACGACGGCTGGGTCTATCAAGGCGGCGCTTTCGAGCTTTCCTTTAACCTCTCCTGGGTCTGGTCGAACCTGGCCGTCAACACGATCATGCGCCACAAGGCCGACGATCCAGCCGCTGCCGAGGACTACGAGCAACTGATCAAGGCGATTGATGGCATGACGGCCGAGTTCAACAAACTGCCGCTCAAGCACAACGAACTGATCACGCGTTACGCGCCGTACTACAACGACTGGGTCGATCACCCGACGTACGACGACTTCTGGGCGGCGCTCGACGTCTCCCGCGCTCACGACAAACTGACGCTGCCGGCGATGAACGTCGGCGGCTGGCACGACATCTTCCTCAAGGGGACGATCGCCAATTTCACCGGCCGGCGCGCCAACGCACCAACCGCCGAAGCGCGCGCCAACCAACGACTGCTGATCGGTCCGTGGAATCACAGCGGTATGCGCAGCGGCAATCCGATCGGATCGGTCGACTACGGCGTGCACTCGACCGGCGCCGATATCGATATCGACGGTCTGCATCTCCGTTGGTACGACCGCTGGCTGCGTGGCCTCGACAACGGCGTCGACGACGATCCTCCGGTGCGCGTCTTTGTCATGGGAGCCAACCGCTGGCGCACGGCCCAGGACTGGCCGTTGCCCGGCACCGATTGGCAGGAGTGGTATCTCCATAGCGCCGGTAGTGCCAACACACTCGATGGCAACGGCGCATTGAGCCGCGAGACACCAGGGAGCGAACCGCCCGATTCCTACGTCTACAACCCGCTCAACCCGACCCCGACAATGGGCGGCGGCCTCTGCTGCAACGCCGTCTTCAGTCTGGGCGGCGCCTTCGACCAGCGGGAGGTCGAGCAACGCGAAGATGTGCTTGTTTACACCAGCGCGCCATTGGAGCAGGAGCTTGAGGTCGTCGGCCCGCTGAAGGTGATTCTCTACGCCAGCTCCAGCGCAACGGACACCGATTTCACGGCAAAACTGGTCGATGTTCACCCGTGCGGGATGGCGCGTAACCTGAACGACGGCATCATCCGGGCGCGCTACCGCCATTCGATGAGCGAGCCGGAGCTGCTGATGCCGGGCGAAGTGACGGAGTTTGAGATCGATCTCGTGGCGACCGGCAACGCCTTCCAGCCGGGCCACCGCATTCGGGTCGAGATCGCAAGCAGCAATTTCCCGCGCTTCGATCGCAACCCGAATACCGGCGAGCAGCCGGGACGGTCAGACAAGGTCGTCAGCGCCCTGCAGACCGTCCATCACTCGGCCGAGTACCCCTCACGGATCATCCTGCCGGTCATCCCAACCGCATAGAAACCCCTATACGTACAATATTGACTCCCTGTCACGAGCATCATGGACTCGTGACAGGGCATACTTTGGGAGAGCGACCTGACGGGTGCGCGCTGTCGCGGTGAACCAGGGGGCAAGAGGGACGCATGACCGCGAGCTTTCCCATCGAGCGCGAAGACGATCAATCGGCGACTGAAATACGGCGGGTGCGGGTGACGCGCTACGTGACGCCACTGCGCGAGGGCGGTTCGCTGCCGGCGATTGTCGAAGCGGACGACCTTGGCACCTACGTTCTCAAGTTTCGCGGGGCAGGTCAGGGCACGAAAGTGTTGATCGCTGAGTTGCTGGCCGGCGAGATCGGACGCGCGCTCGGGCTACCGATCCCTGAGATCGTCTTTGCTGAGCTTGACCCGATCCTCGGTCGCTCGGAACCGGATCCCGAAATCCAGGAACTGATCGAACGGAGCGGCGGGCTCAACCTGGCGATGGATTACCTTCCCGGCTCATTCGGCTTCGATGCGTTGGCCGTCAAGGAGATCGATCCGGACCTGGCGGCGGCGATCGTCTGGTTCGACGCCTATCTAACCAACGTTGATCGGACGGTGCGTAACACGAATATGCTGCTCTGGCACGGCAAGATCTGGCTGATCGATAACGGCGCGGCGCTCTTCGCGCAATACAGCGGCCCCGACTTTCCGACACGCGCGCAGAGTCGCTTCTCGCAGATTCGCGAGCACGTCCTGCTGCCGTATGCGGCGGATATCCGGGGGGCCGATGAGCGTCTCAGCGCGCGGCTTTCGCCCGAGATCCTGAGCGACACCGTCGATCTGATTCCCGAAAGCTGGCTGGGGGACGAGGCGTACCCGAGCACCGCGGAGGAGCGTGCCGCCTATGCACGTTACTTGATCGACCGATTGACGGGTCCACGTGCGTTCGTCGAAGAGGCGATCGATGCCCGATCTCGCATCGTTTGACTACGCGATCGTGCGCGTGGTGCCGCGTGTCGAGCGAGCGGAGTTCGTGAATGCCGGGGTCATCTTGTTCTGTCGCACTCAGGGCCTTCTCGAAGCCCGCATCGCGCTCGATCCGAAGCGCTTACGGGCGATCGCACCGGGAATCGATCTGGAGGAGGTCGAAGGACATTTGCGGCTGATCCCGTGCATCTGCCGGGGCGGCACCCAAGCGGGACCGATCGGACTGCTGTCACCGTCAGAGCGCTTTCATTGGCTGACAGCACCGCGCAGCACGGTGATCCAGACGTCGCCGGTCCATTCCGGACTCTGTACGGACACGATCGCGACGCTCGAACGATTGCTGCAACAGGCGGTAACTTAGGGAGGGGCAGGTTCGTTTTACAGGATGACACGATCGATTCACTCCCATCTCCGGTGAACTCAGTTCGCCCTGGTCAACGCTCCAGACGCATGGCTCCCCGGTGTGCTTCGGCGGGCAGAGACGGTCGAGGACCGGAGCACGGGAAGCCACGCCATGCGACTCTTGCCGCGCCTCACTCGTGCGGTCGGGGAGACAGAAGTGCTTGAGGTCATGACGGAGAAGCCGGACGAGATGCAGCGAACCGAGACGGTCTGCGACCGCCCGGATGCGACGTCGGCGGCATTCTGGGATCACTACAACGCCATTCCGCTGCCGCAGCCGCAGCCGCCACCTCCAAAGGCGCCGAAGCCAAAGAAGGAGAAGGTACCGAAGCCGGCGGCGGTTCCCGCGACCCCGGCCGCCCATGCTCCACGCCTGCCGTATATCCCGGCGCTCGACGGTATTCGTGCGCTCGCCGTGGTCGCGGTGCTTCTCTATCACCAGAATATCAACTGGCTGCCAGGCGGCTTCCTCGGTGTTGAAGTCTTCTTCGTACTGAGTGGCTACCTGATTACGTCGCTGCTGCTGGCGGAAGTACGGGCGACCGGCCGGGTCGATCTCAAGGCGTTCTGGCTGCGTCGCGCTCGCCGCCTCTTGCCGGCGCTCTACCTGCTGCTGGCGGTCAGCCTGACGTACGCGCTCATCTTCCTGCCGCACGAAGTGAATCGCTTGCGTGGTGATGCGCTGGCCGCGGCCGTCTACATCACGAACTGGTGGGCGATCTTCGACCATAAATCGTACTTCGAACTGGTTGGGCGGCCGTCACTCTACCAACACCTCTGGTCGCTGGCCGTGGAAGAGCAGTTCTACCTCATCTGGCCGCCCATCTTTGCCCTGGCGGTGGCGCACTTGAAGCGCTGGCGTGTGCTGCTGGCCGTGCTCGGCGGGGCAGCGATTTCGACGATCTTGATGGCGTCCCTCTTCCATACCGGGGTCGATCCGTCGCGGGTGTACTACGGCACCGATACCCGTGCCGCCGAATTGCTGGTCGGCGCGGCGCTCGCCTTCGTCTGGCAGCCGGGGATGCCGCTCGCCTGGAGTGGTCGTACCGCCTCGCGGCTCCCCAACTGGTTCGAACATGGCCGCCGGGCGCACTTCGCGCTCGAGGCGCTGGGGGTCGTCGCGCTCATCGTGGTGATCGATGCCTTCTATCGGGTCGGTGAGTATAGCCCGCGCCTCTATCGCGGCGGCTTCCTGCTCATCGCACTCGCTACGGCCGGGCTGATTGCCTCGGTTGTCTGCCAGCGGACGCACTACGTGTCGCGAGCGCTCGGCTGGGAACCGCTGCGCTGGCTCGGGCTCCGCTCCTACGGCATCTACCTCTGGCACTGGCCGGTCTACATGATCACTCGACCGCAGCTCGATATCTCGCTCGAGGGCGTACCGCTCTTTATCCTGCGCGTCGCACTGACGCTGGGGCTGGTCGAAATCTCGTATCGCTTCGTCGAAACGCCCTGCCGGCACGGTGCGCTCGGCCGGCTCTGGAAGCGGCTGCACGGGGAGCCGGGCGGCGAGCCGCGCCTGGCGCGCGTCGGTCTGGCGGGTGCCGCCGGTGTCACGGCCACGTTCGCGGTTGTCCTCACGGTGCTCGTCGCAGATGCCAAGCCGGCCGGCCCGCCATCGTATCTGTCGGTGTCCGAAGTGCATATCACGGCACCGCGCAACGCGCAGGACGCCACACCGCAAGGGACCCTTGAAGCCATCGCCGGGCCAGGCGCCCCATCGCCGACTCCGACGCCGCCGCCACCAACGCCAACGCCGAGGACGACCCCAACGCCGGCGCCGGTGGTGGCGATCACCGCGCCAA
>ERZ778018.1742-NODE-1742-length-16325-cov-5.265888_pt1 | contig 16325 bp, 12 predicted proteins | sample MGYA00375748_ERZ778018 | MGnify/ENA primary metagenome ERZ778018 (study PRJEB29350, sample SAMN05509839) | bioreactor metagenome | biome: bioreactor; material: wastewater | place: South Africa: University of Cape Town | collected 2014-04-22 ... | reverse complement strand
GCGGCGCAGCCTGAAAAGCCATCGTAACTGGCCGTAGGGGCGGAACCCGTGTCCGCCCACCGGTCGCCGCCGTTCAGCCGACTGGCGGGCGCAGACAAGCCGCTCCCCTACGGAACGTGAGTCCGTAGGGGAGCATGTGGGAATTCTAGTTGGCCGGTGTGGCGCCGACGCCAATCTGGTAGAGACCGGAAGTTGACGGCGCGTTGAAGACGGTCGACCCACCGCCCGCGATATCGTAGGAGACGTCGTTCGAGACGGCGACGATCGGCGCGCCATCAAGCGACTTCACGATGGCGGTCCCCATCGTGTCGGGCGCGACAACCGTCGACGGCAGGTAGATGAAGTTGCTCGAATGCGCCGGGATCGTCAGATCGTACGGGCCACCGGCGAGCGTTCCCGGCTGGTCGTAGACGTTGATCTCGACCGTCGTCTGCCGGTCGCTGGCGTTGCTGACGTTAATGCCCGAATTGTCGTTCCGCGTACCGGACTGCGCCTGCTTGAAGACCAGCGGCACCGCGACCTGAGAGGAGATCCCCGGCACCGCGCTGTACGAAATGGCGTCGTTCGTGGAGTACTTCACCTCATCGACGATCGCACCGATCGGCTGATCGGAGTAGATGACGGCATTGCCCGTGAAGCCGGTCTGTCCGGATGCATTCGCCGGCGTGTAGACGTAATCCGACGAAAACGGCTGCAACGTGACGTTATCGTCCGGTCGTCCTGCGCCAGGGTATGAGATCGTCACCGTAGCGACTGCGTTGTTCGGATTCGCGAGGTTGATGCCGGTATTCCAACCGTTATAGGCGTTGAAGACAATCGGCGCTTCGATCTGATAGGTGTTGACCACCTGAATCGTCGCTTCACCGGTCGCCAGGGACGAACCCATATTGATCATCGCGACCTGCGACCCCGGCTTTTCGCGTTGCACCATGGCGACCACGTTACCTTCGGACGTGACGCGGGCAAAGCCGACGAAGCCGGTCCGGCCGAGCGAGTTGAGAAGATCGAGCGTATGGGTCGCTCCGGCAGCAAGCGACATCGTTTGCGTCAGAACCGCGCCGGCATCCGCGCTCAGATTGTGGTACGGGAAAATCTGAATAGTCACGGTTTTGGCGTTGAACGCTTCGATATTCGTCACGCGAATGTAGCTGTTCCAGCCGTTGTTCGTCTGGACGATCGGCAGAATCCACGCCGGTGCGTTGGTTGCATCATCACCAGGAATACCGGTATAGCCGGTTACGGCGTAGGCACCGTACGACCATGGCGGGTCGTTGTAGGTTGTGCTCGCCTGCTTGACCGCCACGGCCGCTTCGCATCCGCTCGATTCGATCTTCACGGCTGAACCTGGCTCCGGCACGCCGATGTCATCCGGCGAGAGATCGGAAAGCCCGTGCGGATCGAGGATGAACTGGGTGTTCTCGGTCCAGGTTCCGCTGTCGTTCGGGATTGCGATGTGGATGCTGCACAGGGTCGCGGTCGGATTCTGTATCTCGATGCGGCCATACCACGGCCCGAGGCCGCCGGTCGGATCGTTATTCGGCACCCACGGCAGAATGACGGTGCCCGAATCCGCCGCACCGGCAAGCGGCGCCATCGCGAAACAGGCGCTCACTACGAGCAGCAGTACGGTGGCCACCCGCAGACATCCGGATTTCATGCAGTCCCCCTTCACCCAATCCTCGATTGTCCGGAGCCGCCATTGTACCTGATGAGTGCCGGCGTGGACGAATTGTCAACGACCAGAAGAGGGCAAAGTTGCGTCACGCTGGGGAAAATGTTTCCGGCTGTCGCGAGCGCGACAGCCGGAAAATCCTGAGCAACAATTAATCGTGCAGCGCTACCCGATCAGGCGTACGCCTCGATCGGCTGGCACGAGCAGACGAGGTTGCGATCGCCGTAGACATTGTCGATTCGCGCGACGAACGGCCAGAACTTCTCCTCACGCAGCCAGGGCGCCGGGAAGGCGGCCTTCTGGCGTGAATAGGGGCGATCCCAGCTATCGGCGGTCACACACACGGCCGTGTGCGGCGCGTTCTTGAGCACGTTGTTCTCGCGATCGGCCTGGCCAAGCTCGATCTCGGCGATCTCATTGCGAATCGCGATCATCGCATCGCAAAACTTGTCGAGTTCGCGCTTCGATTCGCTCTCGGTCGGCTCGATCATGAGCGTTCCCGGCACCGGGAACGAGACGGTCGGCGCGTGATAGCCGTAGTCCATGAGCCGCTTGGCGACATCCTCGACCTCGACACCGGTGCGCTCCTTGAGCGGCCGGAGGTCGACGATGCACTCGTGGGCCACCCGGCCGTTCTTCCCCTTGTAGAGCACCGGGAAGTGCGGGTCGAGCCGTGCCGCGATGTAGTTGGCGTTGAGAATCGCCACCTGGCTTGCCTTCTTCAGCCCGGCCGCGCCCATCATGGCGATGTAGCTGTACGAGATCGGCAGGATACTGGCGCTGCCCCACGGCGCTGAGGAAACGGCGCCGACACCCTTTTCGCCGCCGGTCGGAACGATCGGGTGCGAGGGGAGGAACGGTGCCAGATGGCTGGCCGCCGCGATCGGGCCCATGCCCGGCCCGCCGCCGCCGTGCGGGATGCAGAACGTCTTGTGCAGGTTGAGGTGGCAGACATCAGCACCGAATTCGCCCGGCCGGGTCAACCCGACCTGTGCGTTCATGTTGGCGCCGTCCATATAGACCTGCCCGCCGTACTGATGGACGATATCGCAGATCTCGGTGATCGCTTCCTCGAAGACGCCGTGGGTGGACGGGTAGGTCACCATCAGCGCCGCGAGGTCGTCCTTGTACTGTTGCGCCTTGGCGCGCAAATCGTCGACCTCGATGTTGCCGTCGTTATCGCAGGCGACGACAACGACCTTGAGCCCGGCCAGTACCGCGCTCGCCGGGTTGGTGCCGTGCGCCGAGGCGGGGATGAGGCAGACGTTGCGATGACCCTGGCCACGCTCTTCCTGCCAGCGCTTGATGACGAGCAGACCGCTGTATTCGCCCTGTGAGCCGGCGTTCGGCTGCAGCGAGACGGCGGTAAAGCCGGTGATCTCGGCCAGCATCTTCTCCAGCCGCTGCGTCAATTCGGCGTAGCCCAGCGCCTGATCGCGCGGCACGAATGGATGGAGCTTGCCCATTTCCGGCCAAGTGACCGGCTCCATCTCGGCAGTCGCGTTCAGCTTCATGGTGCAGGAGCCGAGCGGGATCATCGAAACGGTCAGCGACAGATCGCGCCCCTGCAAGCGGGTCAGGTAGCGCAGCATCTCGGTTTCCGAGTGATAGCTGTTGAAGACTGGGTGGGTCAGATACGGCGTATCGCGCACGAACTTGCCGGAAATCACGGACTCGGCTGCGTCGGCCAATTCCTGAGCGGTGAAGTCGGGCGACGAGCCCTGGTTGAAGATGGCGAAGAGGTCATCGACATCGGTCGCCGTGACGGTCTGGTCGAGCGAAATGCCGATCGTATGATCGTCGAAGACGCGCAGGTTGATCTGCCGCAGTTCGGCGAGGGCGACGATGTCGGTCGCCTGCTCATTGCCGAGGCCGACGCGAAGCGTGTCGAAGTACGGCTGGTCGCCGACCTGATAGCCGAGTCGTTTGAGCCCGGTGGCGAGCGTCGACGTCAGGAGATGGACGCGCTCGGCGATCGCCTTGAGCCCGTCCGGCCCATGATAAACGGCGTACATGCTCGCCATGATGGCGAGAAGCACTTGGGCCGTGCAGATGTTGCTGGTCGCCTTCTCGCGACGAATATGCTGTTCACGGGTCTGCAGCGCCAGGCGCACGGCCGGGTTGCCTTCGGTATCCTTGGACAATCCGACGATGCGACCGGCCAGCTGCCGCTTGTATTCGTCCCGTGTCGCCAGATAGGCCGCGTGCGGTCCGCCGTAGCCGAGCGGCACACCGAAGCGCTGCGTGTTGCCGACTACGACATCAGCGCCCCATTCGCCGGGGGCGCGCAAGAGAAGCAGGCTGAGAATATCAGCCGCGACGACGACGAGTGCGCCGGCGTCGTGCGCGTGCTGCGCGAAGCCTTCATAATCGTAGACAGATCCGTCGTTGGCCGGATACTGCACGAGCACACCGAAGACCGGATTGCTGCTGAAATCGAAGGTCCGGAAGTCGCCGATGATGAGTTCGATTCCGATCGACTTGGCCCGCGTCTTGACGACTTCGATCGTCTGCGGGAAGCACTCGTCCGAGACGAAGAAGGCCTGGTCGAGTTGCCGCCCGCGGCTCTTGACCGCGTAGCAAAGTGTCATCGCCTCAGCTGCCGAGGTGCCCTCGTCGAGCATTGAGGCGTTGGCGATCTCCATCCCGGTTAGATCGGAGACCATCGTCTGGAAATTGAGAAGCGCTTCGAGTCGCCCCTGCGCGATCTCCGCCTGGTACGGCGTATATTGCGTGTACCAGCCCGGATTTTCCATGACATTACGCAGAATGACCGGCGGCGTGATGCAATCGGAATAGCCCATGCCGAGATAGCTGCGGTAAATCTTGTTCTTGCCGGCGATCTCACGCATGTCCTGAAGGATGTCGTACTCGCTGCGACCGTTTTCGCCGATTGCCGGGTCAGCGGCGTCGAACGAGAGCGGCCGCGATGTGCGGATCTGGCTCGGGATCGTGGCGTCTATCAGTTCATCCAATGAGCCATAACCGAGGAGCGTGAGCATCTCGGAGATCTCATGCTCCCGCGGACCGATATGCCGGTCCATAAATTGATCTGTATACGCAAGGCTTTTCATCGAGGTCTGCCCTACACTCCCACGCGCTCACCTGTCGATGAGTCCGATCAAAGCGTTTCCCGATTTCTTAAACGGGACGCTGCAGTCGACCGTCATCATACTACAGGCGCCCAATTTCCTCGCCGCCGCCCAGGAATCGTAACGGGAACCTCAAGCGGTTTCGCAGCCCGAAATTGCCGACCTACTTGACAGGCTAATCGAATTAGTTTATACATATCTCATCTTAGTAACGTGCTCGCAGAGCATCGACCGATACTGAATAGGAGTGACGAAATGAAGATGACGAAGCATGGTGGCAATCTGGTACAGCTCACGCGATTCCCGCTGCTCTTTCCGGTCAACGTCTTTCTCGTACGTGAGGAGGACGGGTTCACGTTGATCGACGCAGCGGTCAGCGGTAGCGCTCCGGCGATCATCAAGGCAGCAAACGCGCTCAACGGCGAGATCGTGCGTCTGGCATTGACACATGCTCACAGCGACCATATCGGATCGCTCGACGCACTGATCGCGGCGCTGCCCAACGCCGAGCTTGCGATGAGTGCGGAGACCGCACGACTCCTGGCTGAGGATCGCGAAGCAAAGGCACGAAAAGCACCCGACAAGGCGCCGCCCGCTTTGAACCCTCGCGTGCTCAGCCCCGGCGCTCGTGTCGGCTCGCTGGAGGTCGTCGCCGCTCCGGGGCATTCGATTGATCAGATTGCCTTTCTTGACGCCCGCGACCGAACGCTGATCGCCGGTGACGCCTTCCAGACACGTGGAGGTATGGCGGTGTCGGGTACGGTGAACTGGTCCTTCCCATTCCCGGCCTTCGCCACGGTCGACAAGGCGCAGGCGCTTGAGACCGCACGGGCGTTGCGTGCTCTGGAGCCGGCTCGCCTGGCGGTCGGTCATGGCGATGTGCGGACCTCTCCGTCCGCGGCCATGGACGCCGCGATTCGGGTGGCCAAGGCAAAGGTGCAGAAGGCGCCGGCGCATGCCTAAGCGCAATCTGACGCGCGCCGCCGTCGTGCAGGCGGCGGCCGATCTGCTCGACGAATGCACCGGGGCGGAACTCAAACTGGCCGATCTCGCGGCTCGGCTTGGGGTGCGGGTGCCTTCACTCTACAACCACATCGAGGGTGCCGATGATCTGCGGGCCGCTATCGCGCGTTTTGGTACCGAAGAACTTGGCCGGAAGCTTGCTCATGCCGCGATTGGCCGTTCTGGCGAAGACGCGCTCTGGGCGATTGCCGATGCCTATCGAGCGTTCGCCAAAGCGCGACCGGGGATCTATCCGTTGACGTTGCGCGCTCCCTCGCCCGATGACGTGGCGCGAATCGCGGCGAGTGACGCGATCATCGAGGTCATCAAGCGCGTGCTTGAACCGTTCGGTTTGACAGACGATGAGACGATCCACGTGATCCGAGGGCTGCGTAGCCTGCTTCACGGCTTCGTCTCATTGGAGCTTGCCGGAGGATTTGGCCTGCCGTTCGACGTCGATGTGAGTTTCCGGCGACTCATCTCGGCGTTTCTCACGGGGCTGCGAAAGAATGCGAACGAGGCAACGACGATCGGGGGCGGTGAGCTTGGAAACGGTACGCGCGGCTAATTTCGGACTCCGATTTCTGCTGGAACTCTGCATGCTGGCGGCGCTGGCCTACTGGGGCTTCCGCAGCGGGCAGGGCACGTTGCGACACATCGTGCTCGGTATCGGAGCGCCGCTGCTGGCCGCGGTCTATTGGGGGTTGTTTATCTCACCGAAGGCGACCTTTTCGCTGGGGACACCGATCAAATTGATCCTGGAAATCGTCGTCTTTGCCCTGGCGATCGCGGCGCTCTACGCCAGCGGACAACATCTTCTGTCCCTCATCTTCGCCATCGCGGCGATCGTGAGCCGCGTCCTCCTTGTCGCCTTGTCGCAATGACCTGGCGCCTGGTAGGAGCGTGACCGAAGTCCTCCATAAACGCGGCGCGCGTCTGTTAGAATCCTGAAGTTGAAACAGTGAAACATCGCCGCGACGCAAACGCAGGAGATTCGATGCCCGAGAAAACGTATTACGGTGGCCAGGCGGTGATGGAAGGCGTGATGATGCGCGGTCGCACGACGATGGCCGTCGCGGCGCGAGCGCCGAGCGGTGATATCGCCGTTTACCACGAAGAGTTACGCGGTTCCAACTTCGCGAAGCGCGTTCGGCCGCTTCCTTTTATCCGCGGTGTTTTCATGCTCTGGGACACGATGGTGCTCGGGATGCGGGCGCTCGTTCTTTCCGCTAATGTCGGACTGAGCGAAGAGGTCGACGATTCAGGGTCGGAAAACGAGGAGCCGCAGACGCTGGCCGGTATCGCCCTGTGGGGCACGGTGGCGGTGTCGATCGCCTTTTCGATCGGCCTCTTCTTCATACTGCCGCTCGTCGTCATCAGCTTCCTGGATCGCTATATCTCCAGTTCGATTGTCAGCAACGTCATTGAGGGATTGATTCGCCTCAGTCTCCTGATCGGCTACATGCTGCTGCTGCGTTCGATCAAGGATGTGCGACGCGTCTTCATGTACCACGGTGCCGAACATAAGACGATCAACGCCTATGAAGCGGGCGATCCGCTCGACGTCGAGCACGTTCGGCGTCACAGCTTGCAGCACACCCGCTGCGGCACCGGCTTCCTGCTCGTCGTCGTGCTCATCTCGATCGTCATCTTCGCGTTTCTTGGCCGGCCCGACTTCTTGCTGCGCGTCGCCTCGCGCATCGTCTTCGTGCCGGTTATCGCGGCTATCGCCTACGAATTCATTAAATGGTCGGCCGCGCACGACACCAACCGTTTCGTGCGTATCCTGATCGCGCCCAGCCTGGCACTGCAACGGCTGACGACTAGTGAACCGGACGCATTGATGCTGGAAGTCGCGATCGTATCGCTGAAGCGCGTACTGGTCGCCGAAGAAGCGTGGTCGATGAGCGAAATCGAGCAACCTGGTATCGTCGCGATCGACGAGATGGGGCGTGAACTACCGGTGCCGGAACCGGCGCTCTAACGGCGACAACCAGTGTGGTTTCGCGGGTAACAGGGGGAAGTGTGGCGAACGAGGAGAGCGCTCCGCGAGCGAAATTATGGGGAGGGCGTTTCAGCCAGCCGACGAATGAACTGGTCGATCGGTTAAACGCCTCGTTGCCGTTCGACCGCCGCCTGGCGCGGCAGGACATCAGCGGCTCGATCGCCCACGCGCGAATGCTTACGCGCCAGGGGATCATCGGCGAAGCGGACGGCGCTGCGATCGAATCGGGCTTGCGTACGATCCTCGGTGAGGTCGAGTCCGGCAACTACACGTTCCGCATCGAAGACGAAGACATTCATATGAGTGTCGAACGGCGGCTGGGCGAGTTGATAGGCGCGCCTTCCGGTCGATTGCATACCGGCCGGAGCCGGAACGATCAGATCGCGCTCGATTTCCGGCTCTGGACACGCGACGCAATCGTGGATATCGCCGGAGGCGTCGTGAATTTCATCGGTGCGTTCCTGGCGGTCGCCGAGAAGTACCCCGATACGATCCTGCCCGGCTATACGCACCTGCAACGGGCGCAGCCGGTGCTGCTGGCGCATCACTTCCTCGCCTACGTTGAAATGCTCTTCCGCGATCTGGATCGCTTGCGGGATGCTTATCGTCGAGTCAACCGGTCACCACTCGGTGCCGGGGCGCTGGCCGGCAGCACCTATCCGGTCGATCCCCAGTTCGTCGCCGACCTGCTCGGCTTCGATGGGCTCTGCGTGAATTCGCTGGACGCCGTCTCTGATCGCGACTTCGTGCTTGACCTGCTGGTGGCGTGTAGTCAACTGATGATGCATCTCTCAAGACTCGCCGAGGAACTCGTCATCTGGTCGACCGCTGAGTTCGGCTTCCTTGAACTGGCCGACGCCTTCGCGACCGGCAGCAGCATCATGCCGCAAAAGAAGAATCCGGATGTCGCTGAGTTGATTCGCGGCAAGACCGGTCGCGTGTATGGCCACCTGATGGGGATGCTGACGACCGCGAAGGGGTTGCCGCTCAGCTACAACAAGGATTTGCAAGAGGATAAAGAGGGGCTGTTCGATACGGTCGATACGGTTACCCTGATCCTGCAGGTCTTGCCGCCGATGCTGGAGACCGCGACGTTCCGGTCGGAGCGAATGTTGACGGCCGCCGGTGGCGGTTTCTCGCTGGCGACCGATATCGCCGATCATCTGGTGCGCACCGGCCTGCCGTTCCGCGAGGCGCACGAGATCGTCGGGCGCATCGTTGGCTATTGCGTCGAGCAAGGGAAAGATTTCCCCGATCTGACCGTCGACGAATGGCGTTCCTTCTCGCCAGTGTTGGCCGATTCACCGCCACCGATGACGCCGCGGGAGGGAATCGCCGCACGCAATATGCCGGGCGGGACGGGCGACAAGAGTGTCGCCGCCGCACGTAACGTTGCCCAGAGTGAGCTCGACCGATGGATTGGCTGGCTCGATGAACGGCAAGCCGCACACGACACGGTCGTGGCGCGACTCGAAGTCGAGGAACCTGAGCGTGACACTATTCAAGCCGATTAGCACGCCACCGGCTCCCAGCCATCGCCTGCGCGCGGCGGTGGTGTCGTGGGATGAAGCGAAGCCGGATGTCTACCTTGTGCGCCAGGAAGTCTTCGTCGAAGAGCAGCGGCTGGCCCATTCGGTCATTGACGATCCTGACGATCAATTAAGTGTCCACGTCGTTGCCTCGATCGATGGCGAAGTGGCCGGAATCGGCCGCGTGACGTTTATTGCCGACGAGGGGCAGATTGCCTGGGTCGCGGTGCGCCGGCCATTGCGTCGTCATGGCGTAGGGTTGGCAATCATGCGCCAGCTGATCGGCGCCTGTCTCGACGAAGGATGTCGCATCATCAGTCTGAACGCGCAGACACACGCGCTTTCATTCTATGAACGGCTCGGGTTTCGTCCGCTTGGCCGGCGTTTCCGGATGTCGGGAATCGAGCACCAGCATATGATGATGGACATCGACGATCGATCGACGCGACGCCGCGAGCCTCGCTACCGATAGCCGTATCAGCGACGGGGAGGGTCAAATGCCAACACTGCCGTTACTGCCGGAATCAGACGCCAACGACGAAGTCCGTGCGATCTACGAGCAGATCAAACAGACGTTCGGTGCCGGCAGCGTGCCGGCAGCCTATCAGGTGCTCGGCCATAATCCGACGGTGCTCAAGGCGGCCATCGAAAATCGCGCGAGCATCATGGAGCAAGGCCAGCTCGATCCGCTTCTCAAAGAATGGATCGCCTGGGCGAGCGTGACGCAAGCCAACAACGTTTTCGGCATCCGTGTGCACACGGCGCGCTTGAAGAAGTTAGGCATCACCAACGCACAGATCATCGAAGCGCTCTCGGTGCTTCAATACTTCAGCGGAATCTCCACGCTCATCAATGGCCTGGCCATGGACGACGACGTCAACCAGGCAGTGATGGAGTACCTCGCCGAAGGCTAGAGCACCCCGTCCCCATCTTCCAAACGCATCGTAGACGCAGGGGAGGAGTAATCTCCTCCCGCCGATTCGGCGATGGTAGAAGCCGTGACCTACGGTTCGCGTTGGGTTGCTTCGGGTGTCTGGACGAGGCTGGCGTCGTCTTCTTCGATAAGCGGCAGGAAGCCGATCGTGAGCGACTGCTCGACGATATCGCGACAGACGAGGCGTTCGGCCTCTTCGAGGGTGGCCCGCAGTGGGTGTTCCGGCATCGCCTGAATGAGCATGTCGCGGATCTGGCGCATGATGTCGATCGTCTTGTTGAAGGTGAGAACGAGATCGCCTTCACTCAGCTCGATGCGCTCCAGAATCTGCGACATCGAGGCGCCCTCGCACCAGGCACGCATCGGCCCGTAAAAGCCGTCGTTGTGACCGGTCGAGATGAAGAGACCGTTGCTTCGCTCAGCGGCCAGGACCTCCTGTTCCAGATCGTCGAGGCGCCGCCGGAGCAAAACGAGACGATTCGAGAGCGTGAAGCCGTTGCCGTACCGGAAGTCACGGTCGTAGGCGAACCAGGAGAAGACTTCGGCTAGCGTCGCCGGATTGAGCCGGTCGAGAAACCCACGATCGATCATCTCGCAGATCACCAGCCCGTGGGTGTCGAAGACGTTTGCCAGCGTGTCGGCTTTCGCGGTCGGATAGCCACGATGCAGATAGCCGAAGCGATGCAGTACATCACGAATACCGCGAATCAGGCGCCGAACGCGCTCCTCTTCATTGGTCAGTTCTTTGCCGAGATCAGCCTGAATCGCGCTGCGCTCCCGTTCGAGCGCGGCGACGCGCTTCAGGTTGTTCTGATGCTCCTTGCGGCGCGCACAGACGTGACAGGGGTGCGCGGACCGAGCGTCAAGGAAGCCGCGCGCCTGCTCACGGACTCCGGCGAGTTCCTCCTCAATCGCGTTGCGTTCCGCACTGAGCCGCGCTTCGATCTCGCGTTGGTGTTCCGCGGCCAGAGCATCGAGATCGGGTAACTCAAGCTCTGCGAGTTCCTGCCAGAGCCGATCGAGTTCCGCCGCATCCACAACGGCGCCGACGTCTTCGACCGGTGCTGCGCTCTCCTGGAGCGACGTCGGCAGCGTGAGCCGCCGCACCGGCGCCGGCAGATAGTCGATCTGGCGATACTCCGCGATCAACTCGATCGAGGCCTGCGTGAGAAAGAGCCCCACACCGCCCTGACTACCGCGGCCGAGATAGATCGACCAGCCGTGCTGTCGCAGGTGCACCGGCGTGCCCGGTTCGATGAACTTGAAGGCACGGCGCAACGCCTGTCGCCCCGGTTCCGGCCAAGGGCGGTCATCGAGCCGCAGCCGGAGCTCGCGCAGATCGCGCTGCAGTCGTCGCTCGCGACCGCTCAGCGTCGTGATCGTCGCATTGATACCGCGGTAGTCGTCGAGCAGTTCATCCCCGGCGTCGAGGCCGATCAGGCACCCTTGCGGGATGTCTTCGATCTCGCGGCCGGTTTTCAGCACGAGATCTTCAAGATCGCGAATTCGGCGCGCCGTCTGAAACTGAAAGAGGCTCTGCTGCAACATGTGCTTGACGCGGTTGCCGTGCGGCGGGTCCCAGAGGTTGAGGACGGTGTTGTAGCGTATGGCGAACGAGCTGCGGACCGGTTCGAGGTCGCCGGTGGCGATCCCGAGCGCCTCACGAAATGAAATCCAGGGGCTGTATGGAACGACGATATCCCCTTTGGGATCCATGCCACGCCGTCCGGCGCGCCCGGCCATCTGCTGAAACTCGTTCGGAATGAGCGGACGTCGCCTTCGTCCGTCCCACTTGCTCAAGCGGCCGATGACGACCGTACGGGCCGGCATATTGACCCCGAGCGCCAGCGTATCCGTCGCGAAGACGACCTGCATCAGTCCGTGCGAAAAGAGCACCTCGACCAGCTGCTTCAAGATCGGCAGGAGCCCGGCGTGGTGAAAACCGATGCCCTGACAGGCGAGCGAGGTGATGGCCTTGACCTGATCGAGCTCGCGGTCTTCCGGTCGCATACCTTCCAGGTACGTGTTGACGATGTGATCAATCCGGCGTCGGATATCGTCGTCACGCACGAGTTGCGGGCGCATCACCGAAAGTCGCTGGGCGTAGTCCTCGCAGTCGCGGCGACTGAAGAGGAAATAGATGGCCGGCAACATCTGCTCGCTGGCGAGCGTCTGCACGATCTCCCACGGCTGTGGCTCGGTCTCCTCGATCTCGCGTCGCGTCTCGGCCGAATAGCCGCCCTGGCTGACATGACGGCGGATCTCCCCACCGCTGTGTGGGAAATCGGCGACCTGATTGCCGTCGTGGTCGATGACGAGGCGGAGCTTGCGATCGAGATAATAGTAGAGCGAGAGCGGCACCGCGCGTTCAAAGTTCGTAATCAACTTGATCGGACGGTGCGTGCGCGTGATCCAGTCGGCGATCTCCTGGGCGTTCGAAACGGTCGCCGAGAGGCAGATGAGCTGGATGTGATCGGGGCAGAGGATAATCGCCTCTTCCCAGGTCGTGCCGCGCTCCTTGTCGGCGATGTAATGGACCTCATCGAAGATGATGCAGTCGACGGCGTCCAGCTCCCAGGGCGCTTGCAGCAACATATTCCGCAGTACTTCGGTCGTCATGACGACGATCGAGGCGTTGGCATTCTCGGTGACGTCTCCGGTCAGGAGGCCGACGTTATCGCCGTAAATGGCGCGCAGATCGCGGAACTTCTGATTGCTGAGCGCTTTGATCGGCGTGGTGTACATCACCTTGCCGCCGCGGTGGTGCGACTCGAAGACGCCGAATTCGGCGACAACGGTCTTGCCGGTACCGGTCGGCGCCGCCACCATAACCGAATCACCATCGAGAAACGTATTGATCGCGTCGATTTGGAAGGGATCGAGCGTGAACGGATAAAAGACGGAAAACTGCTCCAACTCCGCGCGCCTGTCCGGAGCGATGTCGGGAAGTTGACCGTTGTTGGGAGCGATCATCGTTGCGTTTCCGGGGTCGTTAGAGGCAATCGCGGTGACAAACGCCGTTTCATCCGTAGAACTGTCCAGCACTGAGCAAGGTGTCACATTCCTTTGTCATATCTGGACCCCATACTCCAGTCGAACGCGTGAAGAATGCACCGCTGAAATCGGTCGACTGACGTTGCACGAAACGAAATCCGCGCATCCATGTACCGCAGAGTATAGCATTGACGAGCCTGGCGGCTTGAACAGGGTGGAGCGGCCGGGTCGGTATGCTACGATTGACGGCCGCATGCAGGCGAGCAATCGAATTCACGAGGTCACTGCTTTGAAGGTAGGAATACTCGGTCATCTACTCGATGCCCGGACCGGCTTTCGCCAGGCCGGCGTGAGCCGCTATATTGAATTTCTGGTCGACGCGTTGCCGTCGGCATCGCCCGATACGTTCGTCGTCTATATCGGTCCGCACGCGGGAACGACACGTCCGAGGCGCGCCGGCATCCGTTGGTCCCGTGGCCGCTTACCGACCGGTACGCCCGAAGTGCGCATCGCCTGGGAACAACTGGTCGCTCCGGCGGTCCTGGCGCGCGACGGTATCGATGTGGTGCATGCGCCGGTCAATGTTTCGCCGCGTTTCGCGTCCCGGCCGGCCGTCGTGACGGTGCACGATCTCGCCTTCCGTTTCTTTCCCGAACAGTATCCCGCGCTGAAGCGTCGCTATCTCGATGCCCTGACACGCCGCTCGGTCGAGCACGCCGATCAGGTGATCGCCGTTTCCGAGCATACGCGAGGCGACCTCCTGCGCGCCTATCGGGTCAATCCTGAGCGTATCCACGTGATCCCGAATGGCGTCGATCCCTCGCTGGCACCGATTGAGGATGCCGAAATGCTGGCGCGCTTTCGCGAGCGGCACCAGCTTCCGGGGCAGTTCATTCTGGCGTTGAGCACGTTGCAACCACGCAAGAATCTGATCGCGTTGCTGCGTGCCTGGGCAAGATTGGACGCCCGTACGCGCCTGCCCCTGGTTGTGGCCGGTGCTCCGGGCTGGAAGTTCGACCCGATCTTCGACGAAGCGCGCGCGCTGGGCATCGCGGACAAGGTGCGCTTTACCGGCTACGCGGCCGGTGACGAACTGGCGCTCTGGTACAGCGCGGCCACGCTGTTCGTCTACCCGTCGCTCTACGAGGGATTTGGGCTGCCGTTGCTCGAGGCGATGGCGTGCCGTACGCCGGTCATCAGTTCCAATGCCTCATCCTTACCCGAAGTGGCGGGCGATGCAGCGCTGCTGATCGATCCTCGTGACGTCGACGCCCTGGCCAGTGCGATTGATAGACTAGCGCATGATCCAATGCTGTGCGCGGATCTGGCCGGTCGAGGTCTTGAACGTGCGCACCAATTTAGCTGGGCGAGGACGGCTCGCGAGACGGTCGAGGTCTACCGGCTGGCCGCCGCCGGACGAAAGGATTGATGCGAACGATGCGTATCCCTTCTGGTGGGCGTCCGGTGGAAGAGGTCGATGAGTTCGATCTGATCGACTCGATCCAGCGTTCGATCATGCTGCACAAATCGAAGCGGCTTTCAATCGGCATCGGCGATGACGCAGCCGTCTGGACACCGCGCCCCGGGCGCCAGATCGTCCTGACGACGGACACCCTGGTCGAAGAAGTCGACTTTCGTATTCCCTGGATCGAATATCGTGACCTGGGCCATAAGGCGCTCGCCGTCAACTTGAGCGACATCGCGGCAATGGGAGCGACGCCACGACTGGCGCTCGTCTCGCTTGGGCTGCGCGGGAACGAGCGCGACCGTGAGGTCATCGAACTCTATCAAGGGATGAATGGACTGGCCCGGCAGTTCCGCACCGTGATCGCGGGCGGCGATATCAGCGATTCTCCCCATGGCATGGTCATCTCGATCACCGCCGTCGGGGAAGGCCCGCCGAAAGGGCTGCCGCTCTTGACGAGATCGGCTGCTCGGGTTGGTGACGTGATCGCGGTGACCGGCGCGCTCGGCCTGGCCGCCGGTGGATTGCGCACGTATCTCTATGATCTCCGCAATCTCGATGGCCGGCCGGTTATGCGTGAGCATTTCGACCGACCGGTGCCCCGCGTGCGCGAAGCGCGGGTGCTCCTCCGGAGTGGTGTGCGGGCAGCGATCGACCTGAGCGACGGACTCTATGGCGATCTGCCGAAAATCTGCGAGGCGTCCAACGTTTCGGCTCTGATCGACATGACGAAGATTCCGGTGCCGTCGTCGATTCGCTGGGCGTTCACCGACTGGTTCGACCTGGCGGTGCGCGGAGGCGAAGATTACGAGTTGCTCTTCACGGCGAGCCCGGCCGTCTTCCGCCGTGCCTGTCAGGCGTTCCGTCGCTTCGGCCTGGCGGAACCGATCGCGATCGGGACGATTCAGGAGCCGGGCGCGGATGGCCCCGAACTGAAGCTGCGCAAGCTGAATGGGCAAATTGAAGTCGTCGAACCGGGTGGCTTCGTCCACTTTGGCCCGAAGCGATGATTCAAGGAGGATGAGGATGAACGCGGTCGATCTCTGTTATCTACCGGCGACCGAGCTCCTGGCGGCGTACCGAGAACGGCGGTTGTCACCGGTGGAGGTAACCCGGGCAGTGCTTGAACGGATCGATCGTCTCAACCCATCCATCAATGCCTTCGTGACCGTGACGCATCAACGAGCGCTGGAGGATGCGCAGCGCGCGGAACGTGCCTATGCCGCCGGTGGGGAGGCCCCGCCGCTCGCTGGCGTTCCTTATTCGTTGAAAGACTTGACGCCGACGAAAGGGATTCGCACGACGCGTGGTTCGCTCCTGTCCAAAGATTGGGTACCCGATTTCGACGTACCGATTGGCGAGCGACTGCATGACGCGGGCGGCGTCTTGCTGGGCAAGACGAATACTCCTGAGCTTGGCTGGAAGGGCGAATCGACCAACCGGGTGGTTGGCTCGACGCACAATCCCTGGAATTTGGAGCGTACCCCTGGTGGTTCGAGCGGAGGCGCCTCGGCCGCAACGGCCGCCGGTATGGGCCAGCTGGCGCAAGGGACCGACGGGGCTGGCTCGGTCCGTATTCCAGCGTCGTTCACCGGGCTCTTCGGCCTCAAGCCGACCTTTTGCTTGATCCCC
>ERZ778018.1737-NODE-1737-length-16360-cov-4.070837_pt1 | contig 16360 bp, 12 predicted proteins | sample MGYA00375748_ERZ778018 | MGnify/ENA primary metagenome ERZ778018 (study PRJEB29350, sample SAMN05509839) | bioreactor metagenome | biome: bioreactor; material: wastewater | place: South Africa: University of Cape Town | collected 2014-04-22 ... | reverse complement strand
CCAGACGATTATCATCAAGAAGCTGCTCAGCGGAGGTTACAAATGATGACCACGAGAGCAACTGCAGTCTCCGGCGCTGCGGCCCTGATCTTGGGGTGGATGGGATTCGCGACAGTGAATGACGCACCGCCAGAAGACCCGGCAGATAAATCTTCACCGCCTCGTCAGGTGACGGTTCGGCTGCTCGGGCCGGCCAAAGGTATCACGGGGACCACCGTCCCCGGCCACATCCTCGCTGGAAAGCGCCCCCGGTTCTTCCAAATCGCCGAGCCTTCGTTGATCACGGTTGATCTACCGAATGGCAACAAGATGTCGCTTTCCGTGAAGTCAGCATTTATCAATACCCAGGTCGACGTTAGGACCAAGACCGCCGTCGTCGTCGACGTCGACCTGCTGCCGCTGCCCAAGAGCGTCCCGTACCGAGACGCGGTCGCGGAGTTGCGCCGGCTTATGCGCGCGATGGGCGTCGAACCGGACGAGCATATGCGGAAGCAGATGGCGGGCTGGCCCGACGACTTGCCGACGCACCCGCCCGGATCCAACCCCGACCTCCCTTCCCCTTCCTACCGAACTGGGGTGGGTATCACCGAGAGCGTCAAGTTCGAAGTCGTCGTGCGGCCTGCCGCCGACGGCGGGTGGTTCCTAGCCCTCACGCTGGCTGCGGCTGGCGATGCACGGCGGGCGGTGTGGGATCCCAATTTCAAGCCGCCCGCCGAGGAGAAGGGCAAGGAGCCGCCCTCGGAATCAGATAAGAAGTGAAGTCCCAGACCGGGGTGTACGCCACGTACCTCGGTTTCTGGGAGAACGTGACGAACACCTGGAACATCCTCGTCCCGCCGATCTCTTCGCCGATCCCCGGCGTCGATAGCATTTTCCAAAGCTTCCGCGTCGACCCGGACGCCGCCGACGTGGCCGACGACGCCAGCATCGGCGACTTCGGCGCCCGCTGGAATCCCGCCGTGCTCGTGTCCGGTTACGCGAAATCTCGCGCGTGAGAGTCGATCGCGGAATCCGCGCCGGAAGGCCCCTCCGCGCCCTGGCTTGATCCTGGAACGGCCGGTTGAACCTGAGTCCCGGCGAAGCTATTCTGATGGCTGCGTCGCGCGCCGTCGTTTTGGGGAAGGCGCGGCCGGGTTCCTGGTCCGGCGGCTTCCCGTACTCTTCCTTCGTGGTGGGTCCGCGTCATGACCGCGATTGCTCGGGTGATCCGATTGATAACGCTCGCGGCGGCGCCGATCGCGATCGTCGCGATCCAGGGGGCGGCCAGCGCCCAGGAGGCGACGCCGCTCCCGGCCTACACCGGCGATCGGGTCTACGTGAAGGACGTCCCCAACCACTATGAGTCGGTGGCGAAGACGATCAAGGATCTCGAACGTCAGTCGCCGCAGTCGTACTTCGTGGTCGTGGTCAAGTCGAGCGGCGCGGGGCCGAACGCGACCCGCGACTACCTCGACCGACTGTACGACGCATGGCGGGCCGAGGCGGAAACCAAGGATTTGAAGCTCGACCCCGAGCGCTCGGTCGTCGTCGTCGCGGCGCTCGACAACCGCCAGGTCGCCGTTCATCCCGGCACGTTGCTCCGCGACCGATTCGGACTCAGGGGATCGACGATCGACGCCGAGATCGTCCAGCGCGCCTTCATCCCGCTCGCCCGCGCCAACGACTACCCGGGGGCGCTGAACGCGCTCTTGACCTCCACCAACAACTACCTGGCCGCGCACGGCGACGCCCAGACCCAGGCCGTCGCGACCGTAGAGAAGACAGCGGCGCCGGCCGCGACGACCACCACCATAGACCGCAGGTCGGCAGCCTCGACGGCCGTGCCCGCGCCGCCGCCGGCTTCGACGGCCAATCGAGACGTCGCGTGGTCGATCCTCGGATCGTTTGGGGCGCTCGCGCTGCTGATCGGCGGGCTGGTGTGGCTGGCGAAGCGGCGGGCGCGCGGCAGCTTCAATTCCAAGTTCAAGGACTACCGCTCGAAGGCCGTCGCCATGATGGACCGGCTCGACGCGCTTAAGGCTCGCCTCAAGTCGCTGCCGACCGACGATCCGGACTTCCAGGAGCCGATGATCGGCGAGACCCTCAACCACTTCGAGAAGGTACAGGGCGATCTCGCCAAGCTCTGGGATCGCTGGCTCGATGTGATGGACGTCGTCGACAAGGCGCAGAGGAAGGCCGGCACGAAGCTCGAGGAAGCCGATCGGTTGATTTCGGATTCCAAGGTCTTCGAAGAAGTCGAGGCCGGCGCGAAGGCCTGCGGCGTGGCGATGGACCAGCTTAACAACGCGCACGAGGTGGCGCGAAAAGCCGCCGAGGAAGTCGTCGACCGCCGAACGGGGGCGGTCGCCAAGGTCAAGAACGTCGGGGAGGCCGGCCTGCCGCCGGCCCCCTGCCAGCCGGAAGTCGACCGGCCCGACGCGCTCGAGAAGGCGGCCGGCCGAATGCTCGCGCCCGACCCCCTGGGCGCGAAGGGGGTGCTCGCCGAGGCCCTGACCGCCGCGACCAACCTGGGCGAGCGGGCCGAGAACATCGTGGGGCGGCTCGCAGGCGGCAAGCAGGTCCAGGCCGCGCTTGAGAAGCTTCGAGCCGACGTGGCCGAGCAGCGTCGAGGCGGCCTGAGACTGGACGAGGAAGGGGGCGATCCCGACCACCTGATCGCCCGATCCGAGCAGGAACTCGCCGAGCTTCAGAAAGCGCTTGAGGCCGGCGACCCCGACGCGGCCGCAACCCGACTGGAGGCCGGCCGCGCGCTGGAAAAGGAGGCCCGAGCGACGCTCGACGCCGTACAACAGGCCAAGTCCTACTGCGTCCGGGAGCAGCCCGAACGGGAGCGCGAGACGCGGCGGCTGCGCGAGTCCGTGCCTCAGTACGAGGCGTTCGAGCAAGAGCTGAACCGCGACTTCGCTCCCGCGTCGTGGCAAGTCGTCGCCGGCAACTTGGCGCAGGCCCGGGGGCTTTTGGACACCTTCGACGTCAAGGCTCAAGAGGCCGCCCAGGCCACCGACGGCTCGTCCCAGAAGTACCTCTTGGGGGCGAGGCTGCTCGGCCGACTCGGCCAGGAGCAAAACGCCGTTTTCCGGCTGATGAACGCGGTCGGCGAGCGGCTCACCGGCCTGAAAACCCTCCGGGACGATTCAAGGAAGGCCGCCGCCGACCTGAAAGACCGCCAGCGCAGGGCGGAGCGGTTCTTCTCGCAGTACGACCACGTCGTCGGCGCCCAGGCCCGCGAAAGCCTCAAGGCCGCCGACGAGGCCGGGCGGAACGTCGATCGGGAGTCGGCCGAGCGCAAACCCGACTGGCCGGCGATCCGCCAGGCCCTGGGCAAGGCGGTCGAGGAGTACGCGATCGCGCAGTCGCAGGCCGAGGCCGACCTCAAGATTTACGAGGTTTTGACTTCCGAATACGACCAGGCGCGGCACAACGCGACGCGGGTGCAGGCGTTTCTGGCCGGTCACAGCGAGGACCGGACGGCCGCCAATCAGCGCTATCGGATCGCCGAGGAGGTCTTGAACCGGGTCGGCGACGAGAGCACCCGGGTCGGCAACGAGTGGCCCCGGCTGCTCGACCAGGTCCGCGGCGCGCAGGCCGACCTGGAACAGTCCGAGCAACTCGCCCGGGAGGATGTTCGGCTGGCCCGCCAGGCCGAGGCCGAGATCGCCGACGGCGCCCGGACGATCCGCCAGGCCCGCACCTACTTCTCGATGGGCGTCACGCTGAACACCTCCGGCGCGGAGTCGCTCCTGAACCAGGCTCAACAGCTCTACCATTCTCAGAATTACGAGCAGGCGATCCGGACGGCCGGCGCCGCAGTACAGCAGGTGCGGCAGGCGCACAATCAGGCGGTCCAGCAAGCTCACATCCGCCAGATGCAGATTCAGGCCGACCAGCGACGCAGCGCCGCCGGATTGAACGGTTTCGGCATGGGAGTCGCGACAGGAGCCGCTGCGACGATGTTCGGCCGGGCTGTTTCGGAATCGGGATCGGCCGGCGACCCGGGTTTCCTCGCGAGCGGCCAGGGCGCGGCGACGTCGCCTGGAGACGGGGGTTCCGATTCGTCGTCGTCCTCGTGGTCGACCGACTCGAGTGAGTCGAGTTGGTGAGGCGAGACCGCCGAAATCCGGTTTTCAGCGCCGGTTCGAGGCGGATTCGTGGAAATCAAATTGAGCGTCGACTACCATACTTTCAACCGAAGCGGACGAACCAGGCCACGAAACGGGTGACATCATGATTCTTGGGAAACTCTGGAACGCCGTCGCCGCGCAATTCAACAAGCTCGCCAACGCGATTCGCGGTTACGACCCGATCGCCGAGATGCAGCTTGAGTACGATCGATCGGTCGAGCAGCTCAAGGAAGGCCGCGAGGGGCTGGCGCAATATCGGGCGCTGGTGGAGCGGGTGCAGCGGCAGGTGGACAATCAGGCGAAGGTCGTCGCCACGCTTCAGGCCAAGGTCAAGGCGTTCTTGAACGCCGGCGACCGCGAGGGGGCGGCCAAGTTTGCGCTCGACCTGAAGCGCGCCAAGGAGGACATGGCCGAGAACGAGAAGCAACTCGCCGTCCACGAGCAGGCGTATCAGAACAATTTGCTGAAGATCAAGCACGCGGTCGAGAAGCTTGAGGACGTCAAGCACAAGATCACCAAGTACGACGCCGACCTGAAGATGAGCCGGGCCGAGGCGGAGTTGTCGCAGATGGCCACCCAGTTCAACTTCAACGTCACCACCGATTTCGGCCAGGCCGAATCGATCATCCAGGACCAGATCGACCGCAACCGAGGCCGGGTCCGCGTCGCGGCCGATCTCTCGGGGGAAGGAGTCGAGGACATCAAGCGCGAGATGGCGATCGAGCAGAATCTCGCCGAGGACGCGCTCAAGGACTTCGAAAAGGAGCAAGGACTGGCCACCCCCGAGACCGTCGACGCCGGCCCCGCGAGCAAGCAACTCGGACCGGCGACCAAGCGGCTTGAACCGCTCCCCGAACTCCCCTGATTTGATCGATTCGAGCGTGCGTCGGACGTCGTTTGATGCGAGGCCGCCTCGTGGGCGCCGCCCGGGAGCGATCCATTGTGAGCACCGATCAAGTCGCCAATGAACCAGCCGTGCGAACCTTGCTCAGCGGCGAGGCGGCGGCGTCGGTCCCCGCCTGGTTCCCCGACTGGGCGCGGGGGTTCGCCGAGCAGTTCTACGCCGGGACGAGCTGCCTGTTCGTCTTCCACGGCAACGTCCACGACCTGGTCCGCCAGTCCGACAAGGAGCCGGCCGTCTACGGCAGCCTCGCCGAGTTCCTGGCGACCCAGCTCTTCGGCGCCTGGGACGTCGTGGTCCGCCACGACCTCAGCCACGGCCTCCGCGTCTTCGCCGGCGCCAGCGGCGAACGGCTCCGCAAGATGGTCGCCTTGCTTTCCGAGCGGATCGGCGAGCCCAAGGCCTGGCCGCGCGACCCCGACGCCATCCTCGCGCTGCTGGAGCAGCTCATTCAGCGCAACCTGATGGAAGAAGACCCCGCCAAGCGGCTGAGCATCGCCGTGATCTTCGATCACGCGCAATACCTCACCCCGGCGGGCGACCTGGGGCAGCTCACCGGCCCCCTGGGAGCGCGCCTCGTCCGCCTGCTGTCGTGGGCGCAGAACCCGTACATCAAGCGCAACAACATCGCCTTCTGCCTGCTCGCCGACCAACTCAGCGAGGTCAACGAGCGACTCGTGGGAAGCCCTCACGTCGCCACGCTGAACGTCCCCATGCCTACCGCCGCCGACCGTCGCGGGTTCGCGACCTGGTTCGACGGCCGCGACGGCAAGCTCGGGAACCTGACCAACTTCACCCCGGACCAGCTCGCCGACCTCACCAGCGGCCTTAACCTGGTGAGCCTCGAACGGCTCCTGGCGTTGGCCGAGCGGTCGCATATCAAGCTCGACTCCGAGAGCCTCAAGAAGCTCAAGAAGGGACTGATCGAGCGTCAAGCGCGTGGTCTGGTCGAGTTCGTCGAGCCGATCCAGACGCTCGACGACTTCGTCGGCAACGACGGCGTCAAGCAGCGGTTGGTCGACGACGCGGCGCTGCTGGAACGTGGCCGGCTCGACGCCTCGCCGATGGGTTACCTGATCTGCGGCCCGGTCGGCACCGGCAAGACCTACCTGGCCGAGTGCTTCGCCGGCTCGGTCGGCGTCCCCTGCGTCAAGCTCCGCAACTTCCGGTCGAAGTACGTGGGCGAGACCGAGGGCAACCTCGAACAGCTTCTCACCGTCCTCCGCGCGATGGGCCCGGTGGTGATCGTCATCGACGAGGCCGACGCGGCGCTCGGCACCCGCGAGGGGAGCGGCGACTCGGGCACGTCGAGCCGCGTCTTCTCGATGATCGCCAGCCAGATGGGGGACACCCGCTATCGCGGCATGCTGATCTGGATGCTGCTCACGAGCCGTCCCGACCTGCTGCCGATCGACCTCAAGCGGCAGGGGAGGGCCGAGGTCCACCTGCCGCTGTTCAGCCCGCGCGACGACGCGGAAGTCAATTTCATGTTCAAGGTGATGGCCAGGAAGAACAAGTTCAAGCTCGACCCGGCGGTCCTGCCCGAAGGGCTGTCGAAGCGGGGTTACAGCGGGGCCGACATCGAGAGCATCGTCCTCTCGGCCAAGCGGCTGGCGCTGACCCGGAAGCGGGACGAAGTCGCCGGCGAGGACGTCGCCCGGGCCATCGACGACTTCGTCCCGTCGGCCCAGGGGCTTGAGAAGGAGAAGCAAGAGTTGGCCGCCGTGCTCGAATGCACGTCGATGTCGTTCCTTCCAGAAGACTGGAAGGAACGATTGAGCCATCCCGAAGCGCGGGCCAAGATTCAGGAGCGAATGGCCGCGATCCGTAAACTGATCGAGGAATGACCAAGGGAGCACTCATGTCGAAGCATAATGACCACGACCACAAGGACAAGGGGGGAGAGAAGCCGGGCGTCCGCACCCCCTGGCTCGACGATTCGAGCGATGCGCCCCTGGTCCACCAGTACGCCGAGAAACTGACCGCGTTCATGGACGCCATGGCCGACGGCAAGATCGACAAGAAAGAGCTGAAAGACCAGGAGGCCCGCGTCGCCGAACTCATGAAGAAGGTCGAGCCCCAGCTCGACCCCAACCTTCATGAGGAAGTCACCCACCTGCTCTGCGAGCTGACCGCCTACAACATCATGCACACGATCCACGGCATCCTCGACGCCGCCCCCAAGACGAAGTTCCGGGGCTGAGGACCGAAATCAGTCCCGCCCAACCTCCTGAATCCGATGATCCTGATCTCGAATGGGGCGGCACGGGTTCGGTTCGTCCGAACCCGCGAGCGCGAGCCGGCGCTCGTCGCTCGTGCGTTCTCTTTAATTTCATCCAGGAAGCGAACGACTCATGGCCGAAAACGAGACTCGGCGCGTCGCCCTCGTCACGGGCTCGGCGGGGGGCATCGGACTGGGGATCGCGCGCGCGCTGGGAGAGGCGGGCTACGCCGTCTGGCTGGCCGACGTCCAGCAAGGCCTCGTCCATCAGTCGGCCGACGAGTTGAAAGGGAAGGGGCTCGCGGCGTCGGCGGTCGTCCTCGACGTGACCAAGGCCGCCAGTTGGGCCGCGGCGGTCGCCGAGGTCTCCCGCGCCCACGGCGCGCTCGACGTCCTGGTCAACAACGCCGGGATCAGCAGCCGGGGGACGATCGAGACGACCGACGAGGCGTTGTGGGACCAGACCTTGGACGTCAACCTGCGCCGCGCCTGGCTGGGGATCAAGACCGCGCTGCCGTTGTTGCGGAAGCGGAAGGGAACGATCGTCAACATCGGCTCGACGCGCGCCACGGAGCCGCTGCCGGGGCTGTTTCCGTACGTCGTCAGCAAGGCGGGCCTGCTCGGACTGACGCGGCAGGTCGCCGTCGAATGCATGGGGGAGGGAATCTCCTGCAACATGGTCGCCCCGGGGTGGGTCGACACCCCCAACGAGCGGAAGATCCAGGTCCGCTACGGCCGTCCCGACTTCCCCGAGGGGCTCAAGAACCTGATCACGCCCGACGACGTCGGCGCGGCGGTTGTTTATCTGTCGTCTCCGGCCGGTCGCAAGACCACCGGCGACGTCCTCTACATCGACTCGGGCCTGCACTGCGCCGACGACGCGGGCATGGTTTACGTCGCCGATCACACGCCCGCCTACAAGCAACGGATCGAAGAAAGCCAATAAGCCTAGTGGAGCGATCGCGATGGCGGAATTCGTCTATTGTCTGAACACGAGCACGATTCAGCCCACGCCGCTGCTGGAAAAAGTCCGGGTCGCCGGCGCGGCGGGTTATCACGCGATCGAGCCCTGGAACGACGAGATCGACGCGTATCTGGCGAAAGGGGGGACGCTGACCGAGCTCGACAAGGCGATCACCGACGCCGGGCTCAAGGTCGTAAGCGTCATCGCGCTGCATGGCTGGGCGACGACCGAGGGCGATGAACACACCAAGGCTCTCGACGAATGCCGGCGGCGGATGGACCAGGCCGCCGCGCTCGGCAGCCCCTACATTGTGGCCAGCCCTCCCCAGGAGGCCGTCGATCTGGAGCGGATCGCGCCGCGATTCATCGAGCTGCTGGCCCTCGGCGAGCAGGCCGGAGTCATGCCGTCGATGGAGTTCCTCGGCTTCGTCGACGGCGTCAACAGCGTGGCGGACGCCTGGGCGATCGCCCAGGCGGCGCGGAACCCCAAGGCGACGATCGTCGCCGACGTCTTCCACATGATCCGGGGGGGCGGCTCGGTCGACGACCTCCTGAAGGTGCCGGCCCACCGGATGGCGAACTTCCACATCAACGACGTCCCCGCGACGCCCGATCCCTTGACCCAGACCGATCACGACCGCGTCATGGTCGGGGAAGGCGCCGCCGACCTGCGGCGCGTGATCGCCAACCTGCGGACGATCGGCTACCGCGGGCCTCTGTCGCTGGAGTTGTTCAACAAGGAACTTTGGGAGCGGGACCCGCTCGAAGTCTCCCGGCGCGGGCTCGACCGGATCAAGGCCCTGGTCGAGGCCTGATCCGATCGCGCGGCCTTCACTCGAATCAATACTTGGCCAGGTCCTCGGCGTCGCCCTTGGGATTGATGAGGCTCATGGCGCGCGCCGCGCCGTCGAGCATCAGCTTGAGTTCGCTCCCGACGGCGATGAACTGGAAGCCCTCGCTGGCGCGTTGCAGCGCGGCTTCGACGTTCGGCGTATGGATGCCGCTGGGGAGGTTGTTCCGCCTGGCGGCCTCGCGGATTTTGGTGAGCGCGGCCTCCAACCGCTCTTTCGAGGGGAACTCGCCGTCGGCCGACCGCATGCTGTATCGCAGGTCGTTGGGACCGATGAAGACGGCGTCGAGTCCGGGGACCGAATAGATCTCGTCGAGCCGGTCGAAGGTGTCGATGTGCTCGGCCTGGATGATCACGAGGATCTCGTCGTTCGCCTTGCTGTAGTATTCGTCTGCCGTCGCGTCGAAGTTGAGCGCGTGCAGACCGCCGCCGACCGATCGATTGCCCTCGGGGGGGTACTTGGTGGCGGCGACGATGGCGCGGGCCTCGTCGGCGTCCATGACCATCGGCGCGACGATCCCCATCGCGCCGCAGTCGAGCGCCATCTTGATCCACTCGTGCTTGCCGGCGGGGACGCGGGCCACCGGGACGCAGCCGGAATCGGCGATCGCGGCGAACATCATCGCGGCGGTATGGATGTCGGCGTGCGAGTGCTCCATGTCCACGGTCAGCCAGGGAAACCCCGCGCGCGCCATGTAGCGGGCGGCGGCGACGCTGGCAAGGGACAGCCAGGAGCCGAGCTGCGGCTTCCCCGCCTTGAGCGCGCGCTTGACTTGATTGATCTTCAACGGTGTCTCTCAATCTGGAGGAGGGAATGAAGCGACGGCGCATCGAAACCGGCCGCGGCCTCCGGCCGTCGAATCCCTAGTTTCCCAGGACCGCGGCGGGGCGGCAAGCGCCCAGCCTGGGCGCGGGGCCTTTCGTCTGGCGCTTGCCGAGTCGCGGGGAATGTGCCATCATCATTCGACCGGACGAACCCGATTCGACCGGTATTGGGTTTTCCGGATTCGCCGCGTGCATCCCGGAGCCAGGGCGGGCGCGTCGCCTCCGATTTCGCGCTTCGCTTGACGATCAGATCAGACGCTCCTCGCCCCGCGCGGTCGATGCGTCGGATTCCACCAGGACACAACCAGGAGAGAATTTCATGGCGAGCCCGAAAGCCGAGGCTCCGGCGGGTGGTGAGACGATCACGATCAAGGACGGCAAGCTGACCGTCCCCAACTTCCCGATCATCCCGTTCATCGAAGGGGACGGCACCGGCCCCGACATCTGGCGGGCCAGCGTCCGCGTGTTCGACGCCGCGGTCGAGAAGGCCTACGGCGGCAAGAAGCAGATCAAGTGGATGGAGGTCTACGCCGGCGGAAAAGCCCACAAGCTCTTCAACAACTGGCTGCCCGACGAGACCGTGGAGGCCTTCCGCCATTACCTGGTCGGCATCAAGGGGCCGCTGACCACGCCGATCGGCGGCGGCATCCGGTCGCTCAACGTCGCCCTGCGGCAGCTTCTCGACCTCTACGTCTGCCTCCGCCCGGTGCGCTGGTTCAAGGGCGTGCCCTCGCCGGTGAAGCATCCCGAGAAGGTCGACATGGTGATCTTCCGCGAGAACACCGAGGACGTCTACGCCGGGATCGAATTCGAGGCCGGCGGTGACGACGCCAGGAAGCTAATCGGCTTCATCAAGGACAACTTCCCCGCCGCCTTCAAGAAGATTCGGTTCCCCGAGACGGCCGGCGTCGGCGTCAAGCCGATCTCCAGCGAGGGGACCGAGCGGCTCGTCCGATCGGCGATCGAATACGCGGTCAAGAACGGCCGCAAGAGCGTGACGATCGTCCACAAGGGCAACATCATGAAATTCACCGAAGGCGCGTTCCGGAACTGGGGCTACGCCCTGGCCGAGCGCGAATTCGGCGACAAGACCTACACCTGGGACCAGTGGGAGCGGACCAAGGCCGCCAAGGGCGAAGAGGCCGCCAACGCCGAGCAGAAGCAGGCTCTCGACGCGGGCAAGGTCCTCGTCAAGGACGCCATCGCCGACATCACGTTGCAGCAGATTCTCACCCGGCCGACCGACTTCGACGTGATCGCCACGTCGAACCTCAACGGCGACTACCTCTCCGACGCCCTCGCCGCGCAGGTCGGCGGCATCGGCATCGCCCCGGGGGGGAACATCAACTACGTCACGGGCCACGCCGTCTTCGAAGCCACCCACGGGACCGCCCCCAAGTACGCCGATCTGGACCAGGTCAATCCCGGCTCGGTCGTGCTCTCGGGCGAGATGATGCTCCGCTACCTCGGCTGGACCGAGGCCGCCGACCTGATCATCAAGGGGATGGACGGCGCCATCGCCAAGAAGCAAGTGACCTACGACTTCGCCCGCCTCATGGAAGGCGCCACGAAGGTCAAGTGCAGCGAGTTCGCTTCCGCCGTGATCGCCAACATGTGACCGCCTTGGCACGTAGTCCCGCAAGCGCGCGGCGGGGGATGAGGAATTCCTTTCTCCCTTCGGGAGAAGGTGGCCGAAGGCCGGATGAGGGTCGTCGGATTCGCCTCGGCCTTCGGCCCGCGAATGATGTGTTCAGTGGCCATCCCGAAATCCCGCGACCCTCATCCGCCGCTGCGCGGCACCTTCTCCCGGGGGGAGAAGGTGTTCGGCTTCTCCCTTCCGGGACCGAACATGCGCGTGAGCCTGATCACGGAAACCTTCGCGCCTCAGGTCAACGGCGTCTCGCGCACGCTCGGTGAATTGGACCGCTGCTTGACCGAGCGCGGCGACGTCGTGCAGTTGATCTATCCCGACTACGGCGACCCGACCGACCGCCCCAACGTCTGCCGGGTCAGGGCGGTCAATCTCCCGTTCTACCGAGAGCTTCACCTGCCGCTGCCCCCGTTCGGCCGCGTCCACCGCGCGATCGACGCCTTCCGCCCCGACGTGGTCCACATCGCCACCGAGGCGTTCCTGGGCCTGAGCGTGCTCCGCCACTCGCTGCGCCGTCAAGTCCCGATCGTCTCCAGCTTCCACACCAATTTCGACCAGTACAGCGACCATTACGGAGTCGGCTGGACCAGAAGCCTGATCTGGCGCTACCTGCGATGGTTCCACAACCGGACGCGCGCGACCTACGCGCCGTCGCGATCCACGATCGCCCAGTTGGAGCGGCTCGGCTTCGATCGTCTGGCCCTCTGGCCGCGCGGGGTCGACTCCTCGTTCTTCCGCCCCGACCGCCCTCGACGCTCCGCGTTGCGAACCGCGTTCGGCTGGGGGCCGGACGATCCCGTGGTCGCTTACGTGAGTCGAATCGCCCCGGAGAAGAACGTCGACTATTTAGCGAGGGCCCTGACGGTCGTCGTCGCCCGGCGGCCCGACGTCCGGCTCTTGCTGGTGGGCGACGGCCCCTCGCGCGCCGACCTGCACGCGCGTTTGGGCGCGTCGGCGAAGTTCGTCGGATACCGGTTCGGCGACGACCTCGCCGATCATTACGCGGTCGGCGACGTCTTCGCCTTCACCAGCCTGACCGAGACGTTCGGCAACGTCGTACTGGAGGCGATGGCCTCGGGAATGCCGGTCGTCGCGGTACGCGCCGGGGGCGTCGGCGACGTCGTCCAGGACGGCGCGACCGGCCTCCTCGTCGAGCCCGGATCGTCCCCCGAGACGTTCGCCGAGGCCCTCCTTCAACTGATCGACGATCCGGCCCGCCGGGCCGACCTGGCGCGCGCCGCTCGGGCCCATGCCGAGTCCCAAAGCTGGAACGCGATCATGAGCGACCTGCGCGACGGCTATGAGCGAGCCATCGCCGCGCAGGGGCTCGAACGCGCCGGCCGTCAGTTCGTGGATGAGCCGCTCTGAGCCGCGAGAGCGTGTTCGAACGCCCGATACTTCGACTTCTCGACCCATAATCCCATTCCATTCTGAGCCTGAATCGACGTCGATGGGAGCGACTTCTCGAAGACCGTGCCGGGCAGGTTGGTCGGCAGGTAGTTCTCGAACAGGAAGGCGCGAAGCGCGGGGAAGGGGGGGTAGCCGGCGAAGATCAGGGCCGGGGGGCGGTCGCGAAGGTCGCGGAGGATCTCCTCGACGCGGGGTTTGATCAGCGGGTGGTCGCGTTCGGCCTGATCGCGGAGCAGATTGTCGACGAACAGGTGCCGGCTGGCGCCGTCGAGCTTGCCGTAGAAGTGCAGGGGGCTCTGCCAGCCCCAGACGTAGAGCGTCGGATGCTCCCAGAGCTTCGCGCTTCGGGCGAGTTCAAGCCCCAGCATCCGCAGGAACACCCATTGGGATCCCCCCTTGTAGCGAATCGTCAGCTCTTGCGGCGGGCAGAGCAGGTAATCGCGAACCTGGAGGAACGCCGTCCCCAGGATCGCCGCGATCACGACGACCACTCCCGCGAGGTCCGCGAGCCGGAACCGCGCGCGAACCCCGGCGACGCAATCGGCCAGGGTGACCGCGACGGCCACCGCGATACCGGGCGTCGGCAGCAGGTAATAGTGAGCCCAGTAAAGCCCCGGCAGGACGACCTGAACGCCGGCCGCGGCCGTCCAGGCGGCGGCCAGTTTGCGCTCCGCCGACCCGTTCGGGCCGAACGCCAGATGGGCCGCGCAAGGCGCCGCCGCCAGCCAGAGCGGCCAGGTCCCCCCCGCCCACCAGACGAGGTAGTTCGTGGTCCCGAACGGCCACGGAAGCTTGCCCGTCGGGTCGGCGTTGCCGGTCAACCAGCGGACCCAGGCCGAGGGCGCGCCCGGCTCGGGCAGCGTATCGGTCGCCATCGCCCGGCCGAATCGAAAGATGTCGTCATAAGCCGAAACGCCCGCTCCTTGCGCGATCAGGACCACCGCCGCCAGCGCGAGCGTCGTTCCGAACCCGACCGACAGTGCCGCAAGCGCTTTCGTCCGACTTTTCGAAGGTCGGACGACCAGCGCCGCTCCGTAGACGATCAGCGGCAAGACGGCCACTTGCTTGACCAGCGTCGCCGCGCCCACGCAGACCCCGGCCAGGGCCGTCGGCCAGAGCTTCTCCCTGGTCCAGCCCGAGAGGAACAGGGCGAGCGAGGCGACGGAGAAGAAATTCATCTGATGTTCGAGATTCGATCCGTTGCCGTACAGGTACGGGTCGGTGCTCAACATCGCGTAAAGCCCGGCGGCCGCGCAGCCGGCCGACGGTCCCGAAAGCTTCAGGCCGATCCACCACAAGAGCGCGATCGTCCCCAGCACGTAGGGGATCGGGAACAGGCGGACGGCCAGTTCGTTGTAGCCGAAGAGGGCGATCGGCGTGGCGTACAACCAGTAGCCCAGAGGCGGCTTGTTCTCGGTCAGGTCGCGATACATGACGTCGCCCGCGAGCAGCCGGCGGCCCATGTGCGCATAGATCGCCTCGTCACAGTCGAGCGGCTCCGACGGCCCGACGGTCGCCGGCCACAGGTTCACGCCGGTCGCCTCGACGACCGTCGGCGCGAACGTGTGCGCGCGATACCAGACGTCGAAGCACAGCATCGCGACCAGGACCAAAATCGACCAGCGCATCGAGAAGGGTTCCTAACGAAGTCGATAGAGCCGGACGGGATACATCAGTTCGCGGGGCGATCGATGCAGCTCTCGATCCGTGGTCAGGCCGAGCGCGTTCCGAGTCTGCTCCAGATACGGCCCCCAGGTCTCGGGATCGACGTGCTCGGGCGGCTCGAACGACCCCCAGAGGATGTGCGTTACATTGTACTGGCGGACGACCTCGTCGATCCGGCTCGCGCTGTAGTTGCGGGGCATCAGGACGGTGGTCCGATCGCTGGCGACACGGACCTCCCAGGGGAACCAGGTCATGACTCGGGCGTCGGGGGGCACGCGGTCGGGATGTTCCTTGATCCAGTCGCCGGCCTCGCGTAGCGCGGGCCAATGCAACTGGTAGGGCCTGGAGAACCACGACGCGTCGTAGGCCCACGTCGGGTCGGCCCACACCAGGGCGACGTACGACGCCGCCAACCAGCCGAACGCCCGCCGGTCGATCCGAAGTCTCTCCACCCATTGGATCACACCCGCGACGGCCGTCGGGATCATGATCGCATAAGCAGGCAGGTAGTAACGGCCGAGCTGCGCCACCTGGGTGACGTCGGCGACGCTCTTGAGCGTGGCCGCCGCGAAGACCACGAAGATCGTCGCCGACAGGACGTCCACGTCTCGCCCCGCAACGTCGCGACCACCCTTGCGCAGGCGGTAGAGGTAGCCGGCCGCAAGAGGCAGGCCGACGATCATCGTCGAATAGACGCCGATGATGATCAGCGATTTGACCTTGGTCCGCGCAATTTCGGGGGCGTTCGCCCACGTATAGAACTGAGAGGGCCGTGTGTTCCCCTGGGCGTAGTGGTGGACCGTCCACGAGAAGTTGTACTCGAACAGGTTCGTATATGCGTAGAACGGCCGGCCGTATTCGCGCCAGGTGACGAGGGCCCAGGGAAGGATCATGAGGACGACGACCCCGACCCAAAGGATCAACAGGAGGGGGCGACGGCGGAGGTGGAACAGCGCGTTGAGCCCCGACGCGGCCAGAAGCGCCAGCCCGGTGTTGCGCGCCAGGATCGCCAGCCCGCCGCAGACCCCGGCCGATGCCGCCCAGGCGGCCGAGGCGCCCCGACCGTTGCTGTTCCAGACCTCGGCGATCATCCAGACGGCCAGTATCGAAGTCAGCGCGACGAGGTTCTCGCGGAGGATGAAGCCGGCGTAGATCGCATGGACCGGCAGCACGGCCAGCACCGCCATCGACGCCAAGCCCACCGTCGGCCCGATCCGCCTTCGGGCGAACCCGTAGAGCGCCGGCAGGGCCAGCAGGTTGAGGACGAAGCTGCATCCCTTGGCGGCGGCCACGGTCGCGTCGAGTGCTTCGCCGGGCTCGACGCCGGCCATCCGGAACGTCGCGGCCCGCACGTAGGCGTCCAGCGGCGTCGCCCAGTCGTCGAGCACCCCCTGGTTCAGCCGGATTCGCGGGTAGTCGTTGAAGAAGCTCTCGACGTAGTGCTTGACCGCCCCTTCGCCGCGATAGACCGACGTGGCGACTTCAAGGTAATGGCTGCTGTCTCCCGGCACCAGCGGTACGTTCCCGCCGCAGATCCAGGCCGTCGCCCGAATCGCGTAGCCGATCCAGAATATCAACAGGGCGATCCGCGCATGCCTCCCGAGCCATGGGCTCAGCATCAGGCCGGTCGCCCCCATCGCCGCCCAGATCGACAAATGCCAACGCGTCAGGACGAGTTGAGAAGGCCGGCGAATACGGCCCAGCATCGGGATCTCGTAGAACTGGTGGGCGATGAAGTCGAAAGCCGGCTCGA
>ERZ778018.1735-NODE-1735-length-16374-cov-134.323611_pt1 | contig 16374 bp, 12 predicted proteins | sample MGYA00375748_ERZ778018 | MGnify/ENA primary metagenome ERZ778018 (study PRJEB29350, sample SAMN05509839) | bioreactor metagenome | biome: bioreactor; material: wastewater | place: South Africa: University of Cape Town | collected 2014-04-22 ... | reverse complement strand
CAATATAATTCTTTAAGTGTTTCAGGCAGCTTCGGAAGGACACTTAGTTGTGTATTTAAACAATGAAGCCATGTAAGTGTTTCAGGCAGCTTCGGAAGGACACTTAGGTGTGTATTATAACACGCTAACCATGTAAGTGTTTCAGGCAGCTTCGGAAGAACACTTAGTTGTGTATAATGACAATCTAAATGTGTAAGTGTTTCAGGCAGTTCCGGAAGACTTGTTATTTTTAACCAAGAGACATCTAATGTTCCATCATCAATCGCGCTAATGCGCGACAATAATTTAACCGTATCAGGTCCATGCGCCATCTTTAGATCTATTAAAAAGGCTTAAAGATACCTTTCAATTTTCTACAGAATAAATTGGCAAAGCCAATTTATTCAAGAAAGAATTCGCCACTTTTAGTGGCGAATTCTACAGAATTAAATAATTCATCTCTAAATGTCCAACATTTTTCTCTACAACGCTTGATGTATGCTTGTTCAGCACGCCAGGCATCCCATCGTTTACTATAGTCAGCAATACTTTCACCATCGCCACGCAAAATTTTCAAAGGTTTATTTGAAAAATTAAGATATGTAAGTGTTTTGCACAGCGAAACAGACTTTAAAGCACCGTCCCGCGAGCAGGACGGTGCTTGTAGGACACTTAGTTGTGTATTAGAACAATATAAATGTGTAAGTGTTTCAGGCAGCTTGTAAAACCTAATGGTTTTGAAATTTCGCAGGACAAGGGGGAATCTAATTCCACAAAATCAAAGATTTTGCTGAATTAGGTTTTGTCCCCCATCATGCGTTTACGCATTGCATCTGCAAGTAGCGCACGTTTGGCCTTTTCGTCAGTTGGAGGAGGAGCTGCCACCGGTGCATCTGATAATTTATTACCAACACCTGCAAATTTAATAGGTTCCGTTGATGGTACGGCAATACCCATTGGTGTAGCCACAGATGCAACTGGTGCAACCACTGGTGCTACAATTGGCACCGGTGGCGCAGGTGGTACATAATCAACTGGTTGTATAAACTCTACCTCAACATCGGTATCAATTAGATGCACGGCTTTCAGTCGCGATTTCGGTTCGATACTCACAACATTAAAATCAAATGTTTCATGATCGTATGTTAGTGGAACAACCGTTTTCTCTTGAACAAGGCTGTAGTTAGTCAACGCACAATGTAACCATGTTTTTGGATCTGGCACATCAAGAAATCGTTGACTATGTGCTTGGATGCAAATTTTTTTCGCTGGAAGAAGATACAATGGGTCATCCGCAATTAGTCCTTCTTTTAGAATGACACGTGTTGCATCTGGTATCGCAGCATCCATAACAATATCGCCGCCTCCATGTTCCATTATATTTTCCAAATATGTGATATATTCGAATTGTATATGGTCAAAATCGTTAATTCCGGGTATATTTGACATCATCCAATACGGAATATAAATAGCATTGTCAAATGGTGACGGATGATTATGCCATCCACCAATGCGAAACATAAGTTTTTTCGTCAGAGTAATTATGCGAATGAACAATTTATCCATGTTTTTCGCCCAATGTCTTTTAGGAATGAGGCATCTATCTGAATCAGCCGGAGCTGCTGCGATATCTATGTCTTCCGACAAAAATGCAGTGCTTAAAACTATTGCGTATTCCATTTTATGCGGTAATTATTATATTTTTGTTAATACATTCATTTCTTATGAAAAATTGAAAAGCTAAATATGTTTTAATTATGATGTATATAAGCAAAATGGCCGCGTCAAAACCAGTGCAACACAAAATTAACAGCCAATGGACTATTTACTATCATGCGCCAGATAGTTCTGATTGGTCTCTTGCATCATATAAACTTATTGCAAAAGTCACAACAATTGAACAATTTTGGACAGTTTTAAACGAACTTGGTCCAAAAGTTATTGAAACTGGTATGTTATTCATTATGAGGGGCGATATTCCCCCGCTTTGGGAACATTATAATAATGCAAAAGGTGGTTCATATAGCATACGTGTTAGTATGAAGACCGCCGAAGAAATATTCCATAAATACGCAGCATCTGTTGTTGGAGAATGTTTACTACCTGAATGTTCCATGGATACAATTAATGGCATATCAATCAGTCCAAAATCGGGTGACAATTGCATCATTAAAATATGGAACCAAGATGCTAAAAAAAAGGATGAAGCTGCAATTCCTCGTCTACATTCTGACATTGCAGTTGTTCACTATTCGTTAAATGTTGACAAGCGAATGTAATCAACGATATCTGCGATGTGCCATTTTTATTAGAATCATAGAGAGTTTCCCATTAACACACCCGGAATGACCTGTGTAATGTTGTGGGTGTAGAGGTTTACGAAATTCAGATGCAACAACTACATTATACGCAAACGATATGCCAGATGCACAACACCGTGTTAGATCGAGTGATTCATTCGATACAATTATATCTTTGATTTCCTCATATGTATAAGGTGTAACTTCTGCTGTCTTGATTTTAATATTTTCACCAAACTTTACACAACACACTTTAAGAGTCGACTCCTTCATTAGTGCAAATCTTGCAATATTTTTGTTTTTCGTAATAAGGTGTATAATATCACCGGATGTACACACAATATACACCCAATTATGTCCAACAGTTGTAGTAATATCAACATATGTTGGCATTACTACAATAAGATTCTTTGATTCAATATTTTCACCACTTTTGAAGCACATACCGTCTTCAATATCATCAATTGAATGGCTAAACATGCAAATGTTACCGACATCATCATATATACCGTAAATACTCGTTGTCGTAAACATTTTGAATGTGTTACAATTCATTACTAAAATATAGGAGGGTTTCATTTTTTATCTTACACAATTATTAATGGAAAACGCTGCACGTATTATGAATCCGGCGAAAACTGCTGAATATTTGAAAATACACCCTGGATTGCGCACATTTCGTGGTGAACATCTTATTATTGAACGCAGTAAGAATTGGGCATTTATTGATGAAACCGACAAATATGCATTTACGGAACGAATGAAATGCTCACGTGGAGGTCCCAGTCCGGCGGAATATGCGGCAAAACATCACGTTAGTATTGCTGTAGCGCGAAAATCGGTGGATGAATGTACACTATTTCCCGTACCGGCGGCACTTGCTGTACTTAACATATTTGCCCCACAAAAATGGCTGGACCCTACTGCTGGGTGGGGCGATAGATTGCGGGCTGCATTAATCTACGGTGTTGAAAAATACCGTGGCATTGACAGTAATATCGCTTTAGCTGGTGTTTATAAAGCAATTGCCGCTGGTACAACGCGTGATGTTGCAGTAATATCATCGCGATTTCAAGATGCAGTTATCGATGATAAATTTGATTTAGTCTTCACAAGCCCCCCATTTGGTTCATTTGAATTATACAAAGGTGCAACAAATTGGGCGGATGAAGAGCATTTTATGTCTGAGTTTTTTGATCCGTTAATGAAATTTGCATCTGAACACATGACGCCCGCCGGTCATATTGTTTTATACATTGAACAAATTGATGAAGATGCAATGATACAGCGTACCGCTGTGACAAATCCCGAATTAGTGTATGAAGGATGTTTTTATTATGAAGGTGTTTCCCCACGACCGTATCATACTTGGAAAAGGCAAACATTAAAAACTGTTTATTTGGTGTGACACCAGATGTACCGTAGACTACCGAAATTAAGCTACACTTTCAGTGTCAGAACTGTCCACCTTTGGTGGACAGTTCTTTCAACCCCATTCTGACGGAGCCAGAACGGGGGTGTAGCTTAATTTTGGTAGTTCTACGAAAGCCGGCCTCGTTCCGAAAATTTTTGGTACAATTCGCATTCGCGAATTGTGTATCTTTTTACAAAACTAAATATAAAAATGTAGACTATCTGTAGCAACTTATAACAACCTATAGATTGCTGCAGGTAGTCTACGAAATACTATATGGTAAATATGAAGATAAAATGAATTTCGCATTATTTTCAGATTGGTGCTGTAGTTGCTCCAATGAATTAATTAAATTTTGCATCTGAAGTAGATCAAAATGTTTAATAAGTGTCTCTTGTAAAGTTATTGGCGGTAAAGGTATCGTTAGTTTAGATAAGCTTTCTTTATTCATACTTCCAGACCCAATAGACCCCTCACCCGCAGTACTAAAATCATGTGTAGTCAAATAATAATATAAATATTTATTCAAAAGGCATGTATTGTCAAGTGAATTAAATGCTACAATAGCTTCATTTGTGTACAAATCAATACCTGCAATTCCACATTTACCAATACTTAATTTGAAAGACATCAATACACTTCCCGCTTTTACAAGTTTTACATTGGAATGATTTACACCATTATCATTAATATGCTCTTTGCTATCCATAATAATATTGTCACATAATTCACTCACTGAAACCCACACATGATGCCCTCCATCGTAATATTCTGGTTTACTTCGAAGTGGAGTACCACCAATCATCAAAGAACATTTTTCGGAAATAATAACCTTAGGAAATCCACGTTTTTCTATAGAATTCATAATTGATATCATTTGTACCTTAATATCTGGCATCATGTGCGTTGACTTGTAAATAAGTCGTTGGGCTTCAACAATTGGTTCAAGAGTAGTACCCCCAGGATTCGCAAGGATTAAATCCATTGCTGTATTTGTTAATTTGAGTGTATCGGCAAGCTTAGTCGTCGCATAAATACGGTCAAGTGTTGCGATAATTTCGTGTTGTATTTCAAGAGGAGGAAGTGGAATAACTATGTTTTTTATATCAGTCCATTTACAATATGATATTGTACCGACAGATGATGTAATTAAATTCGTAGTTAGTTTCAAATAATAGTACAAATATTTAATTTGTATGGCATCTGTTTTTGGCGTGATTGTTAAACAATCACTTGCCCAATATTTTTGCGAATGATATGCAACAAATCCAGCAGATGCACTGCTTTTGCTAATACTAATTGTTTCACCTTCACAGTTAAATTTATCTGTTTTACCAATATATGTCATACCTCCATCCATAATGTTATATTCACCAGTTTCTACTCTTGTAAATGCTGTTTTACTATTTTGATAATCACATATATCTTCCATCTTTACTTTGAGAAATTCTTCTGGATTAATCGTTGGGTTTTCTTCTTCTGCAATATACATCTTCATGTTAAGTGAATAATTCGCGTCAAAATAATCGCGTGGAACGTCTACAATTAGTTCTTCTGCGATCTCCCCAGTTTTAGTTTTAGACACTTCCCAAAATTCTACATGTGTTGTAGGTGTTCCACTATTTTTGAAGAAAATAATTGATGTTTGGACATTTGTATTCATAAAGAAGTCGCCACTCATTTTTACTATTCGTATTACTTCGAAATTGTTTAGCAAATACTTACGTGTTTCATTATGGCATTTCGAAGTGTTGTTAAGCATCCCATCGGGTACAACAACCACACAGCGACCACCAGGATTTAGTGATGCACACATTAATTGCAAGAAAAGTGGTTCAGATTTATTGCCGCCGATTTTAAGGTCTCGTATTTTTTTGCAACATTCTTCATGTTTAATACCTTTCAAACCGAATGGCATATTTGCTAAGATGACATCATAGCCGTTTTGTGGCAAATCACCATAAAGTGAATCCCATGTAAGTATGTTGCTCATTTTACATCCACCTGTTTCCATAAACAAATTTAGACGCGCAATACCTGCAACTTTAGGGTCTGTATCACATCCATTAATCTGCTTTTCTTGTACTGTCCAATTAATTGGAGTGTCTGGATATGTAGTTTCGTAGTATTTAACGAATGATGTTAAGAATCCACCAGTCCCCATAGTTGGGTCACAAACAGATTCAGGTATACCAGGTTCTTTGAAAATCGGCTCACATAATGCGGTCATATACTTGCAAATGACACGGTCTGTAAAGAACTGGCCCAGATCGCGTGAAGCTGCTGCACCAGTTTTCAGGTGCAATTCATAAACAAAACCTAAAACATCAATATTTCTGTCAAGAGCTTTGATATCAACTGAATTAAGAATATCTAAAATTTCTTTGTGTTTTTTAGCATTTTTAACATCAAATGATAATTTTTGTGTTCCAAATAATCTGTCAAAATGATTAATTAAACACGAATCTAATTCAGAATGATAAAATAAATTATGTGCTTTATCTACGCCACCATTCACTTCATGAATGAGATACATGAAATTTTCCCAACATAACTCTTTGGGAATTCCAAGAGCAGCAACATAGTCCATTGTCATGTATCTACACATAATATACAGGCAAATATGTCGCATAGCGTCCATACCAGTAATGCCAACACCAGGTCCGCGAAGAATGTCGCGAATACGAGTTATTGCAGTTTTGAAATCATTAATAGTTGCCATTGTACTTATATAGTTAGGATGATACGAAAAAGTTTGCGTCAATTTTTCTAAGGCATCGTAACAAACGATGAATTTTTTGCCCGCAAATTCTCATATGATTCTAATATTTTGTCTGGTTTGCCAGCATCTCCACCTTCAGGTATATAGCGAGTCGCACCAATTCGCGACACCATACGATTATTCATGTAAACATCAGCATCAATGTTGTTCTCAGTCACACCACTGCGCGCTTCGCGTATAACATTTCGTGGGTCTTGCGTGATATCCATACGACCAAAAAAAGGATTTTTGCCAATACCGGCAGGTCCACCTTCATCCACAAATGTTGGTCCAGTTGCAGGCGTCCGTGTATCACGTGATGCAATTGGCGCTTCATCCATATGTGTTCGTAATGGCGCACGGTAGCCTATATCAAGTGTATTGTATAAACGTGCATTTGTTGCATCTTGTGTGTTTATTTCGCGTCTAACACGAAGAGGTGCAGCGGGTGAAGACGCTGGGTCACGTGTCCAGTCCCATGGACTTGCACCGCATTTTTGTGGTGAAGGACCTATTTGTGGTCCTTTTGATACTGGTGTACTGCGCGAAATCCATACTTTCTCGGGTGTAGCACCTGACATTTACTGGGGGACATCAAAATACTTGGGGGGGACAAAAGTTGTCTAATTTGCGAGCATAGCTCGCAAATTAGACAACTTTTGTCCCCCACCCAAAATGAAGCCAATTATTACAACATATTGCAACATATTAGTACATCTTAAAATGTCATTTGTCGTACCATTCATACGAATTTCAATAGAAGGTACTATGTGTCACTCATTTCTGCTTCATACAGATGGCCAAGCATTATTGTCCGACATTGATATTGGCGAACTAAAACCATTTCAAACATATACCGTTGGAAATTTAGACATTATTGAATGTAAACTGTTCGGTGACTATTGTTTTGCGGATGAATTATGTGATGAAGATGCGGTTGCATGGCATAGCATATTTGATTATCAACATGTTGACTGTACACGCTCATTTTACGAAGAATTTATTTGCGGAAATATTGTTAGTTCAGAAGAAAATGGTTGGTATGCATCAAATGGTATAAATTATGGTTCACAATTCATTTCATTCTACGATATATATGTTAGTATATCTGGGCTTGATATTAAAACATTCAAATTAGTTATTAATAATAGAGCGAATATTGAGAATATGTTTGCGAAAATGATGATTTAGACAGCCTTTTGTAGAAGTGCAACATATATACCATTATGCCATGTTGACTTAGCAAGTTTTTCAGGTGTATGCGAATTGTCCCATGTTAATCGTATTTCTTTTTCGTATAAAACAGTAAAACCCAACGATTTAATGCATGAGGTTGTACCATCCCTCACACTTTGCCAGTTCCAATCATCAACAATGAAAATAAACATATCATCAAGACATTCATAGAAGTGTTCAAGTGCTTTATGATGATTTTCATTGCTATGATTACCATCATACATGTAAATGTTGAATTTTGGTAAACGTGTGACGTCCACTTTGAAACAATCACTCTCAATAAACGTTGCATCATTTTCGCCTTTGTGTTTCTTGAAGTTGTCTAAAAACGTACCTTTTGGTCCCCCAAACTCACTCCAATTATCTATGCAAACCACCTTTGCCTTGTTTCCACACATTGCAGAACACACAGAACTACCTTTCCATGTGCCAATTTCCAGGTATCTTGCATCTTCAATGTCCAGTAAATTATTATAGAAATGTCGCGTTTTCGTTCCAGTCATTCCATCCATGCCTTTTATATCTGGCGTAATTTTGGAAACACCTCGTTCGGCATTAGAAAAGGCATTTTCAATGTGCGCTTTATACACTTCCTCCATTACATAGTATATACACAATAATTAACACCAAAAATGTAATGATTGAAATTGTTATATGTTCGAACGTTGGCGCAGGCGCAGCTGCAGGAGATGCAGGCGCCTCTGCAGGTGCAGGTGCATCTGATGCATCTGCATCTGATGCATTCGTAGGTGCATCCACCTGCGCAGTCACGTTACATTCGCGTGAAAAATGGCCAGTTTGCCCACATTTAAAACAAGCATTTGCGGCAGTTTGTAATTCTTTTGTTATTAACGCATGTTGTTCTTGTGTGAGTTTCGTCGTAGTATACGAACCACCTCTCACATTATCAATGCCATATTTAGCCATTGCTTTTTTCGTGATTTTGTCTTCATCAAATGGATCATCTGTTTGAATCACATTTAGAAGGCGAACAGGTTTATGTGTTCGTGTCCATATTGCACCTTGACCTCTAACATGATATGCATACCGTTGTAAAGCATTGAACGAGCGACCCACATAATATTTACCATTTTGACACGCAATAGTATAGATTTCCATTATTGTTAATATTACCATGTGTTGACGTATTAGGTTAAAGACAAAAATGTTATGAAGAATTAGGAAGGTTAACTTCGTCAATGGAAACGCCAAAACGATACAAAGCTCCGCGCGCAGGCGTTCTACTAATGACTCCCGATAAATCAAGACTTTTACTGATTTATGGCGCGATATCAAACAAATGGAGCCCACCAAAAGGTGGCATGGAACCAGGTGAAACGCCTGCGCAAAATGCAATGCGTGAATGTAGTGAAGAAACCGGTTTGAATGTTAGAATTAGCACAACAATGCAACCAATTAACATTCGCAAACAACAATATTTTTGTCTTATTGGAGATGAAGACACTGCTAAACTGAAGTTACAACCATATGATACACATGAAGTTGCACGTGTTGCTTGGTTAACATGGGACGAAATTATGGCATTGCCTAAAGATGCATGTAATGCAATTACTATGGAACTAAAACGAGATACTACACGCGAAAAAATACAACGTCTCGCGGTTCCGACTGCAGTTTCTTGCGCTGATCCTCCGATGCCATGGGTACCGTAGATTACCGAAATTAAGATACACTTTTAGTGTAAGACCTGTCCACCAAAGGTGGACAGGTCTTCTACGGTAGCATCTGTGGTAGCATCTGTAGTAGCATCTGTGGTAACACCTGTGGTATTAAGAAATTATAAATATGATTAATTTGTTACACCAAAGAAGATTTAAAATGCCGATCAGGTCAACATTATCTTCCTTAGTGTAAAATCAATGTGATAGACACTCTGTTCCCCCATCTTTAGATGGGGTGGGTGCCTGTCCTTCCACCTTTCGTTGAAAAGCTTCGGGACGTTTTTGCTCTTTTATCCACAATTCACATAAATTTAGGATGTTCTGAGCAGCGTTTAGATCTCTTCGGCATTTTAAATCTTCCTTGGTGTAAAATGTTAGGACATGGACTTTTTTCGCCTACGGCGAAAAGTTCACGTGTATCCCCTCCACCCTATGAAAAATCAATTACCATCTTCACATCATGACATGTAATTGATCGTGATGCGGTTGCCGAACGTGTATGACGCTTCTTGCGTGTTGTCTTTTTAGTTCCAGTGCCACCATCAACCGAATCGGCATCATCAATTGCAACAGATGATGCAGCATATACACGTTTTGGTGTAGATTTCTCTAATTCTTCAAGTTGTTCACGATTTGATATGATATAATCTACAAGACCAACGTTATATGCCCATCTAAAATAATTTAGTTGACCAACCGTTGTTTCAATTGTAGTTAGTTTGCCTTCAGCATCTTTAAGGTCAAACATTATACGTTCTCGGCGTTGAAATGGATCAAATTGTTTTTTAGTGTAGGCCTTTAGTTGATTTTTGTAATCGAGATAAACAATGAATTGTCGATTTTTATGCTGATAGCTAATGTTATTCTCTTTCGCATAATCTGTTACAAACCATTCAAACATACGGAGAGATACCGGTTTACTTGTGTTAATAATATCAAGAATTGGCCCAATATTTGGATGAGAGTCATAATATTTGCGAAGCGAATGAAGAATGAAATCTTGTTTACGCATTGTCAAAGGAGATGCAATAATGTCTTCAGATGATAGGGCCTTTTTTGACATTGTATTTGCTATTTGTGATACTGACGCGCGAGCTTTCTAAACTGCGGTTGAACGCGCGTGCGTGCGCGCCAAAACTAATTCATGTAAATAAGTAATAAATATGTCAGGACCTCTTCCACTACCTCCGGTTGCTTCAAGTGTTTTAGGAATAAAAATTGCGCATGCAGTGCCTCCAGCGGCACCTGCAGCGGCACCTGCAGCGGCACCTGCAGCGGCACCTGCAGCGGCACATCCAACGCCTGCAATTTGGCCAAGTTTTGGTCCACGTCCGCAAATGAAATGGGACACTCGATGGAGTAACTATAGAATACCACCGAAACCAATAACACTTTCATCAAATGCGCCATCAAATGTAGGTACTCATGCATCACAAATATCAAATGATTCAGAAAAAAAACCTCAAGCCGGCAATAATTCAAGCATTGTACCAGCACCAACACCAGCACCAGCACCAACACCAGCACCAACACCAGCACCAACACCAGCACCAGCACCAACACCAGCACCAGCAGCTGCACCAACAGCCGTAGCACCAACACCAGCACCAGCCGCACCAGCACCAGCACCAGCACCAGCACCACCAGCAGATGCACCTGCGGCAGCACCAGCACCAGCACCAGCACCAGCACCAGCAGTACCGCCGGCGGCACCGCCAGCATCAACAAATGAAAGTGGTGGAGGTGGTGGAGGTAGTAAAAGTAGTAGCACATCAAAATTAAAATACAACTTAACAACGGCAATTCATAATGTGATTACAAGCGCAGGTTTGTTTGGTAACGGGGTCAAAAATTTTTTTAAATATGTAGACAACAACAAAATAATACCAGAACATGTAAAAGATGTAAAAGATGCACCAAAAGAAATACGAGATTTTGTTGAATCTGCCAGTACATTGCGCGATTTATATATGCGCGCTACAGAGAAAGGCCCCGAAGCACGATTATTAGAAGAAAGGCAAAAATATAGAAAGTTAAGAAATAATATAATTGCTAATTTAACAGACGTTTCAAATTATAATGGTGTGACCAATAACACAGAATTACGTAACAGTGTTAATCGAGAAAAATCTTCGGTGTATGAAAAACGAATTGCGGCTGCTGCAAAAGAAGCACAAAGAGCGACCGCTGATGCTGCATCACAAACTGCTGAACTCGCGAATCTTAGAGCAGCAGTTACAGCAGGCGACGATTCTAAAAGAGCAGCTGTTGCTGCTGCATTATCAAGAAGCGAAGAAGACAAAAGAATTGCGGTTAAGAGAGCAACAGACACGTTAAGAGAAAAACTTGACAGAACAAGACAATTACACGATGCAGTGGAAAGTAAATTAGAAACATTAAAAATAACACATAATGCAACTACTGCTGAATTGGAAGCTGCGAGAGCAGCTTTAGTTGCTGCAACAGGTACAGCAACAACTGCAGCAGCTGAAATTGCCGCGCTTAAGGCAGATGGTTCAAAACATGCAGATGAAATAACCAGAAAAGCATCTGAAGTGCAACATGCAATTGAATTACAACGCGCGGCAGAAGGTAGATTGGCTGAATTAGAAAGAAAATATGCTGAAAATGTTGCTTCATTAACATCTGCAACAGATACCGCGACAGCAGCAAAAAAACAAATTGAACAATTACAAATAGCATTAGCAGATTCCAGAGATGCTTTTGAAAGCGAATCGCTTGCTGCTAAAAGAGCTGATGACCGCGTTGCATTTATGAATGCAGAAATTCGTAGACTTACAGATGCTAAAGCAGGATTAGATGTAAAACTAAGAGAGGCTCATGCATCTCTTGAAAAAGAAAAGGCAGCTGCACAAGTTGCACAAGCTACACAAGAAGCAATTCATACAGCAGCGATTAAAGCTGAAAAAGCAAAAGCTACGTCTGACGTTGAGAGGCTAAAACTTTTAGAAAAAAGAGCGCGAGATGAGGCATTTGAAGCAAATACACGACTTGAAACGGTTCAAAGAGAATTAGAAAAACTTATTAACGAATCTGAAGCCATGAAAAAACGTTTTAGCGAAACTTTGCCAAGTGTAACTGCTGAAAGTGTAGAAGCAACCAAACGAGCAGCGGCTGCAGAAGCTGTAGCTGCATCTGCAAGAAGTGAAGCTGACAAGATACGCAGTGAAGCAGCAATGGCGCATGCAGCCGCTGAAACTCGCGTCACATCTGCAGAACAAATCGCAAAAGAAGCAAGAAATGCAGCGGCTGCATCACAGGAGGCAAAATCTGCATCAAATGCTGAACGAGCTAAAGCTGTTGCGCGCGCAGAAGCCGCAGAAGCTGAAGCTGCCGTTGTCAGAAGACAAGCTGCAGAACAAAGCGCAGCTTCAGCTGCTGCAATTGCAGCCGCCGAAGATCGCGCAACATCTGCAGCTAAAGATGCAGATGCAAGAATAGCTGCAGCTGAAATAGCAGCAAGAGCAAGAGTTGCTGCAGTTACAACAGCTTCTGAAACTGCAACCGCTTCAATAACTGCACGTATGGCAGCTGCAAGTGCAGAAGCAGAAAGAGCGGCGGAAGAAGCTAAGACGCTTCGCGCTGAAATAAAAACTGTTAAGGATGAAGCAGATGCTGCAACAGGTGCAGCAAAAGCTGAAGCAAACAGACAAGTCGCTGAAATGCAAATACGATTAAATGCAGCAGAAGCGGCTGTAAGTGCTGCAGCCGCTGATCGAACACATGCTCTTGATGATCTTGAACAATCCAGAGCATCTTTTGAGAAAAACCTTGTTGCAGCAAGAACTGCACAATATAATGCAGTCGCTGCAGCTGAAGCACGCGCTGCACGCGCTGCAGAAGCAGAACGCGTAGCGGCAACCGCTGCAGTACGCGCAGAAAAAGCGGCTACAGATGCAAAACGTGATGCTGAAAGACGTGCGACAGAAGCAGAAGCAAATGAGGCCAGAATTAGAGCCGAAATGGCTGCAGCAGCGGATCGAGCAACAGCAGATGCTGTTGCGCGAGCTGATGCTGCAACCGCTGCACAAGCTGCTGCTGAAGCCGCGCTGACCGCAGCACAAGCAGACGCTAAAGCCAGTGTTGCTGCGGCAAAGATCGCGCAAAAAGCAGCTGTTGATGCAAGTGCAGCAGATGCTGTAACTCGTGCTGCGGCCGTAGAACGAGCAACTGCTGCAGAAGCAGAGGCGCGCGCAGCAACTGAAAGAGCAAATATTGCAGAGGCTGCACGCAATGCTGCACAGGTGGCTGCACGGGAAGCTGCACAGGCAGCTGCAGAAGATATTGCACTTTTAGCTGGCGCACGTGCTAAAGCTGAACGCGAACGTATTGATGCTATCACACGCGCTGACGCTGCGGAAGCTACTGCAGCTGTACAGGTTGCCGCTGCGGCAACTGCACGGGGTGCCGCTGCGGAAGCTGTTGCTGCGCAAACAGCCGCTGCGAAAGCTGTTGCTGCGCAAACAGCCGCTGCGAAAGCTGCACGTAATGCTGCCATAGCGCGTGCAACTGTTGCAGAAGCTGCTGCAACGAGAGCTGAAGGAACTACAGCGGCTGCGCAGGCTGAAGTGGCTGCAGCTGCAGCGCGCGAAGCGGCCGCTGCAGCAAATGCAACGGCTGCGCGTGCATCTGAATTACAAACAATTAAAGCTATTATAGAAGCTGCAGAAAGAGCTGCTGTAGATGCGGATACATATGCAGCAGCAGCAGGATACGTTGCTAATTTTTTTGATGGTAATACACCTGGTGGCAGTACACCAGGTAGTATATTTGATAGTACGATTCGTCGTATACGTGGTGTATTTAGTGCGCCCACATCAGGTGGAGGACGCAGAAAACAAACAGGTGAAAGTGCAGAAGATGTTGCCAAAGCAATTGCGCGGGCAAAAGCTGCTGCTGCAAAATCAAAAACTGCTGCGACAGAAGCACATGCAGCTGCTGCTGCAGCACGTGCTGCAATGACGGCCAATTCGAATCGTGATGAAATTTTTAGATTATCAAAAGAAGCATTTGCTGCCATGCAAAGAGCGTTTAATGCTGCAATAGAAGCAGCAAATGAAAAAGCGAAAATGGCAGAGGATGAAAATAAAAGGTTGCGTGTTGAACCAGGACCGGAAATCCATCTGGCAGATGTCGGAACAATACCAGTATTACGGTATTCTACGTCTTTTATGTCTTCTATTGCTGGGAAGAAATATACATTTATTATGTCAAATGCAGCAGATGCACAACGTGCAGAAAAAGGATTTTCTGATATTTCAGGAACGGATGATTTGAAATTACTTGAGACGTTAGGAATGTTAGCTCCTGCAAAACCATTTCGAATTCACAATTCATTTAAACATTTAATACCTTTGATGCCACAATTTTTCAAAGGACTCCAAAATAATTGTTCCAAACCCCTAAATTTATTAACATTTGCAGAATGTGAAGAAACCGCAATTATTGTTAGACAAGTACTTGAAAGGGTAAATTTGAGTTTACGTGACAGAGCGAAATTTGCTAAAAATGTTGGTGCTGATACTGAAAAAGATATAAATGCCATCGCAGATATCGCCGGAATTCTCGGAAAACTCCCCAAATAAATTAACGATTCTAATTATAAACATGGCAGAATATAGAGGACAAGCTGCAGTAGCTGCAATTCGAAATGCAATTATAGAAGCAGTTATACACCCACCAGGAGGCGCTGCCGCAGCCGCAGCCGCAGCCACTGCCGCAACCGCAGCCGCAGCCACAGCCGCAGCCGCAACCACAGCCACTGCCGCAGCCACTGCCGCAGCCACTGCCGCAGCCACAGCCGCAGCCGCAGCCACAGCCGCAGCCGCAGCCGCAGCCGCCACCGCAACCACAGCCACAGCCGCAGCCACAGCCGCAGCCGCAGCCGCAGCCGCCACCGCAACCACAGCCACAGCCGCAGCTACAGAGGCTGCAGTAAAAATAGTAAATGCAGTCGCAGGCGCAGCCGCAACATTAACAGGCGCAACTCCAAATACAGTGGAAGATGCAATACAAGACGCAAAATCGACTGCAATGCTCGCAGCAATATCAGCCGTAGAACCAACCATAATACAAACCACGTTAATGACACTTCGTATAACACCCCCAAATATAAAAGATATATTAGACATTTTATTAAAAGCAGCAATAGTCGCACAAACTGTTGCACAGAAAGTCATTCCGGCTGGCACTGGCGGCGGTGCTGCTGGCGGTGGTAAATCTGCTGCAGAAAATGCCACGGACAAGGCAGTTTCTGAGGTTACAGCTGCAACTACAGCTGCAACTGCAACTGCAGCTACACCTATATCCGTTGTTAATATGCTTACTGATATAATTAATGGATACAATACCTTTGCTGCACAAGCTGCAGGTGCTACACCAGCTGCAGGTGCTACACCAACTTTAGGCCCTATGGGCAACGCTATTCACAAGACTTTAAATGCGATACTTATGGTGAAACGTGCTATTGTTTCTAATAATGTGAATGGGCAAGCGATTGATGCAATAAATGTTGCTGTACATGCTATAATTGCATATTTTATATATACATATGTGCTTAATGGTTATTACACTAGTTTTGCACTTGGTAATATTATAAATGACATAACAACCAAAATCACAGATATTATCGAGCATCTTGCTGTTATTGCTACAGTAGGAACTAGTCTAAATCATCCGCAAATTCTGGAAAATGCTATGCGTGATATTTCCAATGCTATTAAAGATACCACAGATAATGCTGTAGGTGGTGCTGCAGGCGGCGCAGGTAGTACTGCAGGTGGCGCAGGTAGTACTGCAGGTGGCGCAGGTAGTGCTGCAGGTGACACATATGTGAAGCTTAATGCAATAAAACTATCGATTAATAATATATTAGCCACAGCGAAAACAGCGGAAACAGCGGCATCGACGGCAAGTGGCGCTGCACTAGCACCAGCACCAGCACCAGCACCAGCACCAGCACCAGCACCAGCACCAGCACCA
>ERZ778018.1734-NODE-1734-length-16376-cov-129.417254_pt1 | contig 16376 bp, 14 predicted proteins | sample MGYA00375748_ERZ778018 | MGnify/ENA primary metagenome ERZ778018 (study PRJEB29350, sample SAMN05509839) | bioreactor metagenome | biome: bioreactor; material: wastewater | place: South Africa: University of Cape Town | collected 2014-04-22 ... | reverse complement strand
AACTCCGATTGCCCCGCTCGCTCAGGCTCATGTGTGAATTGGAAAATACTGCCCTCCGCGGCAACGCCACGTGATTTCAACGGTGCGATCCCTTGCAGCGCCAAGTGGCCCCGCGGTGATTGGTTGCCGTGACGGGTCGCCCGCATCATATACAGTGGCGAAGCATCCGCTGTGATCAAGCCTTCAACGCATTCCCCACCACTTCCGCCACGCCTTTCGCCAGGCCCTCGACCGCAGCGATGCGCTCCAGCGCGGCGCGCGCATGCGCCTGCCTGCCGGCGTCGAACTGGCGCCAGCGGTCGAAGCTGCGCGTAATGCGTGACGCCACCTGCGGGTTGATCGCCTGCAGGTCGCTGATGACGTCGGCCGCCAGCGCGTAGCCGCTGCCATCGGCGGCGTGGAAGTGACGCGGGTTGGCACCGCAGAAGCCGCGAATCAGGGCGTAGACGCGGTTGGGGTTTTTGAGGTCGAACGCCGGATGCTGCATCAGCGCGCGCACACGGGCGGCGGTGCCGGGCAGGCGCGAGGTGGCCTGCACCGAGAACCATTTGTCGATCACCAGCGCTTCGTTTTGCCAGTGGCTATAAAAGTCGGCCAAGGCGGTTTTGCGTTGCGGCAGGTCGAGGTTGGCGAGCGTGGCCAGCGCGGCGATCTGATTGGTCATGTTGCCGCCAGTCCCGTTATTGCCAGCCGCGAGCTGGGCGACGAGGCGCGGCACGACCGACGTTTCCAGATAGCCGGGGTCGCTTTCGGCGAGGTAGCCGAGGCAGGCGTTGCGCAGCGCGCGCTGGCCGACCTGCGCGCCGTCGGGCGCATAGGCTTCGCTTGGCGCCAGTGCGTTCCAGACGGCCTCGAATTGGTCGCGCAGGCGGGCGGCGAGGTGGCGGCGCAGGGCCACGCGCGCACTGTGGATCGCTTCGGGGTCGATGGTCTCGCCTTGCGCGACGACCGCTTCGGCGAGCACGGCTTCGGCGGGCAGGTTGAGCGCTTCGGCGGCGAGCGCGGGGTCGCCGGCGAGGCCGGCGTCGAGCACGCGCCCGCAGGCGGCGACGAAGGCGGCGGGGATCCAGGCGCTGCTGGTTCCACCGGCGGCGATGCCCGCGAGCAGAACCCGCGTCGCCAGACGCTGACCGGCCTCCCAGCGGTTGAAGGCGTCGGAATCCGTCGCCATCAGGTGCGCGAGCTCGGCATCGGTCTGTTCGAATTCGAGCTGCACCGGCGCGGAGAAATCGCGCAGCAGCGAGGCGACCGGGGCGGCGGGAATGTCTTCGAAGACGAAGGTCTGTGTGGCTTCGGTCAGCGACAGCACGCGCGTGGTGCCGGTGGCCGCCGTTTCACCCGTCAGTCTCAATGCCGCGTCGCGGCCGTCCGGCAGCACCAGGCCGAGCGCGACGGGGATGTGCAGCACGCCCTCGACGACCGGCTGCCCCGATTCGGTCAGGCGCTTTTCGTAGGCGGTCGGCGCGAGGTGCTGCGCCAGCGTCAGCGTGTAGCGCCGGGTCGCGGCGTCCCACGCACCCTCAGCGTGCAAACGCGGCGTGCCGGCGCGCGCGTACCAGCGGCGGAATTGCGCGAGATCGACGCCCGACGCGTCCTGCATCGCCGCGACGAAATCCTCGCAGGTCACCGCCGCGCCATCGTGGCGCTGGAAATACAGATCCATGCCGCGGCGGAACGCCTCGCGCCCGAGCAGGGTGTGGATCATGCGGATGACTTCCGCGCCCTTGTTGTAGACGGTGGCGGTGTAGAAATTGTTGATTTCGGCGTAGGAGGCCGGCCGGATTGGGTGCGCCATCGGCCCCGCGTCCTCGGGAAATTGGGCGACGCGCAGGGCGCGCACTTCCTGGATGCGGGTGACGGCGCGCGAATGCGTGTCGGCGCCGAATTCCTGGTCGCGGAAGACCGTCAATCCTTCCTTGAGCGACAACTGGAACCAGTCGCGGCAGGTGACGCGGTTGCCGGTCCAGTTGTGGAAATACTCGTGCGCCACCACGCGGTCGATGCCCTGGTAGTCGGCGTCGGTCGCGGTGTCGGGGCGCGCCAGCACATATTTGGTGTTGAAGATGTTGAGGCCCTTGTTCTCCATCGCTCCCATGTTGAAGTCGCCGACGGCGACGATCATGTACTGGTCGAGGTCGTATTCCAGGCCGAAGCGTTGCTCGTCCCAGCGCATGGCTTTTTTCAGTGCCGCCATCGCGTGGCCGCACTGGTCGAGCTTGCCCGGCTCGACGTAGACCGCCAGTTTCACCCGACGACCCGACGCGGTGGTGCAGGCGTCTTCCAGCACGTCGAGCCTGGCCGCGACCAGCGCGAACAGATAGCAGGGTTTGGCGTAGGGGTCTTCCCAGCGCGCCCAGTGCCGCGTCGCGTCGTCGGCGCATGTGCCTGCCGCCACCGGATTGCCGTTCGAGAGCAGGTGCGGGAAGCGTTCACGGTCCGCCTCGACCATGCAGCTGAACGTCGCCATCACGTCCGGCCGGTCCGGAAAGAAGGTGATGCGCCGGAAGCCTTCCGCCTCGCATTGGGTGAAATAGCCGTCGCGCGAGCGGTACAGGCCCGAGAGCCGGGTGTTGTGGTCGGGGTCGATGCGCACCACGGTTTCCAGTACGCATTGATCCTGCAACGGTCCGGCGATGGTCAGCAGGTCGTCCGCGTAGACGTAACGCGCGGGGTCGAGCGTTGCGCCGTCGAGCATGATGCGCTTCAACTCCAGCGCTTCACCATTCAGCACCAGTGCGTCGGACCTGGCCGCCGGGTTACGGCGGCAGGCGAGGCGGCTTTTGACTTCGGCGTAGCCATCGAAAATTGCCACGTGAAGATCGACCGATTCGATCCACCAGGCGGGCGGGGTGTAATCCTTCAGGAACAGCGTGACGGGGGTTTCGGTGCGCATGGGGTTTCGGTGGTGGGTGCGGGTTGTCGGCGGCGATATAGTCGAAGATGTCGCGAAGCCATGTCTGGGCTTCGTTCGTCCACCTCAGTTCGACCACGTCTTGATCCGGTGCAGCATGTCCTCGTTGCTGACCACGCGGCGCTTGCGTGCGTCTTCCAGTCCGCGCTGAACCATACGGTCAAACGCCAGTTCGCGAACGATCTCGTCGTAAGTGGCGTCCTCGGGCTGCGACTGCACCAGATTCTGGATCAACGCTTTAGCCGTATTCATGGTGGCGCTCCTTAAGGAAGGGGATGGTTTCAACTATTGGCGATGAGCGTTTCATTGTAAAGAAGTCATAGCTTGTCTGATGATGGTGTGGAGGATGAGTCAAACCCAATTCTCGACGATGAGTCCGGGGTAATCCCTGAAATCCGCTTCGTTGTTGGTGACGAGGGTGAGGCCGAGACTTGTTGCGTGCGCGGCGATGAGCCGGTCCAGCGCGTCGCGGCGGCGGTCGCGGACAGCGGCGCGTTGCACGCCGTAGCGCTCGGCAGCGGCTTCATTGAAGGGCAGGACGGAAATATCGCCGGTCAGCAGGTGCAGCGCGCGTTCGTTTTGTGCGCGGGTGGGACCGAGCCCTTCGAGCCCCACGCGCAATTCGGCGTAGGTGATGATCGACATGACGACGTCGCCATGATCAAGTTGAAGCAGACGCGCCAATACCCCGGGTGGATGCGCCTTCATCAGGTAGATGCAGATGTTGGTGTCCAGCATGTAGCGCATGGCTTACTTGCTGCCGGTGGGCTTGTAGTCTGGCGTTTCCTGGTGGAGTTGTGAGGCTTCACCGATACCGCTCCAGTCGCGCTCCTTCTGCTCGTGGAATTCGCGGCCTTCGGCCATGAAGTCGGGGGTGAACAGGGCGAACGCCTCGGCCAGCCCGGTCAGCTTGCGCTTGACGACGGGGCGCAGCACCAGGGTGTCGCCGACTTTTTCGATTTCGACGTCCTGGCTGGCCTCGACGATGGCGAGTTCCTTGGGAATCCGCACGGCAAGCGAGTTGCCGCTTTTGAAGACGCGTGTGAGCATGCTTGATCTCCTATTGTATATACAGGATATACAACAGGCCGGGCAGAGGCAAGCCTGCCCGCCTGGTAATCGTGCGCTTACAGCGCGCCTTCCTGTTCGCCTTTGAGATTGTGCTGTTGCATGTAATCCAGCAACGCCGCGAAGGCGGCGGGCAGTCCGGGTGCCTGCCGCAGTTGTGCGATGCGTGCGCTGTCCCAGGCGTTGAGTGCGCCATGTCTTGGAAGTTTTTGCAGGGTGGCGATGTCCATCTGCCAGGGCTGCCAGTCGAGCCCGGCGGCTTGCCACAGCGCGCCGGCCTGCAGGGCGATGGTGACGCCGGCGGGATCGGGGTCGCAGGCGATGGCGGCGGGGGCGGGCGCCAGCGTCAGCAATTTGGCCACGGTGTCGCGCCACCAGCCGGGCGGAAAACCGGGCAGCCAGATGACGCCGGCGTCGGCGGCACAGGTGCGGGCGACGCGCTCGAAGCTGGTGCGGTTTTCCACCAGCTGCCAGTGGGTCGGCGCGCCGTCGGCGGACGTGGCGGCGGCGAGGGTGGCGGGGGTGAGGGCACAAAAGTCGGCGCAGGCGGCGAGGTCGAGCACGCCTCGGGGCAGGTGCAGCGTGACCGGCGCGGCGATCAGCAGCAAGGGCGTGTGGCGCTCGATGCCCCATTCGGCGAGATCGGTTGCCTCGCCGAGCCAGGCCCATTCGGCGGAACTGATGGCCTTGGTGGCGCCGCGTGCAAACAGCGCGAAATCGCGTTGGGTGCCGCTGCATTGTTCGACCTGCCAGCGCGCGAGCGCGCTGGCCAGGTCGGCGCGGGCGAGCGCGGTTTTCGGCGGCAGCGCATCGAGCGCGTCGAGCAGCGGCGTATCCGGCGGCAGGGCGTCGCGCTGGCTGTGCCAGTTCGCCGCCGTCGCGTCCGCATCCGCGATGCCGAGCGCGGCGCGCAGGGCGGCGGGTTCCTGAAACTGCACCCGGTACGGCCACCATTCGGCGCGCTCGAATTTTTCGCTCAGCCGAATCCAGCCGTTATCGAGCAGCCAGTCGAGCAGCGCCTGCGCCAGATTCTGCCGCCCCACGCCAGCGTCGCCCTTGAGCGTTTCCCAGCGGCTGTCGCCGCCGCGCCTGACCCAGCGTTTCAGCAGTTGCCGCCAGTCGTCGGGCAGGCTGTCGAGTCCGCGCGGCGGCTGGTCGGCTACGCGCAGCCGCCGGGTTGTGCTCTGCGTGACGACGCGCAGCATGGTCAATGCGTCGTCGAGGTGTCGCGCATCAGCACTTTCACGCCCGGCGCCCACGTCTCGCCCGGGCGTTTCTTGAACGTCACCAGCGTCAGTGTGGCCGGGTCGTAGATGTTGACGTTGTGCGTGACCGGCGTGGTGAGCAGGTATTGCGCCCGGGTCGCTTTCAAGAATCCCGACACGCGCTCGATGTTGACGATGTCGAGGTGCGCGAAGGGTTCGTCGATGAAGACGAAGCCGCCGGGGCGCGATTCTTCCATCATCAGCGCCACCAGCAGGATCAGCGACTTCATCACCTGCTGGCCGCCGGAGGCGTCGCCGTCGTTCATGCCCATGAAGCCCTTGGCGTCGAAGTCGAAGCGCACGGCCAGCCCCGCCTGCGCCAGCGTCACATCGTCGTTGCCGAGCGCCACCGGCTCGTGGTCGACCCGGATGCCGGCGACCTCGCCCAGGGTCTTGAGGTTCTTCGCGTAGCGGCCGACGGTGTGGCGCAGCACGGCGATGTAGTGTTCGCGCGCGGCCTGGGTCTGTTCGCCGGCGAGTTCATTGTCGCGGCGGCGCGCGGCGAGGTCGGCTTCCATCTGCCGGTAGTTGGCGGCGATCCTGTCGCGCAGCGCGACGACGGCCTCGTCGGTTTCCCAGCTTTCGTCGGCGAACTTGGTGTCGATTTCGGCCAGGCGGCGGTCGATGTTGGTGGCATCGCGCCATGTTTCCAGCAGTTGCTGGTTGGCCGCGGCGTCGCGCCAGGCGCCGGGCATCTGGCGGCGGTCGCGCCGCAGTTTCAGGCGGCGGCGGATCTGTTCGTCGCGTCCGCTGCGGTTTTCGCGTTCGGCGATCTCCTTGTCGAGCCGGACACGTTCGACATCGAGCCCGCTGCGCCGGCTGCGCAGGTCGGCGATGGCCTTGTCCGCGGCTTCGCGTTCGTGCTGCGCCGCCAGCACGCCGTTGTCGCGGCGGCGCAGCACCAGCGCCTCGTAGTGCGTGCGCGCCTCGGCGAATTCGGCGGCGCGCTGGGCCAGTTGCGCGGCGGCGGTTTCGCCGCTCAGTTGCGCTTTCATGCCGTGGATTTTGCTTGCGAGTTCTGCTTGCTGGGACTTGAGCGGGGCAAGCGCCTTGTCGAGCGCTGCGCGTTCGTCGCGCAACGCGTCCAGCCGGGCGCGGCCGAAGCGCATCTGTTCGGGCGCGGCAAAGCGGCCGCCGCGCCGTTCGCGCAGATAGCCTTGCCGGGTGATCCAGTCTTCGCCGCGCGGCAGCTTGCTGCCCGCAGCGACGTCTTCGACGCGGCGGGTGCGTTCCAGCGTGCGCAGCAGCCATTCCGGCACGGCGCTGGAAAAGCGCACCACTTCGAGCAGCGAGCCCTGCGGCGGCAGGCCGGCGTTCACGCATTCGGGGACGATGAAGTTGCGGTAGCGCTGCTTTTCGCCGAGCGCCATCGCGCGTTCGGCGTCGCGGCCATGTTGCAACAGCACGATGTGGGCGAACGGTGCGAGCGCGGCCTCGACCGCCGGCTGCCAGCCCGCATCGACGATTTCGACGACGTCGGTGAGCAGGTGGTGGGCGATGTCGGCGGCGCTCAGCGCCTGGCGGAAAGCCGCCACGTCGTGCGGGTCGGCGCGGCGGCCGGCGGCGAGGTTTTCCAGCATTTCGTCGAGCTGGGTCCGGCGCTGCTGCAGGCCGGCGATGCTGACCAGCAGATCGGCACGCTGCGATTCGAGACGCTCGATTTCGCGGGCGTCGGCGACCTCGCCGCCGGCCGCCTGCGCCTGCTCTTCCAGGCGCTGCTGCTGCCTGACGATCATTTCCCAGCCGCCGAGTTCGTGGTTGATCTCGTTGAGCGCCTGGTTCTGGATTTTTTCGTTGTCGTCGGCGGCGTGTTTGCGCAGCAGCGCCTGTTCAATCGCAGCTTCGAGCGCATCGGAATCCATTTTCAGCGCGGCACGTTCGGCGCGCCGGGTGCGCCAGTCGCGGCGCTGGGCGAGCAGGGTGCGCGCGGCATGCTCGGCCTCGCGCTGCAACAGACAGTGTTCCAGACGCGGCCGGGTTTCGCTGACGAGCGCGATGCGTTCCTGGTTGAGGCGCTGCCACTCGCGGTAGCGATTGACCTTCTGCTCGTGTTTTTCGAGATTGTTGCCGAGCGCTTCGAGCTGGTTCTGGCCGGCGTCGAGTTCACGCGCGGTGTGTTCCTGGTGGTGGCGCGCTTCCAGATAGCGGTCGAGCACGTCCTTGTCGCCGAACACCTGGAACACCAGATCGAGCAATTCGCGTGGCGACAGTTCGCACAGCTTGTCGGTCTGCCCCTGTTCGAGCGAGAGCACGCGGGCGATGGCGGGCGACAGGCCGGCGCCGTGCAGGATGCGCTGGTAGTCGCGCACGCCGAATTCCTCGCCCTGCTGTTCGAGGTCTGTGAGTGCGACTTCGCCGTCGGCGATCCAGTATTTGCGCGTCCAGTCGCCGCCTTTTTTGTCGATGCGGCAGGCGAGCGTGATGCGGTCGCTGGTGTAGGGCAGGCCGAACGGGCGGCGGCTCGATCCCGGCGCGCGCTGGTTGTCGATCACCCCGCGCAGCCAGCAGAAGTCCTCGCCGTTGCGCCGCACGTAGCGCTTGTAGTCGCGTTTTTTCGAGCAGTCGAGCGCCAGCAGGGTGCGCAGCGCATCGAGCAGCGTGGTCTTGCCCGAGCCGTTGGGGCCGGAGATGGTGACGATCGACGCGTCGAGCGGCAGCCGGAAGCTGCGCCAGAAATCCCAGTGCACGGTTTCGAGCTCGAGCAGGCGGAACATCAGGATGCGTCCTCCGGCGTCGCGACGGACTCCAGCACGCCGCGCTGCTTGAGCAGGTCGGACAGCGCGCCTTCGAGAATGCGCGGCGCGAACTCGGCGTAGTCGAAGGCGAGGTCGAGCAGCGGGCCTTCGTGGATGACCTTGTTGCGGCGCTCGATGAAGCCCAGCCGCGACAGTTGCGGCAGCGCGAACTGCTGCAGGCGTGCGCGGCCGCCCAGTAATTTCCCGTAATCTTCCAGCAGCACGTTCTCGGGAATGCCGCGCGACGCCTCGTGCGCGGCGGGCGTGAGCTTCACCGTTTCGAACAACTCGTTCTGCGCGTCGGTCTGCGCGGCTTCGCTCGCCAGTTGGCGCTCGCGCTTGGGCAGGATGATGAGCGCCCACACGATGACCAGCAGCGCGGCGGCATCCTTGGGCAGACCGATGTTCGATGCCTGCCAGGCGTCGTTCTGCTCGAACACGGCGGCCTCGTGCTCGCGCGCGAGGGCGACCGAGACATGGCTGGCGAAAGGCTGCGCCAGCAGGCGCAGGCCGCTGGCGGCGAGCCGCGCGTCGACTTCGTCGCGGAAGCTGGCGTCGACCAGCAGGCGGCGCACCTCGGCGTCGTCGCGCGGCAGGAAACGCAGCGCGAGCAGGCGCGCAATCAGGCGGGCGGCGGAATCAGTATTCATGCTGGGGCGTCATCGTTGGTTTGCTGCGGCAGGATGCGGCCGGCGCTGAGATGGGCGACTTCGCCGCGACCGACCGCCTGCAGCGCGTCGTCCCATTGCAGCGTCAGCGGCAGCTCGGCCAGCGGCGCGAGTTCGGGGCCGATGTTGGTTTCGCCGATCAGGGCGAGCAGCGACAGGCGATACGAAGCCGAACCGAAGCTGCCGCCGACGACGGTGTCGGCGACGCTGGCCGGGGCATTCAGGCCGGCGAGCATGCGGGTGAGTTCGACCAGCTCGCGCGGCGGTTCCAGCGGCACGTCGCGGGTGTATTCGATCTCGGCCGGCGCGGGCATCGCCGAGATCTTGCGCCTGGGCTGCTCGCGCGCGATGAATTCCTCGGTGTTGTCGAGCATTACGTCGGGCAGCACGAAGCTGCATTCCGGCGTGGTCGCCAGTTGCCCGTCGGCCAGCGCGGCGAGGTCGTCGAGCGACTGCGTTTTCAGCCAGGCCGCGAGTTCGGAGGTGGACAGGCCGCCCTGCGACAGGTGCACCTGCTGGCGCGCGATGGCGGCGAGCTCGCGCTGGAACACCGAGGCCATGCGCAGCAGCCGCGACTGGCGCTGGCCGATGCTTTGCGCGAGCCGCCAGCTGTCGTCGTCGAGACCGGCGTCAGCCAGGTTTTTCATCACCGCGTTGGCGCGATCGAGCCATTGCTGCACCGAGGCCAGTTTCGACTGCGCCGCGCGCAGGCGGAATTCCGAACCGGAGGCGACCGCCTGCGCAAATTCCTCTTCCAGCTCGCCCAGCCGCGCCAAGAGGTGGGACAAGGCCTCCGGGGCGAGCTTGCCGACCGCCGCGCCCGCGGCGACCTGCGCCGCCAGGAAGCCGAGTTCGCCGTCCGCCTCCAGGTTGAACGCCAGCAGGTTCGACAGCGCGGAGAGCACCATGCGGCCTTCGCTCGAAAGCTGGTACACGCGCCGCTCGCCGTCCCACAGCAGCAAGGCGTGCTCGCGCAGCCGCGCCAGTACGGTGTTGAGCTTGGTCTGCGACAGGTAGGCGAAATGCGATTCGAGTTCGCGCGGCGTCCATTCCGGCGCGTCGGCGCGCAGGCCGACTTCGCGCAGCACCATCAGACGGATCAGCACTTCGTCGTCGCCGCCGCGAAACAGCGCGATCATGGCGCCGATCAGCGGTCGCGCGGCGAGCAGCGGAAACAGCGGCGGAATGTCTTCGGCGACCAGGCCGGGCGCGAGGAATTCCGCCAGGCTCGCGCTGTGGCCGGATGCCTCCACTTACACGCCCTGCTTCAGGCTCGCTTCGATAAAGATATCGAGATCGCCGTCGAGCACCTTCTGCGTGGCGGAGACTTCGACGTTGGTGCGCAGATCCTTGATGCGCGAGTTGTCGAGCACGTAGGAGCGGATCTGGTGGCCCCAGCCGACGTCCGCCTTGCCGGCTTCGAGCTTGTCCTGTTCGGCCTGGCGTTTACGCAGTTCGGCTTCGTAGAGCTTCGACTTCAGCATCGACATCGCCTCGGCGCGGTTCTTGTGCTGCGAGCGGTCGTTCTGGCACTGCACCACGATGCCGCTGGGCAGGTGGGTGATGCGCACCGCCGAATCGGTCTTGTTGATGTGCTGGCCGCCGGCGCCGGATGCGCGGTAGGTGTCGACGCGCAGGTCGGCCGGGTTGATGTCCACCTCGATGGAATCGTCCACTTCGGGATAGACGAACACGCTGGCGAAGCTGGTGTGGCGGCCGCCGGACGAGTCGAACGGCGACTTGCGCACCAGGCGGTGCACGCCGGTTTCGGTGCGCAGGGTGCCGTAGGCGTAGTCGCCTTCGAGCTTGATGCTGGCGGATTTGATGCCGGCGACGTCGCCTTCGGATTCTTCCAGCAGTTCGGCCTTGAAGCCCTTGCGTTCGGCGTATTTCAGGTATTGCCGCAGCAGCATCGAGGCCCAATCGCAGGCTTCGGTGCCGCCGGCGCCGGCCTGGATGTCGATGAAGCAGTTGCTGGGGTCGGCCGGGTTGTTGAACATGCGGCGGAATTCCAGCCGCGAGACATCCTGTTCGAGGGTATCGAGATCGTTGCGCACGGCGATGAGCGTGTCGTCGTCGTTTTCCTCCTGCGCCATCTCGAACAGTTCCCCGGCGTCCGCGAGGCCTGCCGCCACGCGGTCGAGCACCAGTACCACGTCTTCCAGCGCCTTGCGCTCGCGCCCTAGTTCCTGGGCGCGGGCCGCGTCGTTCCAGAAATCCGGGGCTTCAGACAGGCGGATGACTTCTTCGAGACGATCTTTCTTGTGATCGTAGTCAAAGAAACCCCCTGAGCTGAGTGGCACGCTCGCCCAGGTCGGCGAGGCTGGATTCGATCTGATTGAGACTTTCAGCTTCCATGATGAGGGGTGTCGTTCAGGCGGAAAAACCACGAATTATAGCCCAGGCCACAATCAGACCCAGTCCGGCCGTTGCCATCCCGGCGACTGCGTGGCGCGCCATCTGCAGGCCGCCGATCGACAGGGTGAGTATCGACTTGAAAACCAGATTGGCCAGCACGGCGAGCGTGACGGTGTTGACCACCACGCTTGCCGGCAGCGTGCCCAGATTGTGCAGGCGCAGGCTGGACAGGGTGATGGCGTTGACATCGGTCAGTCCCGAAACCAGCGCCACGCCGTACAGCCCTCGTGCGCCCAGCCACTCGGACAACCAGGCGGCGGCCAGCAGGATCACCGCATACATCAGGCCGAATCCGAGTGCCTGGCGCAGTTCGGTGGGGTTGTCCATTGTCAGCTCCGGGATCCCGCCATGCGGCTGGAGCTTGTGCACGCCATAAGCCGAACCCAGTCCGCCGATGACCAGCCCGCCGATCAGCACCGGCAGCAACTGCGGCAGGACCGACGGCGCGACCACGGCTGCCAGTACGCCCAGCCTGATCAATACCACCAGATTGGCCAGCACGATGACGATCACGGCGACCGGCATCATCGCGCTGTTGCTTCGGGCGTGGCGGCTGAACGCGAGCGTCGTGGCGGTGGACGACACCAGCCCGCCAAGCAGGCCCAGTACCACCGCGCCGCGCCGCTGTCCGACCAGCCGCAGCGCGATGTAACCGGCCAGGCCCACGCCTGCGATGAGCACGACCATCCACCAGATCTGATACGGATTGAGCGCGCCGTAGGGGCCGTAATCACGGTTCGGAACCAGCGGCAGGATGATCAGCGAGAGCACCGCGAACTGCAGCACCGCCAACAGGTCGCGTCGCGAAATCCGCTCGCTCAGGCCGCGCAGCTCCGGCTTGAAATACAGCAGCATGGTGGACACGATGCCCAGCATGACCGCCAGCTGGCTCTCGCCTTGCCACACCATCACGCCGAGACCGTAGCACAGCATCAATGCCGTCACCGTCGTCGTACCGGGGTCCTCTTTCTGATGGATGGAATTCAGGTAGGCCACAATCATCATGGCACCGATCAGGAACAAGCCCACGGCGATCAGCCACAACTCACCCAGGGCCGTTGCCAGATGCGCAGTCAGCACGCCAAGCAGCGCGGTCAGGGCAAAAGTGCGTAGTCCTGCTTTCGCTGCCGGATTACGTTCGCGTTCCAGGCCCATCAGCAGACCGATCGCCAGGGCCACGGCATAGCGCGGCAACGAGGCCAGTTCGGGGGGCAACCAGTCGATCAGTTCTTTCATCTTGATGTGGTGAATGGTGGATATGGGGGTATCGTAGCGCCGGATTGGCATGCCAGCCCATCGGATGGGGAGGTTGCGCACCGGATTCGAGCACAACACGATATAATCAAATATTCGAATATTCATATATTAATTGTTGATTAATGATTCGAGGAGAGACGCTCATGCTGCTTCGTCTGTTTGCATTGATCCTGCTTGGCGGATTGGGCTGTTCACAGGCCCAGGCAGGTCCGAACGGCGCCAGGCTGTTTACGAGCCACTGCGCTGCCTGCCACGGTGAAAAGGGCACGGGCGGTATCGGCGTTCCCCTGGCGTTGCCTTCATTCCAGGCCAGCGTCAGCGACGACTATCTGCGCAAGACCATCCGCCTCGGCCGCCCGGGTCGGGTCATGCCGGCTTTCCCCAGCCTGAAGGAAGATGAGATCGACGCCATCGTCGGCTATCTGCGTTCCTGGAACAGCGGTCCAACCGTCACCTATCCGGACAAGCCGGTGGCGGGCGATCCGGCGCATGGCAAGCAGTTGTTTCAGAAGTACTGCGTCGCCTGCCACGGCGCCAATGGAGAAGGCGCGAAAGGCACGGGCGTGACGTTCTCGCGCCCGCGCGATCTGCCGATCATGGCCCCCGCGCTGCACAACCCCGGTTTCCTGGCCGCCGCCACCGACGCCATGATCAAGACGACCCTGATGAAGGGCCGGGCCGGTACGCCGATGACTTCTTTCCTCAAGCAGGGACTCAAGGAAAAGGACATCGACGACATCGTCAGCTATGTGCGCCACTTCGAGACACAGCCCCTTGCCGATTCGGCGCAGCTTCTGGAAGCGGAAACGCCGGTGATCGTCCGCGACTCGCCGTACGACCTGAAAACCACGGTGGAAAACGTCAAGACGGCGGTGACCACCCACAATTACTTCTATGGGCGGGTGCAGACGCTGGAATATGGCCTGACCCGGCCGGAGACCGAGAACCCGAAACAGGTCATCGTCTATTTCTGCAACATCAGCCTGCTCAATCAGGCCCTGGCCATCGATCCGCGCGTGGGCATGTTCCTGCCCTGCCGCATCACCATCCTGGAAAAACCCGACGGCAAGGTGCAGGTGATGTCGGTCAACCCCAAGGTGCTGAGCCGCTTGTTCAACAATTCCGAGTTGAATGAAGTATGCGAGCAGTTGAAGCAGCACTACACCGCCATCATGGAGGAGTCGACGCTATGAAAAAACTGATGTGGAAAATGGGCGTGGCGATTCTGGCGCTCTGGGTACTGGGGTCGCCCGTCCGGGCAGAGGGCTTGCTCATGGCGCGCGTGAACGCGCCCTTCCCCGAGGCGATGACCCTGCTGCAAAGCGCCATCTCGTCCCGCGGCTACACGATCACGCGCCTGCAACAGGTGAACGAGAATCTGGCCCGGCGCGAATACAAGAGCGATATGTACCGCGTGGTGTATTTCGGCAAACTTGACGAAGTGAGGCAGGTGACGGCCGCCCATCCCCAGCTGATTCCTTTCCTGCCGCTGAACATCACGATTTTTGCGGAAGGTGAACAGGCCATCCTGGTGGCGAGCCATCCTCGAACCCTGTATCAGTTTTTTCCCGACCCGTCCCTGAAACCCGTGCTGGAGCAATGGGAAAAAGACATGGACGACATCATGGACGAACTGCGGGAGGCAGGCGCCGGTTCGTAAAACCGGCATGAGTTGCGCATTCGGAATACCGCTTGGCGCGCCGCCATGCCGTGTTGAACAGACATCTTGGCGCGCCGGCCACGCCGTGTTGAACAGAGATCGACAGCGGGGGCGGCCCCATCGGATTCAGGGACGTGGCCAACCGGCAAGCTGGCGCAGGTTCGCCAATACCCTGGCGGGGTTTTCGTGGCAGATGGCATAGAATCAAGCCGCCTTGCCAGGGGAGCGCAACGGTCTTGCCCCTCGGCTTGAGGCACTTCCACGAGCAGCAGTCGAAACCGGGTACTCTTGACCACGCACATCAACGCACACAGGAATGAACCTCATCGAGACCCCCTTGCCCGGCGTCCTGATCCTTGAGCCCAGGGTACTCGGCGATGCGCGCGGCTTCTTTCTGGAAAGCTGGAACAAGCGGACCTTTACCGCGCTGGGACTGGATGCGGACTTCGTGCAGGACAATCATTCGCGTTCGACCAGGGGCGTATTGCGCGGGCTGCATTACCAGCTCAACGAACCACAGGGAAAACTGGTCCGTGTCGTGAGTGGCGCCGTCTTCGACGTGGCGGTGGATCTGCGCAAGTCCTCGCCGCATTTCGGACAATGGGTAGGCTACGAGCTCTCGGCCGAGAACCGGCGCATGATGTGGATTCCGCCCGGGTTCGGACATGGATTTCTGGTGCGCTCCGACAGCGCGGATTCTCTCTACAAGACCACTGCCTATTACGCGCCGCAGTGGGATCGCGGCATCCGCTGGGACGACCCGCAGATCGGGGTGGCCTGGCCGCTGGACGATGCGCCGGTGCTGTCCGCCAGGGATCAGGTGCAGCCGCTGCTCAAGGATGCGGAGGTGTATGCATGACGGCGGCCCGGCCGATCGCCCTCACGGGTGTCCGTGGTCAGGTCGGCTGGGAGTTGCGGCGTACGCTGGGTTGCCTGGGCGAGGTGTTCGCGCTGGATTCCAGCACCATGGATCTGGCGGATGGCGACGCGATACGCCGGATCATGCGTGAGATCGCGCCACGGATTATCGTCAACGCGGCGGCCTATACCGCGGTGGACCAGGCCGAGCGCGAGCCGGAACTGGCGTGCACGGTCAATGCCATCGCCCCTGGCATCCTCGCCGAGGAATCGGCGCGGCAGGATGCGTTGCTGGTACATTACTCCACCGATCATGTGTTCGACGGCAGCGGGGACCGGCCCTGGCGCGAGGACGACGCCTGCGGGCCGCTCAATGTCTATGGCGCGACCAAGCTGGAAGGTGAGCGTGCCATCCAGGCCACAGGTTGCCGCCATCTCATTTTCCGCACATCCTGGGTGTATGGTGCGCGTGGCCGCAATTTTCTGCTGACCATGCGTCGCTTGATGCGGGAACAGCCGGAACTGAAAATCGTCGCCGACCAGATCGGCGCGCCGACCTGGTGCCGCGACCTTGCCGAAGCCACGGCCCAGGTGCTGGCTCAGATCGTTTCACCGGCTGGCAGATTCGGTCGGGCGGAACCCTGGGGGATCTACCATATGACGAATGCAGGCCAGACCTCGCGGCACGGTTTCGCCGAGGAGATACGGGCGCTTGACGACGCGGATACCTGTCTGCTTCCCATCCCCGGCAGCGATTATCCGGCCCCGGCGAAGCGGCCGCTCAATTCGCGATTGAACAACGACAAGCTGCAGCGGATGTTCGGTATCGGCCTTCAGGACTGGCGTGCGGCGCTGGCATTGTGCCTGGAGGCGGACAGCAAGTGATGACCATTGGCAGGAGATGCGAGTGAATGTGCTATTGACCGGCGGCGCGGGCTATATCGGCTCGCATACCGCGGTGGAATGTCTGGCGGCGGGGCACGAGGTGGTGGTGTTCGACAATCTGTCGAACAGCAGTGTGGAATCGCTGGAGCGGGTGGCGCAGATTGCCGGCAGGCCGGTGACGTTCGTGCAGGGCGACATCCGCGACCGTGGGGCGCTGCACAAATTGTTCACCGACCATGCGGTCGACGCGGTGGTGCATTTCGCCGGCTTGAAGGCGGTAGGCGAGTCGGTAGAAAAACCGCTTCTTTATTACGACAACAACATCAGCGGCAGCATCGCGCTGTTCGAGGAGATGGCGGCGGCCGGCGTGAAGACGCTGGTATTCTCGTCATCCGCCACGGTGTATGGCGACCCGGCGACGGTACCGATTACCGAGGATTTTCCGCTGTCGGCGACGAATCCTTACGGTCGTTCCAAATTGTTCATCGAGGACATGCTGCGCGATATCGCATTGGCGGATGGCGGCTGGACCATCGCGTTGCTGCGCTATTTCAACCCGGTGGGCGCGCACGAGTCGGGCCTGATCGGCGAGGATCCGCGTGGGATTCCCAATAACCTGATGCCTTATGTGGCGCAGGTGGCGGTGGGGCG
>ERZ778018.1731-NODE-1731-length-16402-cov-5.024102_pt1 | contig 16402 bp, 11 predicted proteins | sample MGYA00375748_ERZ778018 | MGnify/ENA primary metagenome ERZ778018 (study PRJEB29350, sample SAMN05509839) | bioreactor metagenome | biome: bioreactor; material: wastewater | place: South Africa: University of Cape Town | collected 2014-04-22 ... | reverse complement strand
TGAAGACGTAGGGGGATTCAGGCATCGGCTGTCTCCGTGCTCACCAATTGCTGCTCCAGCGTCGCCACGCGCTCCAGCGTCGGCCTGGCTCCCAGCGGCTCGCAGACGGCGCGGACCTCGCCCACGAGCGTCCTGGCTTCGTCGATTCGGCCTTGCGCCGCTCGCAGCTTGGCGATCTCCAGCAACGTCGAAGCGTGCTCGAACGGTGCGGCGCAGGCCTCGGCGAGTACAAGCGATTGTTGGAGATGCTCCTCCGCGATCTCGAAGGCGCCGTCGGTTGTGTCCAGGCTGCCGAGGAAGCGATGGACGGCAAGCAAGGCCAGCGGCTGGCGGGGATTGGAGGCCTCGGCGAACGCTTCCTCGGCGTGCTGGCGAGCCTGCGCGTGGTCGCCCGAAAGTTCGTAATAGCGCGCCCAGAAGAGTCGGATTTCGGAGCGAAACCACCCCCACTCACCGATGGTAATCCACCGTTCAACGGCGGCGAGCCAGGTTTTCGCCCGCGAAAGGTCATCTTGATCAAGGCACAGCTGAGCCGCGTGGATTCCAGCCGTGGCCATCATGGTCGCGAACGCGTCAGTATGGTTGGTCTCGGGTCCGGCTGGCGCGTATCGCTCGGTCAACCGCCAGACCGTTTCCCCATCTCCCTGATTCACCGCGATGGCGAGAAGGTGAATATCACAATTAAACATAATCCCGTTCGCTTCGGCTCCGGCACGCGCGCTGCCACGTTCGGCGAGCTGCCGGGCCTCTTTCCAGCGGCCTTCAACAACCATCAGCGCCAGTGGATACGCGTAGACATCGCGAACGACGCTTTCCGCGGACCAAATCTCGGTCGCCTTTTCCGCGTACTCTCGTCCGGCTGCCGCCAACCACGCGCGCTTCGCCAGATCATCTGGTTGTACTTTCAAGCACACGAAGCCAAGCCAGTGATTGGCTCCATGCATCGCGTTCGCATACGACCCAAGCCGCCGTAGGAGTGCATCCGCGCGTTCGAAGAGGTGATCGGCCTCCTCGAACCTGCCGAGAAAAGCGTTGGACATCGCGAGCCCCTGTAACCCCACGATCCACCCACCACTCATCGGCGGCGTATATGCGAGCAGACGATCGTCACTGCCGGCGGTGGCGACACGACGCAAGAAACGCTCGCCGAGACGAACTGCTTCCCGCTGGCGAAGGGTAATCCCCGCGAGCAAGAACAGCAGGTTGGACGACGGCGCACACGTCGCGATCATCAGTTCGCGCGAAGCGGGATCCGAGCTATCCAGCGGCGGCGCGGTCGCATCGATCAGGCCCCAGCTCCGGCGATAGAGCTCGTGCCACTCTTCGGCAGTGAGTGATTCTTCCAACTCGAAGACCGCCTCGTATTCCGCGACACCGGACGCAACTTGGCCCGTAGCTCCATACGTTGCTCCGAGGTGCGAGCGTGCAGACGCTGTGAGCGCGCGGTTTCCGAGTTGCTGGCCAATCGCTCTCGCCTCTTCGAGATACGGCAGGCTTGACCGGCGATCGCTGAAGTGCAACATATCCGCCAGCCGCAGCAGCAGCCAGCCCCGCAGTTCGACCTTCGCGGGATCGCGTTCCAGCCACGAGAGCGCCGCCTTGAGTCGCTCCGCGCCGGTGTTCCAGGCATACCCGAGCGCGGCACGTTCACCCGACCGTATCAACCATTCGGCTGCTCGCCCGTCATTGGCCAATTGGAAGTGGTGGGCAACGGCATCGGGGTCAGGGCGTGGTCCCTCCACCAATGCTTCGGCAACCTTCAGGTGTCGGGTCCGCCGCCGCAACGACACCAGATCCTCGTACAACGCTTCTCGAATCAAGGCATGCCGGAACCGCCATGCCGTACCACCGGTTGTCTCTTCAAGCACCCGGGCATCACGCCCCTGCTCCAATGCTGCGATCAGCGCGTCGTCGCTCGCGCCGGTCACCGCCTGCCAGAGATCGAGTGGTACCTCCTGCCCGATCACCGCCCCGGCTTGCAACGCAGCGTAGGTTTCCGGGGCGAGGTGTTTCAGCCTGGTATCGATTACTTGCCGCAACAGCCGGGGAACACGTGCCCCATGCAGCGAGCCCAGTTGCCAACTGCCCCCCGCTGGCGACAGAACACCGTCCTGCTCCAATGCGTTGAGGAGTTCGCTCGCATAGAGCGGGTTGCCCTCGGCATGGTCAGACAGGTAGCCCGCCAGTCGTTCCGCATCGGTGTCTGCGACGGTATAGCGTGCCGAAACCAGAACGCGACACGCCGCATCATTCAGTGGCGCGACATCCAGCCGGACGGCATGTGCTTCACGGACCAGCAGCGGAAGCAGGTCGTAGAGGGGATGATGGCGATGAATCTCGTCGCTCCGAAACGTACCCAATAGCAGCAGGCGCTGGCGCGCGATCGAACGCGCCAGCGCTCGCAGCAGATCGAGCGAGGCCGGATCGAACCAGTGCAGGTCGTCCAATACCAAGACCACTGGCTGGACACTGGCGACGGCGAGGTAGAAGTCAATCACCTCGGCGATCAGCCGTTCGGCGCTACCTAACGCGGCCAAGGCCGCGGCATCGCTTACAAACGCTGGCAGTGGCGGCAGATCGCCGCTTGCCGAGTAGTTATGGGCCAACTCCAGCCACGGACCATACGGCGGCGTGGCCGAGAGGTCATAGGCATGGCCCCAGAGCACCAGGCATCCCTGCTCCTCGGCCTCGATCGTCAGATCCTCGACCAGCGTCGTCTTACCGATGCCTGCCTCTCCGCCGATCAGCACCAGGCTTCCTTTGCCCTCGCGCATGACAGCGAGTTGCGTTCTGAGCAGTCCTTGCTCACGTTCCCGGCCAACCAGCAGCGGCCGCTCGCGGTGGGTGACTGTCTCGGTACGGTGAGTCTCAATGCCGAGCCGCGCCAGAGCCGCAGTCAGCTTTGGCAACCACACAGCTTCCGGCTGATCGAGCACTTCCACCCACTGTGCCGCTTCCAGCCAGTAGGCGACATCCTTCGGGATCTCAACGGGTTCCAACAAGAGTGGCAGGTATGGCTTCTCGAAGCGCCAGCCGAGCGCGATCTCCTGCTTCACGTTCCGAGAGCTGAGCGAGGCGTCCGAACACATCAAGGCGATCGCCTTGGTCTGCTCGATAGCTTCGGCGATCTCCAGGGCATAGCTGGCCCCGCCGGAGATACCCTCGCGATCGATCCAGACCTTGACGCCGGCCGCTTCCAGCCGCTCGACAATCGGCAGAATGCGCTCGCGATCACGGCTGGCGTAGCTGACGAAAAGATCCGGAGATCCGCCGCTTTGCGTTGGCTCTGCCACCGGTCCGCTCCTCCCCGTCCATGTCGGACGGTCTGACGAGATCAGGTGTCAACCGTTTGCGGAAACAAATCAGTGATATCGACCGGCGAAGGCTGCCTGGAGTCCGTAAGCAGATGAACCCGGTGCGGTGAACGGGCATCGAGCCAGATCACCGACCGTTCACATTCCAGCGCTGCTGCGACGATCGAGGCGGTACCGCCAGGGCCCTGTGCACCATCGCCATCCCAGATCGCCAGCAACACGTCGGAGCACGCCACAACGTGATGTCCAACATCGGCATACGCCGCTTCCTCGTTGGCACGAGTGCCCTGGAGTTCTTCAACCACTGCGGCCTGCGCGAGTAACGCGTGGTAGGCTCTACGCGTTTCCGTTGTCGAGAAATCAGCTTCGTATTCGGTGCGAGCAAACGGTAGGGCGCACAATAGGATGCAGTCAAGTCGCAACGCTTCCTCCGCCGCGATCTGATCGGCCCCTTCGGCCAGGGCGGAGAGGAGGGCGACCGCGCTGAATGGCTCTGCCGTCTCTTTCAGGCCAAACCGCGCCATCGATTCCGGGGTCGTTCGATGGACGATGATCCAGGAAAATATGTCGTGCAGCCGCTGGCGCAGCCGCGGTTCGTCCATCCGCGACAGTCGACCACAGCGATGGCCGGTGACGCCAACACACAGGACTCTGTTTCCCGCGAACTCGTCTAGGGTCGCCATCGCTTCCAACCACACCTCAATGGGGTTCCACACGGCCAGCCGGAGAGTTGCGCATCTTAATGTCTGTTGCCTGGATTCTACCGCGCTCGTAGACTACGACACGAGGTAATTGGCGACGTAGTCGTATTCAAACGCAGAAAGCTGAGCCAATGCATATTCATGTGTGTGGAGATACGACCGTCGACTGGGCAATAACCCTACAGCCTCAGTCAACGTTGCACATAACGTATCTCTGGGAGGCACGCGACACGGCCCACATCGTCGCCCAACCCGGCGGCGCCACGCTCTTGACCGAGCTACTGTGCGCAGCCACCGGACTATCCACCCCGGAAACCGTACCGGAGGTTCCGCGAGTCGATGGCCCGGAGTTGACGGTGGAAATGCTGGAGAATCCGAGCAATACGGCGGTGAATCGGACCTTCGCCAGCTGGGAACGGCATCCTCGACGAATTGGTGACGCGACTTTGACCTGGCGTATGGGCCGGTTCCTGGGCGTCGAACCGGCCACTTGGTCGGACCGTGCCACCACCGATACGACCGACGCTTTCGATTGTCTCATCATTGACGACGCCAACTTCGGGTTTCGCGATGACCCCGGCCGCTGGCCGGCACAGCTCGCGTCCGCCGAGCCGATCGACCAGGTCATCTTGAAGATGTCGAATCCACTTGCCAGTGGGCCACTTTGGGAGCATCTGACCCGGCATTATGCGGATGTTCTCACGGTCTATTGTTCGGTCGGCGATCTGCGCAAGGAGTACGCGCCGGTTGGGCAGCCGCTCTCCTGGGAGCGCATGAGTCAGGATATCGCGTCAGCGGTTGGCAACCGACTAGAACTGCTCCATGCCGCCCGGGTGATCGTCTCGGTGGGCATGAGTGGGGTCGTCATCGTTGAGCGCGGTGGCGGCGCGACGCTCGTCTTCGATCCGTTACACCAGGAGGACGATTGGGAGCAGAAGCATCCGGGTATCCCGGTTGGCCTCGGCACCTGTATCGTCTCAGCGCTCGCCCTGAGCGTCATGCACTGCCCTATACAACCTGACTGGGTGCAGGCGACCAGGCGGGGGCTCGCCGCGGCTCGCTTGACGCACGAGCACGGGTTCGAAATAGATGTGCGATCACCACAACACGGATTGAGCTTCCCGATCAACCTGATCGCCCGCGAACTGTCGCGGCGCACGCTCAATGACACCTTCGAGAGCATTGCGGTTGCCGGAGATCCGGAGTGGCAAATACTGCGCACCGCGATCAGTGAGGATTACCGAGCGCTCGCCGCGCGCATTGTGACCGATGGCGACGCCGAAGCCTGCCAGGGTCTACCGATCGAGCGCATGGGCTACTGGGCGTCCGTCGATCGGACGGAGATCGAGAGCATGCGCAGCGTGCGAAGTATTATGCGCGAATACCTGAATCAAGAACGGCCAAGGCGGCCGCTGAGCCTCGCGGTCTTCGGCCCTCCCGGTGCGGGCAAATCGTTTGCGATCAAGCAGATGGTACGACAGCTGGCCGGACGCGACGCCAAGACCGCGAATCTCGAATTCAATCTTTCGCAGTTCAACTCAGTCGACGACCTGCATCATGCCCTGCACCGAGTACGCGACGCGGTCGTGGAACAGGCACTTCCGCTCGTTTTTTGGGACGAATTCGACGCCGCGACGAGTGAGCGCGAGCTTGGCTGGCTGGCGCAGTTCCTAGCGCCCATGCAGGATGGTCTGTTTCAGGATGGCCCGGCCGTACGGCCCATTGGCCCGGCGATCTTCATTTTTGCCGGGGGCACCCACGAGACGATGGCTCGCTTCAAAGAGCACGCGATGGAAATGCCGGCGGCGAAAGCCACCGACTTTCTGAGTCGCCTCCGCGGTTTCGTCGATATTCTCGGCCCGAATCCGGTAAGCGACGCCGACCGAACCTACGTGCTCCGGCGCGCGCTCCTCCTTCGTGCGTTGCTGACGACGAAGGCACCGCAATTGGTACGTGGCGAACGACTGGAGATCGACCCGGGCGTCTTGTGCGCTTTACTCGACATCGGCAGCTATGTGCACGGCGCACGCTCGATCGAGTCGATCATCGACATGAGCGCGCTCACGCAACGTCGTCGATTCGAGCGCTCGGCGTTGCCGCCGCATCACCAACTCGGCCTGCATGTCGACCCGAGCGAATTTCTGGCACTGGTCGGTGGCAACGCTTGACGCTGACGACCACGCCCGGCTGACACGCGTAAAGCACAACGGTTCCCGCGTTAGATGTCGGAATCGTCCTCGCTCGCGTCGAAGATCGCCTTTGCGGCGCGGAGTCGCGGATCCTCGGACGGAGCGGGAGCGGGTTCTTGTGCTGGTGCCGGCTCGAACGGCTCGACATGATTCCCGTTGCTGGTGGCAGGCGGCTCGCTCGTGACGACGGCGGTCGGACGCGCCTGGGAGCGACTATCGCTCGGATCGACACAGATCAGCTGGTAGGTGCCGCCCATGTGGCGCGAGATGACGTCCTCGACCACGCGGCGCGCGCCATCCTCATTCAATTTGTTCCGGTGGAACTCGTAGGGCGAGACGAGCACGATCTCCGTTTCGCGCACAACGGTCGGGTCGGCCGAGGCGAGCAGGGCGGCGATGCGCGCATTCGACGACTTCACATCGCGCCGGATCTGCGTCCAGCTGGCGACGAGCCGTTCGAGCGCCGGGCTGCCGGGCGCCGGTGGTGTAACTGGCGTTGATGGCGCGACCGGACGCGCGGGTACACGTTCGTCATCCGACACGGGCGGTAGGTTGATCGAACTTCCCTGACGATTTGGCGAGCGGATCGGCGTCGGTGGCGGCGGTGCGTCGTAGCTCGGCGCCGAACGCGGTGGTTCAGCGCTCCGGGCTTGAGCGGGCCCGCGCGGCTCAGGTTGCACGCTCGGTGGCGACACGGACTGCATCGGTGCCGGAGAAGCGGCAGACGAACTCACCGGCGGCGGCAGGACTGCCTCGACAAACGCGATTTCGAGCGGGAGCTGGGCGAACGAGCCGCGGTTGATGGCGCCTTCGATCGAGCTGAACGCCTGGGTGAAGCGCACCAGATCGTGCAACGTGAAGAGATCGGCCTGGCGGCGTGCTTCGTCGTCCGCATCTGCGTCCCGCCCACCGGCACGCAGATGCAGCAGCAGGCGCAGGTAGCCGACGAACTGGCGATTGAGCTGGTGCACATCCTCGCCACCTTCGGCCGCGTCGGCAATCAGGCGCAGACCGGCACCAGCGTCGCGTGCCGCCAGCGCATCGACCAGTTCGATCATCCGGTCGTTGCGGCTGAGACCGAGCAATTGCCGCACGGCATCGGCCGTGACGAGGCTCGAGCCTTCGGCATCGCGATAGAGCGCCAGCTGATCGAGCAGACCTTCGGCATCGCGCAAGCTCCCGGTCGACTGCCGCGCAATCAACTGCAGCGCGTCCTCTTCGACCTCCAGCCCCTCGCGCTCACAGATCGTGCGGAGTCGTCCGACCGCGCTCGCCAGCGGAATACGATGGAAATCGAAACGCTGGCAACGCGACGCGACCGTGTCGAGCAGTTTGTCCGCCTCAGTCGTCGCCAACACGAACTTGACGTGCGGCGGCGGCTCTTCGAGCGTCTTGAGGAAGGCGTTGAAGGCGGCGGGCGTCAGTTGATGCGCCTCGTCGATGATATAGAACTTGACGCGCAACTGAGCTGGCGCGTAGCCCACCTTCTCGCGCAAATCACGAATATCATCGATGCCGCGATTCGAGGCGGCGTCGATCTCGATGATATCGACCGCCGCACCGGAGTTGATTGCGTCGCAAGCGGCGCAATGATTACAGGGACGCGCCGCCGGATCGGGATCGAGGCAGTTGACCGCCTTCGCCAGCAATCGTGCCGTGCTCGTCTTGCCGGTGCCGCGTGGGCCGCAGAAGAGATAGGCGTGCGCCACACGATCGAGCGCGATCGCGTTTTGCAACGTGCGGGTGATATGTTCCTGCCCAACCAACTCATCCGGATCGAACGAGGTCGGCCGGTACTTCCGATACAATGATTGCGACTGCGCGCGGTTTACCGGCGGATCGTTCGGCGGCAAAGCCATGTTCTTCCTGTTACTCCGAGAATGTGTGGCGAGCGAGTACGTGTCCGTACAGTCTAGTATACCGAGGTCTGTGGACCGGCGAAAGGCGACGCATCATCGGCACGCTCTACCTGGTAGCGACTCCCATCGGCAACCTGGAGGATATCACGTTGCGGGCGCTGCGCGTCCTGCGTGAAGTGTCGCTGATCGCCGCCGAAGATACGCGCCATTCGGGACGCCTGCTCACGCATTTCGACATCAAAACGCCGACAATCAGCTTTCATGAACACAGCACCCGAAGTCGCCTTGCTGAGATTCTGGACACGCTCGCGACCGGCGATGTCGCGCTCATCTCAGATGCCGGAACCCCGGGCATATCGGACCCCGGTTTCGCGCTGGTCAAGGCCGCGCTGGCTGCCGGCATCTCCGTTTCGCCGGTACCGGGGCCAAGCGCACTGACCGCCGCCGTGCCGGTTTCCGCCCTGGCGCCCGAGGGTTTCCTCTACCTCGGCTTTCTCCCACGTCGCAAGCAAGAACGGCGCGCGACTCTCAGCGTCCTGCGCGAACTACCCTACCCGCTCGTCCTTTACGAAGCGCCGCACCGGCTCATAGCCTGTCTCGACGACATCGAAGCGACCCTCGGTGACCGGCCGCTTGCCATCGCCCGCGAACTGACGAAACTGCACGAAGAGATCGTCCACACCACCGTCACCGCCGCCCGCGAGCGCTACGCGACCACCGCCCCGCGTGGCGAATTCGTCCTCGTCGTCGGCACGGAACCCCCCAGCGATTCGACCATCACCATCGACGACCCGGCTGTCCTGGAACGACTGCACGAGCGCCTGGCGGCCGGCGATAGCCCAAGCGCGGCAGCGCGCACCGTTGCCAAGGAGCTCGGCCTGCCACGAAGTGAGGTCTACGCGAGGTTGGGGGAGCTGAAGCGGTAGGGGCCGGGGGTGAGGGCCGTTTTCGGGGCATTAAAAAACGATCCCGACGAGCCTGCCGATCTCGACGCTTGTCCACCGTCCGGAGAATCCATTCCCGCTTCGACAGGTGCCGTTGCCGCAGAATGCTTCTCGTTCCGCTGACCGTCCACTCGGACTTCTCCGAGTTTCCGGTCAATCTCTCCGGTTGCCCTTTGAGACTGAACGCCGCTCTGCTAGTGTCCTAGCTTCGCGGTGCGCCGATTCGTTGGAACTCCTCGGAATCGCATCCTCAATATAGCACGGGCGTGACTGGCTGTCAAGCCCCTCTTCACCTCAATTTTAGAAATTACCGCACCGGCAGTCCATCCCGGCCGAAGGCGAGCGGATCGCGCACCGGCGCCGCGTTCGGCACGACGCTCGGATCGGTCGCCAGCAGACGCGGCAGGTCGAGCAGCGGCTGCGTCGACCAGTTGCCCGGATCGCCGCTGGCGATCAGCGCGTTCTTGATCTGTGCCGGTGTTGCCTCGGGGTGTTCGAGCCGGTAAAGCGCCACAGCGCCGGTGACGAACGGCGTCGCCATGCTTGTGCCGCTCATCGTGATGTATCCGCCAAACTGCGTCGTCGAGAGAATATTCACGCCCGGCGCGAAGATCGAAATGGTGGGGCCGTAGTTGCTGAAAGAGGCGCGTGTGTCATCCGCGCCGTATTTGGAGCCACCCCCAAGCCCGCCGGGTATCCCGTCGGTATCGACAATCGCGCCGACGGCGATCGTCTCGGTATAGGCCGCCGGGGTGACGTACGACGCCATCGAACCGAAGTTGCCGCCCGCCGTGACGAAGGGAATGCCGAGATCATCGACGATGCGGCAGATCGCTTGATGCATCGGATCGATTACGTTGCCGCTCGTTGTCACGCCGCAGGCACCATTGTTCACTTGAGCGAAGACGGCGCTGAAATTGACGGCCTGGATCGTATCGGCGTGCTCGGCGACCCAGTTCAGGCCACAGAGCACCTTCGATAGGGTCGATTGGCCAGTGCTATCAAAGACGCGGATCGACCAGATCGAGGCACCGGGGACAACGCCGCGCGGGCCACGCCCCAGATCGCGTGCTCCGATGATCCCGGCAACGTGACTCCCATGGCCCTTAACATCGCCGAAGCTGCTCTGATCGTTGTCCAGACAGTTGTAGCCACCAACCACATTCAACGCCGGTTGCTTGCTACTGACGCCGGTATCGAGCACGGCGACGTTGACATCCGCGGGATCAAGCCCCGCCGGCAGGGTCACCTGATCGGCATGAATCCGGTCGATGCCGGAGCGGGGGTCGACGTTGGAAGCATCGGTGCCCGCCGAAGTATCTTCGACATCGGCGAGAAAGGCCGGTCCATCGGGCATAAGCGCGGCGACATCCGTGTCCGCCCGCAAGGCGCGGACGTCATCGGCGGTCAGCAGTACGCTGAACTGATGCAACGCCGGGAAATTATCCACCAGCGGCGCGTCATAACGTTCCGCGATCTCGCCGCTGTCGATACCGGCGTCGATGGCGGCAGATGACAGCGACACGATATAGCCGGTCCGCTCGCTTGGCGGTGCCTCGCTGGCCGCGGCCGGCGCCGTCCCCAGCAGAATCACCGTGACCAGCAGCGCCAGCACGACGCGCATCCGTGGCCTCATGTTCGCCCCAATCCCCATCGCCCCGATTTAGTCGACCTGGATCCAGAACGCTATCTTATCGGTCAGCGGCAGGATTGGTCGAGGTGTCCCGCTCGGTGTCGCCTTGCTGGTGGTTTCCGATGCTGGTCGTTTGAACGGATTTTGCCAGGTGCCGGACATCCAGATGAAGTAGTCCCCCTTCGGCAGATCGATCTTCAGATCGTACGGCGAATTAGTGAAGCTCTGCGACGTGATCGGCTCCGTCGTCGGCACAAACGCATGACCAGCGACGGCCGTGACTTTGACTTCCTTCAGGTTGCCGTCTTCCGGATAGATCTTCAGGTCCATCGACTCCGGATAGGTCCCGTTGGAGGCAGTGACGGTCAGTTGTTCGCCCTGAGAAACCTTCATCGGCGTCACGCCCGAAACGCTGAATCCCTCAGATTTCACGTCGACAGCCAACCCGTTTTCGAGTTGCCAGTAATAGGCGCCCTGAATCGCGGCTTGGGTACTCGTCGTTCCCTTGATCGTGAAATCGGGCGGGCGCAGGCGAATCGCCGGGGACGTCGGCGTTATCTCCGGCGCTTTCGTCGAATCGGATTTGTCGATCGGAGAGTTACAGGCGACGAGGGTAATCAAAACAAGGGCAAATGCGAGGGAGTGCGCAATACGACGCACACGACCTTCCTTCCAGCGGAAGCATGAATGCGCCACCCACTTCAGGCGACGCCGTACTTGTAGAACGTCCAACCGCTCGTTCGGACGCAGACCGCGCCGTTCACGACGCCGTCATCTCGTGCCCGGCAGCCTGCGCAAAGATCCGCCGCAGGATCACGAGCGTCGAAGCATAGGTCGAATCCATGCCGTAGTACGACAGCCCGCGCGCTCCGAGCGTCTGGCTGCGTGTGTACGGCGTATCCGACGCGTAATGGATGATACCGAGGTCGACCGGGATGCTCGCCAGATTGACATTCTGATTGGTGCCGTGGCGAGTCAGGAACGTATCCTGGTACAGCGCGCTGAGGTACGGTCCCGCCTCCATCTCAACCACCGTGTAGTTCTCGCGGTAGAAGAAGTCGAGGTATTCACGATTCTGCAAATAGGTGCCGAGCACGGTCACCGCGCGCTGGTGATCGAGCGCCGAGCCATAGACGAGAAATGGAGCCAGGTCCTCGGCGGCGAAACAGTTATCGAACCAGTAAGTGTTACCGCTGTGCTCGTCGTAGACCTCATCCGTGAGCATCACATCGCCGATGCGGGCGTTCAGCGTGGCCGCCTTGCCGAGAATGTAGACGCCGCGTAGCTGGTAGGTGCTCATCGCGATCTGATTGAGAATATGATACGCCGCGTTCCCGAGCGGATAGTTGATATTGATGACGACTGCGTCGGAATCAAGCGGGGGGCGCCCGTTCGGCAGCTGCAGCCGCGGGTCGAAACCGGCCTGATCGAGCCGGTCGAGTTCGATGATCTGCGCCGCGACGTCGACCGCGACACCTGGATCGACCGTGGTGATGCCGTGCGCTTCCTCCTCGCGATCGCGCGCCTCGCGCTCATCCGGATACGCGGCATAGTAAAGCCGCGCGGTGTAATAGAGGAAGTTCTCCCAGTTGCTGCGGGTGTCGCCCTGCTTCAGCCGAAGTAGTTCAGGCAACAGATCGGGGTGTTGTTGCTCCTCAACGAACTGAATGAGCGCGTCGAGGCGACGACGGGCGGTCCCCGAAAGCAGGTTGGCGATACTGTGCGTATTCGAGGAGATGAAATAGAGCGGTCGATCGGCCAGCCCTCGCTTGATCAGCTCCCGCTCAATCGGCGTCCACCAGGTGCGGGTACTGCGCGAATAGCCGACGTAGGTGCCGCCGAGCATCTGGATCGTCAGCCGCTTCTTCTCCGCGCCGATCCGCCGCACGGTCGGCCAGAACGCCTCACCCCAGGCGACACGTAACCGGCGCCAGTCGCCCTCGGCGATCAACAGCCGCTCGCGAATTTCGGTTTGCACATCCGGCGCGGCGCTCTCCGCCTCGGCAAGCAGTTTGCCCAGACGCGCATCTTGTTGAATGAGGTCACGCAGCTTGTTCCATTCGATCTGCCAGGCAACGATCGTCGGAATCAGATCATCGAGGTCGGATGACGAGGCGACGTAGGCCGCCAGCGTGCCATCGCCATCGAGATACCAGCGGCGCCTGCGACCCGGCGCGGTAACCGGCGTCCACGACTCCAGATCGGGATAGCCGTTGCGGGCGAAGGCCCGGGCCGATTGACCGAGCAGAATTCGCTCGACATCGACGATCGAAGCGGGGAGGCGAAGCGTGCTGTACATGAAGGCGCCCATGTCGGGTGCGCGTTCGGTCGCCCCGGAATGCAAGCTCGATTGGATGTTGAGGTGTGCTGGAACGAGGGTTTCGACCTTGACCGGTCCGGAACTGCGCAGGAGCGTGTTGTAGGTGCGGACGTAGAGATCGACTTCGCGCTTGCCGGCTGTCGGAATCGCGGGCGCGGCGGTATCGTTGCTCAGCTCCGATCGCATCGCGGCATCCTTTCGCACAGTGGCTTCATTCTCGTCGCACTGGACGTTCCTGGCGCCGTCCCGCGACATCGAGCGCGATGCAGAGCACCCCGACCGCGGACACGCCGATGAAGGCCAGACCGCCCCAGGCGAACGAATCCCCAAGCCCCGCGCTCAACGCAACGATGCCGGCCACCAGCAAGATCCAGCCGGCGACACCCCACCAGCGCCGCTGCCGTCCATAGACAGCTCCTACAAACAGCGCGTAGAGCACCAAAAAGCCGACCAATAGCCACTGAACCGTCGTCAGCCTCCGCTCCTCTCGTTAGCCCTGCATTGTATCGCGGCTGGCGTTTCTCTCGCAGAGGCGCGGAGACTCGGAGACGCAAAAACGCCGAAGAGCGCTGTGCTCCTCGACGTCTCTGCGCGGTTTATTCGCTTTTCGTTTCAGCGGATGTCGAGGACCCGCAGGCGGCGGAGCTTGCGCAGCACGGTCGGCTGCTGCGTCTCGGTGACCTGCGGCTGCTCATGCTGCTGCTCGGCGCGATCGTCCGACCAGCGGCGCACCGGCACCGCCCGGATCACCGGCTTTCCATCCTGATTGACGACACTGTAGCGGATGACGGTCTGCATTCCGCACCTCCATGTTGTCCTAGTGGACATAAAGAACCCCCGGCTAAACCAGGGGGGAGGTGCAACATGCACGTTGGCCCGGTTAGCCGGTAGTTCGCTCGAATTCTTTGGCTATAGACCCGGGTTCCAACGAGGACCCTTTCACGAGGCCGAAGCGCGCCGACATGACACGAAGTCGGACGCACAATCAACTCCGGTGCACGCACCAGACAAGTTAAGCGTACTCCTGGCACGCCCGTCTGTCAATGAATTCGACCAGGCCAATTCTCGCTAGATCGCCGTCCAGCCGCCATCAACGGTCAGCGTGTGACCGGTAATCATTGAGGCCGCCGGGCTGGGGAGAAAGACGACTGCCGCCGCCACTTCTTCCGGCTCGCCGATGCGCCCCATCGGGATGCGACGCAGCAGATCCGGGCCGAGTTCCGGATCGTCAAAGGTCGAGGCGGTCAGCGGCGTGCGCACAAAAGTCGGAGCGACCGCATTGACGCGCACGCCGCGCGGAGCCCATTCGAGCGTCAGCACGCGCGTCAGATTGACGACACCCGCCTTGGCCGAGCAGTAGGCTGCCCGTTTGTAGTAGCCGACGAGACCGTTCTGCGATGCGATATTGATGATCGAGCCGCGCCCGCGTTCGACCATATGCCGCCCAAAGGCTTGAGCGCAGAAGAAGGTCCCTTTCAGGTCGATGTCGAGTACCGCGTCCCACGACGCTTCGTCGACATCGAGCGCGTCCTGCGGCAGGTTCACCCCGGCGTTGTTGGCCAGGCAATCGACCTGACCCTGCCAGCTGATCGCAGCCTCTGCGAAGCCACGAATGCCATGCGGGCCGTCGAGATCGCGGACGTCGAGCGGCAAAACCAGGGCCTCGCGTCCCTGCGCCTCGATCAACCGCACCGTCTCATCGGTCAACGCCAGCCGATCCGGCAGCTCGGATAGCACAACATCGGCCCCGGCTTCCGCCAAGCCGACCGCAATCGCCTGTCCCAGGCCGCTACCGGTGCCGGTTACCACCGCGATCTGCCCGTTGAGGCGAAACGAGGGAAGCGCCATGAGAAGCCTCCATTCCGTACGTTACGGAATCAGTACGCCAGTCGCCGCAGTCCACCGGCGAGCACGCGGATGCCTTCCACCGCGTCGACGGTACTCGTGAATTCGGCCGGTGTGTGGCTGCGACCATCCTTGCTGCGCACGAAGAGCATGGCGACACGGGCGATATTCGCCATGCGCTGCGTATCGTGCCCGGCACCGCTCGACATCGTCGTGAACGGGATCTCCTGCTCGCGCGCTACGTCCTGCAGCGTGCGCACCAGTTCGGCATCGCAGACGCAGGGGATGAGGTCGGTCGTAATCGTCCACTTGAGGTCGAGTCCACGCCGTGCGGCGACGGCCCGCATCCAGGCTTCGTGCGCGGCGTAGAGCTTCAACCGCGTCGCGGGATCGGGGTGGCGCGCGTCGATGGTGAATGTCACCTTCTCCGGCACGATCGCCGGACCACCCGGCTCAACCTCCATCCGGCCGATCGTCGTGACCGCCGGACGCCCCATGCGCAACGCCGTATCGATCACGCCGAGCGCAATCTCGGCCGCACCCGCCATCGGGTCGAGTCGCATGTCCATCGGCCGCGCCCCGGCGTGATCCGAGCGACCGGTCAACTCAACGACGTAGTGGCGAATGCTGTTGATCGCCGTGACGACCGCCACCGGCACGTCGGCTTGCTCCAAGATCGGCCCCTGCTCGATATGCAGTTCGATAAAGATGTCGATATCGTCGCGCTTCGCCTCCGGCAGCTTCGTGGCATCCAGCCCGATGGCGGCCATTGCCTCGGCCATCGTCTTGCCGTCGTAGCCGACCATTTCCAGGGCATCCTCCGGCGTGATCGCGCCGGTAATGGCCCGCGAGCCGAGGAAATTGGAGGTTGGGAAACGACTCGCTTCTTCTTCGCAGAGCGAGAGCACCTCGAGCGTCCGGCGTGGCTGGCCGAACTGCTGCTTCAAGGCACCGATCGCCGTGAGTGCCGCGATAACCCCAAGCGCGCCGTCGAAGCGCCCGCCCGGTCGCTGTGAATCAATATGCGAGCCGCTGACGATCGTCTTGCCGCCCTCGCTTCCCTCAAGCCGGCCCCAGACGTTGCCGACCGCGTCGCGTCGCACCTCCAGCCCCGCCTCGGTCATCCAGGCTGCAACCTGATCCTGCGCCGCGACCCATTCGGGCGAATAGACGGTACGCCAGACGCCCGTCTCGCCATGTTTGCCGAATGTCGCCAGTTCGGTGATATACCGTTCAACCCGCGCGGCATCAATATTGATCGTTTCTGCCATCTAAACCTCCCTCGTTTCCCCGCTCGACGTCGCTGTTGAGCCGCGTTCAGAATAGCCGATCGTTGCCGGCTGTGCCGCTCCTGCCGAGATCATGGTACAAACGTGAACAATCGCGCACGATGATGTGCCGGAAACAGCGAACGAGCGGAGGGGGAACGATGAAGGAATATCGGATCGCCGTCATCGCAGGCGACGGCATCGGCCAGGAGGTCATTCCGGCCGGTCAATCAGTGCTGGAAGCGGCGATTGGCGACGCCGCCCATCTCAACTGGTTTACGCTCGATTGGGGCTCCGAGCGATACCGCCGCACCGGCGCCATGATGCCG
>ERZ778018.1729-NODE-1729-length-16412-cov-4.365287_pt1 | contig 16412 bp, 14 predicted proteins | sample MGYA00375748_ERZ778018 | MGnify/ENA primary metagenome ERZ778018 (study PRJEB29350, sample SAMN05509839) | bioreactor metagenome | biome: bioreactor; material: wastewater | place: South Africa: University of Cape Town | collected 2014-04-22 ... | reverse complement strand
ATCGTCGGCATCGTCGTCGCCGCCGGCAACGTCTGGGCCTTCTTCATCCAGTGGCTGACCCTGCTCGGCATTCTGGTGCCGCCGATCGGCGCCATCATCCTGGTCGACCAGTACCTCTACAGGAAGAACGCGGAAATCAGCGAAGACTGGCGCCCGACCGCCTTCGTCGCCTGGGCGATCGGATCGGCCGTCGCCTTTGTCGTGGACTTCTACGCGCCGCAATACTGCACGGCCATCTGCGCCATGCTGGCCGGCGGCATCGCCTACGCCATCATCGGCCGCCAGTCGGTCGCCGCTCGGGCACCGGCCTGATCCCTCACCGGAGGGGCCGGCCCGTCGGCCCCTTCATCGTTCCAACAGAGAGTAACGCATATGGAAGACTACGAAATCTTCGACCTCGGCGCCTTTTCCTTCCAGCGCGGCGCCACGCTGCGCAACGCCAAGCTTGCCTACAAGACTTTCGGCAAGCTGAACGCCGCCAAGGACAACGTCATCGTCTACCCGACCTGGTACTCCGGCTTCCAGCAGGACAATTACTGGCTGATCGGCAAGGGCATGGCGCTCGACCCCGACAAGTATTTCATCATCATCCCCAACATGTTCGGCAACGGCATGTCGTCCTCGCCGTCGAACACGCCCGAGCCCTACAATGCTGGCCGTTTTCCCAACGTCACCATCTACGACAACGTCCGCGCCCAGCACCGGCTGGTGACGGAGAAGTTCGGCATCGAGAAGATCCGCATGGTGGTGGGCTGGTCGATGGGCGCCTTGCAGGCGTTCCAGTGGGGCGCGCTCTACCCCGACATGGTCGACATCATCGTGCCCTTCTGCGGCTCCGCCAAATGCTCGCGCCACAACTTCGTCTTCCTCGAAGGGGTCAAGGCCGCCCTCACCGCCGATGCCGTCTGGGCCGAAGGTTTCTACAAGGAAAGGCCGACGCGGGGCCTGCGCGCCGTAGGGCGCGTCTATGCCGGCTGGGGGCTTTCGCAGGCATTTTACCGCCAGCAGCTCGACAGCAAGGATCTCGGCTATTCCAGCATGGAGGACTTCCTGGTCGCGTTCTGGGAAGGGCACTTCCTGGCCCGTGACGCCAACGATCTTCTGGCAATGCTTTGGACCTGGCAGTACGGCGACATCTCCGACAACGAGCTCTATCACGGCGACTTCAAGAAGGCGCTCGCCGCCATCAAGCCGAAGGCCTACGTCATGCCGTGCCGCACCGATCTCTACTTCCCGCCCGAAGACAGCGAGGTCGAGGTCGCGAACATGCCGAACGCCAGGCTCGTGCCTTTCGAATCCGTATGGGGACACTTCGCCGGCGGACCGGGCACCAGCGTTGAGGACGTGAAATTTCTCGACGGCAAGCTCAAGGAGCTTCTCGCCGGTTGACCGTGATCGCGGCCGCTATCAGGATGACGGCGGCCGCGATCCCACAGAAAAGAAAAGCGGTTGGGGAACCCTGGGAGCGTATGTTGATCAAATCGAGCAATACCTCCGAACCTTGGCGCGTCGGCGTCCTCTTTTCCCGTTCCGGCTTCATGGCCGTGATCGAGGAAACGCAGTTGAGGGGCACGCTGACGGCCATAGAGGAAATCAACGCCGCGGGAGGCGTCAACGGCAGGCCGATCGAGCCGATCTGCTATGACCCTGCCTCCGAAGCGAGCGCCTTCGGGCGCTACGCCAAGAAACTGATGGTCGAGGACGGCGTCAACACCATCTTCGGCTGCTACACCTCGTCGAGTCGCAAGGCCGTGGTGCCGGTCGTCGAGCGCCTGAACGGCCTGCTGTGGTACCCGACGCTCTACGAAGGGTTCGAATTCTCGCCGAACGTCATCTACACCGGCGCGACGCCGAACCAGAACAGCGTCGAGCTTTGCCGTGTCCTGATGGAAACCTACGGCACGCGCTTCTATTTCATCGGCTCGGACTACGTCTATCCGCGCGAATCCAATCGCATCATGCGCGAACTCGTGCGCAACAGCGGCGGCACGGTGGTCGGCGAATCCTATGTCAACCTGGGCGCCAAGCGAGCCGAATTCCTGCCCGTCATGCGCGACATCAAGCGCGCGCAGCCCGACGTCATCTTCTCCACCGTCGTCGGCGACGCCACGGTCTATCTCTACCAGGCCTATGCCGAACTGGGCTTGAACCCGAAAGTCATGCCGATCGCCAGCCTGACCACGACGGAAGCCGAAATCCGCGTCATGGGCCATGACGTCGGCGAAGGCCACATCACCGCCGCGCCCTATTTCCAGGGTGTCGGAAACGAACGCAATTCCACGTTCGTGCGCCGCTACCAGAAGCGTTACGGCGAAGACGAGCCGACCAACATGTGCCTGGAGGCCTCCTATTTCCAGGTCAACGTCTTCGCCAAGACGCTGGAGGAAACCAATTCCATGGACACCGAGATCCTGCGGGCCTCGGTGATGGGGTCCGAATTCGAGGCGCCGCAGGGCGACGTTTCCATCAATCCCATGTGGGGCCACGCCGACCTTTGGACCCGCATCGGCCGGGCGAACCGGCGTGGCCAGTTCGACCTCGTCTACGAATCGCAAAGTTGCGTCCGCTCCGACCCCTACCTGCTCGGCTACGGACGCAGCCTCGGCCAGCGCGCGCTGGAACTGTGCTGACGGCGCGCAAGGGAGAACATCGTGCAAGAGACGATCGGCATGAAGAGTTTTGGCCGCGACAGGACCGGACAGGCGGGCTCACCGCGCAAGGAAACGCCGCACACCCCGCCCGCGACCGGCGCCTCCCCTGCCCTGTGGGATCTGAAGGTGGCCGCCGTCGTCGAGCGCGACGACGACGGCGAACGCCTCATCCGGGAATTGCAGCGCCTGCGCTGCCAGGTCCATCACGAATGGCCCATGCCGCCGCAGATCCCGGTTCATTGCGACGTCGTTTTCTGCACGCTCTCGGCCGACCTGCCGCAGCGGCTGCCGTGGATACCGGGAGAGCCGGGCGCTGCGCTGGTGGTGGTCGACCGCGGCGAGGGCCCGCTCGATCTCAAGCTTCTGCACAACTGCGCCGCCCACGGCGTGCTGCATTATCCGACGACCGTGCGCTCGGTGCAGACCGTGCTGTCGCTGGCGCGCAGCCACTTCCTCTACGAGCGGCGCCTGCGCGGACGCATCGAGAAGCTGGACGAAAGCCTGCGCACCATGCGCAGCGTCGAGCGCGCCAAATCGCTGCTGATCCGCGTCAAGAACATCACCGAGGAAGAGGCCTACAACTACCTGCGCCGGCAGGCGATGGAGCGCCGCGTCACCATCGGCGCCGTCGCTACCGCCATTGTTGACTCCTACGATCTTCTCAGCTAGCGTTTTTGAATTGGCGGCAACGAAGCCGCCAGCGAAATACGGGTAATGGAACCTCACGGCCTTCGCGCAAGCGAGACGTGGGGTTTTTTGTTGCGAACGACAGGGTTCGCGTGCGGCTCCGCGCCGCTGAAATCGAAACGGCACTGTGGCCTCGAAACGGTCTGCCTCGCGCAGCTCGCTTCGGGGCCATTTCATTTTCAGGGGAGAGAAAGGTGAACAAGAACCGTCGCAATTTCCTAAAGGGAACCGCCGCGCTCGGCACCGCCACGCTGGTCGGCTTTCCGCATATCTGGAACAAGAACTATTCGCTGGCGCGCGCCGCCGACGGCAAGGTCAAGGTCGGCGTGCTGTTTTCGCTGACCGGCACCACCGCCATCATCGAGGAATCGCTGAACAAGGCCACCATCCTCGCCATCGAGGAGATCAACGCGGCCGGCGGCATCAACGGCATGCAGATCGAGGCGGTGGTGGAAGACCCGGCATCCGATCCCGCCACCTTCGCCGAGAAGGCGCGCAAGCTGGTGATGTCCGACAAGTGCGTGTCGGTGTTCGGCGCCTACACCTCCGCCAGCCGCAAGGCGGTGCTGCCGGTGTTCGAGAAGCAGGAAAACCTGTTCTGGTACCCGACCCTCTACGAAGGCCGCGAGTGCTCGAAGAACGTCGTCTACACGGGCGCCGTGCCCAACCAGCAGCAGGACGACTTCATCCCCTGGCTGGTCGAGAAGTTCGGCAAGCGCTGGTACCTGATCGGCTCCAATTACATCTATCCGAAGGAAGAGAACAACTACTGCAAGAAGCTTCTGGCCGAACTCGGCGCCGAAGTGGTGGCCGAGGAATACGTGCCGCTCGGCCACTCGGAGTTCTCTTCCGTCATCAACAAGCTGAAGGCGGAAAAGCCGAACGTCATCTTCTCCACCGTCGTCGGCGACTCGGTGGTGGCGCTGCATCGGCAGTATCACGCGGCCGGCCTCGATCCGGCGACCATGCCGATGGCGAGCCTGACCACGTCCGAGAACGAAGTGGCGGCGATGGGCGGCGAAGCCGCCGCCGGCCACTTCACCTCGGCCCCTTACTTCATGGTCTGGGATTCGCCGGAAAACCACAAATTCGTCGATGCCTACAAGAAGCGTTGGGGCGCCGACAAGGTCACGCACTTCGTCTCCGAGCCGTCCTATTTCCAGGTCCACCTGTTCAAGCAGGCGGCCGAGAAGCTGGCCGGCAGCGACATCACGCCCCTCGGCATCCGCGAAGCGCTCAAGGGCCAGGAGATGATCGCACCGCAAGGCAAGGTGCGCATCGAGCCGGAAAACCAGCACACCTGGCTGTGGCCGAAGATCGGCCAGTGCCAGCCCGACGGCCAGTTCAAGATCCTCAAGCAGTCGGACAACTGGCTCGAGCCCGATCCCTACAAGGCCTACCCGCACCAGAAGTGCACGGCCGAAGGCCTCAAGCAGATCTGATCGCGCCCCGCGCGGCGGCGATGGTTCGCCATCGCCGCCAACGCTCCTCCGTTTCGAAAAGCACGCGCCATGGACATCGTCGTTTCGCAGATCATGACCGGACTGAGCATCGCCTCGATCCTGATGCTCGTCTCGCTCGGCCTTGCCGTCATCTACGGCGTCACCGGCGTCATCAACCTGGCGCATGGCGAGTTCGTCATGCTCGGCGCCTATGCGGCCTGGGCATTGCAGACCGAACTCGGCCTCAGCCTCCTGCCCAGCCTGGTTGCGATCTTCCTCATCCTGGCCGCGGTCGGCTGGCTGGTCGAGGTGCTGGTCATCCGTCACCTCTACGCCCGGCCTCTCGATACCATCCTCGCCACCTGGGGCATCGGCGTCATGGCCCAGCAGGCGATCCGGCTGACCGCCGGCGGCGAACTGCGCTACGTGCAGATGCCGGAATCGCTTTCCGCCAGCGTCACCGTCTTCGGCGCGACCGAGTCCGCCTACCGGCTGTTCATCCTGGCCGTCGCGCTGGCGCTGTTTGCCGTCACCTGGGGCATCTACCGCTACACCAGCTTCGGCCTGAAGCTGAGGGCCATCACCCAGAACAGGTCCGTCGCCTCCTCCTTCGGCATCAACGCCAGCCGCATCTACCGCCTGACCTTCGCCTACGGCGCCGGCATCGCGGGCCTCGCCGGTGCGCTGGTTTCGCCGCTCAAGAGCGTCTCGCCCGAAATGGGCACCACCTACGTCGTCGACGCCTTCATGGTCGTCGTGCTCGGCGGCGCGCAGAGCCTGATGGGCACGCTGGCAAGCTCCGGCATCCTCGGCGAACTGTCCGGCTACCTCGCCTTCTATTCCAACGACACCATCGCCAAGGCGCTCGTGCTGCTGGCCATCGTCGTCATCATCCGCTTCCGGCCGCAAGGCCTCTTCACCGCCCGCGTGCGTGCGTGAGCCCGCCCATGCCAGTCCAGGGAAAGAACAAAGTGTCCGGCAAGACCAAATTGGAGATCGCCGTCTACGCGGCCGTGTGCCTGGCGATCCTGGCGCTTCCGCTCGTCCTTCACGATGCGTTCCTGCTCAACAAATACGCCCGCTATCTGGTGCTCGGCATCCTCGCCGTCTCGCTCAGCCTGTCGTGGGGCTATGCCGGCATCCTCAATCTCGGCCAGGCCACCACCTTCGGCCTCGGCTCCTACTGCATGGCGATGGCGCTGAAGCTGAAGACCATCCCCATCCATACCGGCGCCGACGGCCTGCCCGACTTCATGGTCTGGAACAACGTTCCCGAGCTGCCCTGGTTCTGGAAACCCTTCTATTCCATGACCTTCGGCGTCGCCGCCGGCATCGTCGTGCCGATGCTGTTCGCCGCCCTGCTCGGCTGGTTCATGTTCCGTGGCCGCGTCACCGGCGTCTATGCGGCCATCACCACGCTGGCGGCGATGGTGGTGGTGCAACTCCTCATCATCGACCAGCAGGCCTATACGGGCGGCTTCAACGGCATCACCGACCTCGCCCAGTTCGACGTCGCCGGCTTCACCTTCGACGCCTACTCTTCGTCCAGCTACTACCTCGTCGCCATCTGCCTGACGGTTTCGCTGTTCCTCGCTTTGGCCGTCACCAAGAGCAAGACCGGCCTCATCGTCCAGGCGATCCGCGACCAGGAGGACCGCGTCCGCTTCTTCGGCTACGACGTGGCGCTCTACCAGATCTTCATCTTCTCGGTTTCGGCGGCGATCGCCGGCCTCGCCGGCATGCTCTACACCATCGTCATGGAGTTCGCCTCGCCGACCTTCCTCGGCGTGCCGCTCTCCCTTTCCGTCGTCATCTGGGTCGCCGTCGGCGGCCGGCAGAGCCTGCTGGGCGCCATGCTCGGCGCGCTGGTCGTCACCGGCACTCAGGGCGCGCTCTCCGAATCCGAAACCTTCCTCGACAGCTGGACGCTCATCATGGGCCTGCTGTTCGTCCTCGTCGTGCTGTTCCTGCCCAAAGGCATCGCCGGCGCCGTCGAGAAGCTCGCCGGCAAGTTCGGACACAGGCGGGCGGCCCCGGTGCCACCGCCGCAACTGCAACCGCAGCGCACGGAAGCGGTCGCCAACACCCGTCACGCGGAGAGCCTGTCATGAACCCGGCCCCGCAATCGCAGCTTCTGATCGACCGGGCCCAGGTCTCGTTCGGCGGCTTCATCGCCATCTCCGACCTGACCCTCGGCGTCGGCCAGGGCGAACTGCGCTGCCTCATCGGGCCGAACGGCGCCGGCAAGACCACCGCCCTCGACGTCATCTGCGGCAAGACGAAACTGTCCGCCGGCGAGGTCCGCTTCCGCGACAAGCCTATCCACAGGCTCAGCGAACATTCGATCGCCCGCGCCGGCATCGGCCGCAAATTCCAGGTGCCGAGCGTCTTTCGCGAACTCAGCGTGCGCGACAATCTCTATATCGGTCGTTCCGGCCAGCCGGGAATCCTGGCGAACCTGTTCAGCTTCGGCCAGAGCGGCGAGAAGGAAGAGATCGAGAGGCTGGCGGCGCTGGTCGGCCTCCAGGACGAACTGGAAACGCCGGCCGCCTTCCTGTCGCACGGGCAGACACAGTGGCTGGAGATCGCGCTGATCCTCGCCCAGAACCCTCTCCTCATCCTCATGGACGAGCCGACAGCAGGCATGACGCAGCAGGAAACCAAGAAGACGGCGGAACTGTTCTGCCGCCTGCGCGGCAAGCACACGCTGATCGTCGTGGAGCACGACATGGGCTTCGTGCGCGACATCGCCCAGACCATTTCCGTCATGCACCAGGGCAAGATGCTCGCCGAAGGAACGATCGCCGAGATCGAAGCCAACCAGGCCGTGCGCGACGCCTATCTCGGCTCGGGAGGAATCGGCCATGCTTGAGCTTGCCAATGTCGACGGCTTCTACGGCCGCAGCCGGGCGCTGCAATCGGTTTCGCTCAAGGTCGAGGCGGGCGACTTCTTTTCCGTCCTCGGCCGCAACGGCGTCGGCAAGACCACGCTGCTGCGCACTGTGCTCGGCCTGATGAGCCGCACCACCGGCTCGATCCGCCTCGACGGCGAGGAACTGGTCGACCAGCCGACCCACAAGCGCGCGCTGGCCGGCGTCGGTTACGTGCCGCAGGGGCGCGGCATCCTGCCTTCCTTCACCGTCCGCGAGAACCTGATGGTCGGCACCTTCGCCGCCAAGGGCGGCGGCGGCCGCATCGCCGAATGGGTGCTCGATCTCTTTCCCATTCTCAAGGAATTCCTCAACCGGCGGGGCGGCAACCTGTCGGGCGGCCAGCGGCAGCGGGTCGCCATAGCGCGCGCGCTGCTGTCCGAACCCAAGATCATGCTGCTCGACGAACCGACCGAGGGCATCCAGCCCAACATCGTCGAACAGATCGAAGACGTTCTGATCGACCTGAACCGCAAGCACGGCCTGACCGTCATTCTGGTCGAGCAGAACATCGCCTTCGCCCGCCGCGCCTCGCGGCATTTCGCCATCTTCAATCGAGGCAGCGTCGCGGTCGAAGGGCCGATCGGCCAACTCAGCGACGAGATGATCCAACAGCATCTGGTTGTCTAGACGGACACCGGTAAACCCCAAGGAGGAGTATGACATGTATCACGGCGATATTTCGAGCAGCAACGACACCGTCGGCGTTGCCGTCGTCAACTACAAGATGCCTCGGCTGCATACGCGCGACGAAGTGCTCGCCAACGCCCGCAACATCGCCAAGATGGTGGAGGGCATGAAGGCCGGCCTGCCGGGCATGGATCTGGTGATCTTCCCCGAATATTCCACGCACGGCATCATGTACGACCAGAAGGAGATGTACGAAACCGCCTCGGCCATCCCCGGCGAGGAGACGAAAATCTTCTCCGACGCCTGCAAGAAGGCGCGCGTCTGGGGCGTCTTCTCGCTCACCGGCGAACGGCATGAGGAACATCCCAACAAGGCGCCCTACAACACGCTGATCCTGATCAACGACAAGGGCGAGATCGTGCAGAAATACCGCAAGATCATGCCCTGGGTGCCGATCGAGGGCTGGTATCCGGGCGACTGCACCTATGTCACCGAAGGCCCGAAGGGCCTGAAGATCAGCCTCATCATCTGCGACGACGGCAACTACCCCGAGATCTGGCGCGACTGCGCCATGCGCGGCGCCGAACTGATCATCCGCTGCCAGGGCTACATGTACCCCGCCAAGGAACAGCAGATCCTCATCTCCAGGGCGATGGCATGGGCCAACAACGTCTACGTGGCGGTCGCTAACGCGGCCGGCTTCGACGGCGTCTATTCCTACTTCGGTCATTCCTCCATCATCGGTTTCGACGGCCGCACGCTGGGCGAATGCGGCACGGAGGAGAACGGCATCCAGTACGGCCAGCTCTCGGTGTCGCTGATCCGCGACGCCCGCCGCAACATGCAGTCGCAGAACCACCTCTTCAAGCTTCTGCACCGCGGCTACACCGGCCTCATCAATTCCGGTGACGACACGCGCGGCCATGCGGTGTGCCCGTACAACTTCTACAAACAGTGGATCACCGACCCGGAAGGCACCCGCGAAAAGGTCGAGGCGATGACCCGACAGACCGTCGGCACGCCGGAAGCCCCAATCGAGGGCATTCCCAACAAGGTTGCCGCCCACCGTTAGGCCGGGGGCAACCTTGGGCGCCGCGGCCGACGAGGAGGCCGCGGCGCACCGGGCGCGCTGGAAACAACGTGAATTCTGGAGACTGAAATGCACCAAGGTACGGGTTTTGTCGCCGGCGCTTCCGGCGGCGAAAGGCTCGATGATTTCCGCATTGCGTCCGAGCCGTATTTCCGGCCCGTCGCCAACGAGATCGGCCTGTTCGAAGCGGCCTTTTCCTCGCGCATGCCGATCATGCTCAAGGGTCCGACCGGCTGCGGCAAGACGCGCTTCGTCGAGCATATGGCCTGGCGGCTGAAGCGCCCGCTCGTCACCGTCTCCTGCCACGAAGACATGACAGCCTCCGACCTCGTCGGCCGTTACCTGCTCGATGCCGATGGCACCGTCTGGCATGACGGACCGCTGACGCTCGCCGTACGTTCCGGCGCCATCTGCTACCTCGACGAGATCGTCGAGGCGCGCCAGGACACCACCGTCGTCATCCACTCGCTGACCGACGACCGCCGCATCCTCCCGCTTGAGAAGAAAAACGAGGTGCTGAAGGCCCACCCCGACTTCCATCTCGTCATCTCCTACAACCCCGGCTACCAGAGCGTGCTGAAAGACCTGAAGGAATCGACCAAGCAGCGCTTCGCCGCGATCGCCTTCTCCTACCCCGACGAGGCGATCGAGACGGAGATCGTCGCCACCGAATCCGGCGTCGACCGCAAGACGGCTGCGACGCTGGTGCGCATCGGCCAGCGCGCGCGCAACCTGAAAGGTCACGGGCTGGAAGAAGGCGCCTCCACCCGCATGCTCATCAATGCAGGCCTCCTGGCGAAGCGCGGCATTCCGGTCGACGAAGCCTGCGAGGTCGCCCTTGTTCTGCCGATCACCGACGACCCCGACATGCGCGACGCGCTGAAGGCCGCCGTCGCCGCCTGCATCTGACCGCCATGAATGAGAATGCGCCGGACCGGCGCGACGCCGTCCATCAGCAGGCGCTCGACCGTGACGCGCCCTCGGCGTTTCCGGGCGACCGGCATCCGGCCTGGATTCGCGCCTGCCGCCGTCTCGCCGGGGCAGGCTACGGCGACGCCGTCACCGACGCCTATATCCGCTCCTCTCCCGACATCGCCCGCGCGACGACCCCGCAGGCGGCGATCGATCTTGCCGGCACCGTTTCGAGCGTCGCCATCCGCTCCGGCCGCACCGCCGCCGCCCTGCTCTCCGAAACCGCGCTCGATGCCGCGGGCAGGCTCGGCGAAGGCGGCTTCGTCCGCTGGGTCGCGCTGATGGAATACGCCAACACGACCGCTCCCGAATCCCTGACGGCGCTGCTGAAGGCAATGCCGAAACTCCTGGCTGAGATCGACCTCGACGGGCTGGAAGCCTGGCTGCGCATCGGCGTCCGCTCCGCCGAAGGCGACGCCAAACGGCGCTTGCGGTTCTTCACGCTGGAAGACCCGTCCGCCATCCGCTGGCTGCAACGAACCAGCGGCCAGGCCGGCTTCGCCGACATGGAGGCGAGACTGAAGCCGTTCCTCACCGCCCTATGGGGCGACAACCCGCCGCTCAGGGAAACGCCGGCCAACGCACCCGAACAGGCGCGTCGCCGGCCGGGCTTCGACGGCAGCATCGTGCGCCTGCCGTCCGCCTATCCCGGCTTCCAGCGCACCGAGGCCGAGCGCCTCTACCGGGCCGCCGTCGCCCATATCGGCGCGCATCTGCGCTTCACGCGCGAGCGCTTCCCGCTCGGCAGCCTGCGGCCGATGCAGATCGCGCTGGTGTCGCTGATCGAGGACGCCCGCGTCGAGCACCTGGCCATGCAGGACTTGCCGGGATTGGCGCGGCTGTTCCAGCCCTTCCACACGGCGCAGCCGACGAGCGCCGTCAACGCGCAAACCCTGTTTGCCCGGCTCTCCCGCGCATTGGCCGATCCGGCCTACGAAGACCCGAACCCCTGGGTGATCAAGGCGCGGGAAGCTTTCCTCGCTGAACCCGACCTGCGCGACCAGCAGCTCAGCCGCCGTATCGGCAACCTGCTCGGCAACGACCTCGGCCAGATGCGGCTCCAGTTCGACGCCAAGACCTACGTCGTCCAGCCGCCCTACCGCGACGACAATCTCGGCCTGTGGGATTTCGGCGACGACGACCAGCAGAACGCCGACGCCGAGGAAGTGCTGTCGAGCGCCCGCATCCGGCAGGAGGAAAACGAAGACCGGCCCGACCGGGTCGAACCCGAGAACAAGCCGGACAGCGAAGCCGGCCAGGTCGAGATCCAGCAGGTCGAAATGAACGGCGTGCTGGTCGCCCGCTACCCGGAATTCGACTACGTCACCGGGCGCGAGCAGCGCGACTGGACATCGGTCAAGGAATATCTCGCCGATTCCGGGCCGGCCGAGCGGGTGGCGCGCCTGCGCGAGCAGCGCGCCGACCTCGCCAACCGGCTGACGGCGCTCATCCGCTCGGCCCGTGTCAGCCGCGCCGAGCGCCTGCGCCGGCAATCGGAAGGCGATTTCCTCGATATCGACGCCTGCATCGACGCGGCGGTCGCGCGCCGCATCGGCGAGCCGCCCAGCCCGCGCATCCACGGCCGCTACGAGCGCCGCAGCCGCGACCTTTCCGTGTTGCTGCTGCTCGACGCCTCGCAATCGACCAGCGACCGGGTGCGCGACGGCCGGCAGACCGTGCTCGACGTCGAGCGCCAGGCGGCCGCGCTGCTGTCGCAGGCGATGGCGGGCCTTGGCGACCCGTTCGCGCTCGCTGCCTTCTGCTCGGACAAGCGTGACGACGTGCGCTACATGCGCATCAAGGATTTCGGCCAGCCCTACGACGGACTGGTTGAATCGAGGCTGGCCGGCCTACAAAGCGGCTTCTCGACTCGGCTGGGTGCTGCCATGCGGCACGCCGGCGCCGACCTCGCCACGCAACGCAGCTATCGCCGCCTGCTTCTGGTCGTCACCGACGGCGAGCCCTCCGACATCGACGTCGATGACCGGCACTACCTGGTCGAGGACGCCCGCAAGGCCGTACAGGGGCTCAGCCGGCTGGCCATCGACACCTTCTGCGCCGGCCTCGATTCCAGCGCCGACTCCTATCTCAGTCGAATCTTCGGCCAAAAGAACGCCATCTCCATCGCCACGGTGGAGCGGCTGACGGACCTTCTGCCGAAACTCTACCTCACGCTCGGCCGCTGACGACCGGTTGGACGTCAGTCCGATTGCCGGATGTTGCGCAGCCTGTCGAAAAGCACTGCCAGCACGATGGCGCCGCCGATGAAGGTTCCCTGCCAGAAGGCGTTGATGCCGAGCAGGCCGAGGCTGTTGCGGATGACTTCGATCAACGCCGCGCCCACCAGCGCGCCGAAGGCGGTGCCGACGCCGCCGGCGAGGTTCGCCCCGCCGATGACGGCGGCGGCGATCACCTGCAATTCCATGCCGGTGCCGATATTGGTCGTCACCGCGCCCAGCCAGCCGGTCTGGATAATACCGGCGATGGCCGCCGAAAGCGCGCAGATCATGTAGACGGCGACCTTGATCGGCTTCACCGGAACACCGGTCAGCATCGCCGCCTGTTCGTTGCCGCCAATGGCGAAGATGTGCCGCCCGAAGCGCGTCCAGCGCATGACGAAGCCGGTCAGCAGCGCCAGGACGATCATATAGAGCACCGGATTGGCGATACCGAACAGCCAGGCTCCGCCGCCGAGCGCCAAGAGCTTGTCGTGGTCGGGGCCGAACTGGAAGACCACCGTGTTGTTGGAGGCCACCATGGCAAGGCTGCGGGCGATGGACAACATGCCGAGCGTCACGACGAAGGACGGAAAGCCGAGATAGGCGATCAGGATGCCGTTGAAAGCGCCGATGACCAGCGACGTCGCGACCGCCGCCAGGATGCCGAGTTCGATGCTGTAGCCGGCGTGCATCGTCACCGCCAGCACCATCGAGGACAAGCAAAGCACCGATCCAACCGACAGGTCGATGCCGCCTGTTATAATAACGAAGGTCATACCGAGCGCCACGATGGCGACGAAGGTGACGTTGCGGGTGATGTTGTAGAGGTTCTTCGCCGTCGCGAAAGAATCCGTCGACAACGACAGGAACACACAGGCCAGCACGACGGCGATGACGACCCAGAAGGTCTGGTTGCCGAGCAGGCGCGACAGGAACGTATGCTGCTTGTGTTCTATCGTCTGGTCAAGAGTGACTGCCATTGTCGACCTTCGCGGCTTCGAGGGATTGGACGGCAATTCAGGCGGCTTCGACGGCGCCGGTAATCAGCCCGGTGACTTCCTCCGGCGAACTCGCGGCGATCACCTTGTCGGCCACCTTGCGGCCGCGCCGCATGACGATGACGCGGTCGGCGACGTCGAATACGTCAGGCATGCGGTGGCTGATCAGCACCACGGCGATGCCGCTGTCACGCAACTGGCGGATGAGGTTGAGCACCTCCGCCACCTGCCTGACCGAGATCGCCGCCGTCGGTTCGTCCATCAGCACGATCTTCGCCTTGGACAGCATGGTGCGGGCGATCGCCACCGCCTGGCGCTGACCGCCGGACATCTTGCGTACCAGGTCGCGCGGCCGCGTTTCCGACTTGAGTTCGATAAAGATCTCGCCGGCGCGGCGATACATGGAAGCGTAGTCGAGGACGCTGAAGGGCCAGACGCCGCGCCGCATTTCGCGGCCGAGGAAAACGTTCGCAGCCGCCGTCAGGTTGTCGCAGATCGCAAGATCCTGATGGACGATCTCGATGCCGCTGCGGCGCGCGTCGACCGGCTTGTGCATGACCAGTTCGCCGCCGTCCATGCGCAGGGCGCCGTGGCTCGGGCGGAAGTTGCCGGCGATCATCTTCACCAGCGTCGATTTGCCGGCGCCGTTGTCGCCCATCAGCCCGACCACCTCGCCCGGCTCCAGCGAGAAGGAGACATCGTTGACGGCCTGGATCGCGCCGAAATGCTTGGAAACGTTGATAAGTTCGAGAACAGCCAAGCGCCCTTGCCTCCCAGCTCTGCGCAGGTTGCATCCTGATCGTGCCCGCTCCGACGGCTCTTGCGGCCCTGTCTTTCGTCACCGGCAACGACGGTATTTATGCGGAAGGCTTTGCCCAGCGTCAATCAATTGTCTGACGAAATGCTCGAAAAGTTTCTATTTTGTCTGACAAATAAGATTGACGGCGCGAAGGCGCGCAGATTAGCTTTCCCTCGGCGCGCGGACCGAAGGAGGAGCCTGGACCGGCATTCGCACAAGCTGCGAGCCGTAAAGACATGTCACGCCCGCTTGGACGAAAACGACATCAAGGGAGGACTGAGCGAATGAAGAAATCATTGTTGCTGGCTGCCACGGCCGCGCTGGTGATCGGCGCCGGCCCGGCGCTTGCCAAGAAGCAGTTGGTCATCGTCGTGAAGGGGCTCGACAACCCCTTCTTCGAATCGATCCATCAGGGTTGCGAGAAATGGAATTCGGAAAACAAGAGTTCCGAATACGAGTGCTTCTACACCGGCCCGGCGTCCACATCCGACGAGGCCGGCGAAGCGCAGATCCTTCAGGACATTCTGAGCAAGCCGGACACCGCCGCGGTCGCCATCTCGCCGTCGAACGCGCCGCTGATCGCCCAGACGATCAGGAGCGCCAATCCGACGATCCCGATCATGACCGTCGACGCCGATCTCGCCAAGGAGGACGCCGGCCTGCGCAAGACCTATCTCGGCACCGACAACTACCTGATGGGCAAGCGCATCGGCGACTACATCAAGCAGGCCATTCCGAAGGGCGGTACGATCTGCACCATCGAGGGCAATGCGGCCGCCGACAACATCCTGCGCCGCGCGCAAGGCATGCGCGACTCGCTGTCGGGCAAGGAAGGACTGGCCGAACTCAAGGGTGAAGGCGGCTGGTCGGAAGTCTCCGGCTGTCCGGTCTTCACCAATGACGACGGCGCCAAGGGCGTGCAGGCGATGAGCGATATCCTCGCGGCCAATCCCAATCTCACCGCCTTCGGCATCATGGGCGGCTGGCCGCTGTTCGGCGCGCCGCAGCCCTATCGCGACCTCGTCAAGCCGCTGGCCGACAAGCTCGCCAAGAACGAGTTCGCCATCGGCGCCGCCGACACGATCGGCGACGAGGTGGCGATCGCCAAGGAGGGGCTCGTCACCGCACTGGTTGGCCAGCGGCCGTTCGAGATGGGCTACAAGGCGCCCTCGGTGATGCTCGACCTGATCACCGGCAAGATCGTCAGCGATCCGGTCTTCACCGGCCTCGACGAATGCACCAAGGACAACGCCGACACCTGCATCCAGAAATAAGGACCGGAACATGAACGACGGCGCGGCCGACAGGCCGCGCCGTCTGCTTTGCGGTATACAGTTGGAAGGACAGGCCCGACGTGGCCAGACAGGACAAGGAGACGGAAATGGCCAAGCGCATCATGTTCACGGGCGGCAGCGGCAAGGCAGGCAGGCATGTCGCCCAATACCTTGTCGAGCGCGGCCATCAGGTGCTCAACCTCGACACCCGCCCACTCGACAACCCGAAGGTGCGCACGCTGACCACCGACATCACCGACAGCGGCCAGGTCTTCAACGCGCTGTCCAGCTACATGGGCCTGCACGAGTTCGACCCGTCGCTGCGGCCGCAGCCGGTGGACGCCGTCGTCCACTTCGCCGCCATCCCGCGCATCATGATCAAGCCCGACAACGAGCTTTTCCGGATCAACGCCATGGGCACCTACAACGTCATCGAGGCGGCGGTGAAGCTCGGCATCCGCAAGATCGTCATCGCCTCAAGCGAAACGACCTACGGGCTGGTCTTCGCCAACGAACCGAGAAAGCCAGCTTATTTCCCGCTGGACGAGGATTACGACGCCGATCCGATGGACAGCTACGCTTTGTCCAAGGTGGTCAACGAGAAGACGGCGCGCGCCTTCGCCCTGCGGTCCGGCTTCGACATCTATGCGCTGCGCATCGGCAACGTCATCGAACCGCACGAATACGCGCTGTTCCCGAAATGGTTCGCCGATCCTGGCT
>ERZ778018.1725-NODE-1725-length-16428-cov-443.617785_pt1 | contig 16428 bp, 7 predicted proteins | sample MGYA00375748_ERZ778018 | MGnify/ENA primary metagenome ERZ778018 (study PRJEB29350, sample SAMN05509839) | bioreactor metagenome | biome: bioreactor; material: wastewater | place: South Africa: University of Cape Town | collected 2014-04-22 ... | reverse complement strand
TGTTCACGTCCGACTCGATCACCAGGTCCAGGCTGCCGCGCGCCAGCAGGTGGTAGTGGCAGAAATCGCCGTAGCCGCGGATGCGGTTGCTGTCACGGATCAGCCCGCCCAGCGCCGCCCAGCGGGCATCGCCGGCGAGCGTCCTGATGTTGCCGGTCGAGATCGCCGCCTGCGCCATGTCGGTGGTGTCCGCCACGCGCACGCGTTCGCCCTCGAACCAGGCGCCGCCGCCGGCGCTGGCCCACATCGTCTCGCCGTAGATCGGCGCACTGGATACGCCCAGCACCAGTTCGTGGCGGTCCATCAACGCGATCTGGGTGGAAAAGAACGGCGTGCGGCGCACGAAGCTCTTGGTGCCATCGAGCGGATCGACCAGCCACAGCAAAGCGTCTCGTTCGCCCTGCAGGCCAAACTCCTCGCCGTAGATCGCCGCCTGCGGCAGCGCGGCCTGCAGCACGCGGCGAATCGCCTGCTCGGCCTCGCGATCGGCCACCGTCACCGGCGTGGCATCGGCCTTCAGCTCCACCTCGACGCCGCGACGCCAGTAGTGCGTGATGATTTCGGCGGCGGCGGCGGCAGCCTCGCGTGCCGCGGCCAGCGCGACGGCGGTAGTCTCGGGGTTCATGGCAGCGTGGCGTCCTGGCGGTTCGATGGAGGGTTGGCGGCCAGGCCACCGGCCTGCCGGATGTGCACGCTGCCGTCCGGCGCGACCGGCCCGAGCCGGGCCAGCCAGCGCTGCAACGCCGGATCGCCATGGCGGGCGCGCAGCGTGCTGTCCAGACGCCAGCCCAGCGGGCTCAGCTGCAATTCGCCGCGCACCTGCAGCGGCCCGTCGCCCTGATCGTGCCATTGCGCGTGGATCACGCCGCCCTGCGCCTGCGCGCTTCCCTGCAATTCACCCAGCGCCAGCTCGCCTTCGGTCGTGTGCACGGCGGCCCGCTGCCACCGGCCCTGCGCCTGCAACTGCAGCGGCCAGCCGCCTTGCAGCAGTACATGATCGACCGTCAGTTGCAGCTCGCCCAGCGGCGCGCCCCAGTCGACCGGAAGCGGAACATCCGTCGCGGCGAGATCGGCATGCAGCCGCCAGCCTTCGCCCTCGACGCGACCCTGCGCCGTGCGCCGCACGGTTCCGGAGAAATCCGCCTGCGGTCCGTCGAAGGCCAGCTGCATCTGCAGCCGGCCGAGCAGCGCGCGGCGCGACAACTGCCAGCGCACCTGTCCCAACCGTCGCCCATCGGCATCCAAGACGTTACCGTCAGCACCGTTCCAAACCGTGCCTTGCACCTGCTGCAGCCGCAGCCCGTGCAACTGCGGCTCGACCCACGGCATCACCCAGCGCGCCGGCAGAAACCACGCCAGCACCAGCACGACTGCCGCGAGCACCGCCAGGGCGACGAGAATTTTTCGAAGTCGAATCAAGCGTCCAGTTCCGAATGTCCCGCGCACCGCTTGAGCATCCCGGGCGCAGCGTCGATCATAGCCGGATGACCATTCCCGCAAACAACAACGCCGCGCTTGCCGAGCGCGATCTCAGGCACGTCTGGCATCCATGCACGCAGATGCACGACCACGGCGAAGGCGCGGTGCCGATGCTGCCGATCGTGCGCGGCGAAGGCGCCTGGCTGGTCGATGCCGAGGGCCGGCGCTATCTCGACGGCGTCAGCTCGTGGTGGGTCAACCTGTTCGGCCACGCCAATGCGCGCATTGCCGCCGCACTGGCCGACCAGGCCCGCACGCTGGAACAGGTGATCTTTGCCGGTTTCACCCACGAACCGGCGATCCGGCTGGCCGAGGAACTGGTGCGCATCACGCCGCCCGGACTGGAGCGCGTGTTCTACGCCGACAACGGCTCGTCCGCGATCGAAGTGGCGCTGAAGATGAGCTTCCACTACTGGCTCAACCGCGGTCATGGCGAGAAGACCCGCTTCATCGCGCTCAGCGGCAGCTATCACGGCGAAACCCTGGGTGCGCTGTCGGTCAGCGACGTGGCGCTGTATCGCAAGACCTACGCACCGCTGCTGCTGACCCCGCTGCTGGCGCCCTCGCCGGACACCTATGAAGGCGAACCGGGCGAGACACCGGCACAGATAGCGGCGCGCCGGCTCGCCGAGCTGCGCACGCTGCTGGAACGCCACGCCCGCGAAACCTGCGCGGTGATCGTCGAGCCGCTGGTGCAGTGCGCCGGCGGCATGCGCATGTATCACCCGGACTACCTGGCCGGGTTGCGCGCCTTGTGCGACGAGTTCGCGGTGCACTTCATCGCCGACGAAATCGCGGTGGGTTTCGGCCGCACCGGTACGCTGTTCGCCTGCGAGCAGGCCGCGGTCAGCCCCGACTTCATGTGCCTGTCCAAGGGGCTCACCGCCGGCTTCATGCCGCTGTCGGCGGTGCTCACCACCGACGAGGTCTATGCCGCGTTCTATGCGGAATACCGCGCGGGCAAGGCGTTCCTGCATTCGCACAGCTACACCGGCAATCCGCTGGGCTGCCGGGTGGCGCTGGAGACGCTGGCGATCTTCCGCGAGGAGCCGGTGCTGGACCGCAACCGCCAGCTGGCCGCGCACCTGGCGCGTCGACTGGCGCCGCTGCGCGCGCATCCGCAGGTCGCCGACGTGCGCCAGACCGGCATGATCGCGGCCGTCGAACTGGTCGCCGACAAGGCCAGCCGCCGGCCGTACCCGGCGGACGAGCGCCGCGGCCTGCGCGTCTACCTGCACGGCCTGCAGCACGGCGTGCTGCTGCGCCCGCTCGGCAACGTGGTGTATTTCATGCCGCCGTACGTGGTCACCGAGCAGGAGATCGACCTGCTGGTGGACACCGCTATCCAGGGCATCGAACGCGCGATCGCCGACTAGCCGAACGCCGCCCGCATGCTCCGTTATGCTTGGACTTTTGCGGCCCTGACGCATGCGCACCATCCGACTTCACGCCGACCTGCCGCTTGCCGTGGGCGCCGAGTTCGCGCTGCCGCCCGATGCGGCCGAGCACGCCGCGCGGGTGCTGCGCTTGCCCGCGGGCGCGCCGCTGGTGCTGTTCAACGGCGACGGCAGCGATTACGCGGCCATCATCACCGCGATCGACAAGCGCACGGTGCGGGTGCAGGTCAGCGCCTGCGAACCCGTGCGCAATGAATCGCCCTTGCCGCTGCTGCTCGCCCAGGGCATCGCGCGCGGCGACAAGATGGATCTGATCGTGCAGAAGGCCACCGAGCTGGGCGTGGCTGGCTTCGTGCCGTTGCTGACCGAACGCTCGGAAGTGCGGCTGGACGCGGAACGCGCCGCCAGGCGGCTGGCGCACTGGCAGTCGGTGGCGATCAGCGCCTGCGAACAGAGCGGCCGCGCCCGTGTCCCGCGCGTCGCGCCGATCCAGCCGCTGGCGGCATGGCTGGGCGGGTTGCCGAACGATGGCGCGCTGCGACTGGCCCTGCTGCCGCAAGGCGGGAAGACGATCGGCGCGCTGCGCTTCGGTGCGGCCGGCGGCGTGCTGGTGATCGGTCCGGAGGGCGGGCTCGGCGAAGCCGACACCCGCGCGCTGGCGCAGCACGGCTTCCTCGGCCTGCGCCTGGGGCCGCGCATCCTGCGCACCGAGACGGCAGGCCTGGCGGCGCTCAGCGCCTTGCAGGCCTGCCACGGTGATCTGGCGATCGACGGCGCGTGAGCTGCGCTACAAGGCGTAGTTGACGCCGAGCAGCACGGTGCGTCCCCAGGTGTCGTACTCCAGCGGCCGGGCAACCTCCACGCCGTTCGGCAGGCCGGCGACCTGTTCCGACTCGAACGGCTCGTTGGTCAGGTTGGACACCTGCAGCAGCAGCGACAACCCCTTCAGCCGGCCATCCGGAAACTCGTAGCTGGCCTGCAGATCAGTTTCCTTGTTGGCGCGGATGCGCGTGTAGCCGATCTGGTCGAACAGCGCCACGGCCTCGCCGGTGAAACTGGAGCGGTAGCGCTCGGCCACCCGCAGCGCGAAACCGTGGGCTTCGTAGTAGACCTGCAGGTTGGCGGTCTTGCGCGACAGCCCCGGCAGCGATTTCGGCCCGCCCGGGATCTTCGAGATGGTGCTGTCGGGAATCGTGCTGTTGGTCAGCGCGAAATTGGCCTGGATGCCGAACCCGGCCAGCGCCGGCGACAGCCGCGCCCCGGACAGCGCCCCTTCCAGTTCGACGCCCTGCATGCGGCCGCCGGTGCCGTTCTGCGGCGTGGAGAACGTGCCGATGTTGCTGTCCGGCGTCAGCAGCGGGTTGTTGTTGGTGTAGCCGCTGAAGTCGTAATCGGCCACGGTGCGGGTGTAGATGTAGTTGAGGATGTTCTTGTTGAACACGTCGATGCCGACATAGGTGGCGTCGTCGAAATACTTCTCCCACGCCAGGTCGGTACCGACGGCGATGTACGGGCGCAGCTTCGGGTTGCCGCCGCTGCCCGACCAGCGCACCTGGCCCGCACCCGGACCGTTCTGGACCTGGGAAACCGCGGCGGACGACGCCACCTTTTCGTCATCGATGCGCCCGCGGGTCAGCGTCTTGGCGAAGCCGAAGCGCAGGTACTGCTTGTCGCCCAGCTCGGCCACCAGGTTGAGGCTGGGCAGCACCTTGGTGTACGTGGCGCCGCCGGTGAGCGTGCCGACCTTGTCGTCGCCGGTGGTCTGGAACGCCTGCGAGGATTGCTTGGTACGCACCACCTGCACGCCCGCGTTGCCGCGCAACGGGATGCTGCCCAGCGTGGTGTCCACGTTGAACTTCAGCCAGGCCACCGGCACTTTTTCGCGCACCGTGTAGTTGCGGTCGTAATCGCCCGCGCCGTTGCGCTGGGTGAGGTAGAACTGCCGGTTCAACGCGGCCAGCACGTCGTAACCCACGATCGGGCCGATGCCGCCGTAACCCAGCGAGGTGGAGCCGCGCAGCACCAGCGGATCGATCGGCACGCCGAAATCATGGTTGTAGGTACCGGGCTCGGAGCCGTTGCCGTTGAGGTAGGCGAAGAACACGTCGGCCTGCTTGGTCTTCTCGCGGTCGGACCAGGCAATGCCGGCCTCGACGCTGGAGAAGATCCAGCCCAGCGGATGGGAGATCGCCAGCCGCGCGGATTTCAGGTGGTCCTTCTGCCGGTCGAACTCCTGGCGGCCGTTGTAGCTGTAGTTGTCCGGATCGGTGAACACCAGGCTGGCCGGGTCGCCGGGGTTGAACGAGGTGCGGAAATCGGGGAAGCCGAAACCGCGCGGCGTGGTGAACTGCACGTCGCCGACCGCGCCGTCGGGCAGGCCGGTGAAGGTGTAGGCATCGAGGAGTTTCACCCGCGCCGAGGAATAGGCCGCGTCGCCGCTGACCACCCAGCCGTCGCCGAAGTGGATCTGATTGCTCCAATCCGCCGAGAACAGATAATCGCGCTCGCGGTTGTAGCCGTTCTGCAGGATCGGCGCGACGCCCATCAGCGTGCCGGAGGTGACCAGCGGATAGGGCTGCATCGGCACGGTGCCCACGTTCGCGTAGGACACGTTGTCCCACGGCGTGCTGGACCATTGCAGGCCGTTCTTGTACGAGCGCTTGTCGAAACGGGAGTAGAACAGGTTCAGCGTCGAGTAGTAAGTATCGTTCGGCGCCCACTCCAGCACGCCCATCACGCCGTCGCGCACCTGATCCTGCGACATCGCACGCAACTGCATGCCTTCCTGCGAGATCACGTTGTCGGGCATGCCCGGCGTATGCGGCCCGCCCCAGTTCTGGTCGATGCCGGCGGTGCCGTTGTCCACGCTCCACCACCACGCCTGGTATTGCCGCTGCTGGATCGGCGCATCCTCGCGCGCCGCGCCGAGTGCGATGCCCAGCGTGTGGTCGAAGAACTGGTCGATCCAGGACAGGCTGAAGCGGTGCCCCCAGTCGCTTACGCCGGAGCCGCGGTTGAGCGAGCCGTTGCTGCTGCGCTGGCCGCGCAGATTCGCGGCCAGCTTCATGCCATCGAAGTCCAGCGGCTTGATGGTGTGCATGTCGACGGTGCCGGCCAACCCCTGGCCCAGCAGGCTGGCATCGGGCGTCTTGTAGACCACCACCTGGTTGATCAGCTCGGCCGGGTACTGGTTGAACTCCACGCCGCGGTTCTCGCCGGTCGAGGCCTGCTCGTGGCCGTTCAGCAACGTCGCGGTGAAATCCGGCGACAGGCCGCGGATGGAGATCTGGTTGGCCTGCCCGTCCAGCCCGCGCTGGGTGGCCAGGCCGGACAGGCGCGACAGGCTGTCGGCGATGCTCGGGTCGGGCAGCTTGCCGATGTCCTCGGCGGAGACGACCTCCACGATCTCGTTGGACTGCTGCTTGACCTGCAGCGACTTCTCGATGCTGCCGCGAATGCCGGTGACGACGACGCGCGGCAGGTTCTTCACCGGCGTGCGCGGGTTCGTCGCATCCGCCGGCGGCGGCGCGCTCGATGCGCTGGCCGGCTCGGCACTCTCCTGCGGGGTCGCGGCGCCGGCAGGCAGTGGCGCCAGCGCGAAGGTCAAGGCCGCCAAGAACAGGCCCGCCGGGTGACGGCGGGCCAGACGCAAGGCGGCAGGAAACGACAGGCACGAATTCGGCATGGCAACGGCTCCTCGACAGTGGACCCCACGGGCGAGTCCCCGGCCCGATGGTGCGGGCGATTCGCCGGAGCGAACGTTACTCCAACGGGGTGCACAACGCGTCAATTCGCGCCGTTCGGATGTTGCGGATCGGGATGCACGCGGTCCGCGTCGACGCGAACCCGCGCCGACGCGGTCGGTTCAGTGCAGGGTGTCGGCCGCGCCGGGCGCGCCCGGCGGCATCCCGTCGGTGGCGGCGTCTTCCTGGGCGGTATCGAGCAGGTCGAGCAGGTGCGCTTCGATCCATTCCAGGTCGGGAATCATCGCCACGTCGTCGCGTACCAGCACGTGCGCGCGCACGCCATCCGGCAGCCCCTTGCCGTCGTGGGTGGGGATGATCAGCTCGGCGTTGAGCGTGGTCAGGCGCGGGAAGCCCTGGGTCTGCACCGCGATGAAGGGCAGCCGCGAATCGCCACCCAGCGCCTTGAGCACGGCCACGCGCACCACCAGCTCGCTGTCGCCCTCGGCGGTGCCGGCGAGCCGGGTGAACGACACCAGCGGTACCCGCCAACCGCGCCAGGCGATGCGGCCCAGCAGCCAGTCGGGCGCGCCCTCGATCGGTTCGGGCGTGCTGTGCGTGACCACCTCCGCGATCGTGGCATTGGGCAGCAGCATGCGCGCTTCGCCAACCGGCACCAGCACGCAGCGGATTTCACGCGGCAACGGATCACTCATGGAAACACCTCGATCAGGTGCGCCGCCAGTTCGGACGGCGTACCGGAGAAACTGACCAGTCGCTCGGCGAAGATCCCGCTGACCATGTCGGCGAAATGATCCCCGGACGACGATTCGACCCAGACCTGGCCGCCTCGATCATGGATCGCCTGCGAGCCGGCGATCGCGTCGTTGCCGCGCCCGGCAAAGACGATCGCCACCGCATCGCGGCCGAAGCCGTTCGCGGCCATGCTCAGGCTGGCGTCGATCGACGGTTCCGGCGCGGCGTCGGCAAGCAGCTCCACGCTGCCGTCGCGACGCAGGCGAACCTGTTGGCCGGCGGGCACCATCAGCACCTCGCCCATGCCGACGCGACGGCCGGCTTCGGCCACGCGTACCGGCAGCGGGCTCTTTTCGGCGAGCCGCGCGAGCATTTCCTGCTCGGTGTGGCTGCCCAGGTGCTGGGTCAGCAGGAACGTCAGGCGAGTGCTGGCGGGCAAGCTGCGCATGAACTCGCACACCGAGTCGACGCCATCGACCGCCGCGCCGAGCAACACGATCCGGCTCAGCGCCGAGCCGAGTTCGTCCAGCACCATCTCGTGATCCGGCACGAAGGCCTGCGGCGCAATCGCCTCCTCCATCGAGACCAGTTCCAGGCTCATGGTCGGCTGCAGATCGGCGGCGACCGGCTCCACGTCGGGCGCCAGGAATTCCGCGGCGCTGAGTTTCTCGATGCCGAACACGGCGGCGTCAGGCTTGTCATTTGATTCGACCGGCGCCTCCTCGTCGAGCAAGGCCCAGTTGTCCGGCGCGCGCACCGGCGTCTCGGGTGCGGCGGGCACGACCGACGCGGCGGCATCCATCGCCTCGGCGGTCAGCTCCGGGGCATCCAGCGCCGAAAAGTCCAGCTCATCGACCGCGGATGACGGCGCGCTTTCGTCCAGTGCGATGCGGTCGTCGTCGGAATCGGCCAGTTCCACCACGCCGAAGTCGCCGTCGTGCAACGGCGGCAGTTCCTCGTCGCCGGTGAAGCGCAAGCCCGCGCCGACCGTCTGCTCGTCCTCTTCGTCAGGCAATTCGCCGGAGGCGAGCAGCGCCTCGAGTTCGGCAGCCAGGTCATCCGATTCGGCGGTGATGCCGGGGTCGGCCGCCGGCTCGATCTCGTCATCGAACGGAATGCCGGCGTGCGCATCGAACGCAGCGCCGGGAGCGTCGTCTTCGCTGGCCGCGGTCTGCAGCGGCTCGTCGGCGGGCAGGTCCGGCGGCGGCTCGTCTGCCGTCACCGGCGTCGCCGCGTCCTGCGCGATCGGCGCTGCCAGATCGTCTTCTGCCGGCGTGGCGAAGGTCGCGGGCTCGTCGACCGCGTCGCGACCAAGGGTCTCCGTCACCACCGGCGCAACCGCTGCGACCAGCGCAGGCGCGACCTGCACCTCGCGCGCATCCTCGGGCCGCGGCGGGTCGATGTCGCCCATCGCCAGCACTTTCACCGCCAGGTGGCGCGCCCAGCGCGCACGATCCCAGCCGGACAGCGCGCGGCTGGCCTGGGCATCGTTGAACACCACCCGCGGCCGGTCGCCGTCGATGATGTCGTACAACTGGTCGAGCGCATCGTCGGCGTCGTCGTCCAGGTTGATCACCAGTACGTCCGCGCCCACCTGCTGCAGCAGTTCGCGGTTCAGCCCGGCCACGCCGCCCTCGTGGACGATCCGCGCGCCGCGCTCGTGCAGCGCATCGCGCAAATGCCCACCGAGTTCGCTGTCGTCGAACAGCAGCGCGACCGCGGGTGGCGTATCAGTCATGAATCGGCTCCGCGGCACGTTGCTCCAGCACCTCGGCGATCTGCAGCAGCAGTTCCGCCTCCTGGTACGGCTTTCCGAGGTATCGATCCACGCCGATGTCGAACGCGCGCTGGCGGTGCTTGTCGCCGCTGCGCGAGGTGATCATGATGATCGGCACGTCGCGCAACCGCGGGTCGGCCTTCATCTGGGTGGCCAGCTCGTAGCCGTCCATGCGCGGCATCTCGATGTCCAGCAGCATCAGGTCGGGTACGCGCTCGTGCAGCTTCTCCAGCGCGTCGACACCGTCCTTGGCGGTGCTGACCTCGTACTCGTGGCGTTCCAGCACGCGACCCGTGACCTTGCGCATGGTGATCGAGTCGTCGACCACCATCACCAGCGGACGTACCAGCACCTCCTCGATGACCGGCGCCTTGACCGCGCTGAGGCCTTCGGCCAGGCGCTGCTCGCGGCGGATCATGCCGTGACGTACGAGCGGCGCCAGGTCGAGAATGATCAGCACCGAACCATCGCCCATGATGGTCGCACCGAGCAGGCCCGGCACCGAGCTGATCTGCGGGCCGACCGACTTGACCACGATCTCGCGCGAACCGAGCACGGCGTCGATGCGGATGGCCGCGCGCAGGTCGCCCGCGCGGGTCAGCAGCAGCGGCTGCTGTTCGTCCTCGGTGGCGAGGCCGGGCGGCAGGCCGAGCAGCTCGGCCAGGTCGTGGACGCCGTAGTCCTCGTTGCCGTACTGGAACGATGGCTCGTCGGCGGCCAGCAGTGCGGCCAGGTCTTCCGGATTGACTCGCGCCACGCCCTGTACCGAGGTCATCGGGATGGCGAACGTGGCCTCGCCGATGCGCACCAGGATGGCCTGGGTGACGGCGAGGGTGAACGGCAGGCGCAGCACGAAGGTGGTGCCCTGGCCTTCCTCCGACTCGATCGAGAGCGAACCGCCGAGCTGCTTGATCTCGTTGGCGACCACGTCCATGCCCACGCCGCGACCGGCCAGCTGGGTGACCTGGCTGGCGGTGGAGAAGCCCGGCTGGGTGATCAGCGACAGCAACTGGTTGTCGGTGGGCCGCGTTTCGGGGCGCAGCATGCCGCGATCGATGCCGCGCTTGCGGATCGCCTCGCGATTGAGGCCGCGACCGTCGTCGCTCACCCGCACCACCACCTCGGTCGCCTCGCGCGCCACCTTGATGCGCACCGCACCCTCGACCGGCTTGCCCAGCTTGCGTCGCTCGGCCGGACTTTCGATGCCATGCGCGATGGCGTTGCGCAGCATGTGCTCGAACGGCGCCTTGATGCGGTCGAGCAGGTTGCGGTCCATTTCGCCGTGCGCACCGTCGACGTAGAGCTGCGCCTGCTTGTGCTCCTCCTGCGCGGCCTGGCGCAGGGTGCGGCGCAGGTTGGGCACCATCGTGTCGAACGGCAGCATGCGCGTGCGCAGCAGGCCGTCCTGCAGCTCGGTACTGACGCGCGACTGCTGGATCAGCAGCGTTTCGGCCTGGCGGGTCAGTTCGTCGAGCATGCTCTGGATCGACACCAGGTCGGACACCGACTCGGCCAACGCACGCGAGTACTGCTGCAGCTGCGAGTAGCGGTCGAGCTCCAGCGGATCGAACGCCGCCATGCCCGCCTCGCGATGCTCGCGCTGGAAGCGCGCGATGATCTGCGCCTCGGTCTCGATTTCCAGCATGCGCAGCTGGCTGCGCAGGCGCGCCACGGTCTGTTCCAGCTCGACCAGGTTGAAGCGGTAGCCGGCGACCTGCTGCTCCAGTCGCGAGCGGTAGATCGCCACCTCGCCGGCGTGGTTGACCAGGTTGTCCAGCAGGTCGGCGCGGACGCGGATCTGCTCCTGCGGCGAGTGCGTCTCGCGCGCCGTCTCGGGCAGCAGCTCGGGCAGGCTGTGCTCGTTCTCATGGGCGACGGGTTGCGGCGCCTCCTCCACCGGCGCGTGCGACGCGTCCGTCGCGGGTTCGGCCTCGCCGACCAGCGCGGTGGCGCCGGCAAGCTGCAGCAGGTGGTCGATCGCGGCCTGCGGATACTCCGGCATGTGGCCCTGCGACACGCGCTGGACCATCGTGTTGAGCTGGTCGAAGCTCGCCTCGAGCGCACTGATCAGCGTGCCGGTCTTGTCGGCGTCGCGGATGGGTTTTTCCAGCACCGTCTCGATCGCGTGGGCGAGGTCGCCCACCGACACCAGGCCTGCGATGCGCGCACCGCCCTTGAGCGTGTGCAGGTCGCGCTGCAGTTCGCCGACGCAGGACGTATCGGCGGGATCGGCGTGCCACTTGGCGAGCACGCCGTCGGCGCTGTCGAGAATCTCGCGCGCCTCGTCGATGAACACTTCGAGCAGGTCGGCGTCGATGCGGCTACCGTCGGGCAGCACGAACGCGGGCGCCGGTTCCACCCGAGTCGCGGCGGCCCTGGCGGCGGCCTGCTTGGCAGCCTGCTCGGCCGCAGCTTGTTCGGCTGCCGCCTGTTCCGCGGCGGCCTGCGCCGCCGCCAGTTGTTCCGCCTGCTCTGCCGCGGCTTGTTCCGCGGCAGCTTGTTCGGCAGCCGCCCGCTCGCGTGCGGCCTCCTCCTGCGCAGCTTGCTCGGCTGCGGCTTGCTCGGCAGCGGCCTGGCGAGCAGCTTCGGCGGCGGCGTTGGCCGCGGCGATGGCCGCGTCGGGCTCGAAGGCGCGCAGCGCAGCGGTCATCTCGGCAGCGGCATCCATGTGCTCGTCGTGACCGGTTTCCGCATCGACGCCTTCCGGCGCGGACGGCTCGGCGAGGGTCGGAGTCGACTCGCGGGCGGTGTCGGCCTCGATGGCCGGCTCGTCCACCGCATCATCGCCCGCTTGCGGCTCGAATATCACATGCGCGACTTGCGACTCGGGGTAGTCGTCGCGCATCTCGGTGATCTGCGCGGTGAGCGCGTCGACGTTGGGCAACGGCAACGCCGGGGCGTCGAACTGGGCCATTACCTGGTCGACCACGTCGGCCGCCTGGCCGAGCAGGCGCACGCCCGACGCGGGCAGCGGCTGGCCGGATGCGCGCAGGCGCTTGAACAGGCCTTCCAGCGGCGACAGCAACTGTGTCAGCAGCGGGATGTCGACCATCGCGATCGCGCCGTGCAAGGTGTGCACGGCCCGCAGCAGCTCCTCGCTGACCGGCAACGCGCCTTCGCTGCGCTGGATCGCGGTGCGGATGGTCTGCAGGTACTGGGCAACTTCGCTGCGCAGGATCTCCAGCAGCACCGGATCGATCGGCGGCATCGCCGGCATGTCCACCAGCGGTTCCGGCTCGGCCGGCACGGGCTCGGCGGCGGCCGCGCTTGCCACGTCGGCATCGGTAAGGCTGGCCCGCGGCACGTCGGCCGCGTCGACGGTGGCGCGCGGCACGCGGCGGACCACCGTGCGGGTGACCGTTTCGGTACCGCGCTGCATGAAGTCTTCCACCCGTGCCGGCTGGCCCGCGGCCAGCCGCTCGGCGGCCTGCATGATCGCGCTGAGCGGCGCCTGCGGATCGCCCTCGCCCTTGAGCGCAGCCAGCAGTTGCGGCAGCGCGTCGATGGCGTGGCGGACCACGTCCTGCACGTTCTGGTCCGGCTCGATCGTATGGTCGAGGACGCGGTTGAGCATGTCCTCCACCTTCCACGCGAACTCGCCCAGCACGCCGGCGCCGACCAGGCGGCCGGAGCCCTTCAGGGTGTGGAACGAGCGGCGGATGCCGACCAGCGCCGGCGTCTGCGCCGGGTCGGCCAGCCAATCCTTCTGGGCCACCGCGAGGTTGTCGATCTCCTCCTGCATTTCCTCCAGGAAGATGTCGCGGATGTCGTCGTCGATGCCTTCGGCATCGGCGTTGAAGCGGGTGTTTGCGGCCAGCGGATCGGCGAGGGGCACCTGTTCGGTGACCTGCTCCTCGACCTCGACCCAGTCCTCGCCGGCCTGATCGGCGGTGCCCTCCGGGCTCGCCGGTGCGCCAGTCTCCGTCAGCCGCAGGCCATCGAGGTCATGCGCGGCCTCGGCCGGGGTTTGCGCGTTGCCGATGAACAAGCTGCCGAGGTCGGCGCCCGGCAGCAGGCTGACGCTTTCGGAGAGATCGGGGTGCAGCTCGTCTTCGAGCTGTGCCTCTGCAGCGGTCTCGGCGGCCGCCTGCGGTGCGGTTGGCCCCACCACGGCGCGCTGTGCAGGCACCGGCCAGTAGCCGAGCTGGGCCAGGCTGTGCTCGGCGACGTCGAGAATGTGCTCGAGGCCGCCACGATGCTCGCGCGCCGCCTCCAGGTAGTATTCCAGCGCGGCCAGCGCGTCGGCCAGATGATCCATCTGCGCGCCGCTGGGCACGCGTCGGTCCTGCAGCAATTCGTAGTCGATGAACCGCCCCACGCCCTGGGCCAGTTCGGCCGGGCGCGGCGAGGACAGCATGCGCATGGCGCCGGCCACCTCGTCCATCAACGGCGGCGCGCCGGCCAGGCGATCGTGCTGCCAGCCAGACTCCACGAAGGCGACGATGGCATCCTTCACCTTGCCGGTGTTGCCGATCGCCTCCTGCATGAGGGTGGAGACCACGCCCAGCGCTTCACTGCGCGGCAGCCCCTGCATGGGGTCGACGGCAGCGGCAGGCTCACCCTCGGAGCCCAGGCTCTCGATGTGGTCGTCCAGCGAAGCCTCCACGTACAGCAGCGCGCCGGCGACATCCAGCAGTGTCTCCTCGTCGGCGGGGCGCAGGCGGTTGGCAATTTCATCGAGCACGCGACGCTGCTCGCCGATCACCCGGCGCGGCACGGCCAGCGCCAGCATGCCCAGCGTGTCACCGACCCGTTCGAGCACTTCGCCCTGGGCGGCGAGCTGGGCCGGATCGGCATCTTGCTCGCGCAGGAACAGGTCAAGCGCCTCCTTGACACGCAGCAGGTCGTCCTTCAGCGCGCGCGACACCGAATCGAGCAGCGCGCGGTTGTGCCCGGCCATGGAGCCGCGGGCGTGTTCCAGTTCGCCGGCGTCGGGCAGCAGGCTGTCCAGCGCGTAGGTGCTGCGCAGCAACTCCATGTGCGGGCTGCGCTGCTTGGCCTGCGCCACGATGTAGAGCAGCTTGCAGGCCACCTCGTCGGCATCGCCCGCACGCAGGCTGTTTTCGCCGTGCTCGATCAGCAGCCGGATGTTGCGATCCACCTTGCCGATCAGCTGGCGCACTTCGGTGGCATGCCCCTTGAGCATGCCCTGTTCCAGGCCCTCCAGGACACCGGCGGCGATCCACCACAGGCGCCGGCCGTGCACGTGGTAGCAACGCGCGGTGATGGCCAGCAGGGTCTTGCGCATGGCAACCAGTTGCTGGGCCGCATCCTGGCCGCGGAACCACGCCAGCAACTGCTGCTGGAAACGCAGACGCAGGCCGGCCAGTTCGGCGCGATGCGCGGCGGCATAGGCCTCACTCATCGCCGCCGGAGCCTGCTCGGGCAGGAAGGCGTCGAGGTTCGGGTGGAACATCGACGACTCGGGCAGCGGCTCCAGCCCGCGGGTCGCACGCAAGTCGTTCAGCAGCGGCAGCAGCACCACCGGCACGTCGCGATGGCCGCTGGACAGCCGTTCCAGGTAGTCCGGCAATTGCATCAGGCCACGCATCAGGGCGGCGTAGGCCTCTTCGCGCTGGGGTACCTGATCGTTCAGCAGCGCGCCGACCAGGGCTTCCATCTCTGCGGTGACCGTCGCTGCGCCATACAGCTCGACCATCTTCAGCGTGCCGTGCACCTGATGCAGATGATCCGCGCAGGTGCGCATGAAGTCGCGCTTGCCCGGATTCTCGACGTACGACTCCAGTGCCTCGCGGGCAATCGACAAGGTGTCGTCGAGCTCCGGCTTGACCCACTGCAGCGTGGTGAAATCGATGTGGTCTTGAAGTCTCATGCGCCTCTCTCAGCGGTCACGCCATGCGGGCATTGCGAAACCAGCGAGACTGCCCCCCGCACTGTGCGTGTATTCATCCGGCTGCTGCCCACGTCGAGCAAAATCATCCCGGCAGCTTGAAGTGGGCCACGGAACGCCGCAGGTCGCTTGCCAGTTGCGCCAGGGTACCGATCGAGTCGGCCGTCTGGCTCGCGCCCTGCGAGGTCTGCGAGGTAATTTCCTGGATCGCGTTCATCGACACCGAGATATCGGTTGCCGCCGCGGACTGCTCGCGCGCCGCGGTGGAGATGTTCTGAATCAGCGCGGACAGGTCGTGCGACACGCGCTCGATGTCGCCCAGCGCGCTGCCGGCGTCTTCCGCCAGGCGCGCGCCGGCGACCACCTCGGCGGTGGTCTGCTCCATCGAGTTCACCGCCTCGTTGGTATCGGACTGAATCGTCTGCACCAGCGTCTCGATGCGCTTGGTCGCGCTGGTGGAGCGTTCGGCCAGTCGCTGCACTTCGTCCGCCACGACCGCGAAACCGCGGCCCGCCTCGCCGGCCGAGGCCGCCTGGATGGCCGCGTTCAAGGCCAGGATGTTGGTCTGCTCGGCGATGTCGTTGATCAGTTCCACGATCGAGCCGATCTCCTGCGAGGATTCGCCCAGCCGCTTGATGCGCTTGGAGGTCTCCTGGATCTGGTCGCGGATGGAGTCCATGCCGGAGATCGTCTCGCGCACCACTTCGGCACCGCGCGAGGCGATCTTCACCGAGCGCTCGGCCACGTCGGCCGATTCGGCGGAATCCTTGGACACCACGTCCATCGAGCTCACGATCTGGTTGATCGCCGAGGTCGCCGAGGTGATCTGCTGCGCCTGCTGCTCGGCCGCGTTGGCCAGGTGGCGGGCGGTGGTCTGGGTTTCCTGCGCCGAGGAGGACACCTGCTCGGAAGTCTCGTTGATGGTGGTCACCAGCGATCGCAGCTCGTCGATGGCGTAGTTCACCGAGTCGGCGATCGCGCCGGTGATGTCCTCCGACACCGTGGTCTTCACGGTCAGGTCGCCTTCGGCCAGCGAGCCCATCTCGTCCAGCAGGCGCATGATCGCCTCCTGGTTGCGCTGGTTCAGCTCGGTACTCTGGGCGAAACGCTTGCGCTGGTCGGTGACCAGGGCGATGACCAGCAGCAGGGCGAAGGCGACCGCGGCGATGGCGCCGAACAGGCCCCACCACACGTTCGGGAACAGCCGGCGCAGCGGCAGCTTGCCGATCTGGTCGGACAGGTCGTTGGCGCGCAGCAGGACGGTCTGCGAATCCAGCGAGGCCTGGTTGCCGGCGCGCTTCACGTCGGCGATGTTGGCGGCAGCGGCGGACAGCTTGGCCACCGGGTCGGCCAGCTTCGTCCAGCTGGCGTCCATCTCGGTAAGGATCTTGCGCGCATTGGCGTCGGAGATCGGCCGCACGCCGCTGTCCGGGTTGCCCTCGATCAGGCCCTTGAGCACGCTGCCGTACAACTGCGCGTCGCGCG